>Ga0070699_100000319_pt1 | contig 46500 bp, 36 predicted proteins | sample KBSK1503metaG_FD_65473 | JGI IMG/M metagenome (GOLD analysis project Ga0070699, IMG submission 65473) | Corn, switchgrass and miscanthus rhizosphere microbial communities from Kellogg Biological Station, Michigan, USA - KBS K1-50-3 metaG | ecosystem: Host-associated > Plants > Roots >... | reverse complement strand
CGGTCCGCACCTCGTGTCGGGCGGCGCGAAGGTCGAGTCGCGCGGCATTCTTGCCACCAAGCGCGAGATCAAGGAGCTGCGCGAGCGGGTGGCCGGCGACCGCTCGGACCTGATGCGCCTGGTCGAAGAGGTAGCGGCCCTGGACGTCGCGATTGCGCAGGCGGTGAGCGCGATTGCCGAGCTGAACGCGGAACAGCACCGTCTGGAAAAGGACATCGTCGGCTACGACGCCCAGCTGGGGCGCGTGGGCGAAGATACGGCGCGGCTGACACGCAAGGCGGACGTCATCGCACTCGAACGGCGCCAGGCCGAGGAGGAGCGCGTCGCGCTCGACGCTCGCATGCTGGAGGCCCAGCAGTCGATCGAACGCCTCCGGGACGACCAGCGCACCGCGGACGAGCGGTTATCCGACGCCCAGCGGTGCCTTCTCGACGCGAGGGAAACGGCTGCGGAGCTCAATTACAGGGCTGCGGAAGCAGGCGCCGCGCACGCAGGACTGCTCGAACGCGCAGCCGCACTCACCGCCGACGTGCTGCGGTTGCAGGAGGCCGCGGGCGAACTGGAAGAGCGAATCGACGCGCGGACGCACGAGCGCGAGCAGACGCAGGCGCGCCGGGAAGGGTTGCTGCAAGCGATTGCCGTGGGCGAACGGACGTTGGATGACGACATTCGCGCGCTCGATGCCCTGCGCGAAACGCTGCGCGCGGCGGACGAGATGGCGACCGCCTTGCGGCTGAACGTCGACGCCCAGGACGTGGTGATCCGCGACGCTCGCCACGTGCTCGAAGCGATCCGGGGCGCCGCGGGTGAACTGGAAGTCGCGCGAGTAAAGGCCGAAGGCGACTTGAGTCACCTGGCGCAGACGTGCGCCGACACCGTGCAGATGTCGCTCGATGCCGTGCTCGGGGACGTGGAGCAGATGGAGCGCGCCGGCGAGGCGACTCCGGATGCAGCGGCGATCACCGCGGAGGACGTTGACCCCGAGGTCGAGGAAGAATCCGGATTCGGAATTCGGGAATCGGGATTCGACAGTGAAGCTGTCCTCGCGAATCCCGAATCCCGGACCCCGAATCCCGGTTCGATGACCGCCGAAGAGGCCATCATCGAGCTCAAGGCAAAGATCGATCGACTCGGCCCCGTGAACATGATGGCCATCGAGCAGTTCGACGAGCTCGAGACCCGGCACCTCTTCCTCACGACGCAGCGGAAGGATCTGATCGACTCGATCGCGCAGACGTCCGAGGCGATCAAGCGCATCGACGAGACGAGCAAGGCCCGGTTTGCCGAAGCGTTTGTCGCGATCCAGCAGAATTTCCAGGTGACGTTCAGCACGCTCTTCGGCGGCGGACACGCGGGCCTGACGCTGCTCGACGAAAACGATCCGCTCGAAACCGGCATCGACATCGTCGCGTCACCTCCCGGAAAACGCCTGCAGAGCGTGCAGCTGCTCTCCGGTGGCGAGAAGGCGCTCACCGCGATCGCCCTGATGTTCGCGATCTTCCGTTACAAGCCGAGCCCGTTCTGCCTGCTCGACGAGATTGACGCGCCACTGGACGATGCGAACGTCGGCCGGTTCGTCGAGATGCTGCGCGGCATGCTCGATCGCACGCAGTTCATCCTCATCACGCACAACCGCCGGACGATGGAGATCGCCAACCGGCTGTACGGCGTGACGATGGAGGAGCCGGGCGTGTCGAAGCTGATCTCAGTTCAGCTGCAGTGAGCCGTTCGGATCGTTCGGACGTGCGACTCGTTCGACTCGTTCGGTCTGTTCGGTCCGTTCGAACTGAAGTCAGATCGTTCAACCGTGCGAGAGTTGGACGTGCCCGAACGTGCAGAACGATGACAGAACGCTCCGAACGCGCCCGAACGATTCGAACGTCCCGAACGACTAGAATTCGAGAGTGAACGAAGACAAGTCTTCCCGCTACCATCGCCTGCGGCGTCGTGCGTCGGTGACGAGCACGATTGTTGGTGTGGTGTTCCTGGTAGCGCTCGTCGGGACCGGCGCATCGGCGGCGCTTCGCGACAGCGCCGCTTCGCTGACGGGCGGCTCCTTTCTCTTCACGCTCTGCGGCTACGTCGTCATCCTCGCGCTGATTAATGAGGCGATCGGCCTCCCCCTGGCGTTCTACCAGGGCGTGACGCTCGAGCGCCGCTATGGACTCTCCACACAGACAACGGCGCGCTGGTGGCTCGATCACCTGAAGGCGGGCCTGCTGGCGCTTGTGTTCGCCCTGATCGCGGCGGTGCTCGTCTGCTCGTTGATCCGGCGGGATCCCGATCGCTGGTGGATCCTTGCCGCCGCCGCGTTCACCGTGATCCTGGTTGTTCTCGTGCAGCTTGCGCCCGTCGTTCTGCTGCCGCTGTTCTACGAGTTCAAGCCGCTCGATCGCGACGCGCTGGTGACGCGGCTCGTCGGCCTCGCCGATCGCGCAGGCGCGCGCGTGATGGGTGTGTTCGAGTGGCGCTTGAGCCACAAGACGAAGAAGGCGAACGCCGCGCTCGCCGGCATCGGCCAGACGCGGCGCATCATCATCTCGGACACGCTCCTGGCCGAGCACTCGGACGACGAGATCGAGGTCATCCTCGCCCATGAGCTCGCCCATCATGTGCATCGCGACATCTGGAAGGGCATTGCGCTCGAGACGGCCCTAATCGCGCTTGGGTTCTACCTCGCGGATCGCGTGCTCACCCGGTTTGCGGGTTCATTCGGGCTGATGGGGAAGGGCGACGTGGCGGCGCTGCCGCTGCTCCTGCTCGCGGCCGGCGCGGTCTCGCTGGCGCTGATGCCGGTGGCCAACGCGCTCTCGCGCGCGCACGAACGCAGTGCCGATCGATATGCGCTGGAGATGACGAGGAACGCGTCCGCGTTTGTCAGCGCGATGAAGCGGCTCGGCGTGCAGAACCTGGCGGAGGAGCGTCCCTCACGCCTGGTTCAGATCCTGTTCTATACACACCCGCCAATCAGCGCCCGCATCGACGCCGCTCAGGCGTGGGCGGCCGATCAACGATAGCCACGAAGGCCACGAAGACGGACGTGCCTTCGAGATTTTCGTGGCCGTCGTGGTTTATTTGTTCAGTTCCGGATACGGGTAGATCTTCTCGACGTCGAACGAGTAGCACTCGTATTCGAGGAGCTGAAAGTTCTTCTCGCGATGGCGGTACAGGACCATGTTCATCTTCCAGGGGCGCGTGAACACCTTCGGATCCTCGACCGTCACCTCGTAGTTGATGTGATCTGCGTCGAGCAGGCTGTAACGCTCGATTACGTGCAGCGCGTCAGTGTGAAAATTGCCCGCGCGATCGAACCACGTCTCGGGCCCGAAATCGACCACGTCGACGACGAGCGTGTCGCCCTCCCAGCGCCCGCGTGAATCGCCCATCCACCAGTCGATGTGTCCCGGCGGATGGGGAGTGCCGTTCGTGTGGATGTAGCGCGTCGCATGCGCGAACTCGAACAGCATCGTCACCTGTTCCGGCTTCTGGATGATTTGGAACGGAAAGCCCGCGTACATGATCCGCGGGACGCCGGGCAGGTAGCACTTCGTTTCCGGATCGGCCGTTGCACGGTTCTTGAGGTTCTCGTTCCGCCTTGCGAGCGCCGCGGGCTGGTACGGGATCGAGCCTCCTTCGACGATGCCTTGTCCCGCCGGCACGCCGGGGGACGCGGTGTGGTCCTCGACGTTCCAGGCAGCGCTGTTCATCGCCTGCCAGATCCCGGATAGATCCGGTTTGCCGTCCGCGCCACGTGGAAGGGCGGCTGCCGGGGCCTGGCCCGCGGCGGGCGCCTGTGTGAACAACAAAAGTGCCGCCGCGATTGGCGCAGCGGAGATCCGCAACCGCATGTTGTCGCTCCTCTCGACTGAGAACCTGGAGTAGGCGGGTAGGATAGCGCATCGCGGGCCTCATTTCAGGCCCACCTTATTATGGGTTTCGCACGGGCGTGATCAGGGGCCTATACACTCGCGCGTGTTTTGGCCGGGTCCACGGGATCGTCTGTCCGTCGGAGAACGTGCTATATATCGCCGACGAGAACAACTGGCGCAGTGCAGAAAGTGCTTCTGCACCGGGAGCGGACACGCTCGACCGCTCTGAATCGCTGATCGTTTGACAGGCGGTTGGGCCCGCCACGCGACTGTTGATTCGAGGAGGACGCTGTGAATAAACAGAGACTTAGCCGTCGTGAAGCGATTCAAGCAGGGGCAGGCGCCGTCGTCGGCGCTGCCGCAGCGCTGGCGGGAACCCGCCTCTACGCGCAGGGCGGCGCAGTCGTGCCCACACCTCCGCCTGCAAGGGATCCTCGCCACCCCTTGCCTCCTTCCTGGAACCGCGAGCTGCGCCGGCTCGCGCCCAACGTCTACGCCTACTCGCAGGGGGGCGGCCCCGATATGAGCGGTCCAGGAGTCTCGAATGCCGGCCTCATTGTCGGCGCCGACTACGCGCTGGCGATCGACGCCCTGCAGGGGCCGATACCGGCGAAGGCGTTCATTGCCGCATCGAAGCAGGCGACCGGCAAGGACATCGGCCGGCTGATGATCACGCATCATCACGGCGATCACGTCAACGGCAACCAGTTCTTCACGCACGCGGAGATCAGCAGTCACCCTTACTGCCGCGAGGAAGTGCTGAAGGCGGTCGCGAATACGCCAAAGATGTGGGCCCCGACGCCGGGCGTGGCGGATGCTGCCGAGCCGCGCACGCTCGTGCCGCCGACCGTCACGTTCAAGGATGACGTGACGTACTACATCGGCGGGACTGAAGTGCAATTCCGATTCGCAGGACCGGCCCACACGTGGGGGGACGTCATGGCGTACCTCCCGAAAGAGAAGATCCTGTTTGCCGGAGACGTGGCGTTCTTCTGGGTCGCGCCGTATGCGAACAACAGCTACATCACCAAGTGGCTCGAGACGTGCGACAAGATCGCGGGCTGGGATGTCGATGTCATCGTGCCCGGTCACGGCCCGATCGGTGGCAAGAAGGAGCTTGCCGAGATGGCCGGCTACTTCCGGGTGCTCGGCGTCGAGGCGCGAAAGCGCTACGACGCCAAGATGACCCCGGGGGCGGCCGCCGCAGAAATCCGCCTCGGGCGGTTCGACAACTGGATCGGCCCGGAGCGTCTCATCATGGATACCGTCCGCTGGTACCAGGAGTGGAACGGCACCCTGACGCCCGACTACAACGCGAACCTGGTTCGCGAGGCAACGATCGAATACAACACCGTCAAGGCGGGCGCGAAGAAGACCGGTCAGATCATTCCGCTCGAGCGAATGGTGGCGATGGCGGAGCCCTGCTGAACGTACGGACTGAAAACTCTGCGATCCGAGCTGCGGCAAGCCGCGATGCTCGACTCGTTGCCGAAGGCCGGCAGGACATTCCCGGGCATGCCGCCCAGGCGCGGATAACCGGAATTTACAGACGGCTGGCCGAGACTAGGGAAGGCCGTGGCTGCGCCGAGTATGCGGATGCACCGGCAGCGCGGCCCTACTGGTCGAGCACCTCGCGGATTTTTCGTCCGAGCGCTTCAGAGGTGAATGGTTTGTGCAGGAACGCGATTCCGGGTTTGAGGACGCCGTGCTGGGCGATTGCATCCTCACTGTACCCGGACATGTAGATCACCTTCAGCGCTGGCCGTTGCTCGGTCAGTTGCCTGATCAACTCCCGTCCGCCGGCGTCTGACATCACGACGTCGGTCAGGAGCACGTCGATTGACGAGTGCCGCTCGAACAGCCGAAACGCGTCATCCGTCTTCGCGGCGACCAGCACCCCGTAGCCAAGTCGCTCCAGCAGTCTCCTGGTCAGCTCGCGAAGTTCTTCCGCATCTTCAACCACCAGCACCGTCTCTGCCCTGACGCGCGGCCGAGACGCCGGTTCGACAACCATCTCCGCGGCGTCCATCCTGGGGAAATACACTTTGAACGATGTACCACTGCCGACTTCGCTGAAGACGTTGATGGTCCCGCCGCTCCGCGCGACGATGCCGTAGACAGTGGCCAGGCCGAGCCCCGTCCCTTTGCCGATGTCCTTGGTGGTGAAGAACGGCTCGAACAGGCGAGCCTGCACCTGCGGCGTCATCCCGGTTCCCGTATCGGTCACGATGAGCGCCACGTAGGGACCCGGTTTCACTCCTGGGTGTGTCTGTGTGTAGTGCTCGTCGAGCTCGACGTTGGCGGTCTCGATCGTCAGCGTGCCGCCTGTGGGCATGGCGTCCCGCGCGTTCACCGCGAGGTTCATCACGATCTGCTCCACCTGCCCGCGATCGGCTTTTACGGGGGCCAGTTCCGGCCTGAGACTCAACACAACCGTTACGTCTTCACTGAGGAGGCGGCCGAGCATCCCCCGGATGTCGGTCACCACCGCGTTCAGGTCGAGCAGCGTCAGTTCGATGATCTGCTTGCGGCTGAATGCCAGCAACTGGCGCGTGAGCCTCGCGGCACTCTCGCCCGCCTTCTGAATTTCTACAACGTCGGCGTGGCGCGGATCGTTCGGATTGAGATTGTCCAGCAGCAGCTCGCAGTACCCCAGAATCGCGGTCAGCAGATTGTTGAAGTCGTGCGCCAGGCCGCCGGCCAGCCGTCCGATGGCCTCCATCTTCTGAGACTGGTGATACTGCTCCTCCAGCGTCTGGCGCTCGGTGACGTCCAGGGAAATACCGACGCCGCGCATCGGTTCGCCGCGCTCACCGAGATAGATACGCCCCGCGCCGCTCAGCCACCGCACCGTGCCGTCGGGCCAGAGCGCTCGATGGTTCACTGAGAAATCAGCGCCCGTCCGACTTGCTGACGCGATCGTTTCCAACAGCGCGTCGCGATCCTGGGGATGAACGCGCTCCACGAACGCTTCGAAGGTCCCGCTGAATGTCCCTGGCTGCAGACCGTACTGGCCTTCGAGGATCTCGGACCATCGGAGCACCCCGGTCGCGTAGTCCATGTCCCAGATCCCGACGGACGCGGCCTCGAGCGCGAACCGCATGCGCTCTTCGGCCGTCCGCAGCGCGTCGGCACTCCGGTGGCGTTCGATGCCAAACGCAATGTGATCGGCCACCGACGCCATCGCGGACACGGTGGCGTCCGACAATGCGTGCCGGGCAAAGAGCGCCATGACGCCCACGACACGGCCATCGACGATCAGGGGGTGGCCTGTAAACGCCACCAACCCTTCCCGCTGCGCCCAGTCGTGATCGCTCACCTGACCATCACTGACGGCGGCGTTGGTCAGGTACGGCGTGCGATACTGCGCGATGCGCCCAATCACGGATTGTCCGACCTGAACCTTTCCCTGTGGGCCATTCGCACGCGTGTAAAGGCCAGCACTCGCCTGCAGCTCGAGCACCTCGTCGCGTTCGTTGAGGGTCCAGATTCTGGCAAGCGCGGCCCCCATATGGGTGACGAGCGCCTCGGCGCACTGCTGCAGGGCGCCGGCGAGCGAATCCGAATTGGCCAGGGATAGACCTGCGGCCGCGGCCAACGCCGAGAGCCGCGCGCGCTGGCGGATGTCGCTCTCTGCCGATGCCTCGAGTTCCGCGATTCGTTGGCGCAAGTGTGCCAACGTGGCAACGAGTTGTGCAGTCTGGGGATCATCCATGTCGACCCCCTCTTGCCAATGCGTCGCGTCCGCGCTGTTTTCGACGAGCGCGCGGTAGCAGATTTCGCGGCGGTTTTCCCTGTGACGCCGTCATATGGCCTGCCGTCGATTTGACCGCAGTACATCGGGAGGCGCCATTCGGTGGAGTGACGATTTTCGGTGAGGAAATCCTTTAAGGCTTCCTAGGTAATTCTCCAGATTGACGGCGCGCACCGACGGTATATGGTGGGGGGACGGGCGTACCAGTTCCGCTGAGGTACCGCTCGGCGACCCATGTCAGCCAATCGCGGGACGTCGGCACACCGCGGGCGCCTTTGCCGGAGGACAGGTCATGAACGACATCACCGAGCTACAACCGGCCGACGAAGTTCTGCGACAGATCGAAGAGCGCTTTCGCCGGTTGGTGGAAGTGATGCCCGTCGCGGTTTATGTCTGCGACGCGGCGGGAATTATTCAAAACTACAATAATCGCGCCGTTGAATTATGGGGCTGCGAGCCAAAACTTGGGGATCCGGCGCAGCGCTATTGCGGCTCTTTGCGCCTCTATTCTCCCGACGGTACGTTGGTGCCACACCAGGAATCGAAAATGGCGGAGGTGCTCAGGACCGGAATGGAGGCTCGTGACCTGGAAGTCGTGATAGAGCGGCCTGACGGATCGTGCATTACCGTGCTCGTGAATATTGTTCCCTTGAGAAACGGCAACGAAGAATTGATAGGAGCGATGAATTGCTTTCAGGACATCACGGATCGGAAGCGCACCGAAGAAGCGTTGCGGCGAAGCGAGGGCTTGTTGCGGCTGGTACTGGATGCCCTCCCCGTCGGCGTCGCGGTCGTCGATCGGTCCGGCGACGTCATCCTCAGCAATCCAGCGTCGCAGCGCATCTGGAGCGGGATGATACGCGCAGGACGCGAGCGGTACACCGACAGCAAGGGTTGGTGGCACGCCACCGGAAAAAGGCTCATGCCGGGAGAGTGGGCATCGGTGCGTGCCTTGGTCAACGGCGAAACCTCGGTCAATGAAGTCGTCGATATCGAGGCGTTCGACGGGGTTCGGAAGACCATCCAGAACTCGGCAGTCCCGATCCGGGACACGAGCGAGCGCATCACGGGAGCGGTTGTCGTCAACGAAGACATTTCCGCCCGTAAGACGGCCGAACGCGAGCTGAACGACTCGTACAATCAAATGCGCGCGCTGACGGGGCGACTGATGCGCGCCCAGGACGACGAGCGACGTCGCATCGCGCAGATGCTGCACGAAACGACCGCCCAGGATCTGGCCGCCCTGAAGATGCATCTCGCGCGACTGAATCGGACGGCCGGCGATTTGAGCGAAGGCGATCGAAGTGCTCTGACCGAGAGCATCTCGCTCGCCGAGCAGTCGATCACCGAGATCAGGACGCTGTCGTACCTTCTACATCCGCCATTTCTCGACGAGGCGGGTCTGTTGTCGGCGCTCCGGTGGTACGCCGCCGGGTTTGCCGAGCGCAGCGGCATCAAGGTGGATCTCGAGCTGCCTGAGCATTTCGAACGGCTGCCCCTCGACACCGAGACCGCACTCTTCCGGATCGTGCAGGAATCGCTGATCAACATTCACCGACACGCCGAGAGCGAGACCGCTGGAATTCGGTTGCATCGTGACGCCGAGGAGCTGGTGCTGAAGATCGAAGATCGAGGTCGCGGCATTCCTCACGCCTCGCTGACACAAATCATGAGCGGTGGAGGTGCCGTCGGTGTTGGCATCGCCGGCATGTCCGAGCGCATCGAGCAGCTTGGCGGGCGCCTCGAGATCACGTCGGGGGGTCACGGAACGATCGTGTGCGCGCGGTTGCCGCTCGTGAAGGACGCCGGCTGATGCCGCTGCGCATCCTCATCGTCGACGATCACGCGGTCGTGCGGCGAGGCGTGCGATCGCTGCTGGAAAGCCACGAGGGCTGGGAGGTGTGCGGCGAAGCGACGACCGGACGGGACGCGGTCGAACAAAGCCAACGACTCCGGCCGGACGTCGTCGTCATGGATCTGAGCTTGCCTGAGCTGAATGGCCTCGATGCCACCCGCCAAATCCTGAAAGACGCGCCGGACACAGAGGTGCTGGTGTTGACAATGCATCATTCGGAGGAACTCGCACGCGACGCGTTGCAGGCCGGGGCACGCGGGTACGTGTTGAAGTCCGACGCCGACGAGAGTCTGATTACGGCCGTCGACACCCTTCGACAGCACAAGCCGTTTCTGACGTCAACGGTGACCGGGTTCGTGTTGGATGAATATGTCAGACGGGGATCCGCCGCTCTGGACGACCTCGCCTCAGTCGCCGTCACGGCGCGCGAGCGCGAGATCATTCAACTCGTCGCCGAAGGGCAGAGCAACAAAGAGGCGGCGGCGACGCTTGGTATCAGCGTGAAAACAATCGAGGCCCACCGCGCGAACATCATGAGGAAGCTGCATCTTCGCTCGGTCAGCGATCTCGTGCGCTACGCCATCCGCAACAAGATCGCGCAGCCGTGAAGCCTTACCCTTCGCCAGTTGGAACCGGGTCGCGTCCTGGCGGCTGGCTCGCCGGTTGTGAGCAAGGTCAGAACAGGTACTTGACGCCCAGCTGAATCTGCCTCGACGTCGTGACGGTCGAGTTGATCACGCCCCAGTTCGGTGCGATCTCGCCGGCCGCGCCCGTGAACGCAATGCGGCCTGCCGGGATGGCGAAGTTGGGACGGTTCAGAACGTTGAAGGCTTCGAGACGCACTTGCAGCGTCTGTTGACCCGCTGAAGAGATCGACTTGACGAGCGCCAGATCAGCATTGATCAATCCGGGCCCGATCAACGTATTACGTCCCAGATTGCCGCGCTGCCCCACCGCCGGCAGCTCGAAGGCATTGATGTCCCAGTACCGATCCGGTCCGCCCAGGACCGGGTTTCCCGAGTAGCCGGATTTCAGGTTTGGTCGTTCGTTCATCGCAAAGCTCGTCGTATTCAGGTTGTTCGAACGGTTGAACCCCAGGCGAACTGTGAACGGCTGTCCGGACTGAAGCGTCGTGACGTTATTCAGTTGCCACCCCGCCAGGATTCCGCGCGCGGCGCCGGTCAGCGAGCTCGATACCGGGATGTCCCAGCTCCAGTTGAACGTGAGATTGTGTTTCGACAAGAATGCGGACGGCCCGCGATCCCGCTGGGGATCGTACCAATCCAGACCGTACTGCACGCCGCTGTCGAAGTCCTGCGAGTTGATGCCGCTCGCATCGTCGATGCTCTTAGCGAGGGTGTACGAGACCTGCGCGCGGAGCCCTCGGGAGTAGCGCTTGACGAGGCTGACCTGCAGCGAGTCGTAAAAGGATTCGGCGTCCGTGGCGCGCTGGAATATCCCCGCAAAGTTCGGGTTCCGGCGCCCGAGCTGGCCCTGATACACCTTCTCGCCGTTGACCATGATTTCTGGCGCCAGATTGGCGTCGCCGATGCGCATTAGATTCTTTCCTCGGGAGCCCACGTAGCCGGCGAAGACGTCCCAGTCGGCCCAGAGCGCCTGCTGGATCCCCGCGTTGAACTGAGCCAGATACGGGGTCTGCAGGTCGTAGTTCACGGTTTGCAGCTGCGGTCTGATTGGCGCGTTGGGATCGAAATTGGCAAGGACGTTCGGGAACGGCGGGCGCGCAAGCGTTGTCCGTGTCGTGAACGGGGGGTTCAGACTTCCGGAGAAAAAGTAATACTTCGGCAGAATCTCGTCGTAGAAGAGGCCGTAGCCCGCGCGAATCGACGTCCTCCCTTTGCCGAACGGGTCCCAGGCCGCTCCGAGCCGCGGCGCGACGTTCTTCAGCGACGGGTTGGAATGCCACGGGTCGCCCACGGTCAGGGCCGTGTCGGTCACAGTACGAAGGTTCGAGATCTTGCCGTTCGCTTCGGTTGGCGTCGTGACGAACTCGTAACGCACGCCCAGATTGAGCGTCAGGTTGGACCGAAGCCGGACATCGTCCTGCGCGAAGAATCCCCAGAACGATTGCCGGTAGTTTCGAATCGGGTCGATCTTTCCGGGCACCGCGAAGTCGAAGTTGTTCACCTGGCCCTGCAGGAAGCTGGCGAGATTCGAGAACACGGCAATTCCTCCGCGCTGGCTTGTCGTGTCCTGGTCGAACTGCATGTACTGACCCTGGAAGCCGGCTTTGACGGCGTGCGATCCGCGGGTGAGGAACAGCGTGTCGCCGATCTGGAAGTTGTTGAGGTAATCGTTGCGCGGCAGCCGGAAATCGCCCGCCATCTCCGTGACCAGTCCCTGAATAGTGAGGTAGCCGAACCGTTCGCCGGGGATCCAGGACATGGAGGGGGGGATGTCGATCGTCCGGATGTTGTCGGCCAGCGAGACCGAGCGATTGATCCCGCCGTTGAGCGTGTTGAGCAGCGTCGATGAAAACAGATGGTGGTGCTCGACCGTCAAGTACTGGTTCCGAGTGTGCTCCTGGGTGAACACGATTGGCGGCTTCAGCGTCGGCTGCCGATCGACTTTTCCGTCATCGAAGGTGTACCGGCCAAAAAGCGTGTCGCCACTCCCGAAACGGTGATCGATCCGACCCTGGGCGAAGTACTCGTTGGTCGGCTGCGTCTGCGTGAACCGATATTCGGCAGCCCCTCCACCAAGCGATCGCCCGTTGGCGTGCGGAAACAGCGTGTTGAGATAAGCGGGGATGGCCGGATGCAGCGTAACGCTCCCGGTCGGCAAGATGCCCATTCGTGCGTTGTCGTCCGGCACGGCCGTCACACCGGTCACGCCGAACCGTTCGACGAGCGACTCGAATGCTCCGAAGAAGAATGTGCGGTCCTTTCGAATGGGACCACCAAGGACACCGCCGAGCTGATGACGGAAGAAATCAGGAATCGGTTTGTCCGCCGGATCGAAGTAGTTCTTCGCGTCGAGCGCGGAATTGCGGTAGAACGCGAACGCCGACCCACGCAGCGCGTTCGCGCCTGATCGCGTCACGGCGTTGATGATCCCGCCTGCCGACCGGCCGAACTCGGCGGGGAAGGCATTGGTGAGCACCTGGAACTCGAGCACGGCCTCGACGCCCAGCAGCACCCCGGCCGACGATCCGGGCGTTTTGTTGTAGACGTTGTTGATGTCGGTTCCATCCAGCAGAAAGCTGCTCTGCTCGGGCCGCGCGCCGTTGATCGAAATTTTCGGCGTCCGTCCCCCGACCACGTCGTTGCCGGCGGCGAACGCGGCCGTGACGCCCGTCTGCAGCAGCGCGAGCTGCTGGAACGATCGTCCGTTGAGCGGCAGCTCCCGGATCTCCTTGTCGCTGACAAGTCCGCTGACGGCGCCCGACGTGGTGTTGATCTGCGGAGCGTCGGCTGTGACACTAACTTCGTCTGTGACACGCCCCACTTCCAACTGCACGTCGATGACAGCATTCTGACCGACGGCGAGCTGGACGCCTCGCCGGACAACCGGTTGAAAGCCCGCTCGTGAGACGTGCACTTCGTATTCGCCGGGTTGCAGCACCGGCACCCGGTAGCGGCCGGTCGCGTCGGTTTTGACGTCCCGCATCGCGCCGGTCGCGACGTTGACAATCAGAACATCGGCGTCCGCGACCGTCGCGCCAGTCGAATCGGAGACGCTGCCTTGGAGACTTGCGCCGACGGTTTGTGCGTGGACCGGGCCGGCCAGCAGGCAGACCGCAATGCCGGCAGTGAGAACGCGACGAATGGCGCAAGCACGCATGACCCCTCCCCCTTTTTGCGAAGATCGTCCGGCTAACCTGCCGCGAGTACCGGTGATTCCCGACTAATTGCCGAAGGCCAGCAGGACATTCCCGGGCATGCCGCCGAAGCGCGGATGACCGGAATTCACAAACACCATCCCGCCCGAGGTCACAGCGCCTGCGCCGTCGAGCGAGCCGCCTGTCCCGTTGACTCCGTTGACCGTCTCAAACGGGCTTGCCGTAACGAAATCCAAAGCATTTTTCCGTCGCCCGCAGCGAACGCCCGAAGGTGTCCGTCCATCGAGCAGCCAGGCGATGTTTCATGGCACGCAGTTTAGAATGTCCGCTGGTACGACTCAAACTGTTGTTGCCGCCGGTTGCCCTCCGGACGACAGTCGGCATTCTGGGTAAGGAACTTTATGGCCTGGCCTGCAACGCTCGTGTGCCTCATCGCGATCGTCGTCACCGTTCCAGCGGACGTGGCGCATGCCCAGCGAGTGAGGTCGGACCAGGAGGTCCTCACGCAGCTGGAGCGCGACTGGGACGCGGCGTTCCGTCGCAACGACGCAGCATTCATCGATAACATTCTCGCCGAGGAGTTCGTCGTAACCTACGACGATGGGACCCGAGGCGACAGGGTGAAGGAGCTGGCGCTGGCCGCCAGCTACAATCAGAAGGTCGACTCATCAACGCTCGACGAGTTCATGGTGAAGGAGTACGGCAATACCGCGATCGTCTGGTTCAGTTTGCACCTGGTTGGCCCGAGCAAAGGGCAGACGCTCGAGATCACCTACCGGTTCGTCGACGTCTTCGTGTTGCGGGATGGGCGCTGGCAGTGCGTGTCGAGTCAGAGCACGAGGGTCATCGTTCGGTAGTACTCGTCATCGGGGTTCAACAGGTATGCTGGCCGCCTTCGCTCCGTCCACGTCCTTCATGTCCCAATAGGCGCGCGCCATCGTCTCGAACGTCAGCGCGCCGGCCGAGTCTACTCCCATGTGGTGAGCGTCAGATTGAACGCGTGCGTCGTCGCGGGCTCCATATTTACGACGCGAAGCTCGTAATCCATTGCCGTGATATCGGTCCGGCGGAAGCTGATCGTCGGAGGGCCGCCGCGCGGTGCCAGGTCCTCGTGCACCAGGCCCGCGCCGACGCGATACAGCTGGATCAGCATCGCCCGTTCACCACCTTCCCACGTCAACGTCACTTCCACAGCGCCGTTCCGATCCATGGTGAATCGGTACCTCTCGCACGAGTAACGCTCGAGATAGCACGGTGCTGCGTCCGGGATCAGCGGACCGACCGAACCGCTGAACGCCTGCTGATTCGAGCTCAGTCCCGCCGGAACGTCGGGGCCGATTGAATGTGTCGGCGCGGGCGTAGGCGCTGGAGATACGGACGACCTAGCGGACGCCGGTGTGGAGGAGGGTGCGGTTGGCGCGACGGTGGTGAAGCCTCCACACGCAACCGTAAGGAGCGTTGACGCGATGATGGCAGCGACCCTGGGCTCGGTCATGGCCCGGATGTCTGCAATTCCCGATGCACCGCCTCGACAGGTGCGCTCCTGCCTTTATTGGCCGGAAATCGCGGGATCGGAAAACGCCTGGCCGCGTCGCGGTCGCGCGATGGGAAGCGCCCGATCTCTTAGTCCCGCGCGGCTACCCAGGCCGAGATAAGGCCGGCTGAAGGCGGCCCCAACGTAAGAGTTGAACGGCGGCCGAAAGGCGTATGGCTGGGGTGTTGTTACTTCCCGCGAACGACGAGCTCGCCGTGCATCATCTGGTGCCCGGTTTCGCCCGTGAGGTTGCAATAGAACGGGAACGTCCCCGCCCGGTCCGCGCGAAACTCGAACGTGGTCGAGCCGCCGGCCGGCACACGCTTGACGATCCGGTATTCGTCGATGGTGAAGCTGTGCGCGATGTCTTCGCTTCGGATGGTGAGCTTTACGAGGTCGTCCTGCGTGACCTCGATGCGCGCGGGGGTGTAGCGGAAGTCCTTCGCCACGATGGTGAATTCGCGGCGGTTAGGCGGGTCTTGGGCAAAGAGACGACCCATCGCCGGGCCGGCGAGGAGCAGGCCGCCGGCGCCGAGAAGCATCATTCCGAGCGAGCGGCGGGCGAATCTCATACCTAATTGGACGCAAAAGGCCGATCCAAAGGTCGGCCTCTACAGTATCGGCCGTACGCAATCTCAACTTTATTCCTTGGCGGCGGGCGTGGCCGGTTCGCCGTGCTTCGCCGCCTCGTCCTGAAGGAGCGCCTTTCGGCTCAGCCGGATCTTGCCGGTCGGGTCGATATTGATCACCTTTACGAGGATCTGCTGGCCTTCCTTCAGCTCGTCCCTCACGTCCTTCACGCGGTGGTTTGCGATCTCCGAGACGTGCAGCAGGCCGTCGGTGCCCGCCATGATCTCGACGAACGCACCGAAGTCGGTGATGCGTTGCACCTTGCCCATGTAGGTCTTGTTGAGCTCGGGCGTGGCGGTCAGCTCCTGGATGATGCCGATCGCCTTCTGCGCCGACTCGCCGTCTGCCGATGCCACGTTCACACGGCCATCATCCTCCACGTCGATCTTCACGCCGGTCCGCTCGATGATGCTGCGGATCATCTTGCCACCGGGGCCGATGACATCGCGGATCTTGTCGACCGGAATCTTGATCGTGATGATCCTCGGCGCGAACATCGACATGTTCGTGCGCGCCGACGGCAGCGTTTTCGCCATCTCGCCGAGGATGTGCATGCGCCCGACGCGCGCCTGATCGAGCGCCTTGGACATGACCTCCGAGTTGATGCCGGTGACTTTGATGTCCATCTGCAGGGCGGTAATCCCCTGCGCGGTGCCGGCCACCTTGAAGTCCATGTCGCCGTAGTGATCTTCCGCGCCGGCGATGTCCGAGAGGACGGCATACTTGCCGGTCGTCTCGTCCATGATGAGTCCCATCGCGATGCCCGCGACCGGCGCCTTGATCGGCACGCCCGCGTCCATCATCGCCATCGCGCCGCCGCAGACCGACGCCATCGAGGACGAGCCGTTCGATTCGAGGATGTCCGAGACGAGGCGGATGGTGTACGCGAACTTGTCCTCGCCAGGAACGACGGGTGCGAGCGCACGTTCCGCGAGCGCGCCGTGGCCAATCTCGCGGCGTCCGGGGCCCGTGAAACGGCCGGTCTCGCCCACAGAGAACGGCGGGAAGTTGTAGTGGAGCATGAAGCGCTTGTAGAACTCGCCGCTCACATGCTCGACCTTCTGTTCGTCGTCAGCGGTGCCGAGCGTGCAGGTGACGAGCGCCTGCGTCTCGCCGCGCGTGAACACGACGGAGCCGTGCGTGCGCGGCAGCACGCTGGCCTCCGTCCAGATCGGACGGATCTCGTCGAACTTGCGGCCGTCGAGTCGGTGGCCCTTGTTGAGGACCTCGTCGCGCAGCACCTTCTCCTGCAGCTCATGGAAGATGTGCTTGGCCTCGGAGTGCCTTTCCTCGTCCATGCCTTCGAGCAGGTCGGCGAGCACTTCATCGACCTGGCTGTAGCTTTCGAGCTTCTGGAGAATGCGCATCGCGTCGCCGAGCGGCACGAACGCCTTGTCTTCCACGCTCTTGTGGAATACGTGGTCCACCGCTTTGGCCGACACCGTCAGCTTCTTCTTGCCGACCGCGGCCTTCAGGTCGTCGATCGCGGCAACGATCTGCTTGATCGCCGCGTGGGCCGCTTCGAGCCCGCCGACCACTTCCGACTCGGACACTTCCTTGGCGCCCGCCTCGACCATCAGGATGCCGTCGCTGCTGCCGGCGACGATGAGATCGAGCGTGCTCTGCTTGCGCTCGGCGTAGGTCGGGTTGATGACGAATCTGCCGTCCGCGATCCCGACGCGGACGCCGGCGATCGTCTTCTCGAACGGAATGTCCGACAGCGCGAGCGCGGCGGAGGCGCCGGTGATCGCGAGCACGTCGGAGTCGTTCTCCTGGTCGGCCGAGAGAAGCAGCGAAATGATCTGCGTCTCGTAACGCCAGCCGTTCGGGAAGAGCGGACGGCACGGCCGATCGATGAGGCGGCTGGTCAGCACCTCCTTCTCGGGCGGCTTGCCTTCGCGCTTGAAGAATCCACCCGGGATGCGTCCCGAGGCGTAGGTGTATTCGCGGTAGTCGACCGTCAGCGGAAGGAAGTCGATTCCCTCGCGCGGGCTTGCCGCGTGGCAGGCGGTGACGAGGACGACGGTGTCGCCCGAGCGCACGACGACGGAGCCGTGGGCCTGCTTCGCCAGCTTGCCGGTTTCGATGGAAATACGGCGAGACCCGATCTGGATCTCGCGTTTCTGGAGATTGACGTTATGCATAAACGGAAGGAGCGGCTACTTGCGGATGCCGAGACGGCGGATCAGATCCGCGTATCGTTCCGAGTCCTTGCTCTTGAGATAGTCGAGCAACCGCCGACGCTGGCCAACCAGCTTCAGCAGGCCGCGACGTGAATGGTGATCCTTCGCGTGAACTTTGAAATGTTCCGTGAGGTAGTTGATGCGCTCGCTGAGCAGCGCGACTTGCACTTCGGGTGACCCGGTATCGCTGTCGTGAGTTCTGTAGTCACCGATAATCCCGGTCTTGCGATCCTTGGTAAACGCCACGATCGATCCTCCACGAACGGTCCAGACCTGGCTTCACCGCGCGAAGCCCACCAAACCGCCGTACGGTTGCTAACTCTTGTCGCCCAAAAGACTTACTATTCTAAATCAGTACAACCTCCGGGTGCAAAAGTCCGGCGGCTGTTCCCGGCGTGCCCAGCCCAACCAGCGCGCCGCTTCCATCGAGCAGTCGCACCCACTCCGCCGGGCCTGATGGCGCCGAGCCAACGAGGTCCGAAGCCCTGACCTGCTGGCCATGTGACACCCGCACCAGTCCCTCGCTGGTCACGGTCACAGCGGGGAAGCCCGACAGGAGCTTGTCCATCGGAATCAAGAGCGTCGCAACGTCCGACTCCGGCTTTGCCGAAGGATCCGATGAAGTCAGGGCGTCGAGGGGAACGGCTTCGTCGATCGTGAAATCTCCGCTTCGCGTCCGTCGCAGTGCCTCCAGGGAGGCGCCGGTCCCGCACCGCTCGCCGACGTCCCGAACGAGCGATCGCACGTAGAACCCGGCTGAACAGGTGAGCGAAACACGGCAGCGGTCGTCTCCGAATTCGAGGAGCTCGAGCCTCGAGACGCGTACCGGCGCCGCGGTCAGCGTGACCGGCTCGGCGCGCCGCGCAAGGCCGTAAGCTCGACGGCCGCCAACCTTCTTCGCGGAATAGGCCGGCGGCATCTGCATGTATTCGCCGGTCAGGGCCGCCAGCGCCTCGAGGACGGCGTCGCGTGCCGGCGCCATGCGCGACCGGCTCGTTTCGGTGCCTGTGACATCGAGCGTGTCGGTTGTCACGCCGAACAGCATCGTCGCGTCGTAGTCCTTATCCGATGCGGTGAGAAAGCGAACGAGGCGGGTTGCGCGGCCGCATGCGAGGGGCAGTACGCCTGTCGCGAGCGGGTCGAGGGTTCCCGTGTGCCCGATCCGTTTCTCGCCGAGCAGACGCCGCGCCACGGCAACGACGTCGTGGGAGGTGAGCCCTTCGGGCTTGTCAACAACGAGGACGCCGTCCATGCGATGTGTCGCAACCTTCACTGAAACAAGCCCGAGAGACTCAGAGGCACAGAGGAAACAAGCCAGTCTCTGTGTCTCTGTGCCTCCGTGGCTTGTTTCAGTGTATTACGTCGGGTTTGCAGCAATTGTTTTGTCGATTTGCGCGAGGAGCTTACGTTGGAACACGAGCTTGAGTTCCTCGAACGTGCCGGCCGCCGAGCAGCCAGAGGCGTTCTTGTGGCCGCCGCCGCCAAACTCCTTGGCGATCGCGTTCACATCCACCTCGCCTTTGGAGCGCATGCTGACGCGCCAGTCGTTCGGCCCGTTCTCCTTGAAGAAAATGACCCCTTGGATCTCTTTCACGGTCAGCGGGAGGTTAATCAACCCCTCGGTATCCTCGTAGGTTCCGCCGGTCTCTTCGCGGAGCTTCACGTCGACGTACACCGTCGCAACCCGTCCGCTTGCGTCCAGATCCATCTGGCTGAGAACCGCGCCGAACAGCTTCAGCCGTCCAAGGTTATTGCTGTCGAAGATTGCGCGCGCCACGGCCGGCGGATCGACGCCTGCCTCGACGCACTGGCGGCAAATGTCGAACGTGCGCGGCGAGATGCTCGAGTAGTGGAACGACCCTGTGTCGGTGAGGATCGCAATGTAGATGTGGGTGGCGATCTCGTGCGTCAACGGCACGCGGAGCTCGCGAATCAGATCGAACACCTGCTCCCCGCATGCTGCGGCGGTGGCATCGAACCAGTTGAGGGCGCCGTACATCGAGTTGCCCAGGTGGTGATCGATGTTGATGACGAAGCCGCGTTCGAATCCGTCAACGCCGGTGCGCTTCAGGTCGCCGCACTCCATCACGATGACGGCGTCGCCGGGATCGTCGACGTGCGCGGACACCTCGATGTCGGCGACGCCGGGGAAGACCATCATCGGCGGCGGCGGTGCATCATGATTGACGATTCGCACCTGCTTACCCATCTCGCGCAGCGCGAACGCCATCGCGAGCTGCGACCCGATGGCGTCGCCGTCCGGGCGGACGTGAGAGCTCAGCACGAACCGGCGCCGCTTGCGGATCTCCTCCGCAATCAGGGCCCGGACCGCGGTATCAGTCGTGGCTGGTGTCGTCGTCATCAGGCTCGGGATTCGGGATCGGCCCCTCGACGGGCTCGGGGCGCCCTGAGCTCGCCGAAGGGCGGGATCCGGGATCCGATTCAGGAATGGCAGCCGTCTCGCGGGCGCGATGCGCATCCTCCTCATGGAGGTCGCGCAGGATCTGCTCGATGCGGTCCTGGTTCTCAATCGATTCGTCGAACCGGAATTCGAATTCAGGAGCGCGCCGCAGGCGCAGTCGCCCGGCAACCTGCCGCCGGAAAAACGGGGTCGCGCGGTCGAGCGCGCGCGCGGTTTCCTTCCGCGCTTTCGGATCGCCGAGGCTGGTGTAGAAGACGCGCGCCATCTGCAGGTCGGAGGTGACCTGCACGCGCGTCAGCGTGATGAAACCGATGCCGGGGTCGTGCACTTCACCGCGGGCGAGAATCTCGCCGATCACGTCGCGGATCTGTTCGCCGACCCGATCTGGACGGTGTCCCTGCGCCATATAAGGAAAATCCCAAACCCCGGATCCCAAACTCCAAAATCCCGACGTCCAGGTCGAACCAGCTTGGGATTTGGGATTTGGGTGTTGGGATTCGGGATTTATGCCGTGGCCTTCACCCGTTCCATCGTGAACACCTCGATCAGGTCGCCGACCTTGATGTCGTTGTAGCGTTCGAGGCCGATGCCGCACTCGAAGCCTGACTTCACCTCGCTGACATCGTCCTTGAAGCGGCGGAGCGAACCGATCTTGCCCTCGTGGACCACGACGTTGTCGCGCAGGAGCCGTGCGGTGGTCTCGCCCGCGCGGGTGATGCGGCCCTCGGTGACCATGCAGCCGGCAATCGCGCCGATCTTGGGGACCTTGAAGACCTCGCGCACTTCGGCGGTGCCGATGCGCACTTCCTTGAAGGTCGGGTCGAGGAGACCGGCCATACCCTTCTGGATCTCCTCGGTGACGGTGTAGATCACCGAATGGAGACGGATGTCGACCGCTTCCCGCTCCGCCGTGTCAGCGGCGTTGCGGTCGGGCCGCACGTTGAAGCCGATGATGATCGCGTTCGAGGCCGAGGCCAGGAGCACGTCGGACTCGTTGATCGCGCCGACGCCCGACCGGATGATGCGGATCTTGACCTTCTCGTCCGACAGCTTGGTCAGCGAGTCGGCAAGCACTTCCGCCGAGCCCTGCACGTCAGCTTTGACGATGATCGGGAGCTCCTTGATGCCGCCCTCGGCGATCTGTTCCTTCAGCGATTCGAGCGTCAGGCGGCCACCGCGCGCGCCGAGTGCACGATCCTTGGCCTGTGTCTGCCTGAACGTGGCGATCTGGCGCGCCTTCGCGGCGTCTGCCACGGTCTGGAACGGATCACCGGGTTGCGGAAGGCTTGCGAGGCCGAGCACTTCAACCGGCGTCGACGGTCCCGCCGAGCGTACCGGCTTACCGCGATCGTCGATGAGAGCGCGGACCTTGCCGACCACAGGGCCGGCAATGAAGTTGTCCCCGACGTGCAGCGTGCCGTCCTGCACGAGCACGGTGGCCACGGGGCCCCGGCCGCGATCGAGCTTCGCCTCGAGCACGGTTCCCGAGGCGCTGTGCTTCGGGTTCGCCTTCAGCTCGAGGATGTCGGTGGAGAGCAGGATCATCTCGAGCAACTGCTCGAGGTTCTGCTTCTTCTTCGCGGAGACGGGCACCATCACCGTCGTACCGCCCCAGTCTTCGGGCACGAGATTCAGCTCGGCGAGCTCGCGCTTGACGTTGTCGGGATTGGCGCCCGGCTTGTCGATCTTGTTGATCGCCACGACGATCGGCACGTTGGCCGCCTTCGCGTGATCGATCGCTTCGCGCGTCTGCGGCATGACGCCGTCGTCGGCCGCGACCACGAGCACCACGACGTCGGTCACTTTCGCGCCGCGGGCGCGCATCAGGGTGAACGCCTCATGGCCGGGCGTGTCGAGGAACACCACGCTGCGGCCGTCGCCAACGTCGACGTGATATGCGCCGATGTGCTGGGTGATGCCGCCGGCCTCACGCTCGGCGACCTTCGTCTCCCGGATCGCATCGAGCAGCGACGTCTTGCCGTGGTCGACGTGTCCCATGACCGTCACCACCGGCGCGCGCATCTGGCGATCCTCGGGCTTCGCGTCGTCGCGCTCGGCCGAGACGAGCTCCTCTTCGAAGCTCCGCATCTCGACTTCGGCGCCGAACTCGCGCGCGATGTCCTTCGCCTGCTCGACGTCGAGCGTGCTGTTGATGTTCATCATCATGCGTTTCATCAACAGCTTGGCCAGCACGTCTTTCACGCGCACGTCGAGCTTGTCGGCCATGTCCTTGACCGTCATGCCCTCGGCAAGCGTGATCGTACGTGTGACGGGCGGCGGCGGCGCGGGAGCCGCGATCGTCGGCCCCGACGGACGCTCGCGGCGCGTCGTGACCGGCCGTTGCCCTGGCCGATACTGCTGGCCGCCGAAGGGCGGACGCGGCGGCATGCCGGGACGCTGCCCGGGCATCCCCGGCCGCGGCGGCGCGCCGGGTGTTTGCGTGCGGACCGGCTGCGATGGAAGCGGTCGCGGTCCGCCGAGCATGCTCGGCGTCGTCGGCCGCGGCGGCGGCGGGTAGGCCGGACGCGGTCCGCCGGGTGCTCCGGGCCGGGCTCCGGCTTGCGGGGCGGGCCGCGCACCAGCGGTCGTTGCAGGCTTTGCCGTGGCAGGCGTTGCAGCGGGCGGGTGCAACATCCGCTGCTGGGACACCGCCGGCCGCTTTGCGGGGGTCAATGGCCGCGCAGGCTGCGGGGGCCGCCCTGGTTCCTCGATGCGGAGACGCAACGTCGGCGGCACCATGCGCGGTAGCGCAGGCGCGCCGGGCGGGGCTGCTGCAATCGGGATCGTCTCTTCGCTCGTCCCAGGCGAAGCCACAAGCGGTTCCGGCTCCGGCTCTTCCTCGACGACGGGCTCGGCCAGCGGCTCTTCGAAGACAGGCGGCGGAGGAGCCTCCTCGACCGGCGCTTCGGCAACGGGAGCCTCGATCGGTGGAGCTTCCTCGGCGGGCGGGTGCGCCGGCTTGATCGTCTTGATCAGGCGCGGTGGCCCAAGCACAGGTGCCGTCGGCTTCGGCGGCTCAGCCTTCCTCGGCGCCGTAGCTTTCTTCGCGCCGCCCTTCTGGGGCGGTGCCGTTTCGGCGAACATGTCACCGCCAGGAAGCGCGACATTCCGCTGGCGCGCCACACGTTCCACAAACGATCGCGCGACGACCTCTTCGATCGTGCTCGACGCGCTCTTCAGCTCGATGCCGTGGTCGCGCTTGAGCAGCGCGAGTACTTCCTGGCTGGTGGAACCGAGAAGCTCGGCGACCTTGTAAATCCTGACTGTTGCCAACTGAATCCCTTCGATTAAACCTGCTCGTCCGCCTTCGCAGGCTCGCTCTCTTCCGCCTTCGCGGTCTCGCCGGCCTCTGCTTCCTCGGTGGACACGTCCGCCTGCACGGATTCGGTCGCTTCGCCAGACTCGGCCGCTTCCGCCTTCACGCCCTCGCCAACTTCGCCCTGCTCGAGCGCGTCGACGGACAGGTCGGCGGCGTCGTTCCCGTCACCGGACTGCGGCGTGTCAGGGAACAGCGCGTCCATCTGCGCGGCGGCGTCGCCCTCGCCGATCTCGAGCGCGCCGAACTGCGCTTCGACTTCGCGACGCTTCTCTTCCTCGCTCTTGATGTCGATGCGCCACCCGGTCAGCTTCGCTGCCAGTCGGACGTTCTGACCCTTCTTGCCGATCGCCAGCGAGAGCTGCTTGTCCTCGACGACGACTTCCATCACGCGCTCTTTGTCGTCGACAATCGAGACGCGTTGCACCTTCGCGGGACTGAGCGCGTTGGTCACGAAGAGGATGGCGTCCTCGGACCATTCGACGATGTCGATCTTCTCGCCGCGCAGCTCGCGGATGATCGCCTGGACACGCGTACCCTTCATGCCGACGCAGGCGCCGACCGGGTCGACGTCGCGCTCGCGCGAGTAGACGGCGACCTTCGCGCGATCACCCGCTTCGCGCACGGCGCCGCGGATCATCACGGTGCCGTCGTAGATCTCCGGCACTTCCTGCTCGAACAGCTTGATCAGCAGGGCAGGGTCGGTTCGCGACAGGACGATCTGCGGCCCCTTCGCGCTGCGGTTGACGCCCTTGATGACGGTCCGGACACGCTCGCCCGGGGTGTAGCTTTCCGCGCGCGACTGCTCCTTGCGTGGGAGGACTGCCTCGACGCGCCCGATCTCGACGATCAGATCACCGCTCTCGAAGCGCTTCACGGTGCTGTTGATCACCTCGCCGATACGCTGGTTGTATTCGGCGAAGATGTTCTCGCGCTCCGCCTCGCGGACCTTCTGGAAGATCACCTGCTTGGCCGTTTGCGCCGCGATGCGTCCGAGCACGTCGGTCCGCTTTGGAAACTCGATCTCCATGTCGACTTCGGCTTCCTCGCCGTAGAGATCCTGGGCTTCCTTGAGCGAAATCTGGGTCGATGCATCCTCGACGCTTTCGACAATGTGCTTGATCGCGAACAGGTCGACCTGGCCGGTCTCCTGGTTGAAGCGTGTCTTGAGGTTTTCGTTCGTCTTGTAGTACTTGCGGGACGCCGTCAGGACGGCATCTTCGATGGCAGTGACGATGGTCTCGGCCTCGATGCCCTTTTCCTTGGCCAGCGCCTCGATCGTCTGCATCAACGGGTTCTGCATAGTTGTTGTTCCCACAGCCGTTACTTCTACAAGCCACGTCTAAAATTCGACCTCCAGTCTGCCGCGCGTGATCAACCGCAACGGCAGCCGGTGCACTCGTCCTTTCGGACCCTCGAGCAGCACGGCGTTCTCGTCCACACCGCGCAGCCGTCCTTCAAACGCCTTCTGGTTGTCGACCGCTTCACTCACGACGACTTTGGCGAGCCGGCCCGCAAACCGGCGGTAATCCTCCGCGCCGCGCAGCGGCCGGTCGAGCCCCGGGGACGAGACTTCCAGCGTGTACGTGAACGGCAACGGGTCCTCGACGTCGAGAATCGTGCCCATCTCGCGGCTCACTTCCGCGCAGTCCTCGATACTGACGCTTTCCTCGGGCGTGGCCGCTGGTCCGGGCCGGTCGATGAAGACGCGAATCACCTGACCGCCAGGCTCGCGACGGCTCACGATGTCCCAGACTTCCAACCCCCGCGATCGGGCCACGCGATCCGCTATCGCCCGAACTTCCTCCAACGGCTGCATCGTTCGCAGGCGGACCTGTCCGCCTTCGCCCTCGGGCTTCGGCGCGCCCGAGAAGGTCCGCCTCTACGCCACCCTCGTGCTCGGCCGGACCTGAAGAGTCCGACTCAACGCCACGTCGTAGAAGTCGACCTTCAGGTCGGCCTAAATAAAAAAAGTGGGCACGAGCCCACTTGGAGACTTTCTCCGCGTAGTGACCCTTAAGAATATCACACGGAAATAGTTACCGTAATTATGACTTTCACAAACCCATCACCATAATGTTCACGGCCGCGGACCCCATGCGATCTTCCACCGTTCCCGCGTTTTACGCGCTAATTCCTGCTGGTTGTTTGTAAGTCAAGCGCTTGCCCGGTCGCTAAGCGACCCGACTCGACGGCGGCGGGACGAGCGAGCAGATCGTACTCGCGGCTACCCACGATCTCTGCGTCGATGAACGCTCCCGCCGCGAATTCCGAGGGATCGCAATCGGTCAGATAGACCATCGGATCGATGTCCGGCGCCTGGCCTTCGAGCCGCGCCCGAAGGACGAGGTCGTGCTCCGAGGAAGGGCCATCAACCAGGAGCCGGACCTGCGAGCCTACCCGTAAATGCTGAGCTTTAGAGACGATCCGCTTCTGAAGGCTCATCAGGCGTGATTGCCGCTGACGCTTGAGCTTAGCCGGCACATCGTCTGGCAAACCGTGGGCAGAGGTGCCTTCCTCATGGGAGTACGTAAAGACGCCCACGTGATCGAACCCGACGCCGCTCACGAAGTCAGTGAGCTCAGCAAAATCCGCATCAGTCTCACCAGGGAATCCAACGATGAACGTCGTGCGCAGGGCGACGTTTGGAACGCGGACGCGGATGCGATCAAGGAGACGCTCGTAGCTCGCGCGAGTCCCCGGGCGCTTCATCCGCTTCAGGACGGCGTCGGAGGCGTGCTGCAGCGGCAGGTCGACGTAGTTACACACCTTGTTGCTCTCGGCCATGGCGTCAAGCACGTCGTCGCCAATGGTCGTCGGATACAGATAGAGCATTCGGATCCATTCGAGGCCGTCGACTGTGTTGAGCTCGCGCAGGAGACGTGCGAGCGCGCCCCGTTCGCCCCGGTCCACACCGTAAAAGCTCGTATCCTGCGAGATGAGCAGCAGCTCTTTCACCCCTCGCTCGGCCAGTGCCCGCGCTTCCCGCACGATCGACTCCGCCGGGCGACTGCGGTAATGGCCGCGAAGGGTGGGGATGATGCAGAAGGCGCACTTGTAGTCGCAGCCTTCGGCGATCTTCACGTAGGCATAGTGACGCGGGGTCGCCAGGAGGCGGGGTGTCTCGGCGTCGTAGATGTATGTGGGCAGACCACGGGATTTGGGATTCGGGATTCGGGATTCGACGTTCACCGGTTCGCCGTTCGAACGAAGCAGCGAAACAAAGCGATGCCTCTGTGTCTCCGTGTCTCTGTGGCCCGTAAGAGTGGAAGTCGCCGCGCCGCCGAGCGCGCTCACAATCTCGGGGACCTCACCCGTGCCGAGGATCGCGTCGATCTCCGGAATCTGCGCCCGCAACTCGTCGCGATAGCGCTCCGCCATGCATCCGGTGACGACGAGGCGCTGACATTTGCCGTTTTTCTTGAGCTCGGCCATTTCGAGGATCGTGTCGATCGATTCCCGCTTGGCCTTGTCGATGAACGCACAGGTGTTGACGACCAGTACGTCGGCGTCCGCCGCGTCGCGCGTCAGCTCATGGCCCGCCTGCTGGGCGAGCCCGAGCATCACCTCTGAGTCGACGAGGTTTTTCGGGCAGCCGAGCGAGATCATTCCTATCTTCATTCGTTGCAACTCTTACTGAAACGAAACACGAGGCTCCGAGTCGGTGTCTCAGTGTCTCGGTGTTCCGTCTCACCGTGAGGCCGTTTCTTACGGGTACAACCTATAGAGCATACGCGGGTATGGGATCGTCTCTCGCACGTGCTCGAGCTTGCAGATCCACGACACGCATCGCTCGATGCCCATGCCGAAGCCGCCGTGCGGCACGGTGCCATATCGACGCAGGTCGAGGTACCACTCGAACGCTTCCTGCGGCAGATCGTGCTCCTTGATGCGTTTCAGAAGGAGATCGAGGTTATCGAGACGCTGGCCCCCGCCGATGATCTCGCCGTAGCCTTCGGGTGCGAGCACATCAACGCACAACGCCTTGTCGGGCTGCTGCGGATCCGGCTTCATGTAGAACGCCTTGACGGTTGCCGGATAGTGCGTGACGGCGACCGGGCGATCGAAATGTTCCGACAGGACCGTTTCGTCGGTGCCACCGAGGTCCGTCCCGTACTCGAACGGCTGTCCCTTGTCCCGCAGGATCGTCGCGGCTTCATCGTATGTGATCCTCGGAAACGGCGCGGTCACGTTCTCCAGTTTCGACGTATCACGTTCGAGGAGCTTCAGCTCCTCCTTTCGTGTGTCGAGCACGCGGGCAACGACACCAGACACGAGTCCCTCGGCGAGCTCGATGATGTCGTTGAGATCGGCGTAGGCCATCTCGGGCTCGACCATCCAGAACTCGGTGAGATGTCGGCGCGTCTTCGACTTCTCGGCGCGGAAGGTCGGACCGAAGGCGTACACCTTGCCGAGCGCCATCGCGTTGGCTTCGTTGTACAGCTGCCCGCTCTGCGTCAAGTACGCGGTTGTGTCTTCGAAGTACTGCACAGGGAAGAGCGTCGTGGTGCCCTCGCATGCGGCCGGCGTGAAGATCGGCGTGTCGCACAGGATGAACCCGCGGCTGTTGAAGAAATCACGGACCGCGTTGATCACCTCGTGACGAACCCGCAGGATGGCGGTCTGACGTTCGGTTCTGATCCAGAGATGCCGGCGATCCATGAGGTAGTCGACGCCGTGCTCTTTCGGCGTGATTGGGTAGTCGTGCGACTCGCCGTACACCTCGAAGCCGGAGACATCGATCTCGTAACCGCCCTTGGCGCGCTTGTCGGCCCGCACGGTCCCGGTGACCGAGAGCGATGTCTCCTGGCCGAGATGATCCGCGCGCGTGAACGTGTCGTCGCCCACCGCCGCCTTCGACATCACCGCCTGGATGAACCCCGTACCGTCGCGGACGATCAGGAAATGGAGCTTCCCGCTCGACCGGCGGTTGTGCAGCCAGCCATGGATGGTGACCTCCTGACCGTCGTACTTGGCGATGTCTTCTATGTAAGCCCGCATGAAAATCCCAGAGCCCAGATCCCGAAACACAAATCAAAACGTCACAAACATCTTCTCGAGGCGCTCACGAGCGCTCGCGGTTCGTTTCAGCACCACGATCGGATCCCCTGAGTCGGCCACCTCGAAGATCAGTACGCCGTCGTAACCGATTTTCTGCGTTTCCATGATGGCCGCGTCCCAGTCGATGCGCCCCGCGAAGGGCACGCGATGATCGTCGCGCCTGCCGTCATTGTCATGGACGTGCGTGGTCCACAGATGGCCCGCCACCGTTTCGATCGCTTCGCCAAGATCGCCCATCAAGTTCGCGTGGCCGTAGTCGAGACAGACGCCGACATCGAGCCCGTCGAGCTCATCCTCGATCAGGCTGCAGATCGTGGCCGCGCTCGAGAGCGCGTTCGGCATCACTTCGAGGGCGACGCGCACGTTCACGTCGCTCGCCAGGGAGACGATCTCTTCCACACTGCGCCGCGCGGCATCCGGCTGGTTGTCACCGGGTGGCGCTGCCTGGCCGTCTGGAACGCCAAGGTGCACGACGAAGTATTTGTACGGAACCTTTGCAGCTACCTTCAACGCGGCGTGCGCCTCCGCGACCGCCGCTTTCCGGCGTGTTTCATCTCCAGACGCGATGGAAAACGATCCGACCCACTTACCCTCCCGGATTGCGTCAACGATGGGCGCGTGCATTGAATGGAACTCGAGGCGCAGATCGGCGAGCCATTCCGCGAGCTCGTCCGCCGCGCGAGGATCCCGATAGTCGAAATGGGAGCGCGTGGCGAACACCTCGACCGCCTCGAAGCCGTGCCCGGCGACATCGGCAAGGTGCTCGCGGGTCAGCCGCGTTTCATGGAACAGATGCGTGGAGACGCCAAAGCGCTGGTCGGCCAAACTTCGATTCTAGCAGGCGTCAGCAGGGTAGGGGCGGTCTTTACACCCGCCAAACCTCGCCGCGCGCGAATCTCGTCGTAGAGGCCTACCGCCCCGCCTCCGCTAAAGCTCCGGCGAGGCTCGCCGAAGCGCGAGGGAGTGCGAAGGCGGCACGTCCGCCTACCGCAATTCGTCGAGGTGTTCGGCAAACAGGTCGCGCAGGCGGGCGAAGCGCGGATATCGCAGCAGGTTGGCGCGAGCCGAGTTCAGCGTTCGCGGGATGTACTGGATATATACCGTGTTGTGGCGGGAAGTGGTCTGGAAACCGAACGTTCCAAGCGCCTTCAGGTTGCGCTGCAGCGCCATCAGATCGAAGCGCCGGCGGAACTCCTCCTGGCTGGTCGCCGAGCTGGTGAGACCGGGCCGTCCGCTCCGGAGCGCCAGGAAGAAGGCGATCAGCTCGTCGACCTGCGGCTCCGTGAAGTCGACGTACGAATCGCGCAGGAGTGACACCAGGTCGTAGGTGTCCGGGCCCATGCGCGCATCCTGGAAATCGATGATGTAAAGGTTCCCGTCGTGAAGCATCAAGTTTCGGCTGTGATAGTCGCGGTGGCACAGCACACGCGGTTCGGACGACAGCTCTCCGGCAATCGACGCATATTCCGCCGCGAGCGCCTCGCGGGAGGCGGCGCTGATATGCGCGCCGCGATAGGCCTCCAGGAAGTGCTTGGTGAAGAACTGCAGCTCCCACGTCAGCTTCTCGACGTCAAAGGCAATACCGTACGAAATGTAGTCGGGTGAGGCGAGCTCGGCTCCCCGCCGTTGCAGCGTTTCGATGAAGGTGACAGCCTGCCTGTACAACGCTGCATGCTGGGCCGGTGACGATGCCCCGAGGTGTGCCTGCAGTGTCACGTCGCCAAGGTCCTGCAGCGCGATGATGCCGAGTTGATCCGAGTGCCCGAGGATTAGGGGCACCGGCACAGGCATCGCGCTGAACAATCGCGCGACGTTGACGAATGGCAGCGCGGCAAAGTCGATCGGTCCCGGATGAACGGCCAGCACCTGCGGCGGTTCGTCGCGCATCAGCACGCGGAAATAGCGGCGGTCGGATGCGTCGCCGGTCAATGGAACGACCTTGGGCCCGCGGGTGGCCAGGCCGGCTGCGGCGAGGAACGCGTCAATGCGCTCCCGGTCGTCGTTGCCGTCAGCACTGCGGCGATTCATCTACAGGGAGCCTACGGCAAGGTCGCCCACGAGTCGCTCTCCGTCCGTCAATGCCCCGTTGGCGATCCGAATCGTCGCGTTCTCGCACGACAATCCGGCGGGTACGCGAACGCCGTCGGTGACGATGCAGCGACGCAGCCGCGCATTCGCCTCGACCCGAACATCGTCCCACAGAACGCTGTCCTCGACGCGCGCGTCGCTGGCAATCCGCGTGCGGGCGCCGAAGAACCGGGATTCGGGAATCGGGAATCGGGATTCGGAATGGATTCGAGACTCGGAATTCGCAATTCGACTCCCGACTCCCGACTCCCGACTCCCGAGAAGCAGGGATGTGCTGAGGTAGTCCCGGGGCGTCCCGATATCGAAGAATTCAGCCGACGTCACGAACGCGCGAATGCTGCCACGCCGGGCCGCGATGAGCGCGGGATAGCGTTCGGCGACCGACTCAGACGGTACGTTGTCGGGAAGCGATTCGAACGCCTCGGCCTCCGCCACCTGCACACCAACGAAGTGGTAAGTCTGTTCGGCGGTGCGGACTTTGGCGGTCGGCGATAGTCGTCTCGTGAACCCGGTCACCGTACCGTCCGACTCCGCGACGACCCCGCCATACTTCTCCGGCTCCGCGTTCCGCACGACCGCCATCGTCACGAGTGCGCCGGATTGCCGGTGATTCGCGACGAGCGAACCGATGTCGACGTTCGTCAGTGTGTCTCCGTTGACGATTAAGAACGGTGAGGCGGCGAGCAACGGAAGGGCACGGCGCGGACCGCCAGCCGAGCCGAGCACCGGAACCTCCCACGAGTAGCGAACCCGTACCTCCTCGGCGCCGTCGCCGAGGAGGCCAGTGATGGTGTGTGCCAGGTGGTGAAGGTTGAGCACCGCGTCGGTGACGCCGCCCCCGGCGAGCCAGCGCAGGATGTGCCGTATCAGCGGATCGCCGGCGACGGGAAGCGCCGCTTTGGCGCGGACCAGAGAGAGCGGACGGAGGCGGGTAGCCAGACCCGCGGTCAACACGAGCGCAGCAATCATGCCTCGACTCTACTCGGCATGACCCTGAGCGTGTCGAAGGGTCATTCGGCGCTGAACACCATGTTCGTGCCGGTCAGACCGAACTCCTCGCGATGCTTGATGAAGAGCCCGCGATAGGAGTCGAGAACGAAATCACTCGGCGAACGCCCGAGCGCCATCGTCATTGCGATGATGCCCTGCTCGCCGCCTTCGATTTCGATGAACGTGCCAACCGGCGTCTCGTCGATCGCAATCGTCACGTCTTCGGCGGCGTATTCCTCTCGATATTTCTCGTACCGAAACCACACGTGGAGCCCGAGTTCCTCGAGCACGCGTTGCACCATCTCGCCATCGCCGATCACCGTTTCGTACTCGTCGCGGATCTTCATCGAGCCCGGGAGGACCGGCCCCTTGAACGTCAGCAGGCTCTTGCCTGACTCTGTCCGGACTCGCAACACGCAGCGCCGCCTGCGGAGCGATTCGTCTTCAGTGTCGAGCAGCGCATCTTCCTGAAGACGGCGAGAGCGGAGCGGCGTGGCGCCGGCCGCCATGATTGCGGATCGTGCTTCATCTGGGGTGGCAAACCGGAGTTTGACTTCGCGCTCGATCATCAGCGTCACGTCGGCCTCCCGCGAGGCGTAGTTTGTATCACAAAAAAGAAAGGCCGACCCGAAGGTCGGCCTTTACGAATGCGGGGCAAGAGCGAACGCTTCGCTATTCCTTGGTGACGACGACCGCCGTATCCTGCCCGTTGCGGACGACCCGGAGAATCGCCGTGCCGCCGGATGGGATCCGGGCCAGTTCGCGGCTCGCGTCCGCCACGCTGCCGATCGGCGTGCGTCCGACGCGCGTGACCACGTCGCCGGCCATGATTCCCGCGCGCGCCGCCGGGCTGCTCGGCTCGACGTCCACGACGACCGCCCCCTTCACCGCGTCATCGAGACGCAGCCGCCGCTGGACATCTGGCGTGATGTTGCTCAGCGACATTCCGAAGCCGCTGCTCGCTTCCTGCTGCGGCTCGGCGCCGCCTCGGCCGCCCGTGTTGCGGGCCGCCTGCTCCGCGTCGAGGTCGAGCTCGCCGACTCTGACGTTCAGCGTCTTCTCTTCCCTGTCTCTGATGACCTTCACCGGCACCGTGGTATTCGGCGTGGTGGAGACGACCATCGACACGAGCGAGTCGCGATCCTTGACCGGCCTGCCGTTGAACTGGACGATCACGTCGCCAGGTTCCAGGCCGGCCTTTGACGCCGGTCCGCCCGGCGCAACCGAGGCCACCAGCGCGCCCTGGCGGTTCTTCATGCCGAGCGTTTCAAGTGCGTTCTGCGGGATGACGCCGATCGATACCCCAATCATGCCGCGCGTGATCTTTCCGCCGCGCAGCTGCGGGAGCAGCTCGCGCACCGTGTTGATCGGAATCGCGAAGCCGATGCCGATGTTGCCCGCCTGCCGCGCGTCCGTGTAGATCGCCGAATTGATGCCGATGACTTCGCCCCGGATGTTCAGGAGCGGTCCGCCGGAGTTGCCTGGATTGATGGCCGCGTCGGTCTGCAGCACCTGCGTGCTCCGGCCTTCGGTGGTCGGGAAGGGACGCTCGAGGGCGCTGATGACGCCAACGCTGACGGTGTGCGCCAGGCCGAACGGATTCCCGATCGCCATGACCCAGTCACCGGGCTGCATCTGGCTGGAATCGCCGAACTTGATTTCCGGCAGCGGATGATTCGGCTTTTCGGTCAGTTCGATGAGCGCGCTGTCGGTCAGCGGGTCGCGTCCGATGACGCGCGCCGCGTATTCCTGCTCGGCATCGTCGCCGTAGAGGGAGACTTCGATCTTGGTCGCCCCTTCGACGACGTGGTTGTTGGTCAGGATGAAGCCGGCCTTGTCGATGATGAAGCCGGTGCCGGCCGCCTGCACGACCTGCTCGCGCGGGCGCTGCTGCCGCTGCGGCGCCTGGTCGCCCTGGCCGAAGAAGCGCTGGAAGAGGTCGTCGCCCTGGCCGCCTCCGCCGCCACCGAAGAACTCGCTGAGATCCTGGGTGCGCTGCCGCGACTCGGTCCGGATGTTCACGACGGCCGGGGTGACGGCCTTCGCGACGTCGCGGAACGTGGTGGCAGTGATCCCGCCGGTAATCGGTGCGTTGTTGAACGGTGGAGCTGCAATCGTCTGGGCGGACGACTGGGGCGACAGGTCAAGGCGTGACGCGATGACCATCCCGACCGCAAGCGACGCAATCGCGATCAGCAGTGCGTAAAACAGTGTGGTTTTGCGATTCGACATTTCTAAATCCTCGTTTACCAGTCTCTGAGGTCATTCTATCGTGCTGGTCTTTTAAGACTCTACGAATTGATGTTTGACGAAATTGTGAAAACTTGCGCGCGTTTGCCTCAAGTGCTGAAGGTCACCAGTTCCATTTGCCGCGGCCCGGTCACCAGCGCGTCCGCATCGCCGCGAAAGACGTTTATTTCCGTGCGTACGCCGAAGGTGTCGAAATACAGGCCGGGCTCAACCGTGAATCCTGTGCCCGGCAAAATCCGCCGATCGTCATGAGTTTCGTAGTCATCCATGTGCACGCCATTTCCATGCACGCTCTCGCCCAGACTGTGGCCGGTGCGGTGCAGGATATGGTCGCCATAGCCCGACCGCTCGAGCACGTTCCGCGCGGCGCGATCGACCTCCCAGCCGTGCAGTTCACGACCGGTCGTGGCGGCTTCTTCCACGAGCGCGACCGCCGCGTCACGCGCGCGCACAATCGCGTCAAAGGCCCGCGCCGGCTCGTCTGGCACACGAGCCCCCGTAAATCCAACCCACGTAATATCAGCAAACACCGCGCCCGGCTCCGCCATCTTGCCCCAGAGGTCGAGCAACAGCACCTGGTCCGCGGAGATCCCCGCGGCGCGCTCGACCGACGGCAGATAATGCGGGTCCCCGGCGTTCGCGGCCACGGCGACGACCGGAGGCGAATCGCTCACGAGCCCTTCTTGTTCGAACCAGCCCATCATCTGCTGCTGCAGGTCGTATTCCGTGATCCGTTCGCCGCGGCTGACCGCGCGGCGCGCAGCCTCGAACGCGCGATCCTTGATCCGGTAGAGCGCCTCGGACGCGCGCTGATGCGTGGTGAGCTGCGCCGGTGACCAGGCCGCCTCAAACCGCTGCACGAGATCGCCCGACGAGACGATGTCAACGCCGCGCAACCTGATCATTTCCGCCGTCCCCGCGTCGATGCGGGACAGATACGGAATCGCGCATTCTCGCGAGTACTCCATCGCCACGCGACGGACGCCCTTCAACAATCGTGTCAAGCCTGCGTCGAGCTGGTCCCGGCCTGCGTAAATCGTCTTGTCGCCGGGCAGCGCATCAAGGTTGTGCTTCTCGATCGCATGCACCAGCGCGCACGGTGAACCGGACGATGGAATGAAGTAGTACCACCGCCGTGTGGTCATGCGCGCGCCGTTTGTCAGTCCCGCCAGCCGCGCCGCGATCGGGTTCGAGCCGTGGAAATCGTAAAGAAGCCAGCCGTCCAGGCCCTCCGTACGCAGGGTTTCCTGGATCGCGGCCACGTCGAGTGCCATGACGTCTGAGTATACGGCGGTGGCTGTGCTCAAGTCCCAAATCCCAAGTCGCAAACACCAAATCCCAACCTGTACCCTCGCTTCCAACGCCGCAGCCCCTTGGGATTTGGAGCTTGGGATTTGGGATTGGGATTTCCCCTTTGTTATCGGTATGACGCGGTATTCGGTTCAATGGTTTGGGGGCCATAATGGCGCTATGTTTCGCAGGATTTCGTCTTCCCTAATGGTTGCGGCGCTGTCGGCGTCCTCGCTGCTGGCGTTGCAGGGGCCACCACCCGCTCCGTCGCCGGACCCGGGCGCCGAAGCCGTGCCGCAGGCGGCCCAGCCGCCGCTCACGTTCCGTGTCGAAGCGAACTTCGTCGAGGTCGACGCGTTCGTCAGCGACACGACGGGCAACCCGGCCACGGATCTGCGAGCCACCGATTTCCAGCTGTTCGAGGACGGCAAGCCGCAGAAGGTCAGCGCGTTCTCCTATGTGAACATCCCGGTTGCCCGTCCGGAGCGTCCGCTGTTCTCCGCCGCTGCAATCGAGCCCGATGTGCAGACCAATATCGGGATTGATGGACGCATCTATTTGTTCGTCCTCGACGATCTGCACGTCGATCCCACCCGCGCCTTCCGCGTCAGGGAGTCGCTGCATCGCTTTTTCGAGCGGAACTTCGGTGTCAACGATCTCGCCGCGGTCGTGTTCACCGGCGGACGCACCGCGGACGGACAGGATTTCACGAACAGTCCGCGGCTCCTGCTCGCGGCCGTGGACAAGTTCAGCGGGAACAAACTGCGATCGGCGACGCTCGAGCGCCTCAACGAGTACAACCGTCTGCAGAGCGGCGGTCTGCGCGGGTCCGGAAACCCCATCAATGATCCGGCCGCGATGGAGCGCGGTCGAAACGCGCGCAATACCATGCAGTCGCTGCAGAAGCTGTCGGACTTCATGGCAGGCGTGCACGGCCGTCGCAAGGCGATGGTGCTGATCAGCGAAGGCATCGATTACGACATCTACAACCTTTTCGACAACAACTCGCTCGGGTCCGACATCGTGGACGCCACGCGGGACGCGATTGCTGCCGCCACGCGGGCCAACGTCAGCATCTATGCAGTTGACCCACGCGGCCTCGCCGCGCCAGGCGCGGAGTTGATCGAAACATCGAGTGCCGCCGTCGACGGTCCGAATCTCGGTCTGGGTATTTCATCGTCGCTCGACGAGCTGCGCCGCTCGCAGGACAGCCTGCGGTCGCTGGCGGAGGAAACCGGCGGCTTTGCGGTCACCAACCAGAATGACTTCAGTAACGCGTTCGATCGCCTGGTCCGCGACAACAGCAGTTACTACGTGCTCGGCTACTACCCCGCGAACGACAGGCGGGATGGGAAGTTCCGCAAGATTGAGGTCCGCATGATGCGGCCCGGCCTGATGGTAAGGGCGCGGCGGGGCTACGTCGCGCCGCGCGGCCGCGCTCCGGCACCGGCGGCCCGCGTTGTCGCCGATCCGCGCGAGGATGCGCTCAGAACAGCGGTTGACAGTCCGCTGGCGATGAGCGGCATTCCGATGCGACTCTTCGCGGCGCCTTACAAGGGCACGCCGCCGAACGCGGCGGTGGCCATCGCGGTGGAGCTTGGCATCGGCAGCTTCAAGTTCGCGCAGGAGAACCGCACCTTCAATGACAAGCTCGATGTCGTCGTGAGGGTCATCGACAACGACGGGAAAGTGCGCGTGAACGAGAAGGCGACGCTCGACCTGACGCTGCTGCCGGACACGTACGCCCGCGCGCAGGCGCGCGGCTTCCGCATCACGTCGGCGGTCAACCTGCCGCCGGGCCGATATCAGCTCCGCGTATCGGCCGCTGAGACCGGCGGCACCGCGGGCAGCGTCGTGTCCGACCTCGACGTGCCCGATTTCAACAAGCAGCCATTTGCGATGAGCGGCTTGACGCTGATCGCCGGCGCGGGCAGCCAGTTGCCGACCGCCCGCGTCAAGGACGATCCAGTCGGCTTGCTCCTGATGCAGGCGCCGACGGCCGTGCGCACCTTCACACGCGACGATCAGCTCACGCTGTTTGCCGAGGTCTACGAGAATCAGCAGAACCTGCCGCCACACAAGGTCGACATCGCGACCGAGGTGCGCGCCGAGGGCGGCCGCGTCGTGTTCAGCAACAGCGAGGAACGGTCATCCACGGAGCTGCAGGGCGGGCGCGGCGGGTACGGATACACGGTCCAGATTCCCCTGAAGGACGTCGCACCCGGCCTCTACGTCGTGCACGTCACGAGCACGTCGCGCGGGGGCAAGGAGGGAGCCGGAGTCGCTCGCGACATTCAGATCCGCGTTCGCTGATCTTCCGCCGTACAACAAAAGAGGCGGACCTGCGTGCCCCGCCGAAGCCTCGGCGAAGGCGGGAAGGTCCGCCTCTACATGTCGTCGAGGTCCCCTAGAATTTCGCGACGACCTTCGGCTTCACCCCGCCGTTCGCCTGCTCGAACTTGTACTGGCTGCTCGCCATCTTCGGATTGACCGGCGAGCGCAGCTCGATGTCGATGACCTCGCCCGGCATCAGCGGCTTCCGGTACCGGAATTCGTCGCCGCTGACAGGATTCCCCGCTTTGTCGTACCAGAACTCGCTGACCTTGAGGCCGGCGATCGACCCGGTCGTTGACGCATTCTTCACCTTGAACGTGGTGATGATCTCGGTCCCGGTTCGCTTCGTCAACGGCTTGGTCATGTTGACTTCAGCATCGCCCCGGATGGGCGGGATGTACTTTGCGGGCGCCGCAGGAGCCGCCTGGGGCGCCGGTGTCGCCGGTTTGGCCTGCCCCGCACGCGCGCTCGTCGCCAACAGGACAACGGCAGCGACCGCCAGCAGCGAAATGCTCTTCAATCTCATGATGTGATCTCCCCCGGCAAGCACTAATGTGCCGTCGAAGCGCATTATATGCTCACATTTCGCCGTTCCAATCCTCCGCGTCCGGGTTCGCCGATCGGAAGATTTCCAGGTGCCATTTGCCACCGCCCCACGGCTCAATCACCTCCGTTGCGACGACATCCACCAGAATCTCCGCAAACGACCGCCCTTCCGGGTCGCCGTCAAGGTGGTAGGCCGCCTCGTCCCACCCGAAATTCGGGTAAAGAATCATTGTCAGGAACAGGTCGTACCCGTCGTCGACCACGATAATCTGCCCGCACGGACGCTTGATGGTCGAGTGGTAGATCAGATATTTCTCGGCACTGTGCGCGCGGATGTAGCGCTTGAGCGCGAACTCGCGCGCGACGATCTCCTCGACGGCGATCTTCTTCTCCCAGCAGTCGCGGCAGTAGCGCTCCTCGCCGCGCGGCTCCGAGACTTCCTTTGCACCGCACAGCGCGCATTTCGCCTTGGTCAGGTTGGACTTGCGGGGGGCCATTGCTTGAATCTTACAACTCCCAACTCCCAACGCCGCAACTCCCAAGCGCCTTGGGAGTTGGAGGTCGGGACCTGGAAGTTGACGAGCGCTAGGCGCTGATCACGCCGGGCGCCGACAGAGGCGTGTACCCGGGAAAGACCCTGGAGAGCGCACCACGCGAGGCGCCCAGGTGCCCGACGACGATCTCGCTGAACACGTCACGGAAATCGGTCGTGACAGCAAGGTCGCGCCCCTCGAAGCGATGCGCATCGGCGAGGCCCGGCCACTTGCCGTGAACGCCGCCGCGCACGTTTCCTCCAATCACCATCATCGCGTTGCCGTGGCCGTGGTCGGTGCCGCCGTTACCGTTTTCCGCGATCGCGCGGCCGAACTCCGACATGGTCACGATGATCGTGTCGGCAAGGCGGTCGCCGAGATCGGCGGCGAGCGCCGCGAGTCCGCGCGAGAGCTCGTCGAGTCGCGTGGCGATCTGTCCCGTCACCGCCCCTTCGTTGACGTGATGATCCCAGTTGCCCAGCTCGGTGAATGCGATCTCGAGGCCGACGTCAGCCTTTGCGAGGCGCGCAATCTCCTGGAGCGCATTGCCGAACGGGGTTGGCGGATACACGACGCCCGGCGCGGGACGATACGGAACGCCTGCGGCCTGCCTGAGCGTGCGCATCGCCGCGAACGCATCGTTGCCGGCAGCGCTGAGAAGGCGGTCAGACGAACCCTCGTACTGGTCCTGGAACAACGCGCCGGTGTTTCCTCGCACGCCGAACTCATCGACGCTGCCGATTGCCAGCGAAGGCGCTGCGCCCTCGAGCGATCGCGGCATCGTCCGCGCGAGCGCGACGCCGCGCAGCGGATTGCGCTCTTCCGATGAGATCTGGAGATAGCGATTCAGCCACCCATCGCGCGTGCTCTTGACGCCCGGCGTTGCCGATTCCATGTAGTCCTGAGCGTCGAAATGCGACCGTGTGTTGTTTGGAGATCCGCACGCATGGACGATTGCCAGCGAGTGGTTGTCCCAGAGCGGCTTGAGGGGCGCCATAGACGGGTGGAGGCCGAAGAACCCATCCAGGTCGATTGCCGATCCCGCGCTCCCGCGTCCAGGCTGCGGAATCGCGATCGTCGGACGGAGCCGGTAGTACTCCGACTCGCCGTGAGGCACGATCATGTTCAGGCCGTCGACGGCGCCACGCTGAAATATCGCGATCACGAGTTTGCGCCGCGCGGTGACCGCGGCGGCGGCACGGCCCAGGAACGACGGCGCAAAGCCGAGCGAGAGCATCGCCATTGCGCCGGACTTGAGAAAAACTCTTCGGGACGTCATGTCGTGCTCCAGCGCCACGACGGCCACGGAGACGAATTGGCCACAAACGACACAAAGGTCACTATGGTTTTGCCTTTAGTGGTCTTTGTGAACTTTGCGGCCATAACGCCTTTGTGGCTGTCGTGGCTAATGGCGTTGAAATTCGGGTGATCCGAGGCGCAGCGCGAGCTCACTCGAGGGCGCCACATCCGGGGGCAGCGTCACGCCCGGCATGCCGGCCGATGCCAGACGTGTCGCGAAGTTCATGCGGCTCACGAGCCCGCCAGCCGACACCCAGGCGTCCGCCGTGTCGCGATAGCCGGTGGGCGGCTGGCACATGTAGAGGGGTTGTCCGAGCTGCTGCAGCACCTGCACGAACGGTCTCCCGTCACTCACGTCCGCGCCCGTCGTCCGCACCGCGCTGACGACCAGTTCAAACGGCGTCTTGAATTTCGCATCGCCCGCCGCGGGAGCCAGGAACTCCGGCGACGTCACGATCGTCCGCACGACCTCCCGCAGGTCGCCGCTCGTTTCGCGGAAGCGCGCCGCCGCGCGATCGACCAGCGCCGGCGGAGGATCGTCGGCCACGAGCCGCTGCGCGAGCTCGAAAGCGATGTGATGCGCGGTTGACGGATGCGAGGCCAGGATGTCGAGCACCTTCTCGCCATCGTTGATGCCGCCGCCCGACGTGATCGTGTGGCCAAGCACAACCTTCGTCCCGTTGTCGTGCAGCGCCGGTACGAACCGGAAGTTGCCGTCCCGGTCGATGGTCCAGCCGGTAAACGCGCGCGCGACGGCGATGACATCCTGCTGCGTGTAGCCGCCGTCGACGCCGAGCGTGTGGAGCTCCATCAGCTCGCGACCGTAGTTTTCATTCAGGCCGCGCGTTTTCTTCGCGCCCTTGGTGTTTGCCGCCTGCTGCTGTGGCTTGGGCGGCGCCGCGAAGCGTCCATTGCGCCGGAACCCACGCCGCTGTTGCTGCATCTCCTGCAGACGCTCGGCTGCATCCGGATCCGCACTGAGCCAGTTATCAAGGTAGAAGAGCATCGCCGGGCTCTTGGCGGTTGCCTCGAGCAGATCGCGGAAGCGATCGAACACGTGCGGCCGAATCACCTCGCTCTCGTACGCGGGCAGATATTGCGCAGTCCGTCCCTTTGCGGCATACACGTTGAAGTGGTTGAACCAGAAATCGACGAGGACTTCCTGGAGCTGCCGCTCGCTGTACGACGCGCGCAGGATCTTGTCGGAGGCGAGCGTGACGATCTGTCGTCTCGCGAAGCGACGCTGTTCCTTGGCGTCGGTGGAGTCAGGCGGATCCTGCAGTTGCGGAAGACGCGCTTCGGCGGCGTGGTCCTCGATATTCGCGGGATGAAGCTGCTGGTCCAGCCATGCGGCCAGGCCGACCTGGCGCACGCGCTCGACGTCGCCCGGCCGGGGTCCGAACGTCAGCCGGTTCAGAACATGGGTGATTGTGGCCGGATCGTCAGGTCGCGACGCGGCCGAGCCCTGCAGGTGCGCCGCGGGAACGACGGCGAGCACCGCAGCGAACAGAAATGCTGTGAAACAAGCTCGATTCATGGCTATGGGGTTGGACGGGATTGCAGGACGAGGGGTTGTCCACCGTCTCAACGCCCAATTCCCAACGCCCAATTCCCAAGTGTCGTCACCGGGCACCTTGGAAGTTGGGCGTTGGAGGTTGGAAGTTGTCGCTATCGCGCGACCGATTGATCTTTCAGCGCAGGCAGGTACATCTCGCGGACATATTCCTTGACCATGCGCCGGGCGCTGAAGCGGGGGACCACGGTGCGCATCGACTGTTTCACGACGTCCAGCCAGCGGTGGGGAATGCCGTCCTGGCCACGTTCGTAGAACGTCGGCACGACCTGCTCCTCGAGCATCTTGTACAGTGCCTGCGCGTCGGCCCAGTCCTGCGCGCCCTGATCGCCAGGGTCGGCATGCCCTTCGATGAGCCACCCATTGGCGCCGGTGAAACCCTCCGCCCACCAGCCATCGCCGATTGACAGGTGCGGCGTGCCGTTGATCGCCGCCTTCATCCCGCTCGTGCCGCTCGCCTCGAGCGGCTTGCGCGGATTGTTCAACCATACGTCGCACCCCTGGACGAGGAAGTGCGCGACGTGCAGATCGTAGTCGTCCACGAACGCGACGCGCCCCCTGTACTTGGGGTCAAGGGCGCGCTTGTAGATTCGCTGCAGATGATGCTTGCCGACTTCATCCGCGGGATGCGCTTTGCCCGCGAACACGAGCTGAACGGGACGGTCGCCCCCGTCGAGAATTCGAGCGAGCCGGTCCGGATCCGAGAAGATCAGCTCAGGGCGCTTGTAACTGGTGAAGCGGCGGGCGAACCCAATCGTCAGCGTGTGCTGGTCGAACATCGTCCCGGCGGCAACGACTCGCGACGCGGCGCCCTGCGCGCTCCACCGCTGGCGGGCGCGCTCGCGGATGAAGTTGAACAGGTATGCGCGCAGCGTCTGGCGGGCGCTCCAGAGCTTCTCGTCGGGAATCGAGAGCACGCGCTCGACGAAAGCGGGATCGTCGTGCCGCTCGAGCCAGTCGGGGCCGAGGTATTCGTCGAAGAGACGCTCGATCTCCGACGAGATCCAGGTGGGCACGTGCACACCATTGGTCACGAACTTTATCGGCAGCGCGTCGTACGACGTGCCCGGCCAGATCGACTGCCACATCTGTTTCGTGACCTCGCCGTGCAGCCGGCTGACGCCGTTCACCGCACCCGATGCGCGGAGTGCGAGCGCCGTCATGTTGAACAATGGTCCGCCCCCGTTGTCGTAGTGCCCGAGGGCGAAGAAGCGCTCGCGATGGGGGCCGAGATCGCCCCATGCGCCCGCAAGGTGGGTTTCCACCAGGTGGAAGGGAAACGCATCGTGCCCGGCCGCAACCGGCGTGTGGGTCGTGAACACCGTCGTTCGCCGCACTTCCTCGAGCGCCGCGTCGAAGCTCCACCCCTTCTCGCAGAGATCGCGGATACGCTGCAGCACGACGAAAGCCGCGTGCCCTTCGTTGAGGTGATACGCAGCCGGATCACATCCCATTGCCTTGAGCGCGCGCACGCCGCCGATTCCCAGGATGATCTCCTGCTGCACCCGCGTCTCGCGGTCGCCGCCGTAGAGTCGCGCGGACAATTCGCGATCCCACGGCGCGTTCTCCTCGAGGTCGGTGTCGAGCAGATACAGCTTTACGCGACCGAGATGGACGAGCCACACCGCCACCAGCACGGTCCGGTTGCCGAGCGGCACTGCGGTGACGCACGGCTTGCCATCGGGCGTGACCGCCGGCGCGATCGGCGCATCGGTCCAGTTCAGCTTCTCGTAGACCTCTTCCTGCCACCCATCGAAGGTGATGTTCTGGCGGAAATAGCCTTGCGGATACATGAATCCGACGCCGATGAGCGGCACACCGAGGTCGCTGGCTTCCTTGCAGTGATCGCCGGCCAGGACGCCGAGGCCGCCGGCGTAGATCGGCAGCGACTGATGAAGCGCGAACTCGGCAGAAAAGTAGGCGATGGATCGACCGCCGATTTCAGGAAACTGGCTCTCGACCCACGTGTTGTGCGCCGCGCGGGCGGCGTCGAGCCGGGCGATCGCGCGGTCGTAAAGCGCCAGCCATTCTGGATCGGTGAGTGCTCGATCAATCGTTTCCGTCGGCAACAGCTGAAGCATGCGCACGGGGTTGTGCGCGGTGAGCCGCCAGCGGGAATAGTCGAGACGCCGAAAGACATTGCGCGCGTCGGAATTCCAGCTCCACCAAAGATCGCTGGCCAGCTCGTCGAGTCGTGAAATGCGATTGGGCAGATGCACCACGCGCCGTTCCTCGTACGCGCCGGTTACCGGCGCGAAGACCAAAGGCGGAATCGTAACATGCGTCCCTCGACGACACTCGGGACGCCCTGAGCGACGTCGAAGGGCGGAAATACGGACCGGGTCGGCCGGTGACGAGATGTTGAGGTGGGTGTATGCTTGTCTGGAATGGCTCGCAATTCCAGACCCACGGCAGCAAAACGTGAGCGTGAGAAGGGCCTGATCGAGCGTCGCCAGCAGAAGGCGGAGCGGCGCCGTCAGGAAAAAGAGCGCAAGGGCACGTCACCCGCGGCGCCCGACGGCATCGATCCCGACATCGCGGACATCAAGCTGGGACCGCAGCCGCTCGCCGAATGGCAGATTGACGAAGAGACCTAGGTCAGCTCACCAGCCCTGCTGAATCGCCCACCAGAACGCGGCACCGATTGCCGCACCGACGATCGCCATCTGCAGCGCCGTGTCGACGAAATAGGGGTACACCGAGAGCGCGGCCCCAGCGGCCATGTGCGGCCACCTGTGCAGCTTCTTGCCGTACACGAACAGCACGAACCCGATGCCGCTCGGCACAAGCGAAATGAGCAGCATCGTCGGGTCGAAATTCACGAGGGAATCATATGGGGACTGGGGGATAAGGGGTTAGGGGTTAGGGGTTAGGGGTTAGGGGTTAGGGGTTAGGGGTTAGGGGTTAGGGATTAGGGCTTTGGTTCTACCGTGACCGCTGATGAACGGGTTTGGTCGCGCGAGCCAGGTTGTGCGCGGTATTCACGAGAGCCACGTGGGAAAATGCCTGCGGAAAGTTGCCCACCTGCCGGCGCTCCCGTGGGTCGTACTGCTCGGCGAGAAGCCCCACGTCATTCCGGATCGTCAGAAGCCGCTCGAACAGCGCGCGCCCTTCGTCGAGGCGTCCCAGCAGCACGTACGCATCCGCGAGCCAGAAGCTGCATGCGATGAACGCCCCTTCCCCGGGTGGCAGCCCGTCGTCGGTCGCGCTGGTGTCGTAGCGCATCACGAAGCCGTCGCGCATCAATTCGCGTTCGATGGCCTCGATCGTCCCGCCCACTCGCGGGTCCGAGGGTGGGAGAAATCCGGTCGACGGCATGAGGAGGAGGCTCGCGTCGAGTTGCTTCGATCCGTACGCCTGGACGAAGCAGCCGCGCTCGCGATCGAAGCCCCGTTCGCAGACGTCCGCGTGAATCCGTCTCTGGATCGTGCGCCAGCGGTCCACCGGGCCGTCGAGCCCGAATGCCTCAACGCTTTTCACGGCGCGATCGAACGCAACCCATGCCATCACCTTCGAAAAGGTGAAGTGCTGCGGGTCACCGCGTACTTCCCAGATGCCTTCGTCCGGCTGCATCCATATCTGCTCCAGGTGCGCGACCAGCTCCTTCTGAAACGGCCACTCGAACGAGTCTTTGGCGATGCCGCCGTGCCGCGCCTGGTGCAGCGCATCCATCACTTCGCCGAAGACATCGATCTGTAGTTGTTCGTGCGCCGCGTTTCCGATACGCACCGGCCGCGACTCCGCGTAACCCGGGAGCCAGTCGATCTGCCACTCGCGCAGCAGGCGCTCGCCCCCAAGTCCGTACATGATCTGGATCTGCGCGGGAGAGCCGGCGGCGGCCCGCAGCAGCCAGTCGCGCCATGCCCGCGCTTCGTCGAGATACCCGGCGTTCAACAACGCCATTAGGGTGAGCGTCGCGTCGCGAAGCCAGCAGAAGCGATAGTCCCAGTTGCGCGTGCCCCCGAGCTGCTCGGGCAGCGATGTCGTGGGCGCCGCGACGATGCCGCCGGTAGGCGCAAACGTGAGCGCTTTTAGCACCATCAGCGACCGCAGTACCGCTTCCTCCCACTCGCCTTCGCAGTTCGACCGCGCCGCCCATTTGTTCCAGTACTGCTCGGTGGCCTGCAGCGACGCGATCGGATCGATGGGACGGGGCGGCGGCCGATGGGACGGCCCGTAGGTCAGGACGAACGGGATCGTTTCGCCCGCGGAGACTTCGAAGTCGGCAACGGTCGTAAGATCTTTTCCGCTGAGCCTCACCGGCGTGTGGAGTACCACCATGTCGGGGCCGGCGATAGCGCGCCAGGTCCTGTCGGGCAGCCGGCTGACCCACGGGATGTCGCAGCCGTAGTCGAATCGGAGGATCAGCTCAAGAGTCATGCGGACGCGTCCGCTCTCGCCGCGAACGACGCGCACGACATCCGAGTTGTGGCCGCGCGGCGGCATGAAGTCGATCAGCGTGACGACGCCGTCTGGAGTCGTGAACTGTGTTTCGAGGATGAGCGAATGGCCGCGATACCGGCGCGTGGTTGTCGCAGTGGTGTCGGCGGGTGCGATCAGCCAGCGCCCATGATCGGACGTGCCCAGCAGCGCGGCGAAGCACGCACCGGAGTCGAAGCGCGGCCAGCAGAGCCAGTCGATCGATCCGGTGCGTGCGACAAGCGCCGCCGTCTCGCAGTCGCCGATCAGCGCGTAATCTTCAATGCGAGTCGTTGCCTACCCCTTGGTCTCGAGCCAGACCCTCACGCCGCCGTGTTTTTCGCACGCGCCCTCGCGGCTCCGGCCGGTATAGGTCGTCCCGTCGTTGCAGGTCGCCTTGAAGTCGTCACCAACGATGGTGTTCTTGACGGCGGTGCCCGCTTTTTTCGTCCCCTTCGCGGCTGCCTTACCTATGTGCTTCGCGGCGTCGGCCGTGTCCTTGCCGGCTTCCTTCGTCGCCTGCCCGGCCTTCTTCGTTTCTTCTTTGGCGCCTGAGTCCTGGGCAAAGACCGCGCTGCCCGAGGCGCACATTCCGACGATCACAAGTGCTGAGATGAACCGACGCATGATGAGTTCCTCCACATGTGGTCATCCAAACGACGTTCCATACTGCGCCCCAGGGGTTAGGGGTTAAAGGTCAAGTCAGCCTGCTAAAAACGAAGCAGGCGCGTGATCTTGACCGCAAATGAGCG
>Ga0070699_100000316_pt1 | contig 46785 bp, 55 predicted proteins | sample KBSK1503metaG_FD_65473 | JGI IMG/M metagenome (GOLD analysis project Ga0070699, IMG submission 65473) | Corn, switchgrass and miscanthus rhizosphere microbial communities from Kellogg Biological Station, Michigan, USA - KBS K1-50-3 metaG | ecosystem: Host-associated > Plants > Roots >... | reverse complement strand
GGACATACTGCGCCGCGGCAACGATTTCCAGCGCATCTCTCTCGGCGGCACGCTCGGCGAGCAAGAGCTGGGCGTCTCCGGCTACGAGAACGCTCTCGAGAACCTCGGCTTGCTGACCCGGCGCATCGCCCAGGGGGATCCCACCCGTCCCGTTATGGTCTTCATTCCCGAGGACCTGCACGGTGCGCGCGATCCCGTCGTCCGCCGTTTCCTCGGTGCAATCGGCGCGTCAACCCCCGAGGGTGGCATCATGGGCGCCGCTTACGAGGCCGCCAACTGGACGGACCGGGACATCCACCTCGCCGCCCGCAATGCGATCGACGCCGCCCGCGCCCACGACGAGCTCCCCCTCCTCACCCGCCGCATCCGCGGCACGGCCACGAACTTCGTCCGTGTGACGGTCCCCGAGAACGCGGAAGAGCTGGGTATCCGTACACACACCTACGGCAACGAGACGGGCGTCTACCTCAGTCCGCCCGGCGCCAGAGGCACGATCGCTATGCATCAGGTAGGCGACGCCGCCGAGGGCATCCGTCCGGGCATCCCCGCGTTTAACGTCACTATCTCCGGCTCCGAAGGGGGCGCCGGCTCCCTCGCCGACTGGCCGAAGATGGCGGCCTCTCTCAAGAAGTTCCGCGAGGCCAACCCCGGCCGCTTCGACCTGGTCAACTCCCCCGTCGGCGGATTCAATGAAATCGTCGCCAAGTACGGGGTCGACCCTTTTGCCGGCCTGGCCACCGAGTCCGAACGGCGCCGCCAGCTCCTCAAGATCCTCTTTGACCCCGAGCTCTCCCGCACCCGCAACGAGTTCTACTCCCGCGTGCAGCAGGGACGCCGCCAGGTCATCCAGGAATGGCGCGCCGCCCTCTACATGTACGGTGGCTTCCGCCCTCGCCCGTCCTCTCGCTACGACCTCTGGCTCCCCGCCGAAGAGACCTTCCGTCATCTCGACGAGGGCGCCATCATCCTGCCCCTTCAAGAGCTCCGGCGCGCCCAGCTCGGCGTCATCACGCAGGGCCTCGAGAAGATCGGCGTCACCGGCCTGCAAGGACTCAAGGCGGCCACCCAGAATCCTGTCGTGCGCGGCGTCTCCGACTACCTGGACTGGGAGAGCGAACACATCGGCCAGCCGGCTACCCGCGCCCTCATCACGCCTCTCACTCCCATCCTCCCCAAGTCGGCCCAGGACGTCATCGTCCAGGTTGGCGGGTCCTTCCTCACCCCTTCGTCAATCGCCCTGGGCCTTGTTCCCTTCGGCCGCGCTGCCACCGCCTCTTCCCTCCTCGGGCGCCTCTCCTTCGATGTCCTCAAGGGAGGGCGCACCCTGGACGAGGCCGCCACCATCGGCCGCCTCTCTCTCGGCTCCCTCTTCGCCACCTCCTCACGCCAGCTCGCCGAAGTCCGCGTCGCCAAGCGCTTCGGCATGGAAGTCCCCCAGCTCCTCGACGAGATGCTCACGAAACCCGAGCTCGCCCAGTCCATCTGGTCCGAAAACAACGCGATCAAGAAGTTCCGCAAGCTCACCTCCGGGCGCGTCTCCTTCGACCAGCGCCAGCTCACCGACGACGACCTACCCTTCGTCTTCAACTTCATCAAGGAGTCGATCTCCGGGGGCCTGCCCCTCGGCTCTACCGTCGCGCGCGGCAAGCAATACTTCATGAACAACGCCTGGACGGCGCGCCTCCTGCGCCAGTACGAGCTCGACCCGCGGCTCCTCCCCGATTCCCACGTTAACTTCATCTCCCGCGTCTTTAGCCCGCTCAAGAACGCGCCTGTCGTAGGCAAGGCCCTCGAAGCCTGGACAGAGGTCGTCCAGCCGATCGCGATGGGCCGCTACGATGTCCTGCGCCGCCCCTGGTTCGCCGCCTCCAACGCCGGCCAAGCCTTCAACTTCCAGTACCGCACGGCGGCTCAAACAGCCCAGTTCCTGCTTGAGTCCGCCTTCGGCAAGGACGCCGTCGAGGGCGCTGTCGTTGACGGCGTCAAACTGGGCAGCTCCGTCGCCGCTCGTGACTGGGCCGCCAAGCCGATCTCTGCCGGCGTCCGCGGCACCCTCGCCGACATCTTCAACCAGCCCAACCTCTACGAGGGCCTCACTGCCTACCAGAAGAAGGTCATGAACTTCGTCCAGAAGGACATCCTCGACGCCGACCTCTCCGAAGGACTGGCGATGGGTATCAGCGCCGGCGAGGCCGCTTTCTACGGTACGCCCCACCGCCTCACTCTCCCCCGCTACTCGCCCGTCAAGCAAAAAGAGTTCGACGACTTCCTCGCCGCCGCTCGTAACTCCCCCCGCTACGCGGCCACTCTCAAGGGGCGCAAGTACGACTGGCAGAAGTTCGTCGAGATCGGCTCCGAACTCACCGACCAAGCCATCCAGCGCGGCTTCAAAGTGACCGGCCCCGGCGTCGAGACGGACATGCGCAACCTGCTCGAGTGGCGTCTGGGCGCGATGGCCCGTAAGAAGACCGAGCAGTACCTCTTCCAGGTGCTCAAGCGTGTCCCCGAGACCGCCAACCTCGTCGATCGGCCCGCTGTCCTCCTGCCCAAGTCTGCGGCTCCCACCGTGCGCGAGGCCGCTTCCGCCGCGGGCATACCCTTCGAGGGGATCGTGGAGGCCCTGGACGCCGGCGGCGCTCCTTTCACCGAGGACTTCTCCAAGCTCGGCGACCAGACGCTCATCAAGTACGTCACCTCCCGCGAGCTACGCGCCGTTCCACCCAGCCGCTTCGTCTCCCAGCCCGAGCGCGAGCTGGCCACCACCCTCGACGCCATGCTCAAGTCCCAGTTCCGCTCAGAGGGCATCGAGTCGGCCGTTGGCGGCGCCCTCGACACGATGCGCGGCTTTCTACTCTCCGCCGACCTCTCCCCCCTCGGCCTCGTCCAGGGGATGCGCTCCTTCGCCGCCGACCCCGTCGCCTACTTCGGGGCCATCGGGGAGGGCGCTAACTGGATGGCCACCCGCCACGGCAAACGCCTCTGGGCGATCTCCAACCTCCCGAATATCCAATACTGGACTTCTCACGGCCTCACTCTCGGCAACCCCCTCGACCTGCGCCCCGACATGCTCGAGAAGATCGGCAAGATCGGGGGCTACCACACCCCCATCTCGCTTATCGGCGCCTTCAACCGCGAGATGATGGACACGATCCAGGTCGCTAAGATCCGCCTCGCCAACACGATGCAGACTTCCATGCTGCTCGCCAAGGACTCCCCCGACATCTTCGGGCTGCTCAAGTCTCTGCCCTTCGTCGGCAAAGCCGTCAAGGACATCAAGCCTGGGCTGGCCGATGCTACCCACGAGGACATCGCTCAGGCCGTCGCCGGCGGGCTCAACAACGCGATTGGGCCGATCAACTTCTCCGCCGTCAACGCCCGCAATGTTGCCTCCTTCTTCGAGAAGTTCTTCGTGCTCACGCCCTCCTGGACACGCGGCTCCATCGGCATGATTACAAACGCCGCTCACGCCGGCCCGCAGGGCATCGTGGCCCGCTGGCTGCTCATGAACCAGCTCGCCGTGGGCGCCCTGCTCGCTTCCAAGATCTCGATGTCGCTCTCCGGCCAGATGCCGTCCTTCGACCCCCGCTCGCCGGAGTTCCTCCAGGTCAAGGCGCCCTGGGGCCGCTTCAGCCTCCTCCCCAACATGCGCGTTTACCGGCTCCCCGCTCAGCTCCTCGCCGGCAACCCCGACGACTTCGACTCCCTGCGCAATCGCTTCAGCGACTTCTTCAACTTCGCGGAGGGACGCTCCGGCCAAATTCCTCGCATCGCTGTTGACCTGGCCTCCGGCGAGGACTTCCTCGGCCGCAAGATCGACGACAACGTCCAGTACCTCATCAAGGAGATGCTACCCGTCATGGGCCAGGAGGTCTGGGAGACCCAGGCTGAGGGCGACATTCCGAAGACCGAGCTGGCGCAGCGCCTGGCGATTGAGTTCCTGGGCGGCGTCACCGTCCCGAAGACGCCCTTCCGCCTCGCCCGCGACCGCATCGAGGAGCTGGCCGGCGTCCCCTTCGAGAACGTCGATCAGGCCACCATCCGCCGCTACTACAACACCGACCCTTATCTCCAGATGCTCAAGCGCAGACAGCAGAAGTACCGCTCTGACCGGGGAGGCCCTATCAACGGTTTCTATCAGGGCATTCAGGAGTCCACCGAGCAGATGAACGTGGCGATGGACCAGGTGATCGCCGCCCGTGCCAACAAGCCCGGCTTCGAGTCCGCCTTCGCCCAGGCGTCTGCTGATCTGCTTAAGAACCGCGCCGACCGCGCTGAGAACCTCAAGAAGGACCTCTGGGGCTCCGCGGAAGAGGCCGACTCCGACCTGGCCCGCCGCCGTCCGGCCCTGCACCAGGACGAGGTCGCCGTCAAATACTGGACGACGCGCCCCGAACTCGAAGCCTGCCCGCTCTCCGACGACCCGGCGGCCTGCACGGACAACGCCTGGACTGACTTTCGCGCTCGCCGTCTTGCCGTCCTCGCCGGCGAAGACCAGGCCACCAAGGACTACGTGCTGCGCGACTTTGTGGCCACGCGCTACCGCAACCCCGTCGCGCAGGCCACGGAGCTGCGCCGCGTCGCTGCCCAGGAGGCTGCCAACCAGTTCTTCGAGGAGCCGCCCTACGTTCTGCCCAACGGCCAGAAGATGCCGAAGGACCTGCTCCAGGAGGTCTTTAATTTCCGGCGCGAGTTCAAGGCCCTTACGATCCAGGTCCAGCGCCAGATCTCAGGCCCCGTCGCCGTGGACATGCCGGAGGGCCTCCGCCGCACGCTCATGTTGCGCCTCTACAATCAAGCCACGGACCCCAAACGGCGCGCTGCCATCCTCTTCGAGACACTCTGGTCGAACGACAAGCTCAAGCCGATCCTGCGTAACCGCGCCCGCGACGCCATCCTGGTCAACAACCCGGACATGATTAAGTTCGACCCGAAGACGTTCGCCCCCTTCCTCGCCCGCGCGGAGATTCTCAACCGTCTCTCCGGCGACCCGGAGATCGCGGCGATCGCGGCCGGCCAGATCCAGTAATCTCGCCAGAGCCAGCTTGTCGCTTTTTCTCCACTCTCTCTAACCTCCTGACTGAAAAGGAGGCATCTGTATGGCAGGCAAGAAAGAGGCGGCCCCTCCGGCTGCCGATCCCGCCGCTCCCGATCCACTCGCAGCTCTGGATGCTCCCGCGCCCGCTGCGAACGGGACCGACCCGCCTGCCCCCGCTGCCGGTGACGGCGCTGCGGGTGACGACGCTTCCCTCCCCGCGGTCGAAGGGCTCACTGATGAGCAGATCTTCGCCGCCTTCCAGGACCCGCGCGCGGCAGTCCTTCTGGACTACGTGACGGGGACGCAGCAATCGCCGCTCGGTATAGGCAGCTCCCCCGCTGCCGCGCCTGCGCCGGCTGCTCCTCACTCGGCCATCGCGTCGATGGCCGCTGACCCCGCCGCTGAGGTTGACTGGACGAACTTGGCCAAGCTGGCCGAAGAGGGGGACACCAACGCCATCCGCACGCTCGCGACCTCGATGGCTGAGAAGACAGCGGCCGATAAGGCTGTCTCAGCGGCTAGAGAGGCGGCAATGGTGGAGGCGCGGAAGCAGTTCTACGGCGAGCTTGCAGCTCTGCCCGAGATGCAGAACCTCACGCCGTCGGAAGCGCTCAACCTGATGACCGCGATGCGCCAGGGTCCCGGCGAATTCGTCCGCGCCGTTAGCGGCGTGCTCGTCACCAAGAGCGGTGGCGCAGCGCCTGCTGCCGCGGGTGATGACGCCGCGGTCGCCGACGCATACGGCCGTGTCGCTGCCAATCAGCAGGCGGGGGCGCCTAACCTGCCCCCGGCGGCTCCTGTAACGGGAGCTCCGACGCCTGACGGCACGACCAAGGAAGCGCCCTACGACGTGTTCAGCCGCATCCTCGAGTGGGAAGCCCAGGAAGCCGCCGTCGTCCCACAGATCCCCAAGTAACACACAACACAAGGAGTAAGACGCTATGGCCATGACGCTGCCTGAGATGCTCAATCTGAGCACGCTCACGCCGCTGACCAAGGGCGTCGTCTACAGCATCGTGAGGGAGAGCCCTCTGGCTCGCTCGATTCCCTTCCAGGACATCGGGGACCTCTCCGTGCTGATGATCGAAAACCAGGGACTGCCGACACCAGGGCACCGCGCCATCAACCCTACTTCTATCTCAGAGAAGAAGGTGCCCTTCGGCCAGCGTTCGGAAACCCTCAAGATCATGTCGGACAAGATCACGGTTGACCGCCAGCTCCTGAACAACAGGAGCTCTCACGTCAACCCGATGGCCGCCTCGATCGAGGGCTACAGCAAGGCCGTCGCCTACGAGTTGGTAAACCAGCTCATCAACGGCGACCCCTTCACGAACACTGACGAGCCGGCCGGCCTTGTCTATCGTTTCAAGAACGACGGCCGCCTTTCCGACGGGTCCAACAACCCGGCCACCCAGAAGCGAGTCGTGGACGCCAACAACACCTCCCCCGACTTCACGACCGCTGCCGACCGCAACAAGCTCTTCAACGCCATCCACGAGGCTTTCTCGATCATGGATGGGGGCGCTCCTGACATCATGGTGACAAACCGGCAGGTCATCCTCGGCCTGTCCAGCGCGGCCCGTAACGCCGGCACGCTCTTCTCGCAGAGCCGTGACCAGTACGACCGGCCGCTCACCACCTTCCAGGGCGTCCCAATCGTTGACGCGGGAGTCAAGCCCGTCGGCGCTCTGTCCCTGGCGACAGCCAACCAGATCCTCCCGACTGGCACCACTGACGACCTCGTCACGGACGCCATCTACCTCTTCAAGTGGGGACCGACCATGTTCACGGGCATCCAGAAGCAGATGATGGAGACCATCCGCTTCCCCGAGGACGCCGGCACCTTCCCGCTCAACACCGTGGCGTTCGAGTGGGCCTATGGCTTCCACCTGGTCAACCCGTTCTCAGTCGCCGTTATCCGCAGGGCGGCATAAGGAGGCGACATGCCACGAGACATCCTCGCAGACTTCAGCATCCAGCAGGCCCTCTCCGTCGGCTCCGCGGCGGACTTGGCCGCCACCGACTCCTCGCAGACCGTAGGAGGCGTTGCCCCTGACCAGATCTCCAGCCTTTCCGGCGACCAGCACATCACGGTCAGGGTTAAGAACGTCGGCGCCAACGCGCTCACTACCGGCGTCTTCATTGCCGCCGTGCATGTCAGCGTGGACGCCGGCTCCAACTTCTTCGAGAAGGCCCGTGTCGAAGTGCCGGCCGCTGACCTGGCCGCCGGCCTGGACGCCCTCCGTGACATCACGTTCACGGTGGACGTCTACGACCCGAACTTCCCGCTTCTGCTCTCCAACGTGCGCGTGAAGATGGTCTACTCGACGAGCGGCCACACCACGGCGTCGGTCGTGTCCCTCCAGGTCACGTCCTACTTCGACGCTGCCGGAGTAGGCAGCTACAACTAAACGGAATAGCCTGGCGTGGCTGACAGTACCAGCCTCCAGGAAATCGTGGAGGCGGTCTCCCGTGACCTGCGTCTCAGGATGCGAGGGACCGCCTCCAGCGTCGACACTACTGCCAACACGCTCATCATCGGGGAGATCGCGAGCATCACGCCGCAGTCCCAGTCGCCGGTCTCCAGCTTTCTCTCCAAGGTCGACGGCTCCAGTGTCCGGCGGATCACGAACTACCTGGCGACGACCGGCGTCATCACGTACTACCAGGACCCCGGCGTGGGCGCCGACGACCCTTTCGCGAACGGCGACGCCCTCGACGTGTACTCCCTTCTCCTCCCCGACGACTACAAGCGGGCGGCTAACCGGGCGCTGGCTAACCTTTTCGTCATGCACCGGGAGCTCATCACGCCCATCGACGGCCAGAACGAGTACCCGCTCCCGGCCTGGGTCTCCCTGCGCGAGCAGCTCCAGGACATCCTGATCCGCTACAATCAGGGGGACAACTTCATCCGCGAGTCCAGCTTCGGTGGCTACACCGTCAACGTCTCGGACGGAGAGACGGCGCTCCTCCTGCACACCATCCCCAGCGGGCTCAGCGGCATGTCCTATGTGGCTGTCCTGCGCCGCTACTACGACCCGCTCGAGCTGATGACGGACCGCACGACCTGCCCCCGCCAGCTCATCATGGCCGGCACCAAGTACGAGGCCCTCCAGGCGATCTGGAACATGCTGGGCGAGGAGCCGGCCCGTAAGATGTTCGGGAGTGAGTACCAGGACGCGCTCGCGCACTACACCGAGAAGAAGCTGCGCTTCCTCCCCCGCGCTACCAGTGTCCCCCTGACGCTCCCGCAGCAGTTCATCGGCCCTGAGTTCGCGTTTCGCAACAACGACGGAAGGTGGTAGAGATGTTTAACCTGAAATTCACCCGTCAGGACCTCGTGACGTTCGCGCTGGGCGCCGTCGCAGTAATCGCCCCGCTCCTGGGCAATGCGCTCGCCACGCGTGACTGGAGTAACCTGGATGACATTGGGAAGTGGGCGCTGGCGACCGTCTCCGGCATCGGTGCCGCTTTGCTCCGCTACCTCGTGACGTACCTGTTCCAGCGTCCAAACCCGCCTAACCCCTGATCTATGGCCGACGAACTTCGTGAACTAATTGAAAAACTGGGCAAGCCGGATCCGACAGCGAACGTCCTGGAGCACGTCCGCCTGATCGCGGAGGGGTTGTCAAATGAGCGGATCGCTTCCGACAAATACAACGAAGCCCAGAACCGCCACGTCCTCGAGATCGGCGCCCTCCGCTCCGAGTATGAGGAGAAGCTGGCGGCGGAGGCTGAGAAGCGGCGGGAGTCTATCCGGGTGATCGACGCCAAAAGCATCGAGCTGGCGGACACCAAGCTGAACAACCTGGGCGAGCGCCTCCAGACGCAGTTTACCTCGGGCTTTTTGGCCATTGGTAACCAGATCCGTGCGATCGAGCAGAACCAGTTCCTCGCGCAAGGGGAGAAGTCCCAGAAAGTAGAGGCCCGCCAGCAGAATCAGTGGGCGCTCGGCGCGGGACTGACAGCAGTAGGCTTGGGGATCGCCTTCGCCGCCGTCGTGATCGCGCTGGCACAATGATCGCCAATGCCTCCTAACATCCCCGGCACCTACGACATCCTGCTCTACACAGCGGCTGAACTAGCCGCCAACGCCGCTCCTTCGTACAAGCTCGCCGCGCACACCTCCGGCTCTCTCGGCATCGACTATGTCAACCATCCTGAGGAGCCCGGCACTCCCGGCCGCGTCGGCACGATTGTCTTCGACGATCTCTTCAAGGGAATCGGTGGGGAGCTGGCGGATAATGGCGACCGCCGTCGCTACAACACGAACGCGATGGGCATGGCCGTCTCCGCCCCGGCCTGGACTCACGTCCCCGGCCTCGCCCTTGCCCCTGGCCTGACGACCCAGCTCACAGGTGGCCCCGCGCTCGGCTTTGAGCCCGTCGTCTGTAGCTTTCAGTGGAACGACAACGTCTTCTTCGTGATGCAGACGAGAGTCCTGCAAATCGCGCCCCTGGCGGGCACCTGGACGGTTATGGCCGGGAGCACGCTGGGCAGCGGCCGCGTCTACACAGGGCAGCCGGCTCTCTTTGGCAAGTACATCAAGGTTGGTATCGAGACAGCGGCCGCCGACGGCGTGAGCGACGGCTTCGCCAACTACAACACCGTCACGAATACCTGGGCCTTTGAGTTCACTGCCGCCGGCCGCACAATCGCCTCATTCTTCCTGGCGGCAAATGGAGGTCTCTACAAGCTCCTGCGCGGCAAGGTCACACCGACTGATGCCACCGCCCCCGAGGACGTCTGGGCGCTCTACTTCACGCAGTCCAAGGACGCCTACGCTGAGGGGAACTACTCGTCGATTGTCAACGACGTGCTGAGCCCCCGCGCCACCGGCCTCGCTGTCTTTGGGCGCTTCATCCTGGTCTTCAACCGCCGCGGCGAGGTCCAGATGGTAGGAGAGGCTCTGCCAATCAAGAGCCTCGTCCAGCAGGGACTGCTCGTGGAGAACGACGATCTCTTCGGGCACGGCTGCCGCCCGTGGGGGGCCGACCTCATCATCCCCTCGAGCAGCGGACGCCTCTTCGCGCTGAACCTGGACTCCCTCGGCATCCGTGACATCGGCGTCGCCCCCATCCAGGGGACCACCGGCCGCTCCGCCTTTGCGGCCCACTCCACATGCAACTACGGCGCCGATCTGGTCGTCGGCACGCGCGGTCTGATAACCGGCATCGCCGACATGTTTCCCGCCCTTCTCCTGCTCAAGAATTACCCGGAGAACGTCGGCCCGCGCTACAACCCGATCGCGCAAACGGCCTCTGTCGCCAGCCAAGAAGGCCGCGTGTCGGCGATGGAGTTCGTCAATAACTCCAAGGAGATCATCTGGATCGTCGCCGATGGGACTCACTCGACAGAGATCTTCAAAACGAAAGTGGCAGACCTGCTCGGGCGCGATCCCAGCTTCCCTTTCGGCGGCATCTTCCAGGCCGGTGCCCTCCGCACAGCCGATGCTCACGGCCAGTTCCCCGGACGCAAGCTCGCCCTCGGCGTACGCGGAGCTGCCGCCATTGCTGCCTCCGTTGGCTCGTACACGCTCAAGGTCTTCGCCGACTTCAGCAACACGCCGGCCACCGCGGGCAGCGTGAGCGCGGCCGGCCCCTTCTATCTGAGCGGCGCGCGCCCTGTAGGAGCCAGCTTCAGCCTCGGCGTGGAGTTCCCGACACGGGGAGTCGGCGACGACTGGCCGCGGCTCAACCTCCCGCTCTACCTGGATTACATGGAGCTGCCGCGCACCGGCGACCGGATCAAGCTCCTCATCGAGGCGTCGTCCGTGACGCGCCGGCTGGCCGAGCAAAGCCTCTCCAAGGAGGAGATACTGGCCGCGCTGCGCGCTCTCCGTGACGGCGCCACCCGGACCTTAGAGTTCCTGGGGGCCGCAGGCACTCCGGCCGCGTTCACCGTCCTCATCGAGAGCGTAACGGCCACAGACGCCAACCCCAACCTTTACCGCGATTATCCCGGCGCTGTCGCCGAGGTCTTTCTCAAGGTTGTCTGAGGCCGTCTGATGCCCAGGAGAGGCCAGGGAGTCACCGCCTTCGAGGACACGCCCAGGCTGGGCGTTACCGGCCGCTTCCTGCCTCTCTACGCAACTGTGTCAGCCCTCCCGCCCGTTGTGCTCTCCCAGCGCGGAGAGCTCGCTGAAGTGGGCTCCGGCGCAACGGCCGATGTCTACTTCTTCGACGGCACGATCTGGCGCTCTATCAACACCGTGGGGACCGGCGCCGGCGGGATGCTCCACATGGACTACGTCATCGACGCGCTCTGGGCGGGAGCGCCCGGCACGACGTTCCTGACCTCTGCCGGCGCGACGATACGGCTCTACAACAACATCAAGTCTGCCGTCGACCACGCCAACACCAATCGTCACGCTGCCGGGCAGGACACGACCTTCTTTATCTGCGGCGGCGATTACAGTGTAGCGACCACAATCGCCTTCGATCCTCCTAACGGCGGCTGGTATCGCTTCATCGGCGAGGGACGGGGGCGTGTCACCGTTACCGGCACGATGGTCAGCGGCACGCTCTTCGATGGGACGGGCGGCACACACACCGGCGTTGCTCACTGCGCCTTCACTGAGATGACGCTCGCGACTTCTCAGCCGATCACGCTGCTCAAGACAGTCGAGAGCGGCACCTCTTTCCAGGGAGGCTCCTTCAGCATCCAGGGAGTCATCTTCAGGGTCCAGAACGCTTCGGCTCTGGGCCTTGTCGCCCGAGGCGGGGGAGTAGCCGGCGGCACCTATTTCGAGCATAGCGTCGTGGACTGCATCTTTGGCGACGGCGGCGAAGGGGCGCCCGGCGCGGATGCTGGCACCGGCATCTCGAACTTCATCGGGGGCGGCAGGATCACCAACTCCTACTTCAACTGCGCCATCGGCATTATGTTCCGCAACGACTCAAACGTCAGTATCACGAGCAACCATTTCTCATGCAGCACGGCGGACATCCGCCTCGGCGATCTTGCCGACACGACTCTAGACCTGGGCGACGTGCGCATCGTCGCCAATGAGTTCTTCGGCAGCGGGCGTCACATTGACTTCATCGGGGGCGTCTACGGCGCGATCATCAAGGGCAACACCTTCCGCCTCAGCGCCACCCGGACGTCAATTGGTGAGAGTGCGGGCACGCATAGCCACGAGAACGTGGCTATCCAGGGGAATACCTGGCGAAGCGATACGGCTGGAGGGATCACCGCCACCTGCATCGCGCTCTCATCGCGCTTTCTGTCCGGCAACGTCACCGGCAACGTCTTCCATGCCGGGATAACAACGTCGATCAGCGGCACGCCCGGCACCAACTTCCAGGTCTATCACAACCAGCGTACAAGTGGAGGCGCTGCCTTCGCCGACATCGGCTCCCCTGTTGGCCACCTGCCTGCCGGCGGAGTAGCCGGTCACACGATCCGCGACGAGGGAACGCCTCTCACCCAGCGCGCCTTCCTGAACGCCATCGGCTACTACTTCCTGGCGCGCGACGACTCCGGCGCCGATCTCGAGACCGAGTTCATCGTCGGTGGGGAGACCTTCGACGCCATCGTCGACCCGGCGCCTGGCAACAAGCCCAACCACTTTGCCTCCCCGACCGCCGCCCTCGCTGCCGGCAAGCGCTCCATCTGGTGTCTGCCCGGCACTTACGGCGGCTGGACAGGACCCGGCGGCTCCGCCTACCGCGTCAAAGGTCCCGGCGCCAACCTCGTACACATCAATTCAGCCGTGGACCTGGCCGACCAGGGAGCCGCTGAGGGCCTCACCTTTGAGTTCACCACCGTCACCACCAGCTTCCGCTTCATCTACGGCACAAGTCCGCCGATCTTCGACTGTTTCTTTGTTAACTCTACGCTTACCCTTGTTGGCTTTGGCGTCGCTCTCAATTGCGACTTCCAGGGCTCCAACGTCATCATGCAGGACCCTTCGATCCTCGCGAACTGCACGATGCACGACTACACCGGCACGGCGATCTCGATGGGCGCCAATTGTTTCGTTAGCAACGTCGCCTTTCGGAGCATCAATGGCGGTCCCGTCATCAACATGACGGGACCCTATGGGATCGTCGATGGTTGCGCGTTCACCAACTGCACCGGCGCCGGTCCCGGCATCCAGATGAGCGGGGCGTGCGGGGTGTCCGGGTCCACCTTCAATAACTGCGCGTTTACCCCGATCCACATGGGGACGACTACCTTTGTCACAGCCCCCGTCGTCTTCGGCTGCCGGTTCATCGCCTGCGGGACAGCTTTCGTCTCCTCGGCTGTGACCAATCCTGCCGCTGTGGACGCCGTTGTGTACGACTGCGTTGTCGTAGATCCTGTGACTTCCGCCTTTGGCGCCTGTTTTGAGATGGTCGGAGATCGGGGGCTCGTCGCTAACTGTAAGATCTCAGTCGCCGGCTCGACCGGCCCGGGCATCCTTCTCGGCTCCTTCTGTGTAGCGGCTAACAACTCCATGAAGGACGTGGACAACTGCTACCAGATCAACGGCGCTAACCAGGTAATGATTATGGGCGGCTTCTGTTACAACGCTGTGAAAGTCATTACTTGGTTCTCCGCTCCCCTCATCATTATTGACGGCCTCACTGTCTTCACGGCGCTGACCTGCTTCGCAGATTACGCGAACGTGGCCAACGCGGCGGCGCGCACGCGATTCGCCAATCTCAATCTCAGCAGTGTCTCCACCTTCGCGATCAACCAGCCCGTCGGCGAATCCCCCTGGGTCGACAACCTCAAACAAGTGGAGGTCGACTTCGGCGCTACTCCGGTCGATAACGCCGGGTTCACCATCACCGACCCCTGGGCAGTAGCAACGACGCACTATACAGGCAAGGTCGCGTACGAGCGAGCAGGACTGCTCCTCACCCCCAGCGGAGTGACCGTGACACCGATGGGCGCTCTCGGAGCGACAACCTGGGCCTACCGTGTCACCGCGCGTGACGCCCGCGGTGAGACTCTGGCCTCTGCGGCGGTGAGCGTCACCAACGGCAACGCCACGTTGACCGGCGCGAACTTCAACCGGATAGCCTGGTCGGCCGTCACGGGCGCCGTGGACTATCGTGTTTACCGCACGACGGCAGGGGGCATCCCCAACACGACGGGTATAATCGCCACGGTAGCGGGCGTCACCGTTGACGACACGGGATTGGCCGGGGGCGGGGAAGCAGTCCCCACCAGCAATGAGACGGGCAAGGACCTCGATGAGGTGGAGATGGACCAGCTCGAGGTGCTGATCGGGCCGGGGTCAGGCAGCTTTAACATCTTCGCGCGCGGGATGGAAGGCTACGTCCACGACAAGTTTAAGATCAACGTTTATCAAACAACGAGGTGAGCGATGGCAACGATTAAATCAGGGGCCAGCACCGACCAGCTAACGATAGACCCGACGAGCAAGGCAGCCCGCGTCACCCTTTACGATGCGCAAGGGAACCTCATGGCTCCGCGCTCCGACAACGACCGGGGCATCCTCAACGTCCTCGTCCGGCAGTCCGCGGCGACAGGGGCCGGCGCCGCTGTCTGGGCGCTCCGCAACGCGACGGCGGGCAAGGTTCTCTATATCACTCGTATCTGGTGGATGCTTGCCTTCGACGGCACAGCCGCCGCTACCTTCATGCGCTACGAGTGGATAAAGGGGACGGGATGCACTGCCATGACTGGAGGTGTCGCCGTGACCCCGCTGCTCAAGCGCACATCAGTTACAAACCCAGACGTGGATGCCCGTGTACTGGATACGGGCCTTACCCAAACGGGTATCACGCAGGGAGCGGCCTTCTTTACTTGCACCTTCCCGCGCTGGCTACCTGCTGCCGCGCTGAGTACTTCGGATGCTGGACCAGTCTCCCCGTTCTTCGAGATGGTGTTCCCGGATTCGGCACCGATTGAGCTAGCGCAAAACGAGGTTCTATCTCTGCGCAACGGGCCGACCAATGCCTCGGTGGTTGGCGACACCGTGTTGGGCGGCGTGGACTTCATAGGAGGGTAAGAATGGCAAACACTCTACAGAACTGGACTGTTACTCCTCAGGGTGCAGACTACGTTGTGGTCGCCTCTTATCTAGACTCGGCAGGCCAGCAGAAATACGAACGGCGGACTGTGATAAACGCAGGCGCACCAAAGACAAACCTCAACGCTGCGAAAGCCTTTCTCCAGACCTTCATCGACAACATCGAGGCGCAGACACTCTAAGGAGGTGCGTAGTGTTCAGTCTGACCGCGGAACAGCTAATCACGCTTGGGATCGCCGGAGCCGTCCTCATCGCCGGCCTCCTCCCTCATGTGCCGGAGGGCGACCAGCGAGGCACTTACAAGGGCGTTGCGATTGCGGTGGGCTTCGTGCTTGGAGCTATCCTGCTCGCTATTGCGCTGGTGGAGATGGTCACTGACTAACCGCCGTAGTCCTTCTTATTGACGATCACCCTGAGCACGGCCTGGCAGGCGTAATAGAGAGCCTGCTCGCCCGGATTCAGTTCGCGCCCATCCAGCGCAATCACTACGGCGTCGGCAGCCCGCCTCAACATGAGGAGATGGTTGGTGGTGATAACCTCGCTATCGTACGTGACCGGCTCTGACAAAATTCTTTCCCGCAACGTAGAGACAATCTCCGCAGACCTTCTTCTCTCCCCTGGGTCTTTGCGGACTGACCTGGACATAGGACTCGAACCTCCTCCCACAGAGAGCGACGGCGCGGTGAGGGCCTTCCCAGCGCTCGAAGGCGTGCAGGCAGAACTTGGCGCTGAGCAGGTAGCGATAGTTGAGCGGCAGGATCTTCGGCTCCATCTCGACGGGAGACAGAGAGCCCAGACGGTACTCATGCTTTCTAGCCACTGGCTCCCCAGTCCTGGATCTCCCCGCTCGCCACGCCCGGCGCCGGCAGCGGCCCGTAGACGCGGATCGAGGACTCGACGCAGCCCTTGAAGGTCATCATGCCCTTGGCCAGCGCCTGCTGCGCCTTGAGCACCAGCTCGCGCGTCTCCGCCGGGTCGCGATTGACGCTGGCTCCGGTCAGGAAGACCCTCGCCCGGTCCAGGTACTGGATGATCTGGGGCGCCCAGAACTCGTCGATGTCGAAATGCTGGAGTCCCTCGTCGCGCCCATCGCGCTCATCATCGAACTTCCCAGCTACGTAATACTCCTCGCGGTCCATCCAGCGATAGAGATGCTGCCGCTCCCCCCGGCCCTGAAGCGGCAGGAGAGCATGGCTGACGTCGTTTTCAAGTTTCATTCCGGCTCCTCGTCTAAAAACTGCGCTGTCTTCTTCGCCTGCGCCGGCCCGAGGGTCTGCGCCAGCTTCTCCTCATTCCAGGCCAGGACCTCGCGCAGGCTCCCTGCTGCGGCCAGCGTGACGGCTTTCTTGGGGCCTATACCGGGCACACCCGCCCAGAGCTCCGCCCGCTCGGTCAGACGCCCCATGTTGGGCAGCCTGCGCTGCCTCTTCACGGTCTTGCTGTGATCTTCCTTCATCGTCCATCCAAAAAGAGAGACCAGCCGGTAGATCGTGGTGGCCGCGTTCGGCGAGTGCTTGATGACAACGCCGCGGAGCTGCCAGCTCACGAGATGGTTGTCCAGCCCGTCGAAGTCCCCGCTGTTCTGGAGCATCTCCACCCAGCGCTTGCGCTTCACGCCGGGTAGGGCGATCTTGCCGCCGACCTCGGACACCTCTCCCTCGATTAGAAGAAACGTAAGGGCCGACGCCTCGAGGCAGCGATAGAGCTCGTCATCCAGCCGGCCGGAGTAGAAGGAGCTGACCAGGTCGCCGGCCTCCTTGCGCTCGACGAGCACGGGGCCGAAGGGGCTGCCCCACTTGTAGTCGCCGGCGGCGAGCCTCTTCGTCTCAGCCTCTACGCCCGCGCCGCGCAGCATGGTCTCCGTGTAGGGAGGCTCGCGGTCGTCGACGTAGATCATTGCCCGTTCGGACTCCACAGCTCCCCTCCCTTGTAGCTCTTGCCGAAGGCCAGCCCGTACAGGTAACGGAAGTCCAGGTTAGGAAGCATCTTCCCTTCCATGCTGGCGTCGTGCTTGAAGATCGTGATGAGCCCCCAGAACTCCGGCTTCTGAGAGACCTGCACGCCGCCCCCGTTGGCGCTCAGCATTCCGGCGCGCACCGTCGGGACGTGTACTTCCAGCGGCCGCGTGCTCATCATGAAGATCTCGGCCGTCGCTGTGTAGGGGACGCGCTTGAAGTAGTCCGGTTTGACCTTGTCCGTCTCCTTGCCCTGGCTATCGAAGACCGGGCGGACGTGGTGGATGATCGCCAGGTTGAGGGGGGAGTCTTCGAGCACCAGCAGGATGTCATTCAGGTAGGCGTTGGCCATGCCGTAGCTCAGCCGTCGCCGCTTCTCGATCGCCTCCTGCTCCTTGGGGTCGTCAGACCAGGGCAGCTTGACGTCCTGCACGGCGTCCCAGAGCCTGTTGCCCCCGTCGATGATGAAAGTCCCCTCGCCCAGTCCGAGAGCTTTGGCGACTTGCTGCTCGAACTTCTTCAGGAAGACGTAGCTCTGCCCCTTGCTGTCCGTGTTAAAAGGGTCCCAGAGATACGTCTCCTCCAGCACGCAGCCCTCGCCGTGGAAAGCCTCTACGCTCTGGATGATCTTGTCGGCCCGCCGGTCGAAGCGGGCATAGTGAAAGGGCGGCGGGTGCGTGAAGGCGAGGCTGGTCTTGCCTGTGTCCGGCGGCCCGAACACATTCGTAAAGAGGGTGTCATTCACGTCTAGACCTCGTGCGTCCCCTCCACCCCGCGCGCCTCTCGCTCTGCCGTCCTGTGCTGGAGCCAGTGGAGCGCCTCCTCGAGGTGGGTGATCGCCAGGCTGTTCTCCCGGCCTGCCAGACGATCGAGAAGCCTATCCCCGTCGTCTGCCCGCCGGCCGGCTTGCCATCAGCGTCGAGCTTGTGGTTAGAGACGATCTCGGTGAGCATCGTCCTAAAGACCAGTCCCTTCGCCACCTTCCTCGTCCTTCCAGCACCACTTGCAGAAGTTGAGGTCTCCCTGGAGCTGGATCAGTCTGAGCAGGTCGTCGAAGCTCATCCAGTTCTTATTGCTCTCTTCCATGTCGTCGGCGTTGCAGCGCTCATCCCTGACCCGATGATGGATCTCGTTGCTGCTCGCGTTACGCAGGTAAGGCACTCTGTTCCTCCTTCGGTATGATTCCTAGTTTCTTCGCCTGGTCGCACCACGGCATCACGGCGCAGTAGCTCTCGCATCGTATTGACTGGCCCGGCCGGTGGACGACGACCATGCCTGTTTGCGACCGGCCTGCCAGCTCAGCGGCGTCGGCATAGTTATCCGTCACCCGCCAGGCCCGCGCCGCCCCTTCCTTCTGGACGGCCCAGCTCTCCGGCCGCTGCCATCTATCCGCCTCCGAGCACGGCCCGTACTCGCCCTTGCGCGCGGCCTGGTGCAGCCTCACGCGCTGGTCCAGGAACGCCTCGGCGAATTCCCGCGTCCACTTCTCCACCGTGATCTCGACGAAGGGGATCTTGGGGTAGTCCGGCTGCTCGGCGGCCAGGCGTCCCACCCAGTCCCTGAGAATGAGGCAGGCCCGGAGCTCATCGACGGGCAGGTTGTTCTTCTCGGCCAGCAAAGCGTATAGATTCAACTGCCGCTGCCAGTCCTCGATCCCCCCATAGATGTAGCGCCAGGCCGACGTCACCTTGAAGTCCTTAATCATGAAGGGGTCGCCCTCGCGCTCGGGATACCAGCGGTCAAACTGGCCGGTCACTCGCCAGCCCCGCACGTCGACACCAAGCCGCATCTCCGCGATGTCGCCGGCCGTCCGTTGCTCAGAAAGGATATGGTGAACGGCCTGGCCCAGGATCTTCCAGAGCCCGTCGCTCACGTCCTCCTCGATCTGATCGGAGTGCTGGCGCTCCAAGGCAGCCACCTGCGGGGGACGCAGGAGGGCGGTGACGGAAATGTCACCTACCCTCTCATACGTGTCCGCGCGTACGGCCTGCTCGATGGCAGGGTCGATGCCGTACTTGTTCGTGTAATGGACCACCGCCTTAAGACGTCGCTGCCGCCGGCGCCTCTGCGAGCTCTGTGGTCCCCAGCGCGAACTTCCCCGTCCCGTTCTCGGTGAGGTAGCCCCGCTGGATAAGCTCATCGATGAGCGGCGCCTTTGGGGGCACCAGCCTCGAGATGATGCTCATGCCCCACAGCTCCGGCGTCGCCTTCATCTCGGCGTCGGCGAACACCGCATCCTGGGCTGTCGTGCGGTCAGCACCGGACTGAACGAGGAGAGCGGCCAGCTTGGCGGCCACCTCAGCATCGTTCGTGCTCTTGTCCACCTGAGCCGTAGCTCCCACGCCCGCCGGCGCCACGCCCGCATCCTCAGCCTCCCTGTCCTTGAGGACTCTCTTCTCGCCGACGTACTGATAGCCGACCGGCATGATCTCGACGGGCAGGTACAGCCTCACGTAGAACGGCTCCTTCGTGACCCTGTCCGTCCCCACCTTGAGCCGCTTGCTCTTGAGCTTGAAGACTCTCCCGAGGAACGCCTCGCTCCTGACGTCGTCAGGATTCATCGAGATCTCGACGCCCTTGGTCCCCTTCCAGGCAGTCGCGAGAAAATGCATGGCGCTTCCCTCGCCCAGCGGCGTCACTCCGTCTCCCTGCGTAACCGAAGGAGAGTTACTGAACACGGCCGGCGTTCCGTCAGACCGGACGACGTCCTGGGCCTCGAAGACCTGGCGCCACTTCGTCGGCCTCTTGCCGTCCGATCGCGCCGCGTACTCGTCGCTGGCCCTCTCGAAACCTTGATAGACCAGCTTGCCCTCCAGCTCGAACGCCACCTCGGGCGGAGCGAGCGGATCGAAACCTATCCCCTTGACGACCTCTCCTTGAGGCCCGTAGGGATTGCTCGTAGTTGCAGACTCTTCAGGCATTGTGAAGACGTCTCCCTTCCTGAGAAAACTAGAACTGGGTTGATAGGGGCCTATTAGAAACCTCGCAGCCCCCCGTGTCCAGCCCTTTTCCCACATCCCAACAGAGCCCGTCTGCACCTCTCGGCACGTACCCATTTCGTAGGCATCACGTTTCGTATGACATACGTTTCGTTACGTGCACGTTTCGTCAGGTACACACATCGTCAGGTGCACGCAATGGCAGCACACCTAGTCAGACCCATCGTCTCTCCCTTGACTCTCCTTCAAGGGCTTGTCTCTCCTTTTCAAGAACATAAGGAGCATTATGTTTTCCAAGCTATTGACAAAGCGAGAAAAAGCACCTACACTTCGTGGGTGGTCGGCGGGGTAAGGGAGGTTCCAGAGTCTAAAGGATAAGAAAAAGAGAGTCTGAGGGAGCGTCAAGGGTCTGAATTAGGTATGCTGCCGAAACGTGATGGGGGGGCGAGCGGCAGGGGCCGAGCGAGTCAGGGGGCAGGACGCAGACGAGAGGCGAAAGCGCGCTGGATCGTGCGGAAGGGGATGCCGGTGACAGCGTTGATCTCACGCTGAGAGAGACCGGAGCGAGCGAGAGCGGCGACGTCGTCTGCTTTGCGCGCCGCCGTGATGTACTTCGAGGGTCTGACATTCGTGTAGGGGGAGCGGTGGGACTGGGCGTAGGTCCTCTCGTAGATGCAGCGGGGGAGAGGGCAGTCCAGGCAGCAGCGGGAGATCCCCTCGCAGCCGCAGTCCGTGTGCGGGCAGGAGGGGGGCGAGAACTCTGAGAAGGCTTCGATCATCTTGTTTATCCTGTCCACTTAGCTCTCCTTCCTGCGTACGCCGTGAGTCATGATGACTCCGATGAGCTCGCCTTCCGCGCTGGCGATTAGATTGGGGTCGTCGAAAGAGGCGAGAGTCATGAGGCTCTCGATGGGAACAAAGACGTTGCCGGAGGGGGATACCCACTGGCGGTCGATGCAGTCGTAAGTCCAGCCCCACATCTCGAAGACGCGCTTCTCTTCGTCGCTGTTCACTCACTCTTCGCCTTTTCTGCGCACTCTTTGCACCGGGCCGCGACTGTGGGGTTGCGGCGGCAGACCTGGCAGAAGAAGAGCTGGAGGGGGCCGTAAGGGACCACGCGAGCGTCCATGCTCATACTCTGATTATCGCTTCCCGGAGGTAATTTGGCAGCAGTTCCCGGTTGAACTTCAGAAGATTCCAGAAGGCGGCGTCCAGGATCCAGGTGTGGCCCCAGTCGTCTTCGGCACGCATGGAGCGGCCGTAGGCTTGGGCGACGCGGGCGCAGGCCAGGGCAGAGTAGAAGGTGGCGCCCAGCTTGCCGTCGGCGCGGCGTGCCTTCATGATTGGGTCCCCGAGGTCGGGGTAGGGGACCTTGGCGATGACGTTGACGCGGGCGGCTTCGTAGGGGAAGTCTTCTCCCTCGCCGGCGGAGGGGGAGAGGAGCCAGGCGCCCGGCGTGTGCCGGAAGCGGTTGAAGAGGGCGGCGCGTTTATCTCGCGTGGCGTTGTAGTGGTAGATGATCGGGAGCCCGTCGTCGGCGAGGTACTTCTGAAGCCTCTGTACCTGGGAGTAGGAGGAGACGTGGATGAGCCCCTTCTCGCCGGGGTACTTGGCCATCACCCAGGCGATGTTCGAGGCCATCTGGCGGAAGGCGTCGTCGCCGGCGTCCTTGTTCATGGGGACGAAGGCGGCGATGTAGCAAGGGCGGCGAGAGACGGAGAAGGGGGAAGGGACGGCTAGATAGTCCCAGGTGCCGGGGGCCAGGTCGAAGAGATCGGCGAGGAGGCCGCCGCCGTACAGAGTGGCGGACATGAGGAGGTTGCGGTACTGCCAGAGGTACTGCGGCTTCGGCCAGACGGGGGAGAGGACGAGCGAGGTCTTGCTCCTGCTCATGACGTAGAGGTCGTCCGCCTTGATGCGGCAGGCGCGCTCCAGGTTGCCCATCGCCTTCTTCCAGATTACGAGCTTCTCAAGCTGGTCGTCGGCCGGCTTCTGGGCGTTCCATGCGCCGAACTTGCCACGCGCCCAGACGGCCAAGATCGAGAGGTCTTCCGGGGGGTCGAGCTCCAGAGGCAGACGGATGGCCTGCCATTCGGTGAGCTGGTCGATGACGTTGTGACCCTCGTCACAGACCAGGTAGTGCAGCTCCTGACGCCATTGCCAGGATGATAAGGCGTAGGCGTAGGAGACGACGCTCTGAGCCGCCTGAGCGCCTTCCAGCCGCTGCTTCCAGTAAGGACAGTCTCTTGTCTTATCAAAGGCGCAGCGGTCGCCTGCCTGCTCGCAGGTGATGCGGCGGCCGAGCCGGTTGGACCAGGTCTGGCAGGTGAAGTTGCCCGCGCCGCGGATGGCAGGGAGGCCGATCGTGCGCTCGTACTGGCCGAGGAGGGAGAGGGTGCGGGTCAGGATGGCTCCGCGTTGGCCGGCAAAGAGGCGCCCCCAAGCCGCTCCGATGAGCGACTTTCCGACTCCAGGGGGCGCCTCCAGCAAGAGGATACGCTTGTCGGTCTGCTGAGCCCAGGCGAGGGCGTGCTCCTGGACAGGGCGGTAGCTGTCGTAGGGAAGGCCGAGCTCAGCGGGGTGCACCTGTGGGCTCCCCTCTGGTGCTTAGGTCGCGGAAGGAGCGCTTGTGGCGGCCGGAGAGATGGCGGTGGGAGGCCCCGGACTTCTTCTTGCGGGCGCCCTGGCCGTCGCTCAGAGCGTTCCGTTTGGCCTGAGCGCGCTGTTTGGCTGTGAACTTGTTGCGCTTTGTCATGCCAGCGTGCCCCTGCTGAGGACGGCGGTGTAGTAGAAGTCCGTCCGGTAGTCGTCGTGGGTCGTCGCTGTTGAGAAGCCGACGAGGTTCCAGCCCTCGCGTATGTGCGTGGCCAGCGTCTCCTCGAACTTCTCCCGGTCGGTGCTCTCGATTGTTTTGGTCTCGATCACGACTACTTCGCTCCTTTTCTGTATTCTTCCCATGCTTCGTTCAGCTCCTTCATCGCTTCGGGGTCGCCGCCGTGGTCGGGGTGCAGCCTCTTCGCCTTTGCCCTGTACATGGCCTCAGCCTCGGCCAGAGGCGTGTCCGGGAAGATGCCCAGCACCTCGTTCGGCGGCCGTTTGGTCTTCGGCGGGGGCAAGAGGGCCGCTGCTGCCGCCGCCAGCTCGGGGAGGATGCCCCGTTGATCGGCCAGGCGCAGGCTCTCGAGCGCCAGGTACACGGCCCGCAGGTTGGTGTAATAGTTGTCGAAGCGTTTGCAGGCCATCGTCTGCTTGCTGCCGTCCTTCCAGTAGACGACGACGGCCTCCGGCTTCCATCTGTCCTCCGGCGGAAAGATCTCGAAGTGATCCCGCCCGATGCCCCACTTCCTGAACGTCTCGCGTAGCTCTACCTTGGTCTTGTCCGCCGTGACGTTCGTGTTCAGGTTTCCGTACTCAGCCATAAACGTGCGCCTCCAGCCAGCTTGTGAATCCTTCTGCTTCTTCATAGGGCAGGGCGGCGAGAACGGCCCTTACCTTGGGGTCGTGGGCGACGATGTGCGTGCACTTCAGGCGTAGAGCAGGCGAGGGGGCCTCGTCCCAGGCCGCCGTCTTGATCTCGCGCAGGGTGTCCATCGTCGGGGCGCCCTCTCCCAGCTCGGCGCACTTCGTCGCCAGGAACTGCCGGAACAACTGGAGCTGGCGGCTCTCTTCGGCGGCGGCCGCCAGCCTCATCTCCCAGCGGTAGGTGTTCCTGAGATAGGCCAGCTCACTCTCCTTCTGCGAGAGGACTGACGTCAGCACGTAGAGCCACTTGAAGACGGCGTCCTGGATCACCCTCGTCGGGTTGGCGTTGTAGCGCAGGACGGGCAGGTTGGAGACGGTGGTGATCCCCTCCATGACCTTGCCGTAGAAGGGGACGGTCAGCCGGTAGACTCCCTGCTCGCCTGCCAGCGGACCGCCTCCATACCCGGCGTGTGAGAGGATTGTGAACTGGTCGAAGAGGGCGGAGAGAGCGTCGTCCAGAGGGTCTTTCTCGTGGGCGCTCATGTGACCTCGATCACATGCTGCTCGGAGTCTGTTTCAGGCGGCCCCGTTGTGCCGTTCGCCCCACCGCCAAAGATAGAGCTGACGACGGTCACTTCCTTGCAATGAGTCACGTCGACGCCGGGACCGCAGTCCGACACGACCACTTCGACGCAGCCGGACACGAGCACCTTCTTGAAGTCGGAAACGACAATCGCGATGCCGTCTTCGTCGATGCCAACGGACGCCCCTCCCTTTAGTTTTATTTCCATGTCTTTGCCACCCTTATCTCTGCCGTCACCGGGACGTCGTCTAAGAACCTCGCATCCTTGATGAGCCGGCCGAGAGCCTGCTTGAAGTCTTCGCCCTCGCCCTCTTTCACTTCCCAGATGATCTCGTCGTGTACCTGCGCCAGGATCGGCCGGCCCAGCTTCCAGCCCAGGTACATGAGCCTCTTCGTGATGTCCGCAGCGCCCCCCTGGATCGGGTAGTTCACGGCCTGCCGTCCCAGCTTGTTCAGCTCGTGGTGAGTCATCGCTTCTCGGAACCGGAACAGTCGCCCGTAGAGCCCCTTCACCTGGCCCCAGGTCAGCGCCTGCCTCGCCACCTGGTCGCACCAGTAGTAGTAGATCTGCCACGCTCCAGCGGCCCGCTGGAGCCCTTCCCGCGCCAGAGTGGGAGTCAGCACCACGCCATTACGCTCAGCCTGCTCCAGCATCGTCTCAACGCTGCCACCGAAGAGCACGCCGCCGAAGTTGAAGATCTTCGCCAGCCGGCGCATCTCTGGACTGATCTCCCCCTTGATTCCCAGTACCGTGCGCGCCGTCTCCGTGTGCATGTCCCTGCCCTCGACGAACGCCGCCACCATGCGCGGGTCTCCAGAAAGGTAGGCAGCTACCCGGTACTCGACCTGAGAGAGGTCCAGACAGACCAGCTCGCACCCATCCCTCGCCCGCAGGTAGTGGCGGAGATCCGGCGGGACGTTCATGAGGTTCGGCCCAGAGGAAGCAAAGCGGTACGTCCTGGTCCCCGTCTGGTGCCAGAGCGCGGTCAGTCGTTTTGTGCTCGCGAACTTCTCGATGTACGTGCTCTTACGCTTGGCATAGTAGTTGTAGTCGAGGAGCACGCCGGCCGCCGCGCCGGGTCCTTTCAAGTGCTTGAGATGGCTGAGCACGGTCTTGTCCACGGAGTAGCGCGTGCCTTGGGGGGTCAGCTTGGAGCCGGAGTGAAGCCAGCCCAGCTCCTCGAAGCGGTCGGCGACCTGCGCGCCGGAGGTAATCTTGATGTCATCCTTCCAGACGAGCACTTTGAACGTCTTCTCCAGAGCCCCCATCATCTGGACGGTGCTCTCCAGCTCTTTCGTGAGTCCTTCCCGATCGGTGTCGAAGCCGCCGAAGGCTGTCATCTCGGCGACGATTGGCAGCAGCGGTTTCTCGACGAGGTCGTAGAGCTCGAGATCGGGAGCGGAAGCGCGCGCGCGTAGTGCTGGCCATACCCTCGTGGTCTGACGGACGTCCAGGGCGCAGCGGCCAGCCAGCTTCTTATAGTGCTCCTCGTCGCTGCCGTCGTAGCCCTCGGGGAAGACCTCGCTCCAGCCGGGGATCGGCTCGCCCAGTAGCCGGGCGGAGAGCCCTCCCAGCGTGGCGTCGGAGAGCCCCATCGTATGGGCGAGGACCATCGAGTCGTCCAGCTCCAGCTTGCGCAGGTTGAACTGCTTCGAGTAGCGGGCGAGAACAGTGGCGTCGTAGGCGGAGTGGTGCATGAGCATGTGTTCCGCAGAGGAAAGCAGGTTCAGGTTTGTCTTACCGTTGATGGTGCCCATGGAGTAGATAGCGAAGTTCTTGGCAGGGAGCTTGGTTTGCGCGTTGATCCAGGTGCTGGCGGCCAGGATGGGGTTGGCCACACGCTGGTCGACGGAGTCGCACTCCACGTCGACGGTCACGGACGGCGCCGCCGGGCTCGCAGTCATGAACCAGCCGGCAGTTATTTGCTCAGCGCCCTCGGCCTTCTTTCTTGCCTGCACCAGGGCGGCAATGGTAGAGGCCATCCACTTGCCGCGGCCGTTCTGAGGGACGCGCAGGATGTAGGCGGGGTGGACGAGGGTGACTGCCGGGATGGCAAACCCGTCTAACATCCCGTGCACCCACTCCCAACGGCCATGATGCTTGAGCATCTGCTGCCCCATCTTCGGGAAGGCCAGCCGGGAGGCGGGACCACCTAACAATACGAGGACATCTGGCGCTACTAACTGTATTTCCAGCTTGAGCCAGGGTGCGCACCCCGTAATCTCCTCGGGCGTCGGCGTCCTGTTCTGGGGCGGACGATGTCTGACCATGTTGGTGATCGCGAAATCACTCGTGATGCCGGCCTCGGTCATCAGTTTCCTGAGCAGCTTCCCGGCGGGGCCGACAAAGGGGCGGCCCGTGGACTCCTCGACGCCGCCGGGCGCCTCGCCGATGAGCATGATGGCGCCGCTGCCGTGGACCTCGGCGGCTACCGGGCGCGGCCCGGCCAGAGGGCAAGCCTGGCAGGCGGCCAGCTCGGCGTGGGTGGGGAGAGGCATCACTTGCGCTCCTCCGCCTCGTTCCGATCATGCCATTCTTCCGCCGCATCGAATGAGCCTGTACCAATTGCATTTGCGTATGTACGCTGTGCTTTCTCGGCTTTGCGCTCTTCTCTCAAGTCGTCGGCGCGACTCCCCGCCTCGGCCAGCAGCGCCGCACGAGCTTTATGGCCTTTGTCATTGGTTATCTGGCAGGCATAGATGATGCGCCCACCTAGCCCTGGCGCCCAATTCTGCTCATCAGCGTAGAAGGCAAGCACCGCTCGAAGCCGCTCAGCCTCAGCCTTGTGCGGGCACTCAGACTTCCCGCTGCCGCCACACTGCTCACAGTCACCCTTGACAAACGTGCTGACTGACGGCTCGTGGCCGCTCCCCTTGCAGCGCGGACATTCAGAGGCGTCGGAGAGGGCAGCACGGGCAGCGGCTGATTCCAATGCCTCGAATGCTGCATCTCCGTCGAACTTAGCGGCCTTGTCGTCATCCACGATGGCTCTGTTCCAGCGCACGACTTCTGCACTCGCTTCGAGCAGAAGTGCCAGCGCCTCCTGCGTGATAGCGACGCGAGTAAGCGATTCAGACTTCTCGTCTGTGAATGGTGGCATCCGCCCTAACCGGATTGTCTGGCGTAGTGCGTCGGGTATCTCCGTCAACTCGCTCTCAAGCTCCGCTATCCGCGCCTGCTGTCCCTCATATCCGAGACTCAGCGCATCCTGTGCTGCTGTTGCCTGACGCACGGCCTCCTCGGCCCGCGCCTGCGCTGCGGCAAGCTCAGCCTGAACACACGGCCAGCAAACCAACGATTTCCACGCGGAGCCTGTCGCATCGGTGTTCGGATATTCCAACAGCGGTCGCTTTTCCCCGCACCGGTCGCAGGCAGCCAATCGTCGCGTTTTGCGTTCAGCCATCGGCGCTTTCCTTTCTCTCCTCAAAGCTCGCCAGCCACCCCTTCGCCTGTCTCGAGATCACGAGCTGCCCGTTCTCCTTCACGCACCCGGCCGGGAGTTCTTTGCTAAAGACGCCGAGCACTCTTCCCTCACCTCGCCCCACCACGAAGGACACGCCGTTAGCGAACAGCGCCCAGCCCCTGGCGGGGACGTGGTAGACCGGCACGAGCCCGTCGGTGAGCGGCGTGAAGTTGCCCTGGATCGCCCGCCGCGCCGTCCAGAACCGCACCGCTGAGGCCACGACGGACGGCAGGGCCGTTGGCGGCGGCGCGCTGCCGTTCTTGTACGCCTCCAGACAAACGGCGGCGTAGGACCTCTCCAGAGCGGCGGCGACGAGGACAGCGTCGTCCCCTCCGCCAAGCTCGATGGCGACGTGCAGCACAAGCTAGGCGAAGACTTCTTCCGGCGTCTGTTGCTGCGGGGCGCGTCGCCGCGGTTTCCCGGTGAGTTTCTCCTCTTCCCTCTTCAGCTCGTAGAGGAGCTGATTGATAAGGGCCGACATCGGCGTGCCGGACTCATCGGCTCGCTCCTTGAGCCAGTCCGCCAGCGCCGGTGGCAGGTACACGCTGAGCCTCTCTCTTTTGCCTCTCATCTACTCTCCTTTAGCTAGTCCTCTTAGTGCTGCCGTGATGTGGCGGAAGACGACGCGAAACGGCGTTGTTGGGTTGGGTAGGCGAACGGGACGGTGACGGCGAACGTGAAGAGTCGCCCCTTCCAGCGGCTCCAGTTGCGCTTCGAGCGCGCTCACTCTCTCCTGTAGCCTGTTCACGCTGGCGACCAGCGGATCAGGAGCGTTGAGCCTGTCGTTCACGCGCCGCAGCGCCTCCTCAAGGCGAAGAATCCGTGGGGAAAGAAGCTCGGTCACGGTGGGGGTAGCCGGTGGCAGGGGCGTGACCGCGTCGTAGGAAAGCTGGTTCGCCACTTCCTTCTCCAGCTCGCTCATCTCAACCTGATAGACCACCGCAGGCTCCTCACTCGTCAGCGCGGGCACGGCCGGTTGCAATATGTTCACGGGTCCGGGCTGCTCCGCCGCCCTCTTGTGGCGCCTGGTGCGCCCCCACAGTGGCCGCCAGAGCGTACGTGGGAGACGGTGCTTCCAGAGGTACGCCGTGTCCAGGATCTCCCGCGCTGCGTCTCTTCCTCGCGATTTGACCAGCCACTCATAGTCCCCCCGATGCCGGACCCAGGTATTGAGCTGGTCGCTGATCGTGTCTAAGTAGCGCTCGACCGTCATGCCCTTGCGCTTCGCGGCGCCCTCTGCGTTCCCGTTGCGCATGAGTTTTCTGAGCACGACGGGCGTAAAGCTGGGCAACATCTCGGGCCTGTGTTCCTCGATCGCCATTTCTAACTCCCTTTCCTGTAGATTTTCGGTAGTTTGCCTCCCTTGGCGACGATGGCCACCTCCAGCGCCTCGGTAAACTTCCTCACGTCCCCATTGGTGTATCCGGGCGAAGGTAGTTTCGTCCCTCGCTCTTCTGACCACGCCGCTCCGTAGCTGTGGAGCAAAAAGGCGTAGGCGTTGGTCGCCGCCTCGATCAGGTCGTTGCATGAGGGGCAATCCTTCATCATGTGCTGTTCGCAGCGCTGTCCAAGCGCCATTTCTAACTCCCTCCTTTGATGATCTAGATGTAGTCGACCTTCGCAGGCAGCGGCCAATCGTGAGTACACTCAGAGCAATGCAGGTGGCCGTCCTCGCCGGTCTCGTAGTCGTGCTCACTGATCTGCCCGTCGATGACCAGCGTCCCGTCCTCGCGAACCTCCTCCAACCCCCTCGTCACGTAGATTTTCTCCTCGTGGACGATGTTCTCGTAGGACCCGCCGCACGACGGGCAGGTCAAGTCCTCAAGCGTCATTGTCATTTTGAAGACACTCGCAATCGTTCCGCCAGCAGCAATCACAGACCACGTTAGGATCATCGCTCGCCAAGAACGCGCGGTCAGTAGTTGTTTGTTCCCCGTCGTTCGCGGCCGGCGCCGGCGTGATCTTGTCACTCCTCACCCAGTACAGCAGGCTCACGCCGTCGCCGCCACGGTGCACACCGAAGCTGGATAGCTGGACCCGTCGCTCCATCTTCGCGGCATGATCGAGTGAGATCGCCAGCCCGTAATAGACGTGCTCGGGATGGCCGTGCACCAGATGCGTCTCGATGTCGACCACCGGCCAAGCCGTCCCGTCCCTGAGCACGGCCAGATCGCCTCTCTTAAACTTCCGCATCGACCGCCGCCTTTGTCTCTGCCGGTGCGTGTTCCCACGGCGTGCAGGACTGCCAATTGAATACGGCGGGCGGCTCTCCCTCCTCGAATGTCTCGTCCGTGACCGGCGTACTGCTCACGCTGTCCCAGTCAACGACCAGCACATGAAACGGCGGATCATCTGCGTTCAGCGCATTGGTGTAAATGTCTTGGACGGCCCCTCCGCGAACCTCGACCACTATCAGGGGCGGCGTCCAGTCATCCGATAGCAACCCGCTGGTCGCGCTCACAGCAGCACCGTCCCCGCGTCCGCATTGACGCCGATCATCTGTCCGTCCTCGACCGCCGCCAGCACTCCCGCGACAGCTACGACGCAGGGAATCCCGTACTCCCTCGCGATGATCGCCGCGTGGCACATCGACCCGCCGATCTCCGTCACGATAGCGGACGCCAGCGCCATCGCCGTAACGTACTCGGGCCGCGTGAACTCAGCGACGAGCACATCGCCCCTTTGCACCTTGGCGAGATCATCCTCGCTACGAATGATCTTCGCCGCCCCGCGCGCCGCCCCGCCGCTGGCCGTCCGTCCCCTCAGAATAACGGGAGTGGAAGGCATCACGCCCCCCACTCCGCAACGACCGCTGCGTCCGTCTCTTTGGCCAGCGCCGCCTGTACCGCCTCAACGACCCCCGTCGCTGGCTCCGGCTCGCTGTCGGGAAAGACCACGCTGACCTTCGGTGCGCCGTATCCGCAGTGTTCCTGAATCGCCCCGAAGACGCGTCCCACGTAGTCAGGCAGTCTCGCCGCGTCCTTCTGCTCCTCGGTTCCCCCCTTCACGAACCACGGCGGAGCGTGACCGTCGTGAGCGCTCAGCTCCGTGATCGGGAACACACAGCCCCCGTCGGCACGGCTGAGGCTGACTGACTTCATGCTCAGCTTTGCCGGTACGTCCTGGGTGCGGAAGAGCACCCCCGCTACCTTCGCCGGCCCGCCCTCAGTCTCAGTGTCGATCTTGCGGATGATCGCGATTGCCTTCATGTTCGTTACTCCCTTCTCATGCGCTTGAAGTTGTGGATGAATTCCTTCTGGCTCTTAGTCTCGATGCAGCTTTCGCAAACTCCTTTTCTCACGTACTCGATTGCCTCTGCCGGTTTGTGGCCGTACGACACCGCCAAACATGCCGTCAACGTGCCGGTGCGGCCATGACCCCCGACGCAGGCTATTTCGACAGCGCCGCCCTTGTCAAGCCGTTCCCTCGCCCATTCCACGGCCAGTTGCGCGTACCTGAGATGCGGCGCCGTCATGTCCGGCCAATCGATGTAGACCGTGGGGTGCCGCAACCCCGTGATGATTCCCGTCCCGATCATGCCGATGCGCTTGAGCCATTGCTCGGCAAGGTAGATTCCCCCGTCCGGCTGCGGCCCAAGATAGTGTTCCGGAACCGCCGCGCGGTAGCTCGTCACCAGTACCTTGCCCGGCCCTACGCTGAGCGGCGCGCGGTAGTGACCGGTGCAGCGCGGCGCGAGCGGCTCCCACTTCTTCGCGTACTCGAAGGTCCCCCGCTTGGGCGCGTCCTCGTCGTCGTACTGGTTCGGGAAATAGTGGCTCAAAGGCTTTTGAGAATGTCTTGCCATGAGTCGTTTCCTTCCATCGTAAGCGTCTTCTTTTTCGCTACCTTCAGTGGATTCGCGTCCGGCTCCGGCTTGGACGTTGGTTTCGCCGCCGCCGCAGGCTTCGGCTCGGGCGCGATGCTGGCAGGGGCGGAAACCCCCCTGACCTCCACCGCCCATTCGTGCCAGTCCATCACGCAAGGCGGCGTCGCGCTCGCCAGCATCATCTGCTCGATGCTCTCCTCGCCGTTGTAGTCGTGGCCGGCGCCCAATAGCACTCCGAGCGTTGCCATATCGCCGCCCATCTTGTTGAAGATGATTCCCGTATTGTGATGCAGGTTCAGGCAGAACTCGACCATCAGCGTTGCTGGCCGTGCTCGGCGATCAGGGTGCATTGTGCCGTCCAAGTAAGCCGCAGCGTAGTCGGCGCCGCGCGCCCACAGCGGGCCGCCGAAAGAGCCGCGAAACCCGCCTCTTCTGAACGCCTCTGCCGCTATCCGCATGATCTCGGCCAGCTTCTCGTCCTCTTGCTCCTCTGGCCGTACGTGCTTTTCCCACTCCGACCAAGCCGCCGCTCTGTCCTGCTCCTCGACGGCAATCGCCCCGAGAATCTTGCGGCACTTCGCCGTCTTGCCATGCCGTAGTTCGCCACCGCAGGCGATGATGAGATAGTGAGCCATCTGATCGGCAAGCTCCTGAGTGTGCGCCGCCAGCTTCGCTCGCGTCCACTTCTGCGTCTTCTCGTACCGCTTGCTCGTCGGCGTCGCCAGTACCATAATCTGGCGCAGGTAATAATCGGCGACGGCGGAGACAAACCAGTTGCCCCAACCGACGCCATGCGCACCGGCCGCTAATTTGGGCAAAGCCATGAAAGACAAACTCCCTTCTGCTAGTGCTCGTCACACCGCCATCATACCGCCTTCGAGGCGGCTGTCAAGGCCCTTGCTTTCTTCAGTGTTTCCTTGACGCGGGCGATGGTCTCTGGCGTTAGCTGGACCGGCTTTCCCGCCATACCTGGCCAGCTTTCCCACAGCGCGCCGTCCTTCTTTGTGTAGATCCATTCGATGAACGCCAGATCATTAACGTCCTTGAAAGCGTTTAGCTGCGCACCTTGCTGGCCCCACTGCACGCCCGCTTCCGGCAACCATTCGGCCAAGTTGACCAACGCCAGATAAGCGCGGAACGCTGCCGGACTGGCGACCCCAAACGCCTGTATCCCGTTCAATACCTCGCACTTATGGGCGACGTACTTCGGGAGCGCGCCCATCTCTGCAATCGCCTGAGATGCCTTCTGAACCATGAGGTCTCTACTCGCTGCTGCCGACGTGTATCTGGCCGTCGCGCACATGTGGCCGCTCATGCTCTTTACCTCGCCGAAAACCGCCCCCGAACCCTTCCCTTTGTGGGCTCCCGTCACCGGCCACCCAAACTCGATTATCACTATCTCGCTCCCTCCTCAGAGTCAAAAAAACCGGCAGGCTTCCCGTCACCCCGACGAATCACGGTTCAGGGAAGCCTTGCCGGCCGTAGGTTGCTGCCCTAGCGATCAACCCGCAAGCTGACCGGCTGGAAACTACAAGCTGCCCTATCTAGAATCGGGAACCTGTCGTCTCCCTGTCCGGCTGCTCTCGCTAAGCTGGGGGCCGGACGCCCCTGTCGTTAGCGCAGGCTCGGTAAGTCACCTTGCCCGTCCTATTTCCTCGCTGCCGCGAGTTCTGGCTTCAGACCTTGCTTGACCGATCTTCGATTGGTGCACACCAGCCTAGTGTTCGCGCTTGGGCCTGAATCAGGTCCTCGCATTAGCTAGGAAGGACTGGCTCGGCAACCCGAACCACCGCCACCATACCGCCGCCACAGCGGCTTGTCAAGCCGTACCCTTGGGGCCGGTCTGCTGCGCTCTATGGTTTCCTTCAGCAAGGGCGCCGCCCAATTCACGCAACGCCTTGACACCGCTGCGGCGGCGGTGCGACAATAGCCGCGACGAGCCGACCTAGCAGAGAAGGGAGACACGAATGACAGACTCACGCCCAGGAATGAGCGAGCGTCTAGAGAGAGCGCTCCGCCGCTGCGAAGAGTGCAAGCACTTCTTGACCGCCCATCAGCAACGCGGCGGCTGCCGTCAAGCCGTGCTCAGCAAGAGCGGGAACGTAGTCAAGCTCTGCCGCTGCCAAGCTCAGCGTACGGCTCCAGCAGTAGGATATTCGCTGTGACCCCGCCTACCGTCTACCTGCTACACTTCAGCGCCCCTCTGGCTCACGCTCGTCACTACATCGGCATGTCGCCGACGGACGCAGACAAGCGCATCGAACGTCACGCGAACGGAACCAGCGACGCCCGCCTGATGCAGGTAATTCACGATCTCGGGATAACGTTCGAGGTCTCCAAGACGTGGACCTTCAAGACAGCCAAGCAAGCCTACGTGGCCGAGCGCAAGCTCAAGGCCAAGAAGGGCGCGCCACGGCTCTGCCCGATCTGTAAAGGAGCGGCATGAAAGAAAAGACGAAGGACAGGCTCAGGTTTTTGGTTGCGAACGCGAACGCTGCCGGTCGTGGCCGTTTGGACTCCGATGAGTGGCAAGACAAGGATGAGGCGGAGTATTTGGAGCGTCTGGAGGAAATAATCAGGGACGACGACGAGTGATTACCCTTCTCTCGTTTGGCTACAAGCACGGCATACCAGAAGGGGCGGCGATGATCTTCGACTGCCGCCACCTTCGCAACCCGCATCGCCGCCGCGATCTCCGCTATCTTACTGGACTGGACGGCGCTGTCCGTAGCGAAGTCATGAACACGCAAGGCGCTCGCGCCCTAGTCCACACGATTTCATGCGCGGTCGCCAGCCGCCTTAGTGATGCCACCTTCGCCGTCGGCTGCTATGGCGGCAATCATCGCAGTGTGGCCATCGTAGAGGAGGTCGCAAGGGAAGCTAAAGAGTTCGGCTGGCCAGTCAGCGTAGTGCATCGAGACTTACGAACGGACGGCCGGCCGGTCTAACCTTGTTCATCATCCCGAAGGGAAAGAAGGCGGCTTGACGATACCGCCACGATACCGCCATGATCGCAGTATCCCGCCCCTGAGGACGGGCAAGGTCGACGGGACAACTAGCCACACGAAGGGAGATCAAACCAGTGGCAAAGTCAAACGCTAACGCAACAGTGGGCAAGGCGGGAACGTACGATGTGACGTTCGTACAATCCGTCAATGGCGAGCTCACCGATCGTACGGCGAAGGTCAACGTTACGCCTGAAGGCATCGCGATGACGCATAAGGCAATCGCGCTTTGTCTCGGCACCGGCAAGGACGGGAAGAAATACAACGGCGCCCATCGTCGTATCCGCGTCTCTCTCAGCGACGGACGCGCGACCACGCTTGAGCAATTGCTGTATGAGATCCTCCGCCGCACTCACGCCTTCCCGAGCAACAACATACCGGCATGGGACGCGCAAACGCCCACACTTCGGAACTACGCCGTGAACGCCTTCACTGCCGCGCTCGAAACCTGCGGCGCAATCGTGACCACTCCCGCGCGGGGCGGCAAAATCTACTACCACCCGAACTCCGCCCCGACGACGACGGCCGCACCGGCCAGCATCGTTGACAGCTTTCTAGCTGCCTGATCTAACCTAGCGCCCCTGATTGGCTAACCCGTCCTAAAGCCGGTCAGGGGCGTTTCGCTGTCCGTCGCGTCCCGCCCCCCCTCGGGACGCCAGCACATGCCGCCAGCTTGCCCACTCTGCCCGCACGTCTCACGCCGCCTACGGTCTAGCAGTCCCGCGCGTCCCTCTGCCCGTCGCGACCGGCACCGACACACTCTCGGCCATCGTACGGCCCCTGAAGCGATTCACTCGTAAGCCGTGAGTGAGACGGCGAGCGAGGACTGGCGAGGACTGCGAAGCGTGCGGCGCGCCCCCCTCCGCCCCCCCTAAACCTACTAGTCAAGGAGATCAGGGAGGGTCAAGAGAGAGTAGGGAAGGGAGTACAGGAGACAGCAGGGAGTCTGCCTGATCTAGCTGAGTGATAGAGTCTGATCTCCTCCCTCCTCCTTACTCGCTTACTTCTCTTCCCCTTCAGAACTCAGAGACATAGAAGCACCCAGTCAGTCTCTCCCCTCCCTCGCCACCTAGACTAGTCATTCTGAGTCCCTTTTCCCTAGTCCTCTTGCCTCTCCTTTTGACTCTCCTCTTGACTCCCCCTTGACAAGGCTTCCAGATCCTGATAAGCTCCGCTTGCCTCAAGGGGAGAGCCGAACTCTCTAATAGCAGGTACAGAGAGAGTCTTACGCGCGAATGCCCACCTGGACATACGGTGCCGACGCCAGCTTCTCGAGAGTGACTCGCCCCGACTTCCGCAACCTGCGCGACAACTACGGCGTCAGAGTCTTCTCCCAGTGTCTCTGGCCCGGCGGCTACGAAGACTTGCCCGGCATCCGCGCCGTTGCCGAGGCCAACCTCAGCGACGCCCTCGCCGAAGGCATCGTCGTTTCCGGTTACGCCTGCACCTCGCCCTTCTACGGCCCCGTCCGCTGGTGGCCCCCTTCCACCTCCTTAGCAGAGGCTAAGCTAACAGCCGGCTCCATGTGGCCTCAGCTCACCGTGGTCGCCAATGACGTAGAAATCCGCGGCGTCGTCGAGCAGGACATCGCAGAAACTAGCTCCCTCCTCCTCGCCGAAGGAAAGCGCGTCCCCATCTACACGGCCAAATGGTTCTGGGACGGCGTGCTCGGCAATCCAACCTGGCCCTGGCTGCTCGCCTTCCCGCTCTGGAACGCCTATTACGACGGCGACCCCGACATCGACTTCCTGCACGCTCCCTACGGCCCGTGGGACCAATCCCACGTCATCGGCGAGCAATACCAGGGGACGACGCCCATCGCCGGCGACGATTTCGATCTGGACTTCTTCGACCTTGACTACTTCACTCTCATACCCACTCCCATTCCCCCACAGGAGGACGACATGGACGCCGATCAGGACCAGCGGCTCAAGAACATCGAGAGCCAGCTCTCAGCTCTCTACGCGCGCTTCGAGGGCTACAAGATCAACGCGGACCAGCTCACCCCCGCCAACCACCTCACTCCCGCCGACGCCGGCTACGTGGGGATTCAGACTGCCGTCGAGCTCATCTGGCGCGTCCGGGACATGAACCGCCTGCTCGAGAAGCTCTCAGCTTCCTCCGGCGCCACCGCCGACGAGATCATCGACGCCATCAAGGCGCGTCTCTAGGCTCTAATCGCCAGAGCCTAGTTGTCTCTCTCTCGCCGTCTGCGTGCTACACTCCCCCCGTACGAATCCAAGGAGGGAGTCATGGCGGAAAAGAAGAAGTTCATCCAGGGAGCAATCAAGCGGCCCGGCGCGCTTGGGGCCAAAGCCAGAGCCGCCGGTATGTCCACGCAGGAGTTCGCCGCCGCTCACGCGAGCGACTCCGGCCTGACCGGCGAGCAAGCCCGCTTCGCGCAGGTTCTTAATAAGGTAAGGCCAGGGGGCAAGAAATCCCCCGTGCGCGCTGCCGCAGGCACGATCGCGGCCCGCTCCCGCGACGAGACAAAGAAAACCTCCGGCGGCTATCTCACCACGGCCTCTACAGGCGCTGTCGTCGAGGAAAACCCCTGGCGTATCGACGACTACACACCGGTGAACGGCCCAAGCCCCTTCGCTCCCATCCCTGACCAGGGCGGCACTCCCCACGAAGTCCTCTCCAAGATCTTTAGCTAGGAGGCTCCCATGTCCTCAGCGTCCTCAGTCGAGACACCAACCTGCACAGGCGGACGCCGCCTGGACGGTATGAGCCATCCCGAGACCCCGATGGAGGCCCAGGAGGGCTCCGGCCCCGGTGGCTACGGTGGCTTCCTCTGCACCGTCTGTGGCGCCACGGCCGACCCGCTCTCGCTCGGCTCCACGGTCTCTTCCCCCACCGAAGAGCCTGCCGAGGAGGGACTGGCGGCCAAGACTGTCGCCGAGCTGAGAGAACTGGCGGAGGCCCAGGACGTAGAGCTCCCCGCCAGGGCGCGCAAGGACGAGATCATAGAGGCTCTCGAAGAGGCCGCTGCCGCCACAGAGCCTGCTACCACCATGGAAGAAACCACCCCCTAATGGGCTCGAACTCAGACGTCGCGCGCGAGATCTGGGTCCCCTCGCGCACAAGCCAGGCCGGCGCCGGCACCGTCACTGTCGGCACCTTCGCCACCATCGACGGCATCCCGATCTACAAGTTCGACACGATCACCATTCGCATCGTCCATGCCACTCCCCTCGCCGGAGGCGGCACGCTCGACCTCTACTTCCAGAAAGCCGTCGCCTTCGTGGCCGCCACGCTTCTTCCCGACCCGACCGACGACACCCACTGGCACGACTACGCACGCAACACCCAGGTCCTCACCACCATGAACGACGTGATTGAGCTCGGCACCGGCCGCCCCGTCGGCCCCTCTAACCCCAGCCAGCTCGCTACCTCCGGCGGCGCCAAGGACCTCCGCGCGATCACCGGCGGCGACGCTGCCCGCGGCACCCACTGGGGCGACCGCCTGCGTCTTCAGGAAGTCGTGGCCGGCACAATCACCCAGGCCGCCATCTACAGCGTCTTTGCCACTGGGGTAATCGTGAACTGATGCCCCCTTCCAGCGAGAAAGCCTGCACGATGCTGCGCGACGGGACGGCCAACGGACAGCCTCTTTCCGGCGCCCAGAAGCGCTACTTCGGCCTCCTTTGCTCCGGGGGCACCCCCACCAAAGCGGCGGACGGCTCCATCGTCTCTGTCCCTTCCCCCAACTACGAAGCAAATACCAACTTCGCCCTCCTGGAGTGCCTGGGCGAGGACCCGCATTTCCTCGAGAAGTTCCCCTAGATGGCCGTCCCAGCCCCAGCCACCCTCAAGGTCTCCCTCGCCACCACTCCCCTCCTGGAGGCACGCCTCGATTCCACCCTCGACACCTTCAACCTTTCCGCCGGCATCGAATTCCCAATCGCCTCGGTCATCGCCTTCAGTGGCACAGCCGGCGTCGACCTTCCCCAGATCCTGGCTGACTCAGGCGCGATCGCCGAGGTAGGCATCTACGACTTCCACATCTTCATGACCTGCCAGGCCGCCCTGGACGTTGCCATCGAACACCGCGACGCCGCCAATACCTCCACCCTCGAGAGCCTGGTGATCTCCGTCCCGGCCAACGACCCCCGTTACATCAAGCTCAGAGTCCGCACGGGCGCCGTCAGCGAGCGCCTGCGCCTCACCCTTCAGACAGAGCCGGCCAACCTCATCGCCACGATCACGTCCCTCTACGGAAGGAGAGTCCTCTAATCTCCCGAGCACGAGGCCCCGGCCGCTCTACCGGCCCTCGCACTAAAGGCACCTATCACGGCACCCCGCTCAAGGAGAACGAGCAGGACATCCTCACCTCACAGCTTATCCGTCATCTCCTGCGCCCCGGCGTCGTGCCCGCCTGCCGCATCATCATCAAACAGATGCAGGACGAGCAGGACGTGACCACAGCCCGCGTAATTGTTAAGCTGGCGCAGGACCTTATCCAGAAGGGCTTCCCCGACGTCAGCGCGGGACGCCGTGCCGAAGAGCTGCGAAAGGAGCTGGTCGCCCTTGGTGCTCAGACCGCCGAAGCCGGAGAACTCCTCCAGGGTGCTTTCGCAGACACCGGAGACGATGACCTCCCCCTCCCCGGCCTCGAGCTGGCCTCGAACAATCTGGGAGAGGCGCCAGGAAGTCTCCCGTCCGGCCCCAACGGCAGCAGCCCGAACGGCGATCTGGCGTAGGGTCAAACTAGCCGCCCTCCGCGACACCGACGGGATCTACGTCCCCTACGAGCCTTTCGCCGTCGCCCATAACTCGGGCGCCTCCTTCGTCCTCGTCGCCGGCGCCAACCGTGTCGGCAAGTCCGTCGCTACCGCGATGGAAGCCGTTGCCTGGACGCCCTACTCCCGCCTGATCTGGTTCGTCGGCCCTTCCTACGCGCACACCCGCAAGGAGTTCGACTACTACGCCGAGGCCATCATCGGGGCCGGCTACGCCTCCCGCAGCGATCTCTCGATGTCCATGAAGGACAACCAGCCCTGCACGATCCAGACCTCCTTCGATTGCACCGTCATCACGAAGACCCTGCGCGACATGGTCCGCGCCCTCCAGTCCGAGGCCCCCGACCTGATCTGCGTCTGCGAGGCCGGCATCTTTCCCGAGGACCCTCTCGACCGCATCCGCATCCGCCTTGCCACAGCCCGCGGCCGTGCCTGGTTCTCAGGCACCACGGAGGACGCCGGCGCCTGGTTCCGCGACGCCTACGACCGCTGGCAGACGGTCCCCAACGCCGAGCTTGGCCAGTCCATCAATGTTCCCCTCTGGCTCAACACGCAGGACTTCCCCGGCGGCGTCGATAACCCCGAGATCGCCTCGCTCTCCGCCAACCTCAATCGCAACCTCTTCATCGAGAAGATCGAAGGGCGCCCCGCCCCCAGCTCCCTCCTCGTCTTTGGCGAGCTCTTCCCCCGCGGCAACTACCCGCTCAACGCGCGCGAGTGCCCCTTCCAGGTCTATGCCGACGACAAGTCACTCTACCCCGTCTACCTGGCCATCGACCCCGGCTACAACCCCTCGCATTACGTCGTAGAGGCGATCCAGTGGCACGGCGACGAGTTCTGGGTGATCGACGAGGTCTCTGCCCGCGGCGCCTCTCACGAACAAATGATCGCCATGTGCCAGCAGCGGCCCTGGTGGCCGAACGTGGCCGACGGCGTGATGGACCCCAACGCGGCGCGCTCTCACGGCCAGGGCTACGAGCGCACTCCGCTGGAGATCTGGCAGGCCGAGGGCGTCCCGCTGCGCGCGCCGGTCAAGCCCCCCATCGAGCAGCTCATCGAACGGCTGCGCTACTGGACCCACCACCCAATGACGGGGGAGTGCCGCTTCTTCTTCGACCCCGAGCGCTGCCCTTTGCTCCTGCACGAACACCGTTCCTGGAAGTACATGAAGGATCAGGCCGGCAAACCCGTCCGCACGGCCCCACTCAAGCGTGACTGCGATGCGCTCAAAGCCGTCGGCTACTTCGCTGTGGACGCCTTTGCGGCCCGCGCCTGGGCCAAGAACATCGGGCTCTCCCGCGGCGCTCCAGTCGTCACCCCCTGGCGCTTCAGATAAGGGAAGCAATGACTTGCCAACTTCCCGCTCTGCGCGCTAAGGTTAGGGTAACTCCCTTCTGGAGAGGGCGGGCCGGCTCGTCACTAGCCCGCCCTCTCGTCTATAATCAGGCCATCCCGTCCCTAACGGTCGCAGGTGGGGGCGCTGGGTTAGCTCGCAAGAGTCACGCCGGTTCGACTCCGGCCGCCTCCACCAGCTATAATTCCCCTGTCGCATCCATCCCCGGAGCGATGACCTTACCCGTCAGGGAGCCGGCACCCCAACCGGCTCCCTCGTTCTTCGCCAGAAACCACCCGCTCCCTTCGCCACAGCCTTCTTTCTCTTTATCTCCCGGCTCTCCCACTCTTTACTTCCGAGATGCCGATCCCCAGACCCTGCTCCAGCGAGGTCTCCAACTGGACTACGACCTTCCTTCAGCGCGTCCGGGCCGACTCTTTCGACCGCCTTCAACTCAACCTGGGCGTCCGCCGCCTGCGCTTCATGCGCTCCAAGGTCAACCCGCCGCAAGCCTATCAACAGTTCCTTGGGGCCGGCGCCCGCATCCCGATGACCTTCCGTCTCATCCAGACCGTCGTGGGCGCTGTGGCCGGCGAGGAGCGCCCCCGCTGGCAGGCGATCGGTCGCGACCCGGAAGGCACCCGCCGCGTCGAGCGCTGGCTCAAGCTGATCGCGATGGCGATGGAGCGTCTCGCTCAGCCCGCCCTGTACTGGCGCTACTGGGACGCCCTCGTCGCCGACGGCCTCGCCGTCCTCAAGACTGCGCGCCAGCCCTGGACGGACTTTCCCCAGCGTTACCAGGACGAGACCGACCGCTCCTACCGCAACCGCTCCGAGGAGTTCTTCGCCGCCGGTCCCCCCGTCCCCTGGATGACGCGCGTCCTCGACCCGATGACCGTCTTCCCTCCGCTCGCCGAATGGGGCATCCCCTACGTCGTCGAGCGTGGCTACCGTCCCGCCGACCAGGTGATGGCTGCTCTCGGCCTTCGCCCGACCTCCACCGGGCAGTTCCGTATCGCCGGCGCCGATGAGCCTCTCCCCGAGTTCATGACGGGCCTCTCCGCCGGAGGCGCCGCGCGCCTGGACGTGGCCGAGATCTGGGACAAAGACAAGATGATAATCAACGTGAACGGCCAGTGTTACGAGTACGATAATGAGATGGGGCAGCTCCCCTACAAGTGGACCTACGCCTCTGCCGTGGCCTTCGCCGACCCGATGCTCCAGGGCCTCTCCGTCGCCTTTCCCCTCCTCTACATCGAGCCCTGGATCAACCAGATGGCCTCGACTCTCATCGGCTATGCCAACCTCCAGTCCACGCCGACCCCCTTCACGACCGCCGATGGACCTCCCGGCGCGCCCGCTACCGAGCCCCAGATCGTCGACTTCGAGGCGGGCCGGATGCACCAGTTCGGCCCAGGCGTCAAGCCCGGCGTCTTCGACATGGGCCGGGCCACAGAAAGCGTCGCTCTCTTCTCGACCCTCGTGCAGCTCGCCGAGCGCTTCACGCTCTCCCCCGTCCCCACCTTCGCCGGCACACGCACCGCGGGCACCGTCCTCTCCCAGGTCGCCGAGCGCGTCCTCGCCATCCTGCGCCCCCTCGTCGACCAGGCCCAGGTCACATGGTCAGAACAGGGCAAGCTCTGGCTGCACCTCGTTCAGAACGTAATCAAGGCGCCCGTCTACGTTTCCGGCATGTCCTTCCAGGAGAAGCCCGGCCGCCGCGGGACAGCCGCCGAAGAGGTCGTCACCCCCGCCGACATCAAGAAGCTCACCGACGTCCAGTGTGAGATCCAGTTCAAGATCACCACGGACAAGATCGCCTGGCACTCCCACAACGTGATGATGCATCAGTCCGGGCTCTGGTCCGAACAGCGAGCCATGCTCGAGTCCGACGTGGACGACCCCGAGGAGGAGGGCCGCCGCAAGGCTCTCGAGCGTCTCTACAACTCGCCGGCCGTGCAAGCCTACATCATGCAGATGGGCCTCCAGGGGCAGCCCCCGCTCGAAGCCCTGATGAAGCTGATCGGGGGCGTTCCGGCCATCCCTGGAGGCCCTGCCCCTAACGGAGCACCCGGAGCTGGTGGTGGCGCGCCCAACGGAGCCAACCCCCGCCCCGCTGCCGGCGCCGTAGAGGGAGTTCCCCGCGCTCCCGGTGGCACACGCAGTTCCTCCGGCGGCCGCCGCGGCAGAACGGAGTACCAGGGATGACGAAGAACGTCCACTATCACGCCCTCGACCTCTTGGCCCAGGACTTCTATGAGGGTCTCCAGAAACGTATCGCCTGGGTGCGCGACGCGATGGGGCAGGGTCCCCCCGTCGGCACGCGCGAGCTCTCCCGCGAGGAACAGGTCGCCGCCTTCCTGGCGATGACTCCCGTCCAGCGCGACCAGCTCGCCGCCGCCGGCGCCAACCTCCAGCCCGCTATGCGTTCTCTATTCGACATGCTGGGCGAGCACGCCTTCTCGATCCTCCCCTACCTTACTCCTCCCCAGGAGATGGCCCAGCAAGCCTTCGACCCCAACCTGCACGCCGCCGACCAGGCTCTAGGAGGCTAGACTATGGCTCTCTCCGGCGCCCTCAGCTCTATCGTCAATCCCACTTCCGCCGTCGACGCCAGCGGCCTCACGGGCCTCTCCCTCCAGGACCTGATCGCCTACGCGCAAGCCTCTCGCGCTCCCGACTATTCCCGCGAGATCGCGGAGCTCCAGCAGAGCGCCGAAACCGGCCGCACGCAGTACACTACCGAAGCCTCCGCCCGCGCCGGGGCGGCCACCCTCGCCTCCAGCATAGTCAAGTCAATGATGGACTCGCTCGCCCAGATCGGCCTGGTCGCTCCCTCTGTCTCCGGTGCCTCCGACCCCCAGGCCGCTCAGACCGCCCTCGTCGAAGCCCTGCGCACGGGCGCCATCCAGCCCACCGTCGATTACAAGAAGCTGCTCGCCGAGGCCGCGCAAAATCCGGCCAACACGATACGGATGCTCGCGCTCACCGCGGGCCTGGGAGAACCTCAAGGCGACCTCGCCAACCTGGCCTCCCGCACCTCCTTCGACACCTCCAAGCTCGCTCAGGAAGAACTTTCTTCCCGCGGCACGCTGGCCGGCCAGCTCGAGAAGCTCCCCGTCATGTCCTTCCAGCAGCTCCTCGATCTGCTCATGCCGAAGTTCGCCCCCGGCGTTATGGACATCACCCCTGATGCGGCCGCAGCCGCCGATGCCGCCGCTTCCGCTTCCACTCCCGCCGGCGGCGAGACCCTTCAGCAGATGGCAAAGCGGCTCGGCATCCCGAAGAAGGGCGGTGGCACCGCCAAAGGTCAGACGGCCACGCCGACCCCCGCCCCCGGCGGGTCCTCGGCGGCCTCGCGCGCTTACCTGCAAACAGCAAAGCAGCAGTTCCTCCAGGCCCAGCAAGAGCTCTCTCAGTCCGGTCGCACAAAGACATTCAGCGGGGGCCGCGAGATCAGCGGCGAAGTCACCGTACGCAACCGCTGGCGCGACTACCTGAAGGGTCTCTCCGATGCCCAGCTCAACGCGCTGGCCGCCGACGACGAGGTAATGAAGAACACTCCCGTCGCCGGCGTCTCCGAGCTCATCAACCGTAAGCTCCGTGGCCAGAACCTCCTCGGCGAAGATGTGATCGGTGAGCTGGGCGCGCGCGCCCGAGCGCGGAGCCGCGCCTCCTTCCGCAAACGACGCGGCCGCTCTCGTGGCGCCATCGTCAGGCTCAAGCTGGGCGACCTGATTGCCTCCCCTGGCTACTTCCTCCTCGGTGAGGGCAAACGTGACGAGGGTGTCAAAGCAGGCACCGCCGAGTTCGCCTACCTCGCGCCAGGCTCCGTGATCGCCCCGATGGTCCCCGGCGAGAAGCCTGACATGGATACGGCCCAGCGCGCCGTCGCCGAGATGATCGTCCACGGTGGCCGCCGAACAAAACCCACCTCTTCCGCCGACGGCAACCTCGTAAACGGCCTCGCCCCCGACCAGATCGTTCAGACCCTGCAAGCGGTCATCCGATCGGCAGGGGGACAGGCGGAGCGCCCCCGCGTGTCGTCGCCTGTCCCCCGCGCTCAGAGCGGCGTCCAGACCTACATCGTCCAGCCCGGCGAGACGCTCTGGAGCATCGCTCAGCGCTTCCTCGGCTCCGGCGCGCGCTGGCCCGAGCTGCTCGGCCCTTCCGGCCTTCCCCCCGACTTCAACCCGGCGGGCATCGCGCCCGGCACCACGCTCGTCATCCCCGGCAACGCCGCTGCCGCCACCTCTGCCGCCCCTGCCGGCGCCGCACAACCTCTCGCTGCTATAGGCTCTCCCACCGCAGCGACCTCGGCGGAAGTGACCGGCCAAGGTCCCGCCGAGAAGACCAAGGAAGAAACAGCGCAAGGCATCCGCACGGAAGCAGGCCCCGGCGGCCTTCTCTCTCAGCTCCTGCGTGAGGGCCGCAATGTCTCTGACATCCTGCGCGGCCTCACGCTCAAGCCGGCTCCCGGCACCGCCGGTTACGAAGCCCTCTATGGGGCTGGCGCCAACATCGACCCCTACGTCAGGAATATCGTCGAGGCGCCCGGCACCCGCTTCCCGCTGATGGCTATCCTTGGGCTCCCCGAAACCTCCCGTAACGCCCTGCTCGCCACCCTCGGCTCCCTCTCCGGCGACGTCAACATCCCGAAGAATATCCTGGACCTACAGCAGGCCCTGCGCTCGGTCGCTTTCGGCGGCCCGACGCTGGGCCAGACTGCCGGCGCTGCCCGTCTAGCCGTTACCTAAAGATGGCGTCCGCCGACTGGAGGACAATCACAGAGGGGATCGGCCGCCAGTACGGCTTAGGCTCCTGGTTCACCTCGCAAATCAACGCGGAGAGTGGCTTCAACCCCCGCGCCGTCTCCTCCGCCGGGGCCGCCGGCATCGCCCAGATCGTCCCTAAGTATCACCCCGGCGTCGACCCTTTCAACCCCCTTGAGTCCCTTCATTACTCAGCCAACTGGATGCGCTCTCTCGTCCAGCGCTACAGCGGCAACGTGGCCGCTGCCCTCGCTGCCTACAATGCCGGCCCCGGCGCTGTGGACGTGGCTCTGCGCAAGGGCGCCAACTGGCAGACCTATCTCCCCCGCGAAACTCAGACCTACATCTCGCGTATACTGGGCGGCGGGGGAGCCGGTGGTGCGCGACCCGGCGGAGCAGCCCTCTCGCCGGTTGCCGGCCCCCTCGACCCTGCCCTCCTCGCCCGCCTGCGCGAGCTGACGGCCAAGCTCAAGGAGCTCCAGACTACCGCTGGCCGCTCTGACCTCCCCCGCGCCGGCATCGGCAGCGTCATCCGCGACCTCACCTCCGGCGCCGGGACAGCTCTAACCACCCTCAACACGCCTTTCGATTGGGAGTCCGAGCATATCGGGAGGCCGCTTTCCGAAGCCCTTATCACTCCTCTCAAGCCGATCCTGCCCGACAACGTCGAAAGGGCTCTCGTCTGGGCAGGCTCGCAGATCCTCGTCCCTTCCAACGCGGCGATGGCTCTGCCTGTCGGCGAGGTCATCAAGGGCCTGAGAGCTTACAAGGCCGCTCGCGCCCTCAAGGTAGCTGAAGAGGCTCAGGCCGCCGGCCGTCTCGACGCTCTGGGTGAGCTGGGGCGCGCCTTTGCCGAGACCACGGCCCGGCAAACTCTAGAAGAAACCGCGACCCCCGTTCGCCAGCTCAATATCTCCACTCTCCCTTGGCAGGAGACGGAGATGGGTGGCAGGACTGTTCGGGGCTTCTCCGGCGACTTGATGGGAGCGCCCCTTAGTCGCGCGCGTACGCTCACCGAGGAGGGACGGACTGCGGCGCGCTCGGCGGCTGGTGTGGAGCTGCCTTCCCTGCGCTACCATGTTGAGTCCCTCCCCGACCTGGGCCGCTCTAGTCTTAGCCTCGACATTCCCGGCGTCTACTCCGTTGAGAACAACCCCCGCGCCGCTCTTCGCGCCTACCGCGGCCTCGGCCAGACCCTCAGCCAGGTAGCGCGCGATGTGCCCGGCCCGATCACAATTCACGGCGTCCCCGGCGACAGCACTCTGCGCGGCGTCCTCGGCCAGATGGGCTTCCATGACGTCGGCCCTCCTGGGGCCATGCTCGGTGAGCCCGGCACCTTCAGACTCTCGAGCCAGGATATCAACCGCGCCGCTCAGCGCTTCCTTCCTGGGCTCCAAGAGAGGGAACTTCTCGGCGCCAATGCTCCCGTCCCCGCAGGAGCCGCCGCCACCGGCCACCCCGGCATGGCCTCCCCCTTCATCCACGACGCCACTCAGTCCATCCCCTGGCAGCCTCTCGGAAACAACGAGGAGCTCGCCTCCGCGATCGTCCACGACGTCCAGGCCCCCGGCGCCACACGCTGGACAGCGGACATACTGCGCCGCGGCAACGATTTCCAGCGCATCTCTCTCGGCGGCACGCTCGGCGAGCAAGAGCTGGGCGTCTCCGGCTACGAGAA
>Ga0070699_100000315_pt1 | contig 46813 bp, 40 predicted proteins | sample KBSK1503metaG_FD_65473 | JGI IMG/M metagenome (GOLD analysis project Ga0070699, IMG submission 65473) | Corn, switchgrass and miscanthus rhizosphere microbial communities from Kellogg Biological Station, Michigan, USA - KBS K1-50-3 metaG | ecosystem: Host-associated > Plants > Roots >... | reverse complement strand
GCGGACGCGGCGACGTACGGGTCGCTCGGAGGGCTCAAGATCGAAGGCGTCGAGCTCGCGGGCAGGACCCTCACGGTGAACGTGTCCTACAGCGGTGGATGCCGCACGCATACCTTCGCGGCGGTGGCGCCGCCTCAATTCCTGGCGTCCGATCCGCCTCAACTCGGTGTCTTTCTCCGGCACGAAAGCGGCGACGATCCGTGCCTGGCGATCGTATTCGAGACCCTCACGTTCGACGTGACCCCCGCCGTTCGTCTTCATCAGGAGGCGTTTGGATTCGGCCCGTTCTACCTGCTGCTGTTCGCTCCCGGCGAAACCGAGCACCCGAAGATCCTCGTCCAGTAGAGGCACGCTGGACGATTGCCACTCCGACCATGGCAAGCACGCCTCCCGCGATGGTCGTTGCGGCAACTGGCTCCTGCAAGAGCGTGACTGCTGCCGCGAGGGTCACGAGCGGCTCGAGATACAGGAACGCCGCCACCTCGGAAGTCGGGAGACGCTCCAGCGCCACGTACCAGAACAGGTACGCAAATCCCGAGCATCCAACCCCTAGGAACGCGATCGCCACTAGCGTACGGACGGAGACGGATGGGAAGACGGTGGGTCCGACGTGTTCGCTGAGGAAGAGCGGAATCGTCATGGTCCAGCCGAGGAACGTGGCCGCCGCCGTCGCACGGACACTTCCCAACCGCTTGACGGTCTTCCTACCGATGATGGAGAAGACGGCCCAGTTGAACGTGCTGGCCAGCACGAGGAGATCACCTTTCGTCGCGCGTAGGTCTAGCGACCGCGAAAACACCTCACCTCGAGTGATGACCAAGGCGGCACCGACCATGCCGATACCGAGGCCGAGGATCTTCCTGCCGCCGAGCCGCTCGCCCAGAAAGACCGCCCCGAGGATGGCGGACCAGATCGGGATGAGCCCCACCAGCCAGCCGGTACGAACGGCCGTGGTCAGATTGAGACCGTTCACCTGCAGCACTTGGTGCAGGAACACTCCAATGAATCCCATCAAGGCGAGAGCGGGGAGTTCCGAGCGAGGGGGAAGAAGCGGCTCGCGCCGCAGCCAGAGGACGATCTGAAGAACCAGCGTACCCAGCGCGAACCGAGCGAAGATCAGGGTCAGCGGCGTAAGCTCGAGGAGCGCCTGCTTGGTGGCAACGAAGGACAGCCCCCAGAAGACTACCGCAGCAAGGGCCGCGAGGCGGCCCATCTCAGGAGGAGGTCGCCGGAGCCGGTCGAAGCTGATCGAGAAGGCCCACCACCTCATAGCTCCAGCGCTCGGCGATGCGGCCATCCACGATCCGGTAAATGGCGATATTTGTCTGTTGGACGAGCTTGCCGGAGGGGGGGACTCCCATGAACTCCCCCGTGTGGGTGCCTCGCGCGGTGATCCGAGCCGCGACCCGATCGCCTTCGGCGACAAGATCCTCGATGATGTGTTGGGTGTCCGGAAATGCCCTCTGGACCGCCTCGAAGATCAGCCGCAAGCCCTCGCGGCTGCTGGCGCCGCTGCGGACCGTCGAGGGGAGGTGGTCCACGTAGACCGGCGAATAGAGGGCTTCCACGGCCGCGAGATCGCCGCGGTCCGACGCCTGCATGAGACGCCGAATTACCTCTTTGTTCTGCTCGCGGGTGGACTGGGCCCTCATGGGGCGCTCCTTTCGTGGGTCGCGGCGGCGAGGTAACCGGCGAGGTCCGGACCCGTGGCGCTCAAGACGGTGGAAACCCACGCCTGACGTTCCGACCAGATGATCTCGAGGTCCCAGACGCAGACGGATTCATCCGGAGCCGCCGGCCGCCAAATCTCGCCGATTCGCCGAACCCAAACGCGAATGGGGAGCTCGTTCTCACGATCCCACCAGCAAAGGACCATGTAGTCGCTCGTACGGCCCTGATGGGCGATGAGAAAGCCGAGGCCAGGGCGGCCGTTCGATTCGTTTGGCTCCGGCAATGCGCGGCCCGCGAGTTGCAATCCGGGCTCGAACCGCTCCCACTCGATCGGACCCCTACCGAACAGGACCGAATAGAGTTTCAACGCCCAGCGTTCGACTTTCCGGACGCCCCAGAATCGGATCTCCCTCGAAGCGTAGGGCTCCATCGCCTAGGCCCTGTGGATGTCCACCGCCTCGAGGCCGGCCATGGCATTCGTAAGCCGTTCGGCGTCAAAGCACCCGCCTTGCACTTCATACACGACGGTCGAGGTCTCCCCGCGGAGAACGCCCGTGGCTACGAGCGCCGAGACCGTGTCCCGATAGGATGCCGACGTTGCCAGCGCCTCGACATCGGCGGAGTTCCTCCAGAAGGAGCAGGCCGCGTGCGCCCCGTTCTCCGCGCGCAAGAAGAGAACCCCCAGGCATCCAGGCTGAGACAGGAACATCGCTCGGGAGCGGGTCTGCGCGAACCGCAGGAAGTCGTCTTCTCGTCCCTCAGCCAGCCGAGTCGTCCAGAGGCGTACGATCACGTTCATTCCTCCTCAGTCAGAGGTCGAGGGCGCTCCCGCGCCCCGCGGCTCATGGCGTCGGCGCCGCGAATCCCTTCGCCAAGTCCATCGCCACCTCCTGGCACGCCGCGAATCCCTCCGGCCCGCCATAGTTGCTCGCCACGACGATCGCCGCGTTCACTTCCGGCGCGATCCAGATCGCCGCGGCCCAGGCGCCGCAGGAGCCGGTATGCGACAGCAGCCGTCCACCAGCCCACGGCTGCTCCGTCACCGCCCAGCCCATCGCGTATCCCTGGCCGTAGGGATCGGCGTGAAGGATCGAGAGGTCGGGACCTTTGCCGGGCGACTCGCCGCGCGCGAGCGCGAGGTGGAACTTCGCGTAGCGCGCCCAATCGGCGATCGAGAGGTGAATCGTTCCCGCGGGTGCGATCACGGGGGCGGCCTGGTCGGCGCCCGGTCCGGGCGGAATGCCGCGGGCGTGCTTGCCATCCAGGCGGTGGCCCCACGGTTGATCGGTCTTGCCGCGCGTGCCCGGGGCGCCGAAGCCGATCGACGTGAGTCCCAGGGGCTCGGCGATCCGGGTGCGGATCAACTCCTCCCACGAGCGCCCGGACGCTCGCTCCAGCATGCGGCCCGCGACCGCGTATCCGAGATCCGTGTACCGGAACTCCGACCCCGGCATGGCGATGGGCTTCTCGTGCACCGCGAGCCGAACGAGTTCCTGGCGCTGATCGCCGACCGGCGCGCGCATCGAGACGACCGAGCGCCAGAGGGGCGAATCGGGGCGCTCGAGGCTCGGGAGGCCGCTGCGGTGCGTGACGAGCTGACCCAGCGTGACCGAGCGATAGGCCGGATCCATGGCGCTCGATAGTTCGGGGAAGACGTCGGAGAGTCGCGTCTCCCAGGAGATGGCGCCTTCGGCTACGAGATTCGCGGCCACGGTCGCGGTGAAGGACTTGCCGCACGATCCGAGGTGGAAGCGATCGGCGAGTTCGATCCGGGCGGGGGCGCCTGCCTTTCGAACGCCGGTGACGCCCGCGGCGACGATCTCGCCGTTCTGGACCAGCGCCGCCGCGAGTCCCGGGACGCGAAACTTCGACCGAACGGGCTCCAGCGAGCTCCTGAGATCTCTCCAGCCGAAGTCGGCCGGGGTCGGTCCAGCGGATGGGGCCTTCGAGGCCGCGCGGGCAGGGTCGACGGTGATCGACGTTCCCTCGCTGGCGCACGGTGTGGCGCAAGCGGCGCCGCTGGCCGATGCGGATCCCGCCTTCGGTGCGCACGCGGACGCTTCCTTGGGCGCGCAGGCGGATGCTTCCTTCGGAGCGCAGGCGGCCGCCGGGGTCGTGGCGCAGGCACTCGCCTTCTTCTCCGCCGAAGCCTGGGACGAGTACGGACCGGCGCCGGGCGAGAGCAGGAGGGCGGCGGCGACACAGAGAATTCGAACGCTCATACGGGTCATCGGGTGCTCCGTCCGGGTTGGGGTCAGTCGGTCCTGCCGCGCGTCGAACGCTCCCGCGGGGCACAGCCCCGCGTGGATCCAAACTTCGCTTCGGCCGACCGCGCCAATTTGGAGATCAACGCCGCGGCGGCGCGGCGGACGTCGGCGGGGAATTCTTCGATGAGACGTTTCTGCTCCTCGATCAGGTCGCGCACGATGGCCGCATGGAGCGTCCGCCCCTTTCGAGTCGCCTCCAGGCGAACGGCGCGCCCGTCGAGGCGATCCTCCCCGCGGCGGACGTATCCCTCCTGCTCGAGACAGTCGACGACCCGGCTCGCCGTGCTCTTGTCGAGGAAGAGTTCGCCCGCCAGCGCGTCCAGGCGCATCGCGCCTCCTTCGACCAAAGCGCTCAGCGCATAACACTGCGTGACGGAGATACCGCGATAGCAGATCCGCTGCCGGTCTCGGAACTGATAGACGCGGACCAGGTGGCTCACCGCCTGGTAGAAGGCGGTGGCGTCCCGCTCCAGCGCTCCCCCGGCGCGGGCCAGGGCCGGGGTCACCATGGGGGCCCTCCGAATGCTCCGGCGATTAGTTGCATACCGCAACTATATCGCCGCGCGGACACGCCGTCAAGCGGCCATGTACGTTTTTTCGAATCCGCGCTACCATTCGGGACCCAGCTGGAACGATCGAGGACCGTGGGCCAACCCGCGAGACCCCAACGAGGAGAGATCATGATCATCAGCCAGAAAATGGCCGACGCGATCAACAAGCAGATCGGAAACGAGTTCGGCGCGTCGCTTCAGTACACGGCGATCTCGTCGCACTTCGGAGTGGATGGCCTGCCCGAGCTCCAGAAGCACTTCGCCAAGCAGTCCGACGAGGAGCGGGTGCATGCGCTGAAGCTCGTGGGCTACATCGTGGATGCCGGAGCGCGGGTCGAGATCCCCGCGGTCCCGGCGCCGAAGTCGAAGTTCGCGACGGCCGAGGAGGCCGTGAAACTTTCGCTCGAGTGGGAGATCACCGTCACGAAGCAGATCAGCGGCCTCGTGGATCTCGCGATCTCCGAGAACGATCACATCACCCGCCACTTCCTCCAGTGGTTCGTGAACGAGCAGCTCGAGGAGGTGGCCAGCATGGAACAGCTCCTGAGCATCGTCCGGCGTGCGGGCGAGTCGGGGTTGCTGTTCATCGAGGAGTACCTGGCCCGGCGCGGGGGGATCAGCGTGGCCTCCGCGGCCGGTGGAGCCGCGGCCGAGTAACCTCTCCGTCCGCCCAAACGAAAACGGGGCCGCCTCCTCGGCGGCCCCGCTTCGTTTTCTCCAGATCCGGCGCGGACGATGATCCTGCGCCGCTACTCAGGCCTCAGTTTCGCGCTGGCGAAGATCTCCTTGCCGTCCGTGTCCCGCTCCACGATCGTGCCCAGACTCAGCTTCTGGATCTGGGGTTCGATCACCTTCTTGTCTCCGACGGCCACGATCACCATCCGCTCCGGTACGAGGTGCTTCTTCGCCACCGCGGCCACGTCGGCGGCCGTGATCGCGTCGATGCGCGTCGGGAGGGTCGAGTAGTAGTCGAGCGGCAGGTCGAAGACGTAGATCGAGGAGATCGTGCCCGCCGTGCTGAACGTCGTTTCGAAGTTGGCGGGGAGCGACCGGGTGATCGACTCCTTGGCCAGCTTCAATTCATCCGCTGTCACGCCGCTCTCCTTCATCTTCGTGACTTCCTTCAGGACCTCCTGGATCGACGGTCCCGTGACGTCGGCGCGGACCGGCGCGCCCGCCATCAGGGCGCCGACCCCGCGATTCTGCGCGACGAAGGAAAAGGCGCCGTAGGCGTATCCCTTGTCCTCGCGCAGGTTCAGATTGATCCGGCTCGAGAAGAGGCCGCCCATGACCGTGTTCATGACGTCGAGCTTCTCGTAGTCGGGGTCGGAGCGCTTCACGCCGAACTGCCCGGCCAGGACCGCCGTCTGAGGCGAGCCCGCCTTGTCCACGATCACGACCCGGGAAGCGGCCGTCGCGCCGGAAGCGGGAATCGTGGGCGCCGCGCCCGATCCCTTCCAGGTGCCGAAGGCGTCGGTCGCGTACTTCCGCGCTTCCGCCTCGGTCAGGTCGCCGACCAGGATGAGCGCCGCGTTCTTCGGACCGTAGGACGCCTTGTAGAAGCGAACCAGATCGTCGCGGGTGACCTTCTTCAAGCCTTCCTCCGTCCCGAGCACCGTGTGTCCGTAGGGGTGCGTCGGTCCGAAGAGGCACGCGTTCATCACGCGGATCGCGGTCTGGAACGTCTGATCGCGCTGCTGGACGAAGGCCGTGAGGCGGTCGTTTCGAACCCGATCCACTTCCTTCGCGGGAAATGTGGGATTCAGCACGACGTCGGAGAGAACCGAAAGCGCCGGCGCCATGTTCTGCTTCAGGGCCCGCACGCTGGCGTTGCTGCCATCGACCGTCGATCCCGTGGCGATGGCGGCGCCGAGGGCGTACGCCTCGTTCGCGATGCCGAGCGCGTCACGCTTGGCCGTTCCCTCGTCGAGCATCGACGCCGTGAAACCGGCGAGCCCGGGCGAGTCCTTGGGATCCGCCGCGCTCCCGGATCGGAGCACGAGGTTCGCCGAGACGATCGGCAGGTGATGGGCCTCGACGACATAGACCTGTAATCCGTTCGGAAGCGCGAAACGCTTGGGGGAGGGAAGCGAAGCCTTCACGACCGGGCCCGGGCTCGGCATCGTGTTCCGCCACGGCTCGGCGGACTCGACCTTCGCCTGCGACGCTTCGGGCTTTGCCGGCGTCGTGGGATCGGGCGGGAGCTTCTTGTCGCCGGGGACGGCGTGCACCACGACCCGCGCGTTCGGCTTGAGCTGCTCCGCCGCGAAGGCCTTGGCCGAGGCGGGGGTCACGGCCGCGAATCGCGCCAGGTCGTCCGAGAGGAATCCCGGATTCTTCAGGTGTTGGTTGTACATGTTGAGGCGGTCGGCGACGCCGTCGAAACCGCCGTAGCTTTCGAGGCTCGTGACGATGCCCGAATAGATCGAGTTCTGCGCCGCGTCGACCTCGGCTTCGGTCGGGCCCTCGGCGACGAAGCGCTGAAGTTCCGCGTCGATCGCCTTCTCGACCTCGTCCGCCGTGTGGCCGGGCTTTACCGTCGCGGTCACCTGGAAGACCGAGCCGAGCGTCATCGGCGTCTGCGACACGGTGACCTCTTGCGCGATCTGCTTCTCGTAGACGAGCGACTTGAAGAGCCGGCTCGCCTTCCCGCCGCCCAGGATGTTGGCCGAGACGGCCGCGTCCGCGTCGCCGGGCTTGTAGATGGGCGAGGTGATCCACGCCATGTAGACGCGCGGAAGCTCCACCTTGTCGGTGACCACCGCGCGCCGCTCCGACGTGATCGCCGGGGTCATGGCCGTGATCGGCGGCACCGGAGCGCCGCGCGGGATCGTGCCGTAATACTTCTCGACCAGGGCCTTCGTCTTGGCCTTGTCGATGTCGCCGACGATGACCAGGCTCGCGTTGTTAGGGCAGTAGTAGCGCTTGAAGAAATCCTTCACATCCTCGATCTTCGCGGCCTGAATGTCCTCGTGCGAGCCGATCACCCATGCGTAGTAGGGGTGACCCTTGGGGTAGAGGAGGTGATACATCTCCTCTTCGGGAAGCTGGTAGGGGGCGTTCTCGACGCTCTGGCGGCGTTCGTTCCGCACGACGTCCTTCTGGTTCGCGAGCGAGGCGGCGTCGAGGCGGTCCTGGAGGAATCCCATCCGATCACTCTCGAGCCAGAGCGCAAGCTCGAGCTGGTTCGACGGGAGGTCTTCCATGTAGTTCGTACGATCGAAGTCGGTCGTGCCGTTGATGAACGACGCGCCCGCGCCCTCGAGATCCTTCCAGATCTCGTCCTCGCCGACGTGGCCCGAGGACTGGAACATCATGTGCTCGAAGAGGTGCGCGAATCCCGTGCGGCCGACCTCCTCGTTGGCGGGGCCGACGTGGTACCACGTGTTGACCGCCACGATCGGGAGCCGGTGGTCTTCACGAAGGATCACTTCCAGCCCGTTCGGAAGGGTGTACTTCTCGAAGTCGAGTTTGACCTGCGGCGGCTTGACGCCGGCCGCTGCGGGCGTGGCCGCGAGCGAGGCGATCGCGAGGAGCGCCGCGGCGAAGCCGAGCGCGAGAGTCGCCGGGACGGTACTCGGCCTTCCGGAGGGATGACGGCGCGGTACTGCGTTCATTCCGTATCTCCTTGAGTGATTGGGGGTATCCGTGCGGGGGACATGGTCAGTACGGATCGAATTCGCGCGATGTTCCCGAAAATCCGCCCGTCTGTCAAGCAGGGCCGCCGTTCGGCCTTCTTCCGATGTGGCGCGAACGTTGTTCCGTAATCGATTGTTGCGATTCACGATCTGTCTCAACCTCTCCTTGCTCGGGGGATGTTCGAGGGGCCCGATGGAAGCGGATCCCACGCCGGTCGAGAACCGCCGCGAGGGATCGCCGGACTGGGCGCTCTCCAACCCCGCGACCGCCGGCGAAATCGAGGGTTACGCTTCCGCGACCAGCGTTCGGCCCGGAGAGATGCTTTCGCTCCACGTGAGCACACCCTCCCGCGGGTTTGATGTGCGGATCTACCGATTAGGTTGGTACCGCGGCGCGGGGGCGCGGCTGATGCACGAGAAGACGGGCATTCCGGGCGGCCTTCGAGCCCGCCCCGTTCCGCGGCCCGGAGACGGGCTCGTCGCCTGCGATTGGCCGGCGTCCCTCACGTTCCGGGTCGGCCGACGTTGGGCCACCGGCGTCTACCTCGCGCGGCTGACCGGCAGGGACGATGGAAAGCAGGCGTTCATCCCCTTCGTGGTGCGCGAGTCGCGAGGTCGGCGCGCTTCCTTTCTGTTCCCGATCGCGGTCGCCACCTGGCAGGCGTACAACGACTGGGGTGGGACGAGCCTCTACGATTTCAACAGCGCCGGCGGCCGCCGCGCGCTCCGCGTCTCGTTCGATCGGCCCTACGCGGCGGGCGCGGGGGCGTGGGCGGGCCTCGGCGCCGGAGAGCTGCTCACGGTCGCGCACGCGCCGCGAAAGGCCGGGTGGGAATATCCGATGATCCGGTGGCTCGAGCGGGAGGGGTACGACGTGGGCTACACGACCACGATCGACCTCGACGCCGATTCAACGTCGACCCTCGCGCGTCGTGCCGTTCTCGTCGTCGGCCACGACGAGTACTGGACGCGCGCCGTGCGCGACCGGTTCGAAGCGGCCCGCGACCGAGGTGTCCACCTCGCCTTCCTCGGCGCGAACATCGGATACTGGCAGGTTCGCCTCGAACCGTCCGCCAGGGGGTTGCCCCGCCGCACGATCTTTTGCGCGAAGGACCACACGCTCGATCCCGTGGCCGACACGAACGCGGACCGGGACCTGACCGTCCACTTCCGGCACCTTCATCCTCGGCGGCCCGAGAATGCGCTGATCGGCGTCATGACCGCCGAAGCGGAGGAGCCGGTGGAGGGCGCGTTCGCGCCGACCCCGGCGGGGCGCGCCTCGTGGGTCCTCGCGGGCACGGCCGCGGCCCGGGAAGACTCGACGCCGATTCCCGGGATCGTCGGCTATGAGGTGGATCGTTCGTTCGGGTCCGAGGAATTCTTCGGCCCCTGGACGCCGGCCGGCCTCGAGGTCCTGGGGCGCTCTCCGGTCCGGCTTCGCGACGGGCGTTCGGCCTGGAGCGAGGCGACCCTCTACCGGGCGCCCTCGGGGGCGTTCGTCTTCGCGGCGGGAACGGTCCAATGGTCGTGGGGGCTCGACGATTGGGGCGCGCCGGCACTCCGCCCGCCCGTGACCCACGCGGACATCCGGCGGATCACGACGAATCTCATGCAGGCGTTCGGTCGCGCGCCCGAGACATCGCGAATCGCGCGATCTCGTCGATGAGTCCGGCGTGGTCGCGGCCCGACTCCCGTGCCGCGAGGGCGAACTCGGCGGTGGAGTGGAGCCACGGGTTCGGGTTCACCTCCAACGTGTAGCAGGTTCCGTCCGGAGCGAGCCGCATGTCGACCCGCGCGTAGTCGCGGACTTCGAGCGCGCGGCACGCGTTCACGGCCGTGGCCTGGATCTCGGCCAAGGTCTCTTCCGATAGGTCGGTCGGCAGGCGGAGCTTCGTCTTCCGATACGCCTCCGTGCCGCGCTCCCACTTGACCTCAGTGCCGGCGATGCGGGGCGTTCCCACGGGCAGGTCGGAGAGATTCAGTTCCACGATCGGGAGCGCCACCGGCGGATCGTTTCCGAGGACCGCGACGTAGAGTTCCCGGCCCTCGATGTACTCCTCGATCAGCACGGGCGAGTTCAGATCGGCGTGAAGCGCGTCGATCCGCTCCATCAGTTCCTTGATCGAGCCGACGACGGCGTTGAATTCGATCCCGATCGATCCGTCCTCACGCTTTGGCTTCACGATGACGGGGAAGTGTATGTCGTGGGCCCACTCGAGACGGCCCCGGTAGACCGCCGCGAACTTCGGCGTGCGGATCCCGTGGAAGGAGAAGAGGCGCTTCGCGATCGTCTTGTCCTGCGCCAGGTGGAGCCCCGCCGGCCCGGAGCCGGTGTAGGGAACGCCCACGAGGTCGAGATAGGCCGCGATGTTGATGTCTTTCGTGTCGTCGCCCGCGTAGGACTCGGTCAAGTTGAAGACCAGGTCGGCGTCGACGCTCGCCAGGGACTTGAGGGACCGCGCGCGTCCGTCGAGGCAGATGTAGCGGGGTTCGTGCCCGCGCTTTTTCAGCGCGTCGAAGACTTCCTCGCGATCCGACTTCTCGCGCCTCTTCCGGCGCGCGGGCGGCGGCTCGTCGCCGGCGGGCTCCTCGGCCGCGTCGTGGTTCGCGTGCCAGTCGTCGTACAGGATCGCGATCCGGAATCCGGATTCCGTCATGCCGCCCATCCTACAGGTTTCGGGCGGGACGCTTCCATTATTCCGCTTTACATTCGCCCGGTCTCGACGGAGACTCTACCCGTCGCCTGACGGTTGTACGAAGCACGCACGTGTTTTCAACGCCGCAGGGAATCCTTCCTGCGGCTTTTTTCGTATCCGGACCGAAGGAGGTTCGGGGGCCCGACCAAGGTGGCCGGGCCAGCCGCCCCTAGGGCGGCGGGTGGGGGACGAGAGTCCCGAATTGCAGAAGGAGTCGTACTCGTGGCGAACGGATCGGTGAAGTGGTTCAACGAAGCGAAGGGTTTCGGTTTCATCCAGCAGGAAGGCGGCGAGGACGTGTTCGTCCACTATTCGGCGATCGTGGGCGAGGGATTCAAGACGCTGGCCGAGGGCGAGCGGCTCGAGTTCGACATCGTGAACGGCCCGAAGGGGCTTCAGGCGGCGAACGTCCGTAAGGCGTAGGCGCCCGAGCAGTCCATCGAACGTCTAGAACGAGCGGGGCGGCGTCCGGAACGCCGTCCCGCCTTTCATTTCGGGAGAGTGATGGCCCACGAGGAGGATGCCCCCGCCGGGACCGAGCACGCCGCTCCGCCCGCGCTCTATTCGAGCCCCGAGATCTACGACGTCGCGTTCGGGTGGGACCTGTCGAAGGAGGTCGACTTCCTGGAGGACGTGTTTCGAACGCACGCCGGCGGTTCCGTGCGTCGCGTGCTCGAGCCCTGCTGCGGGACCGGGCGGATGCTCGACGCGCTCGCGGATCGCGGCTACGCGGTGTCCGGGTATGACCGGAGCGAGGAGATGGTGGCGTTCGCCTCCTCGAGGCTACGGCCCAAGGGCGGCAACGCCTGGCTCGGAGAGATGACCGCGTTTCGACCGCCGGCCCCTCCCGCGCCGTTCGACGCCGCGCTCAATCTGGTCAATTCGATCGGCTATCTCCTCGACGACCCCGCGATCGCCGCCCACCTCGCACGGACCGCCGAGGCGCTCCGCCCCGGTGGAATCTACGTGACCCAGTTCTCCTACGGTGGGGAGCCGCCGGAACTGGCGCGCTTCGGACCGTGGGGAAACCGGCGGGAGGAACTCTCGACCACGCTTCTCTGGGAAGTGCTGCGGGAGGACGCGGAGGCGAAGCGGTCGCATCAGCATTGTAGGATCACGGCCCGTCGCGGAAGGGAGCGGCGCGTGATCGACGAGCATCACGTGCTCCGTTACTGGACGCACGAGGACGTCGACCGCATCGTGCGCGAGAGCCCGTTCGAACTCGCCGCGATCTACTGGGACCGATTCGAGGAGTTCCCGATCGAGGACTATCGGATCGGAGAGTTCGGGAATCTGTACCACGTGTTGAAGCGGCGCTAGCGGGGGGTCTGGTCCGAGATCTGCTCGATCACCCGGGCCAGCGAGTCGGGCTGATCGATGGTGACGTAGTGGGCGGAATCCTGGATTCGATATCCCATGGCCGGCCCCGCGGTGGCGTAGCCGAGCCTGGCCCTCGCGCTGGTCCAGGATTCGGCCCGCGGCCAGAGCATCGCGGTTGCGATCACGTGCACCGGGGTCTTCATCGACTGGATCCTGGGGCGTAGGTCGACGCGCCAGGCGTCCCGGAAGTAGGCACCCAACACTTCCGGCTTCACGCGCATGGCGTGGGCGATCAGCGAATCGCACTGCACCTGGTCCGTCGACATCCGCTCGTAGATCGCCCGGACGAAGACCGGGTAGCGCTCCCGGAGAATCCGCTCCACCTCCGCGACCTGGGCCGAGTCGGCCCGCGTGAACGTGGCGGCGTCGATGGCCACCACCGCCGCGGCGTATTTCGGCTGGGCGACCGCGACCTCCAACGCCACCAGGGCGCCGTAGGAGTGCCCGACCAGGAGGGCGCGCGTCACCTTGTTCCGGGCCAGCACTTGTTCGAGGGATCGCGCGGCCGCCGCCACGGTTACCGTGTCGGGCGGCGCGCTTCGACCGTGCCCGGGAAGGTCCACGAGAAGGAGGCGATGCCGCTTCGACAGGGCGGGAGCCACCGAATTCCAATCCGAGCGATCGCCCCCAATCGAGTGAATCAAGACGATCGTGGGGGAGCCGGACCCTCGGCTCTCGAAAGCCATCCGATCGGCGGCAACCGCGACCCCGGCGAGGGTCAGGAGCGCGGCGGCCGCGAGGAGACCGCGGGCGGCCGGCCGAGCGAGGGTCGTGGGGGGTCTCATCACCCCCATACTACACGGCCCCGGCGAAAAGGTGCCGGCGGTCGGGGCCGAACGACGGCGGGTCAGACGGGCCGCCGGTGCACCGCGTAGGCGGACGCCTGATCGGTCGGCATCAGGAGGATCTGCTGGATGTTCACGTGCGGCGGCCGCGTGACGCTCCAGGCCACCGCGTCGGCCACGTCCTCCGCCAGGAGCGGGACCGTGCCCACGTACACCTGCTTCGCACGGGAGGCATCCCCCGCGAATCGAACGAGGCTGAACTCCGTCTCCGCGAGTCCCGGCTCCACATTGATCACGCGCACGCCCGTCCCGAGCACGTCGTACCGGAGCGCGTCGTTGATGGCCCGCACCGCGAACTTCGTCGCGGCATAGACCGATCCGCCGCCGTAGGGCTGGTGGCCCGCCACCGATCCGATGTTCACGACGTCGCCCCGCTTCCGCTCGATCATTCCCGGGAGCACGGTTCGGGTGACCCAGAGAAGCCCCTTCACGTTCGTGTCGATCATCCGGTTCCAATCGTCCGGGTCGGCCGACTGGACCGGGGCCAAGCCCGCGGCGAGTCCCGCGTTGTTCACGACGATGTCGACGCGCTCGAGCAGATCGCCCGCGCCCTGGAGCGCGCGTTCCACCGCGTCGCGGTCGCGGACGTCGAACGGGATCGCCCGCGCGTCCACGCCGTGCGCCCGCTTCAGCTCGTCGACCAGCGCGCGAAGGCGGTCCTCGCGCCGTCCGGTGGCGGCGACCGCGCACCCTTCGGCGGCGAGACGCCGCGCGATCGCGAGCCCGAATCCGCTCGTCGCGCCGGTGACGAGCGCGAACCGTCCCTGGAGCTGCGTCATGTTTCCCTCCGGCCTCGATCCCGGTTCGAATCCGGGCGCCGCGCGAGTCTATCACTTGGCGCCGGGGCGCGCGCTCCACTAGACTGCGCGCGATGCACGATCTGATCGTCGTCGGCGGAGGAATCCACGGGGTCGCCGTCGCGCGCGACGCGTCGCGCCGCGGCCTCTCGGTGCTCCTCCTCGAGCGCGGCGACATCGCCTCCGGCACGAGCGGTCGAACCTCCAAGCTCGTGCACGGGGGGATTCGATACCTCGAGACGGGGCAGTTCGCCCTCGTGCGCGAGGCGCTCCGCGAGCGCGCGACCCTCCTTCGCGTCGCGCCTGCGTTCGTCCGGCCGCTTCCGTTCCTGCTTCCGCACTACCGGAGCGGAGGCCGATCCCGCGCCGCGGTCGGCTTGGGCCTCTGGCTCTACGGCTGCCTGGCGCGTCGCGACGCCCTCGCCGCGCGGGGCTCGCTCTCCGCGGCGGAGGCGATTCGAGCGGTTCCGGGCCTCTCACCCGATGGTCTCGCCGGCGCCTCCCGGTTCTGGGATGCGCAGATGGACGACGCGCCCCTCTGCGTGGCGCTCGCGTTCGACGCGGAGCGGGCGGGGGCCGTGTTGCGCACGTACACCGAACTCACCGCGCTCGCCCGTCTCCCGGGCGACCGCGCGTGGCGCGCCCATTTTCGGGACGCGATCGACGGCGTGGAGGGTGAGGCGGAGGGCCGCCTCGTCATCAACGCCGCCGGGCCGTGGGCCGACGCGGTTCGCGCGCTCGCGAGGGGCCGCTCGGCGCCGCTTGTCCGGCGTACGCGCGGCACGCACGTCGTGATGCCCGCCCGGGCCTCGGAGCAGGCGCTCCTGCTGACGGCGAAACGGGATCGACGGGTGTTCTTCGTTCTGCCCTGGGGGGACCACTCCCTCGTGGGAACGACGGATTCGGACGACGAGACCGAGCCGTCCCACGTCGGACCGCGACCGGAGGACGTGCGGTACCTCCTCGAGGAGGCCGCGCGCGCGCTTCCCGGCGCGTTCGGGCGCGCCCGTCCGGTTCGGGCGTTCGCGGGCGTTCGTTCGCTCGCACGCGGCGGCGGGCGACCCTGGGAGAACACGAGGGAGCACCGCGTCGTCGCGGAGGCGGGCATGCGCACGATCGTGGGCGGGAAGTACACGACGCACCGCGCGCTGGCCGAGCGCGTGGTCGACGAGGGCGTGCGCTTCCTCGGGGCGCGAGCCCGCCCCTGCGATACGTCGGTCGCCCCGGTTCCCGGTGCGGCGGCCGAGCCCGGCGCGCGATTTGCCGCCGACTTCCCGCGACGGATCGACATCGAAGGAGGCTTCGCGCTGACCGAAGCGGACGTGGCGCGGAGCGTGCGCCTCGAGAAGGCCCGTTGTCTCGACGACGTTCTCCTCCGTCGCACGCGGCTCTGGCTCGACGCCCGCGCGCTCCGCGCCGCCGCGGTCCCGTGCGCGGCATGGATGGCGCCGCTTCTCGGCTGGACCGATCGAAGGAGGTCGGAGGAAGTGAACCGTCTCCTCGCGATGCTGGATCGCGAGGAAGCCGCGATCGCGGAGGGAACTTCATGAGGCGCGGGATGAAGCGAGGGAAGGGGCGCATTCTGGCGATCGACCAGGGGACGACCGGCACGACGGCGCTCGTCCTGGACGAGCGGGCGCGGGTCGTGGCCCGCGGCTACGCCGAGCTGCCCCAGCATTTCCCGCGACCCGGTTGGGTGGAGCATCGGGGCGAGGAGATCTGGGCGACGTCGCTCCGCGCGATCGGCGCGGCGCTCCGGCGCTCCGGCGCTCGCGCCGGCGATCTGGCCACGATCGGCATCACGAACCAGCGCGAGACGACGCTGCTCTGGGATCGCGCGACGTCGCGGCCGGTCGCTCCGGCGATCGTCTGGCAGGATCGGCGCACGGCCGAGCGTTGCGCGGCGCTTCGGCGCGCGGGCCTCGAGCCGGCGATCGCGCGCCGGACGGGACTCCGGCTCGATCCGTATTTCTCCGCGACCAAGCTCGAGTGGATGCTGCGGAACGACCGGTCGCTGCCGGCGCGAGCCCGGCGGGGCGCGCTCGCCTTCGGCACCGTGGATTCGTGGCTCCTCTGGAAGCTGACGGGCGGGCGCGTGCACGCCACGGATCCCACGAACGCGAGCCGCACGCTGCTCCTCGATCTCCGGCGGCTCCGATGGGATTCATCGCTCACGCGGCGGTTCGGGGTCCCGGAGGCGCTTCTTCCGGAGGTGCGACCGTCCGCCGGGGACTTTGGAGTGACGCGCGGCGTGCCCGGACTTCCCGACGGAATTCCGATTCGCGGCGTCGCGGGCGATCAGCAGGCGGCGCTCTTCGGCCAGGGCTGCGTCGCGGCCGGCGGAATCAAGAACACGTACGGGACCGGGTGCTTCCTCGTGCTCCACACCGGGCGGAAGGCGAGGGCCTCGCGATCGGGGCTTCTAACGACGGCGGCGTGCGGGTCGCGGGGGGAGCCGGCCTACGCGCTCGAGGGGAGCGTCTTCATCGCGGGCGCGGCGGTCCAGTGGCTTCGCGACGGCCTGGAGGTCATCACCGACGCCGCCGAGAGCGAGGCGATCGCCCGGTCGGTTCGCGACGCCGGAGGCACCGTTCTCGTTCCCGCGTTCGCGGGTCTCGGCGCGCCCCATTGGCGTCCCGACGCGCGCGGCCTCTGGACGGGAATCACGCGAGGGACGACGCGCGCGCACCTGGTCCGGGCGGCATTGGAGTCGATCGCGTTTCAGAGTCGCGACCTGGTCCGCGCGATGGAGCGGGACGCGGGGACGCGGATCCGGATCCTCAAGGTCGACGGGGGCGCCGCGGGGAACGACTTCCTCATGCAATTCCAGGCGGACATTCTCGGGGCGGCGATCTCGCGGCCGGCGATGCTCGAGAGCACGGCGCTCGGGGCCGCGTGCCTCGCGGGAATCGGCGTCGGGATCTGGGATCGGCGGGAGGACGTGCCCGCTCCCGCTCGGAGCGCTCGGCTCTTCCGCCCAGGGCTCACGCGCGCGGCGCGGGCCCGGCGCATCGGGGAGTGGGAGGCCGCGGTCGCGCTCCTCCTCCGGAAGTAGGATTCGCCGCCACCGGTGCCCGGCGCGCGGCGCTCCCGCCTAGTCGGGGATCGTCCGGTCCAGCCAGTCGCAGATGTCGGTCAAGACCCGCGCACGCTCCGACTCGTGCAGCACCTCGTGCAGGAATCCGGGATAGACGTTGAGCGTCAGGCGGCCCGTCGTCGCCCCCCGCGCCCATCGCGTGGCGCCGGCCGACGCCGCGATCGGGTCGCTCGCGCCCTGGATAATGAGCGTGTCGACCGCGAGCTCCGGAGCCCTGCGCGACAGCGCGGCCCGCATCCGCTGGAATTCGAGGAAGAGCCGCGCGCTGATCCGATAGTGGACGAGGGGGTCGCTCGCGTGCGCGCGGATCATCTCCTGGTCGCTCGAGAGCATCGACGGAAGGATCATGTTGCCCTGGCTGTACCCGGGCCAGAAGCGCGCCGCGAGCTGCGCCGCGCGAACCTTCAGCATGGACGGCCGGAGCACGAGCTCGAACGGAGGCGCGGAAAGGATCAGGGCTCGGAGCCGGTTCGGGTTTCGAAGCGCCCAATCGAAGGCGACGAAGCTCCCCATGCTGTGGCCGAGCAGCACCAGGTGGTCGCCGCCGGGCCGGCGCGGCATCCCGTCCATCCAGAGATCGACCGCCGCGCGGTACTCCTCCCAGGTGCCCACGTGTCCGCGCGCTCCGTAGGACTTGCCATGGCCGGGGAGGTCGATGGCTTCGACCGCGTACCGGCGCTCGGCGAGGGCGCGAGCCACGTGTCCGTACCGAGCGGCGTGATCGCCCAGCCCATGCACGATCCCCACCCGCCCTCGCGGCCGCTCCACTTCCCAGCGGAGGGCGCGCAGCTCGCCGTGCCCCGGCGACTGGAGACGGAATTCGACCGGGTCCTGGGTCATGGGGTCGTGGGATTCTTGGGGGAGCGCCGGTTCGTTCATGGGGTCCCCTCAATATAGACGTTGTCCGGGTTCGAGGAAAGCCGCGCGGCGGGTTTCCGTGCCCCCTCGCGTGTTCCGAACCTTCTCCAGGCCGATCGCATCCAACCTACTTGCATGACTTTGCCCGATCCGATCCCCGATGGGCCGGACGAAGGCTCCGAGTCCACGGCGCCGCTCGATCCATCCCTCCACGAAAGCCCACTCGACGCCTACTCGCGCGCGGTGACGCGCGCGGTCGACCTCGTCGGGCCGTCCGTCGTCGCCATCGAAGTGAGGCACCGTGCGAGGGCCAGCGGCCCGCTGGGGGCAAGGGCAAGGGTCCCCGATTCCCGCGGCGGATCGGGATCCGGGTTCGTCTTCACGCCCGACGGATTCATCCTCACGAACAGTCACGTCGTTCACAACGCCGAGTCGATCGAGGTCGTGCTGGACGAGGGCGGGCGACGTCGCGCCGACCTGATCGGCGACGATCCCGAGACGGACCTCGCGGTCATCCGGATCGAGGCGCCGCACCTCGTGCCCGCGCGGCTCGGCGACTCGCGGCGACTCCGCGTCGGCCAATTGGTCGTGGCGATCGGGAACCCGTACGGCTTTCAAGCCACGGTTACGGCGGGCGTGGTCAGCGCGCTCGGTCGATCCCTGCGCGCGGCCTCGGGACGCCTCATCGACAACGTCATCCAGACGGACGCGGCCCTCAATCCCGGAAATTCGGGAGGTCCGCTCGTGACGGCGGACGGAGACGTCGTCGGCGTCAATTCGGCGATGATCCTGCCGGCCCAGGGAATCTGCTTCGCCATCGCGGTCAACACCGTCTCGTTCGTCGCCGCCCAGTTGATCCGTCACGGACGAGTCCGGCGAAGCATGATCGGCATCGGGGGCGAGACGGTTCCCGTTCCGCGCCGCGTCATGCGCTTCCACCGGTTGCTGTTCGGCAGCGGCGTGCGCGTGCTGAACGTCCAGGAGGGAAGCCCCGCCGGGCAGGCCGGTGTCCTGGAGGGTGACGTAATCGTAGGGTTCGGGGACCGGGACATCGCCGGCATCGACGACCTGCAGGCCGCGCTCACCGACCAGGTCGCCGGACGGCCGCACTCCCTCACCGTCCTTCGCGGCGTGGAGCGACGGATGTTGGAGGTCGTGCCCGCGGAAGGGTAGAATGTTCGATTCCTGTGACCGGGCCAAAGCCCGAGACGACCAATGGGGGGTTCCGTGACGCCAGACGCATCCTCGATGCTCGCACCTCGATACGCCGCGTTCGTGGCCGCGTTCCTCCTCCTCGCCGCTGCTCCGGCGCGCGCCCAGGAGCCGACGACCCCCAACATCATCACCGTCATCGCCAACCCGGACAGCGCCCTGAAGCTCTCGCTCGCGTCCATCGAAGGGACGCCGCTCTCGCTCGGCCAGGCCGTGCAGGCGGCGCTCGAGAAGGCGACGTCGGTGCGGGACGCCGAGGCTGCCTTTCGCGCCGCGCGCGGCGCCGCTCGCCGGGAGCGCGGCGTGTTCGATCCCGAGCTCTTCGCCTCGACGAATCGCCGCGAGGAGGATCAGCCCGCGGCCCCGCTCTTCTCGCGCGCGACCGTGCTCCATAACAAGGAAACGACCACGAGCGGCGGCGCGCGCGTGACGCTTCCCTTCGGCACCCAGCTCTCGCTGTCGCTCGACGCCGTCCGGTTCGAGAGCGACTCGGCCTTCTCCGCGCTCTCGCCGCAATACGACGCCACCGGAACGCTCTCGGTTCGCCAGCCGCTCCTCAAGGGATTCGGTCCGGGCGCGTGGGGCGAGCGCTCCGCGGTCAATCGCGAGCTCGAGGCGGCGCGCGCGCGATTCGAAGACGCGGTTATCGCCGTTCGATCCGGGACGGAGCGATCCTACTGGGACCTCTATGCCGCCGAGCGCGACCTCGCCGTGGCTCGCTTGATCCGCGACCAGGCCGCGGCCCTCGTCTCCCAGGCGGAGCTCCGAAACCGCGCCGGGCTGGTCGGCCCCAATCAGGTGGCGAACGCGCGCGTCTTCTCCGCGGAGCAAGAGCAGACCGTGATGGATCGCGAGGAATCGCTCGACCGGATCTCGGACCAGATCGCGTCCTTGATGGGCGCGCGGCCGCCGGCCGGATCCATGCGCTACCGTCCGACGGACGAACCGCCGAGCGACTTCCCGGTGCCGGACCAAGAGTCGCTCGTGACGCAGGCCGTGGCCAAGAATCATGGCCTCCGGGCCGCCGAGCGGGACGTCGCCGCGGCGCGGGCGCGCCACGTGAAGGCCCGGTGGAACGCCTATCCTCAGCTCGATTTCATCGGCACCCTGGGCGGGAAAGGACTCGCCGGCACGCCGCGCGACTCGAGCTTCTTCGGGGGTGGGTTCGGCCCGATCACGCCGCTCCCGACCACCGACTTCGGCGACGCGTGGGCGCAGACGCGCGATCGGAAATATCCGACGTGGAGCGCGGGGCTCCAGGTCACGATCCCGATCGGATTCCGACAGGGCGCCGGCGAGCGGGACCGGCTTCGCGCCGAAGCGGACCGCGCCGAGCAGCAGATGATCGCCGCGCGACACTCGCTCGAGGAGCGCGTGCGCTCCGGGCACCGAGAGCTGACCCACGCGACCAAGCGCCTCGGCGCGGCCCGCCTCGGCGTGGACGCCTCGATCGAGCAGGTGCGGATCGGAGTCATCGAATACCAGAACGGCCGCACGACGGCATTCGAGCTGGTCCGGCTCGGCGCCGATCTGGCCGCCGCTCAGCAGCGATACTCGCAGGCGCTCGTTCGCACCGCCAAGGCGGTCGCGGAGCTTCGCCTGCTCACGTCCGGCGACTATCCGGGCACCAACGGAGGGAGTGGCAACCAATGATCGAATTGAATTCCTCGGCCCGGCGCCGCGCGCTCGCGGGCGCCGCCTTCCTCCTCGCGCTCGCCGCGACCCAGGGCTGCCAGAAGGGCGGCATGGGAGGATTCACGCCGCCGCCGATGCCCGCGGAGGTATCGACGGTGACGCAAGGCCGCGTCAGCGACCGCTTCGAGGCGGTCGGTACGATCGAAGCCGGCGAAGCCGTCACGATCGTCTCGGAAATCGACGCCGCCCTCGAAAAGCTTCCGTTCCAGGAGGGACGCGCGATCGCGCGCGGCGCCGTCATCGCGCAACTCGACGACAACCAGCTCCGCGCCGAGATGGAGCGCGCGGAGGCGCTCCGCGACCAGACCAAGTCCACGTACGACCGCGTTCGCGCGGTCGTCGAGCAGAAGGCCGGTACGCCACAAGACTTGGACGACGCCGGGGCGGCGCTCAAGGTGGCCGAAGCGAATCTGTCGCTCGCGAAGACGCGCCTCGCGAAGTCCCGCATCGTTGCTCCTTTTTCGGGGGTCCTCGGCCCGAAGCGGGTGAGCGCGGGCGCCTATCTCCGGGCCGGGGACGTGATCACGACGCTGGCCAAGATCGACGAGATCAAGGTGACGTTCTCCGCCGCCGAACGCTACCTGGGCCAGCTTCGCCGAGGCGCGACGGTCACGGTGTCCACGACCGCGTTTCCGGGGTACGAGCTGATCGGCCGCATCGACGTCATCGATCCCGTCTTGGACGCGGCCACGCGAAGCAGCCAGGTCATCGCGCGCGTTCGAAATCCGGGCGGCAGGTTCCGCCCGGGCATGTCGGCGAACGTGTCCGTGGTCCTGAGCCAGCGGGAGAAGGCCATCACCGTCCCGAGCGAGGCCGTCTTCTCGGAGGGCGGCAAGAACTTCGTCTTCGTCGTGAAGGCCGATAGCACCGTCACCCGGAGCGAGCTCACGCTCGGCACCCGGCTCTCCGACGTGGTCGAAGTGGTGGCCGGTCTGCAGGCCGGGCAGCAGGTGGTGCGCGCGGGCCACCAGAAGCTCTTCGAAGGCGCCAAGGTGATTCCGATCCAATCCGGCGCCGGCGCGCCCGGAGCGCCGGGCGGCGCGGAGGCGGCGAAGGGCGGAGGCGCGTCATGAAACTCAGCGAACTCTCGATCCAGCGTCCCGTCTTCGCGACGGTCATGAGCCTCGCGATCATCCTCTTCGGGGTGATCTCGTTCACGCGGCTCCCCGTCCGCGAGTATCCCGACATCGATCCGCCGATCGTGTCGGTCCAAACCTTCTATCGTGGCGCGAGCCCGAGCGTCGTCGAAACCGAAATCACCGACGTCATCGAGGAGCAGCTGGCCACCCTCGAGGGAATCAAGACGCTTCAGTCTTCGAGCCGGGAGCAGGGTTCGGTCATCACGATCGAGTTCGAGCTGTCCCGGAACATCGAGGAGGCGACCAACGACGTGCGCGACCGGGTCTCCCGCGTTCGCGGCTCGTTGCCGCGCGAAGCGGACGATCCGATCGTCGAAAAGGTGGACACGAACGCCCAGCCCATCGTCTGGCTCGCGCTCTCGAGCGAGCGACACTCGAACCTCGAGCTCTCGGACGTCGCCGACTTGGTGCTCAAGGAACGGCTCCAGCGGCTTCCCGGGGTCGGGAATATCTTCCTCGGGGGCGAGCGCCGGTACGCCATGCGCGTCTGGCTCGATCCCGCGCGGATGGCGGCGCACGGCCTCACCACGCAGGACGTCGAGAACGGGATCCGCGCGGGGAACGCCGAGATTCCGGCGGGTCGCGTGGAGGGGCAGGAGCGCGAGTTCTCGGTGCGCACGCGCGGCGATTTGACGAGCGCCGAAGAGTTCGGCGCGATCATCGTCAAGCAGCAGGGAACCGAGCGGGTCCGTCTGGACGACGTCGCCGAGGTCACGATCGGCGCCGAGGACGAGCGGACCGAGGTGCGCTGGAACGGGCGCCCCGCGGTCGGCCTCGGGATCGTCAAGCAATCGAAGGCGAGCACGATCGACGTGGCGGACGCCGCGCGGAACGCGCTCGCGGAGTTGGGCTCGGGCCTTCCGGAGGGGATGAAGCTCGACGTCGCCTACGACTCCTCGACCTTCATCAAGGACTCCATCCGGGAAGTCACGAACACGATCTTCATCGCGATGGGACTGGTGATCCTGGTCATCCTCGTCTTCCTGAAGAGCTTCCGCGCGACCATCATCCCCGCCGTCGCGATCCCGATCTCGATCATCGGGACCTTCGCGATCGTCTTCGCGCTCGGCTACACGATCAACATCCTGACCCTGCTCGCCCTCGTGCTCGCGATCGGGCTGGTCGTGGACGACGCGATCGTCGTGCTCGAAAACGTATTCCGGCACATGGAGATGGGGAAGAGTCGCCTCCGGGCGGCGTTCGACGGTGCGAACGAGATCGGATTCGCGGTTCTCGCGACGACCATCGCGCTCGTCGCGGTGTTCGTGCCGGTCTCGTTCCTCCAGGGAAACGTCGGGCGCCTCTTCAGCGAGTTCGGCATCTCGGTCGCCGTGGCGGTTCTCATTTCGGGGTTCGTCGCGCTGACGCTCACGCCGATGCTCTGCTCCCGGATGCTTCGCCCGCTCCACGGCGCCGGCCAGGGGGGACTCTCGCGAGGCATCGACCGCTTCTTCGATCGCGTGAACACCAGCTACGACCGCGCGCTCCACTGGTTCCTGGGACATCGCCCGATCGCGCTCGTCGCGGCGGCGCTCCTCCTCGTCGTGATCGGCGGACTCTTCTTCCTCCTGCCGAGCGAGCTCGTTCCCACCGAAGACCGCGGCGTCGGATTCGGGATCGTCATCGCGCCGGAGGGCTCGACCCTCGAGTACACCGACCGCTACATGCGCGACATCGAGAAGATCCTGCTTCCCCTGCCCGAGCGGGCCGGACTCTTCACGGCCACGGGACTCGGATTCGGCGGGCCGGGACGCGTGACGAACGGATTCCTCTTCCTCGGACTCAAGCCGCGGAACGAACGGCATAAGTCCCAGCAGCAGCTGGTGCAGGAACTCTTCCCGCGGCTCATCTCGATCCCCGGGGTGCTCGCGTTCGTGATCAATCCGCCGAGCCTGGGCGGCAGCTTCTCCTCCTCGCCGGTCGAGTACGTGCTCCAGGCGGACAGCTACGAGGAACTGCAGAAGGCGGTCGGCGTGATGATGGCCGAGGGCGGAAAGCTCGGCTATCTCCTCAACCTGGACACCGACCTTCGCCTCAACAAGCCCCAGCTCGACCTCACGATCGACCGCGAGCGTGCGGCGCAGCTCGGCGTTTCCGTGACCGACATCGGCACCACGCTCGAAACCTTCCTGGGCGGCCGGGCCGTCTCGGAGTTCAAGCGGGGCACGAAGCAATACGACGTGATCGCTCAGGTGAAGCCCAAGGATCGGGCGACGCCGGACGCGATCGGGGAGATCTACATCCGGGGCACCGGAGGGCTCGTCCAGCTCGCGAACGTGGTCAAGGTGAACGAGACCGTGGCGCCCAAAGAATTGAACCACTTCAACCGGGTACGCTCGGCGACATTGTCGGCGAGTCTTCCGCCGGGGATGCCGCTCGGGATCGCGCTCGACGCGCTGGACAAGATCGCGAAGGACAAGCTCCCCGCGGGCGTGAAGCACGAGCTGGCGGGCCAGTCGCGCGAATTCCGCGAGTCGAGCACCAGCCTCTACTTCCTCTTCCTCCTGGCGGTCGTTTTCATCTACCTCGTGCTTTCGGCGCAGTTCGAGAGCTTCATCCATCCGCTGACGATTCTGCTCGCGGTGCCCCTCGCGGTCGCCGGAGCCTTGATCTCGCTCTTCGTCTTGCGGCAGAGCTTGAACATCTACTCCCAGATCGGGCTCATCATGCTGATCGGACTCGTGACGAAGAATTCGATCCTGATCGTCGAGTACGCGAATCAGCTCCGCGCGCGGGGACGCTCGATTCTGGATGCGGTGGCCGAGGCGGCGAACATCCGGCTTCGCCCGATCTTGATGACCTCCTTCGCGACGATCTTCGGAATCCTCCCGATCGCGATCGGGCTGGGCGCCGGAGCCGAGGCGCGCCGCCCACTCGGGATCGCGGTCGTCGGAGGAATGCTCTTCTCGACGTTCCTCACGCTCGTGCTCGTTCCGGTCGTCTACACCTACCTGGCGCGCTTCACCAAGGTGGAGACCGTCCCTGGGGGCGCCGAGCCGGCGGAGAGCGCGCCGGAGTCGCCGAAGCATCCTGGGGCGGAGACGGTTCCGGCGCTCGCGTCGCGGTCCGGGGTGGAGTAGCCCGGCGCCGAGGACAAATCCCTTGTCGCGCCCGGGCCCCGGCGGCATAATCGCCAGCCGTATCCGCGAGGGACCCTGTTCGGAGGAGACGCATGGACGTCGCGAAGGAACATCACTCCCACGACCCCATTCCCAGCAAGTGGCCGATCATCACCGCCTTCGGCGCGGGCCTGATCCCCGTCGGCTTGGTGGCGAACGCCCACGGCATTCGGGAGGGGTTGCCGATCGTCCTGGTCGGGCTCTTCGTCACGATCCTCGGATCGGGACGGTGGTGGGGCGAGCTTCTCCGCGACAAGTTCGCGGGACGGGACCTGATCGACGCGGACTCGCGGCTCAAGACCGCGATGATCCTCTTCATCGGGTCGGAGGCCGCGATCTTCGGGTCCTTCTTCGCGGCCCTGATCTTCTCGCGCGTGCACGCGACGACGTGGCCGCCCCAGGGAATGCCGCACTTCGATCTGCTCCTGCCCGCCGTGAACACGGCCATCCTGCTCGGGTCCTCGGTCACGTGTCACCTCGCGCACGTCGCGCTGGAGAAGGGACGCCGGGAGGGCGTCGTTTCCGCCCTGCTCATGACGATCTTCCTCGGCGCGGTCTTCCTCTGCGGCCAGGCCTACGAATACGGCGTGCTGAACGGGGAGACCTTCACGATCAAGAGTGGGATCTTCGGCACGACCTTCTTCATGCTGACCGGCTTCCACGGCCTCCATGTGCTCCTGGGCATCATCTTCCTGAACGTGGTCTACGGCGCGGTCATGCGCGGCCGGATCACGCACGAGCAGCAGTTCCCGCTGATGGCGGCGTCCTGGTACTGGCACTTCGTGGACGTCGTCTGGATCTTCGTTTTCTCGATCGTCTATCTATGGAAGTAGCCGCCCGCCGCGCCGCCCTGGGGCTGATCGTGGCCTCGATCCTCGTCGTCTCCGCGGGGTGCGACCAGCTCCAGACCAAGTTCTCCGGGAAGAAGGACCAGGGCCCGCAGCTCACCGCGCTCCGGCAATCGATCGCGAGCTACCGGTCCCGGCTCCTGGCCGCGGTCAGCGGCTCCGAGATGGGCGACGTGCCCGGCATGCTCACGGAAGGGAGCCGCATCCTCGATCAGGTGGAACAGCAGGCGGCCCTGATGAGCTTCATGGACGGGCAGGCCGTCAAGATCGACGTCGCGTCCGGCCGCACGATCATCACGGCGGCGCGAGGGTTCGCCGACTCCAACGACATGGATGGGGTTCGAAGCCACCGCGAGCGGCTGGACGGCGTGCTCTTCGACATCGACAGCATCCTGGCCCGCGCCGCGATGATGACGGATAACCCGCCTCCGGCCGGATCGTAGCCGGCCCCCCGATGCCGGCGCTCCCCGCGCCGGCCGAATCACGATCCTGCCCATGACCGAATCCGATCCCGCTGCCGAACTCGTTCGCGAAGGCGAGGAAGCGCTCGATCTGGGCGAATTCGACCACGCCCTCGAATGCTTCGAGGAGGCGCTCCGCGTGGATCCCGAGCACTACGGCGCCACGCTCGACCGCTCCGAGACGCTCCATCTGATGTGGCGGACCAAGGAGGCGCTCGAGGCGGCGCTCGACGCCTCGCCTCCGCCGGACGAAGAGGACGACCCCGATCGGGTGGATCTGGAGGGTCGGATCCGCGAGTCCGCGGGGGATTTCCACGGCGCGGACGCGCTCTTCCAGGAAGCGCACGAGTTGGATCCCGGGGAATTCCCGCTTCCGGTGCGGATGAGCGCCGAAGATTTCCGCTCGATCCTGGACAAGGTGCTCGAATCCCTTCCGGAGGCGATCCGGAGCGCCCTGGTGGAGGTGCCGGTGCTGGTGGAGGCGAAGCCCACCATCGCGATCGCCGACCGCGCGCCGGAGATCACGCCGGAGGTCCTTGGGCTCTTCGTCGGAACACCGGTGGGGGAGAAGCTCCAGACCTCGGGGGGCTATCCGGACGTCGTGCTCCTCTTTCAGCGGAATCTCGAGCGCGCCGGCCGGAGCCGGGCGGAAGTGGCGAAGGAGATCAAGATCACGCTCCTCCACGAATACGGACACTATCTCGGTTTCGACGAGGAAGAGCTGGAACACCTGGGTTTGGCCTAGGGGAGCGAGCCGGAGAGATGAAGCGGACGCGCATCGCGGTGATCGGGGCCGGGCCCACGGGACTCGAGGCGGCGCTCGCCTTCGTTCGGCGAGGCGACGACGTCATCGTCTACGAGGCGGGACGGGTCGGCGAGCATCTGCGGCGATTCGGATGGGTGCGGCTCTTCACACCGTTCGAAATGAACTCGAGCGAGGCCGGGCGGGAGCGCGTGAGCGCGTCGGGCGCCGCCCTCCCGGCGAAGGACGCGATCCTGACGGCCGGCGAGCTCGCGGACGGCTACCTGGAACCCCTCGCGCGGATCCCCGAGCTTCACGGGCGCGTGCGCGAACGGACGCGCGTGACGGCGATCGGGCGCGAGGGACTGACGAAGGGCCAGGGAATCGTGGCCAGCGGAGACCGGTCGCGCGTCGGGCGGCCTTTCCTCCTTCGCCTCGCCGAAGCCGGGCGTCCGGAACGCTTCGAGCGCGCGGATCTCGTGATCGACGCGAGCGGGGTCTACACGACGCCGCGCGCCACGGGTCCGGGCGGACTGCCCGCGTTGGGGGAGGACGCCCTCGGCGACCGGATCGAGCGCCACATTCCGGACCTGCGCGGCCCGGGGCGCGCGCGGTTGGGAGGACGGCGCGTTCTCCTCGTGGGACACGGGCACTCCGCCGCGACCGCGCTCCTCGACCTCCAAGCGCTCGCCGACGAAGGCGACGCCGCGAAGGTGACGTGGGTGCACCGCGGCACCACCCCCGGCGCCGATCCATTTCCGGTTGTCGCCGACGACGCGCTCCCCGAGCGTCGCGCGCTCGCCCTACGCGCGAACGCGATCGCGCGCGAGGCGCGATGGCTCTCGCGGCGCGCCGGCGCCGTCATCGAGTCCTACGAATCGGTCGGAACGGCGACCCGCGTCACGCTCCGCGACGAGTCGGGGGCGGCATCGACTCTGGACGTCGATCGCGTGCTCGCGCTGACGGGCTACCGGCCCGACACCTCGCTCGCGCGCGAGCTCCAGGTCCACCTCTGCTACGCGTCCGAGGCGCCGATGGCCCTCGCCACGGCGCTTCTCACCGCGGCGCTCAAGTCGCCCGCCGCCGCCGGCGATTGCCTCTCCCAGACGGCGCACGGCGCGGAAACGCTCCGCACCCCGGAGCCGGGCTACTTCGTCCTCGGCGCCAAGTCGTACGGTCGGAACTCGAATTTCATTCTCTCCATCGGACGGAAGCAAATCGAGGAGGTCGCCACGCTCCTCGACGCCGAGTCGACGCAGGCTCGAGCCCCGATCGCGGCCCCCTGATTCCCCGTTGCGCCCCCCGGCGCCGGGCGTACAATGGAACCGGATTCCGATGTGTCGCGCCCTGTCCGGCTGGCCCGGGCAGGGCGCCGCTCCGCGAACGAGGGGGACCTCCGAACATGAGTCTCGTGATGGAACCGGTTCACAATCCCTTCCTGATCGCCCAGCATCAATTCGATCTCGCCGCCGACGCGCTCCACCTGGAAGAGGGGATCCGAAAGAAGCTTCGCGTCCCCCGCCGCTGCCTCACGGTCTCGGTCCCGTTCGAGCGCGACGACGGCACGTGGATGGTGGTGACCGGCCATCGCGTCCAGCATGACGTTTCCCGGGGCCCCGCGAAGGGCGGGATCCGATACCACCAGAACGTCACGCTCGACGAGGTGAAGGCGCTGGCCGCGTGGATGACCTGGAAGTGCGGCGTCGTCGACCTTCCGTATGGGGGCGCGAAGGGCGGGATCGAGGTCGATCCGAAGCAGCTCTCGCTCCATGAGCTCGAGCGGATGACGCGGCGCTACACGAACGAGATCTCCATCATCATCGGCCCGGAGAAGGACATCCCGGCGCCCGACGTCTACACCGACGCGCAGGTGATGGCGTGGATCATGGACACGTTCGCGATGCGGCAGGGATTCGCGACGCCCGGCGTCGTCACGGGGAAGCCGATCTCGATCGGAGGGTCGCTCGGACGCCGCGAGGCGACCGCACGCGGCTGCACCGTCACGATCGAGGAAGCCTGCAAGCACCTGGGACTCAAGCTCGACGGCTTGACGGTCGCGATCCAGGGCTTCGGAAACGCCGGATCGATCGCCTCGGAGCTCCTCGCGCTCCGCGGCGCCAAGATCGTCGCCGTGAGCGATAGCGGAGGCGGCATCCACAGCGCGAAGGGACTCGATCCCGCCGCCGTCGAGGCGCACAAGAAGGAAGCCGGCTCGGTGGTCGGCATGCGCGGCACGGAAAAGATCTCGAACCGGGAGCTCCTCGAGCTCAAGGTCGACGTCCTGATTCCCGCGGCGCTCGAAAACCAGATCACCGGCGAGAACGCGCCGCGGATCCGCCCGAAGATCCTCGCCGAGGCGGCCAACGGGCCCACGACGCCGGACGCGGATTTGATCCTGCACGAGAACGGGGTCTTCCTGATTCCGGACATCCTCGCCAACGCGGGCGGCGTCACCGTCTCCTACTTCGAGTGGGTGCAGGATCTGGCGAACTACTTCTGGAGCGAGGAAGAGGTGAATCTGAAGCTGGAGAAGGTGATGCGGCGGTCGTTCGTCGACGTCGTGGCGCTCGCGCAGAAGCACCGCGCCCCGATGCGGACCGCCGCGTACATGCTGGGAATCGGCCGCGTCGCCGATGCGACGCGCCTCCGGGGACTCTACGGCTGATGCCCCAACGCAACGGAAACGCACACGACGACTTCCTGAAGATCCGCGGCACCGACCACGTCGAATTCTGGGTCGGGAACGCGAAGCAGGCGGCGTATTACTACGCGAACGCCTTCGGCATGACGATCGTAGCCACCTCCGGTCTCGAGACCGGCATGCGCGACCGCAACTGTTATCTGCTGCAGCAGGGGAAGGTCCGATTTCTCCTGTGCGCGCCCCTCGGTCCGGACGGGCCGATCGCCGAGCACGTTCGTCTCCACGGGGACGGCGTGCGCGACATCGCGCTCGACGTCGAGGACGTCGACCGCGCCTGGAAGGGCACCACCGAACGCGGCGCGAAGAGCGTGATGGAGCCGGCGACCTACGAGGACGAGCACGGACAGGTTCGTCGGGCCGCCATCGCCACCTACGGCGACACGATCCATTCCTTCATCGATCGCTCGAAGTACCGCGGCGTGTTTCTCCCCGGGTGGAAGCCGACGGATACGGCACCGAAGCCCGGCCCGCTCCTCTACATCGACCACATGGTGGGGAACGTCGCGCTCGGCGACATGAACAAGTTCGTCGCGTACTACCGCGACGTGATGGGCTTCAGCCAGTTCCAGCACTTCGACGACAAGGACATCTCCACCGAGTACTCGGCTCTGATGTCGAAGGTCATGGCGGACGGAAGCGGCCGGATCAAGTTTCCGATCAACGAGCCGGCCGCCGGGAAGCGCAAGTCGCAGATCGACGAATACCTCGAGTACTACCGCGGGGCCGGCGTACAGCACATCGCGCTCGCGACGGGCGACATCATCGACACGGTGGGTCGTCTTCGAGAGAGCGGCGTGGCCTTCCTCACCGTGCCGCCCGCCTACTACGAAATGCTCCCCGAGCGCGTGGGCCGGATCGACGAGGACATGCGCGCGCTGTCGAAGCTCGGCATCCTGGTCGATCGCGACGAGGAGGGGTACCTCCTGCAGCTCTTCACGAAGCCGGTCGAAGACCGTCCGACGGTCTTCTACGAGATCATCCAGCGAAAGGGGAGCCGCGGATTCGGGAAGGGCAACTTCAAGGCTCTCTTCGAGGCGATCGAACGGGAGCAGGCGCTCCGGGGCAACCTCTAATCGGTTCGGTTCCGCGACCGGCATGCGGCTGATCTCCTTCGCGCGGCGCGGGGCGACCGGAAGTGCACTCGGCTCCCTCGAAGGGGACCGCGTCCTCCACCTGGCGCACGCCGCCGCCATTCTCGGTCTTTCCGACCCGGAACGCGCTCCTCTCCTCACCATGGAGTCGCTCCTCGCCGACTGGGACCGCGGGCTCGCCCTGGCGCGCAGCGTCTCCGAGCGCGCGGACGCGTTTCCGCCCGGCGACCGAGCCGAGCCGCTCCTGGCGGCGACACGGCACGCGGCGGACGCGGTGACGGTGCACGCTCCGGTGGCGCACCCGCCGAGCGTCCGCGATTTCTATGCCTTCGAGACGCACGTGAAGAACGCGCGCGCCCGCCGAGGACTTCCCGTGCCCCCCGAGTGGTACGAGTTCCCGGCGTTCTATTTCTCGAACCCGGGCGCGCTCCAGGGTCCGGGCGCCGAGATCGCCAAGCCGGCCTCGACGGAAGCGCTCGACTACGAGCTGGAGATCGCCTGCGTGATCTCGCGCCGCGTTCGGAACGTGCGCGCGGAGGATTGGCGCGACGTCGTCGCGGGGTTCACGATCCTGAACGACTGGAGCGCGCGCGACGTTCAGCGGAAGGAGATGGCCATCGGCCTGGGGCCGGCCAAGGGAAAGGACTTCGCCACGTCGCTCGGGCCGGCGCTCGTCACGCTCGACGAGCTGGAGGCCCGGCGTTCCGGCGACCGCCACGACCTGGCTATGGAGGCGCGCGTGAACGGCCGCCTCCTCTCGAAGGGGAACGCGAAGGACCTGCACTACTCCTTCGGTCAGATGATTGCGAGGGCGTCGCAGGACGTGTATCTTTTCCCGGGCGATGTCATCGGCTCGGGCACCGTCGGGAACGGCTGCATTCTCGAGCTGGGCCCCGAAGCGCATCCTTGGTTGAAACCGGGCGACGAGGTGACGCTCTCCATCGATCTCCTCGGCACCCTCACGAATCGAATCGTCTAGCCGCACCGCGAGGAACCCGCCATGCCGACGTACTATTCCCTCGGCCAGATTCCGCACAAGCGCCACACCCAGTTCCGCCGGCCCGACGGGAAGCTCTACACCGAACAACTCATGGGCTCGCGCGGCTTCTCGGGCCGCTCTTCCTTGATCTACCACCACAACATGCCGACCCAGGTGCGGGAGCTCAAGAAGGTCCAGGATTGCTCGTTCCCCCTGGCGAAGGAGCAGGGGCTGCGGCACTACCACTTCAAGACCAAGGGGCTCACGCAGAGCGGCGACGCCGTTTCCGGGCGCGTCACGCTGCTCAAGAACTCGGACGTCTCGATGGCGATCGCCGTCCCGGACCAGAAGATGAACTACTACTACCGGAACGGGCAGGGAGACGACCTCTACTTCATTCACGAGGGATCGGGCCGGATCCAGACGATCTTCGGGGAGCTCCCGTACCGTCCCGGCGACTACGTCGTGATCCCACGCGGCACGACCTACCGCTTCGAGGCGGCCGATGGACCGCAGCGGTATCTCGTGATCGAATCGGCTTCGTCGATCGAAACGCCCCGCCGCTACCGGAACGAATACGGCCAACTCTTGGAACACGCGCCGATGAGCGAGCGGGACATCCGGCGCCCGGAGCGGCTCGAGACGTTCACGGAGCGCGGCAAGTTCGAGGTTCGGATCAAGGCGCGGGACCAGATCTCCGCGTACGAGTTCGATTTCCATCCGCTGGACGTCGTCGGTTGGGACGGGTTCCTCTATCCGTACATCTTCAACATCGAAGATTTCGAGCCGATCACCGGCCGGATCCACATGCCGCCGCCCACGCATCAGTGCTTCGAAGGGCGGAACTTCGTGGTCTGCTCCTTCGTCCCGCGGATGTACGACTATCACCCGCTTTCGATCCCGGTGCCGTACAACCACTCGAACATCGATTCCGACGAGGTGCTCTACTACGTGAACGGCAATTTCATGAGCCGCCGGGGCATCGAGATCGGATCGTTCACGCTCCACCCCTCGGGCATCCCGCACGGGCCACACCCCGGAGCCACCGAGGCTTCCCTGGGGGCCAAGGAGACCCACGAGCTTGCGGTCATGCTCGACACCTTCCATCCGCTCCACGTCACGACCGACGCCGAGGCGTACGACGACAAGTCCTACCCCTATTCCTGGCTCGAGCCGGAAGGGAAGTTCACCGGCGAGGGCGCGACCGGATGACGGCCGCTCCGTGAGCGGCGGGCCGGCGCCGGCGTTCCAGTCGATCGACCCCGCGACCATCCCGGCGGCCGACGCGTACGCGCTCCTGACCGGGTGCGTCGTGCCCCGCCCGATCGCCTTCGTGTCGTCCCTATCGAGCGCCGGCACGGCAAACCTGGCCCCCTTCTCGTTCTTCAACGCCGGCGGCGCGCATCCGCCGTCGCTCGTATTCTCCACGGTCACGAGCGGCCTCGGCCGGGACAAGGACACGCTGCACAACGTTCGCGAGACGGGCGAGTACGTCGTCCACATCGTGCCGTGGAGCGTGCGCGGGCGGATGAACCAGGCCTCGGCGGACTACCCGCCCGAGGTCGACGAGTTCGAGGCGGCGGGCTTCACGAAGGCGCCGAGCGTTCGGGTGAAGCCCTGGCGCGCCGCGGAGTGTCCGATCGCGATGGAGTGCCGGCTCTTTCAAATCCTGGTTCACGGCTCCGGGCCGTTCCGCGCGAACTACGTCATCGGCGAGGTGGTGCTGTTCCACATCGCGGAGGCGGTGCTCGCCGGCGGCCGCGTCGACGCGGCCAGGCTCGACGCGATCGCGCGACTCGGGGGTCCGAACTATACGCGAGTCACGCCGGAATCCATGTTCGGCATGCCCCGTCCGACGCTGCCGGCGAAGTAGGCGGCACGTGCGCCCGCCGCCTACCGACGCGGCCCCCGCCTCGACATCCCCCACGCTCCTCGCGCTCTTCCTGGTCGTCGTGTCGCTCGGCGCGGCCTGTGGCTCTGCCGCGCCACCCACCGGCTCGGACCGCTTTCACCGGGGCGTTTGTTGGGTGGCGGGGCGCGCCGTCGACGCGGGGGATCTCGAGCCGCTCGTGCGCCTTCACGCATCGTGGATCTCGCAGACCCCGTTCGGATGGCAAGCCGAACCCGAGGACACGGAGATCGAGACCGCGACGTCGGGCCACGTCCTCTGGGGGGAGAGCGACGAGGGGCTGATCGAGACGACCCGTCTCGCGCACGCGCGCGGTATCCGAGTGTTGCTGAAGCCGCATCTCTGGCTCCGGCGGGGCTGGCCCGGGGACATCGCCATGCGCCGCGAGGAGGATTGGCGGGCGTGGTTCGCCTCGTACCGCGAGTTCATCCTGCACTACGCCGACCTCGCCCAGCGCGCGGGGATCGAGGCGCTCGCGGTTGGAACCGAACTCGGAGGCACGACCCGGCGGGAGGCCGAGTGGCGCGCTCTGATCGCCGACGTGCGAGCGCGTTACCGGGGGAAGCTCACGTATTGCGCGAACTGGTCGGAGGACGTCGAGCACGTGGCGTTCTGGGACGCGCTCGACTGGATCGGCGTGCAGGCGTATTACCCGCTCGCCGAGAATCCCGCACCCACCGTCGACCAACTCCTCCAGGGATGGAGGAAGCCGGTCGCGACCCTGAAGGCGCTCTCGGCGAGGACGAAGCGCCCCGTGCTCTTCACGGAAGTGGGGTATCACGCACTCGACACCGCCGCGTCCCGCCCGTGGGAATGGCGACTCGAGGGACGACCGTCCGAGGAGACCCAGGCCCGTTGCTACGAGGCCCTCTACCGGGTCGCGGGCGCGAACCCGTGGATTCAGGGGATCTACATCTGGAAGTGGTTCCCGCGCCACGATCGCGCCGGCGGGAGGCGCCGTTCGGATTACACGCCTCAGGGGAAAGCGGCCGAGCGGGTGCTCGAGCGCGAGTACGGCAAGATTGCTCGGTCGGGCCGCTAGCCCTTCGCCGCGGCCGCCGGTCGGCGGCGCGCCGCAAAGCGGACCATCCGCGTCAGCCCTTCCCGGAGTTCCTCGTCGGAGACGCAGAACGCGATCCGGACTCGATCGCGCGCCTTTGGATTGACGGGATACTCCGGCGCGCCCGACGACGTCATCTCGCCGCGCGGGATGCCATCGGGGCCGAATTCGGGCACCAGCGCGAATCCCGACGCCGGCGCCACGGCCACGCGTTCCTCCTCGAGCAGCGCCCGGGCGAATTCGTCGCCGGTCATCCCGGTCGAGGAGACGTCCGCGAGCACGTAGAACGCCCCCTCCGGCGTGTAGTCGAGGAGGCCCGGTGGCCGAAGAAGCGAGACCGCCAGATCGCGGCGCCGGCGGTAGGCGGCCCGCATCGTGGCGATGGGCGCGTCGTCGGCCAGTGCGGCCATGCCGCCCCATTGGATCATCGAAGCGGTCGAGCCGACGAGCGGCTCCTGCGTCTTCCGGAGGATCAGCGCGGTCTCCGACGTCGGGGCGACGATGTAGCCGAGGCGGAATCCGGTCATCGCGTACGATTTCGAGAAGGTGTAGAGGGAGAAGACCCGCCGCAGCTTCTCGGGGAGGTCCCGCTCGAAGGACGCCGGCGAGACGTGCTTCGCGTCGAAGACGATGTCCTCGTACGCCTCGTCGCTGATCACCCAGAGGTCGCGCTCGCGAGCGATGTCGTAGAGCGCGCGGAGCGTCGCCTCCGGAATGACGGCGCCGGTCGGGTTGCTCGGGCTGTTGATCAGGATCGCCCGCGTGCGCGGGGTCACCGCGCGCCGGGTGCCCTCCACGTCGGGCTGATAGCCCGCGCCGAGCGGGTAGAAGACGGGCCGCGCGCTCGCGAGGAGGGACTGCTGGACGTAGTTCGGCCAGTAGATCTCGGGAATCAGGATGTCGTCGCCGGGATGAAGGACGACCTCCATGACGGCGAGGAGCGCCTCGGTGGAGCCCGGCGTCACCGTGAGGTGCTCGACCGTCGCGGCGATCGCGTTTCGTTCCACGACCTTCTTCGCGAGCGCGAGTCGCAGCTCGTGCACGCCGACCGACGGCGGGTAGTGCGTGCGTCCGTCCCGCATCGCCCGGTGCGTCGCCTCGATCACCGCCTCGGGGGGCGGGAAATCCGGATCGCCGACGTGGAATCGAATGACGGGCCCGCGGCCCGCGCGCTCCATCTCGTCCGCCAGACGGAACATGGCGCGGATCGGGGAGAACGGGATCTGCTGGATGCGCTGGGACGGCTGGGGCACGGGCCTCCTCACGGTTTTCGGGAACGGACGCCGGATTGTAGCAAAATACGAAACCGCGCGTCCTTGCGAGGGTACGTCCCCTTTGGTAGGCTTGATGAAATTGGCCGGGATGGGATGCCCGTCGCTGGATCAACCGGGAGGACACGAATGACGCTCTTCAAGGCGAGTATCGCCGGCGCGCTCTTGACGGCACTGGCCGTCTCGGGAGCGGCCGTCGCGCAGGACGCCGCCACGCCGCCCACACCTACGCAAACCGCCGAACCGAAGGCCGCGGCGGTCCCGGCAGCCCCTGCTACTGAGTCGAAGGCGATTCCGGCGAAGGTCCCCGCCACGGCCGTCACGACCGCGACCCCGAAGGCCCCGAAGGCCTCGAGCTCCGCCTCGAAGACGATCATCGGCGAGGTCGTCGACCCCGCGTGCTGGATCGTGAACGGGGCGAAGGGTGAAGCGCACAAGGAGTGCGCGCTCGCGTGCGCCAAGGCCGGCCAGGTGCTCGGGATCCTCGAGCGGAAGACGAACAAGCTCTACCTGATCGCGACGGAACGACCCGGTGAGGATCCGAACAAGGGCCTGATCGACTATTGTGGACAGAGCGTATCCGCGAAGGGGAGGGTGTTCAGCCGCGGCGGCTTCACGGCGATCCAACTCGTCTCGGTCGAGCCGTTCAGCGGAAGGGCGACCCCGTAATCGTGGATTCCCTGAGGGGCGCGCGAAGGAGAACAGCATGAACCGCATCCAGAAGAACGCCATCCTCGGCGCGATCATCCTGGCCGCCGCGCTCGCCCTGATCGGGAGGGGAAGCGCCGACCCGGCCGATTCCAAGGCGGAGGAGCCCAAGACGGAGGTCCAGACGCCGGCCGCGACGGGGCACGAGCACCACGGCACCGGCGCCGCGGAGGTCACGCCGGCGGCGAGCCCCGTCGGCGCGACGATGAAGCGGGACAAGGGCGTCGTGACCACGATCACCGGCGAGGTGATGGACCCCGCGTGCTTCCTCGAGGCGGGCGCCAAATCGATCACGCCGGGGCACTTCCAGTGCGCCGTCGACTGCGCGCGGTCCGGCCAGACGCTCGCGATCTACGACCGCGACGCCGACCGCATCTACTTCATCGCGGGAGAGCTCCCGGGGCGGAATCCGAACGACCCCGTCATGGCGTACATCCACAAGAAGGTGGACGTGACCGGGACGGTCTATCACCGGTCCGGCGCCTGGGGCATCGTGATCGTGAAGGTGACGCCGCACGATCCGGCCGCGGCGAAGGCGTCCGCGCCGAACTCGAAGGGGACCGCGAAGTAGGTTCGAGACTCGGGGAGGGACCGGTCCCGACGTGAACTCTCTGGTCCTGCCGCTCACCGCGATCGTCGTCTTCGCGTTCGCCTATCGCTACTACAGCGCGTTCCTCGCCGCGCGCGTCGCCCGCGTCGATCCCACCCGCCCGACCCCCGCCGTCTCCATGGGAGACGGCCGCGACTTCGTCAAGACGAACAAGTTCGTCCTCTTCGGTCACCACTTCGCGGCGATTTCCGCATCCGGCCCCCTCATCGGCCCGGTCCTCGCGGCGCAATTCGGATACCTTCCCGGCGCGCTCTGGATCCTGATCGGCGCGGCCCTGGGCGGCGCGGTCCACGACTTCATCATCCTGTTCGCGTCGGTGCGCCACGGGGCGTCGTCCCTGTCGGAGATGGCGCGCCGCGAGATCGGGCCGCTCGCCCACGGTGCGGCGACCGCGGCGATCCTCTTCATCACGATCCTCCTCCTGGCCGGTCTCGGGATCGTCGTCGTGAACGCGCTGGCCGATTCGCCCTGGGGCACGTTCACCGTCGTGATGACGATTCCCGCGGCGCTCCTCTTCGGGCTCTACATGTACAAGATCCGCCCCGGGCGCGTCGTCGAGGGGAGCTTGATCGGCGGCGCGGTGGTCCTCGCGGCGGTCCTGCTCGGGCCCTGGCTCATCCAATCGCCGTTCGCCGCGTGGTTCACGCACTCGCCGAAGACCCTCGCGGTGGCGCTCCCGGTCTACGGCTTCATCGCGGCGACGCTCCCGATCTGGCTCCTCCTCTGTCCGCGCGACTACCTCTCGACGTACATGAAGATCGGAACGATCGTGCTCCTCGTGGTGGGCGTCGCGATCGTCCATCCGAAGCTCCAGATGCCGGCGATCACCTCGTACGTCGACGGGAGCGGCCCGGTACTGCCGGGGATGAAGGTCTTCCCCTTTTGTTTCATCGTGATCGCGTGCGGGGCGATCAGCGGTTTCCACGCGCTGATCGGGTCCGGCACGACCCCCCGCATGGTCCCCGACGAGGGGAGCATCCGGTTCATCGGCTACGGCGCGATGCTGACGGAAGGCGTCGTGGCGATCATGGCGCTCGTGGCCGCGACGACGTTGGCGCCGGCCGACTACTACCTGATCAACGGCGTGCCGAAGGCCGTCGCCGCGCTCGGCATCCAGCCCGTCCAGCTGGCGGAGCTGACCCGTCTCGTGGGCGAGGAGTCGCTCCAGGGAAGGACGGGCGGCGCCGTTTCCCTCGCGGTCGGGATGGCGAACATCCTGCGCCAGATTCCCGGCATGGGCCACCTGATGGCCTACTGGTACCACTTCGCGATCATGTTCGAGGCGGTCTTCATCTTGACGGCGCTCGACACCGGCACGCGCGTGGCGCGCTACCTCTTCCAGGACATGCTCGGTCGGGTCTGGGCGCCGCTGGGCTCGACCACGAACGTGGCCGCGGTCGCGGGCGTGGGTACGCTCGTCTGCTTCGCGTGGGGATTCCTGACGGCGACGGGAAGCGTGGAGACGATCTGGCCGCTCTTCGGCGTCTCGAACCAGCTCCTGGCGGTGATCGCGCTCGCCGTCGGAACGACGTTCCTCCTCCGGCAGCGGCCGGCGCCCTACGCCCTCGTCACGTTCCTTCCCCTCTGCTTCCTCACCGTGATCACGATGACCGCCGGTGTCTTGAACACGTTCCGCTACCTTTCGCCGGCCTACATCGCGCAGAAGGGGGCGGCCGTGAGCTACCTGGACGGCATCTTGAGCGTCGTGCTCCTTCTCCTGGTCGCGACGATTCTCGTCGACTCCGTCCGGCGGTGGGCGTTCATCTTGACCGAGCGCCGCCGAGGTGTCGCCGAGATCCCGCTTGCGGCCGCCGCGCTGCCCGAGAAATAGAAACGGCCCGAGCCGTCGGGCCCGGGCCGTGGGGATCGCGAATGTCGACGCGGAGATCGTCTAGTCGGGAATGTCCGAGTCCTTGAAGTTCGCCACCTGGATCGGAAGGCTCGCCCGAGCCGAGACCCGGTCGCCGTTGTTCCCCCCGTTCGTGTGGACGAATCCCGTAAACGTGAGACGTGCGGTCGTGCTCACCGCGATGTTGATCGGGACGGACGCCTTGGCGCCCAGGTCGCTCATGGCGATCGTGACCTCGGCCGTGCTGCCGGAAGGAACGTGCGCGGTGATCCCGCCATTGACCGGTGGATAGATCCCGTTGTCGTACGTCACCGTGTAGCCGTCCACGATGATCTCCGAGAAGGGGGAGCCCGGCTCGAGCGGCGCGCCGCCGTCGTTCTGAATGTTTCCGAAGGTGACCGTCGCCTGATCGGGCACGACCAGCCCCGAGTCCGAGATCAGATCGCTGTACAGCACCTTGCCGTCGTTCATCGAGACGACCGTCAAAATGGCACGGCTCGACGTGTCGGTGCAGCCACCCATCCCGAGCAGCGCGACCAGCGCCAGCAATGCCAACGCGAACAGCTTCAACGTCTTCATGTCGGTCTCCTTGGCCTTCGCGATCCCCATCGCGCGAGTACTAGCGGAAGGAAATGATGGGATGAACCCCGCGGGGGATCGTGCAAGGGACATGCCACGGGGCGTAGCTGGGGTCGTGGGGCGGGAAGGGGCTCGAAACAGGTCGGTTAGGTCGCGCCACCGACGCGGCGAGGCGAAAACGAAAGCGGGCGCGGTGCAATTCGCACCGGCGCCCGCCGATCTGCAATCCCCCGGTGCTTACTTCTTGGCCATGACCATGTTGGCGGCCGCGAGGTACCGGCGATTCACTTCGGCCCAGTTGATGTTGCGCAGGAACGCTTCCACATACGTCTTTCGATCCGAGCCGTAGTCGATGAAGTAGGAGTGCTCGTAGGTGTCGCAGTTCAGGACCGGGATCGCGCCCCAGACACCGCCCTGGTTCTGCGCGTCGCCGATGAAATTGTGGAGGTGGCCGTCCGTCGGGTCGTACGCCAGGACGACCCAGCCGCGCGCGCACATCGCCGACGCGACGAAGTCCTCGCGCCACGCGGCGAGCGTTCCGAAGTCTTCCTTGATCTTGTCGACGACGTCTCCCGTCTCCTGGCCGTCGCCTCCCAGGATCGAGAAGTAGATCTCGTGGAGGATCTGTCCGTTCGCGGCGAAGGTCTCTTCGTGCTTGAGGCCCCGCATCTCGCTGTAGATCTGATTGGCCTTCGAGCGATCGACCTTGGCCAATCCCTCCTCGATCTCGTTTCGCTTGTTCACGTAGCCCGCATAGAGCTTGTCGTGGTGGATCTCCATCGTCTTCGCGCCGATTCGCTTCGACGGGTCCTTCTCCATCGCGTCGTTCGAATACGGCAACGGCTTGACCACATGCTTCGCCATGGCGGATTCTCCTTTCGCCGGTTTGTCTGAGGGAAAAGCTCCCGGGCTGGCCGGGAGCGGTGCGTCTCTGTTTGGACCCGCTACTATATCAGATGCCGAGATCTCAGGATGGGTCGCCGGGAAGGCGCTTCCGGATCGATTCGACGCGGTAGGTCCGGGCGCCCCCCTCCAGTTCCAACGTCACTTCGGCGCCGACGCCCTTGCCCAGAAGCGGGCGCGCCAGGGGAGCGCGGTAGGAGAGGATGCCCGGTCCGAGCGAGGAGTCGCCCTCGCCGAGAATCCAATAGACGACCGGGGCGTCGCCGTTCGAGTCCAGCGGAACGAGGCGCGTCTCGGTGCCGACGCCCACCCGGCTCTCCTCGATTTCCATCGTCTCGATGAGCCGCGCGTGCTGGATCGTGTTCATCAAGTCCTGAAGCCGCGTCGCGGCGTTGGCCTGGCGCAGCTTCGCGGCCTCGTACTCGGCGTTCTCGCGAAGGTCGCCGAGCGCACGCGCCTTCTCGATCGCGGCGGGAATGACGGTCTTCAAATCCAGCGATAGCTTCTTCATCTCGGCCTGAAGCCGGTCGTAGGTGGCGCGCGACATGAGCGTGTACTGCGTCTCGATGTCCTCCGTGCTCTTCCCCTCGAGCAATCCTTGCGCGCGAGCGCGGCGGCGCCGCTCGTATTCCTCGGCGATGCCGGCGAGCCCGATCTCGTGGAGGAACTCGAGCACGGGGAGAAGGCGCCGTTCGCTGCCGGCCCAGTGGAGCACCGTCCGCTCGATCGCGTCCGAGGCGTCCTCGTGCGGCCGGGCAGAGGCGAACCTCGCGTGGAAGGCGCCGCCCACGGCGAGGAGTCCGGTCAGCCGCTCCGGCAGCCCTTCGGGCAGGTCCCGCTCGAGGAGGCGGATCGTCGCGAGGAGGAGCGCCTCCGGGGGCGGGGCTCCCGGATCGTTCGGCTTCGCGAGGAAGTGCTCGATGATCCGGGCCGAGAGGTCGGGCGTTTCGGAGGCCCGCGCGATCCGCGCCTCGATCGTCTTGGCGTATCGCTCGTCGCCCAGGAGCTCGCGAAGCCGTTCACGCCCCCGCGTTCGGAGCCGGGGAAGGCGGCTTCCCGCCGCGCGCCAGAGAAAGTCCTCTTCGCGGGCGGCGCCGTGCGCCAGCTCGAGCAGGTGCTCCTGGTTCAGCCCGAGCGCGAGATCGTCCGGGGCGAGCCCCTGCGCGATCAGATCGTCGAGGTTGGCGCGGCCGGCGGCCGGCTCGATCGCGTGCCACGTGAGGGCGTAGCAGAGCGCGAGCGCCCGGTTCGCCATCTCGAGGCCGTCGTCCGCGCACCAACGCGTGACGAACACGCCTGCGGCCTCCTTGAGGCGGGTCTCCTCCTCCGGGTGCTCGCGGAGGAACTTCTTCAGGAGATTCAGGCCCTCGACGGGTGCCCGCGCGGTCAGCCGCGGCAGCGGAATCTCCTTCCCAGCCGCTCCCGCCTGGGCCAGACGGAAATTTCCACGATATCCTTCGCTCGAATCGAGACGGTGATCGTTCTTCCACTTGTCGCGGGCCTTCTTCCACCAGCCCGTCCAGTCGTATCCGGGGAGCGCCGCGTCGAGGCGCGGCTTGAGCTGAGCCTGCGTCGCGGTGCCGCCCACGTCGCGAAGCGCGCGGACCAGGACCTCGGGGTCGCCCTCGGCGCCCAGCGCGCGAAGCCGATCCGGTTCGGTGATGGCCAGGACCCGCAGCCCGTCGTCGGGAAGCCGGTCCAGGGAGCGCTGGGCCATCGCGATCGCCATCTTGTGGCCGGCCCGGCCCGGGAATTCGAGCGTCACGGTCTCGCCGTCGCTCGCGAGCACGCGCCCGAGCCCCCACGATTGATGCACGACGTAGGCGCCGGGAGGGAGCGCGAGGATCTTCGGGAGACGCGCGGCCACCGTGTCGAAGGGAACCGCCGGATCTCCGATGCCCGAGCCGTTCAGGATCGCCTGGGGGTTCGGCTCTCGCGCCACGGCGACGCCGAGGAGCCGCGCCGCGGCGGCGCGGGCCGGCGGGCTCGTGAGTCGGGGGCCGAGCGGGGCGATGTGATTCCACGAGAACTCGCCGCCCGCGCTCTTCTCCAATTCGGGGAGCGCCAGGTCCAGGAGCGGCTCGGACTCGAGCCAGGGCACGCGCGCGGCGAAGTCGAGGAGGATCTCCGCGACCCGTCCGGGCTCATGCGCCAGATCTTCCTCGACCGCGCGAAAGAGGGGATCGGAGACGAGCTCGGGTCGATTCGATTCGAGATAGAGCTCCAGCGTGTCCAGCCGATGCTCCCGCGCGGCCTCGAGATCGCCGACGCGTTCCAGGATCACGGCGATCTCGGCGTGGAGGTCGGCATCATCCGGCCGAATCCCGATGGCCTCGCGGAGGAGCTCGATTCGCTCCTCGTCGCTCGCGGCATCCTTCGATAGGTAGTGGAGAAAGCGGACGGCGGCGTTGACCGGCTCGGGCTCGAGGAAGCGCGCGAGGAGTCCCTGGACGCCGTCCCGGTCGTTCGCGGCGACGAGCTTGTCGGCGACCACCTCGAGGGCGTCGAGGGACGGTCCCCGCTCACCGAGCCCCTGATAAAGCAAGGAGGCGAGGAGGAGCAGGTCCCAGCGCTTTTTCCGGCCCGGCTCCTGTTCCAGCGCCTGGAGCGCAGCCTCCGCGGCGCTCTTCCCGATCAGGTGGCGCGCGAGCGCTTCCGTCTCCGCCCATCGCGGATCGGTCGAGGACGCGGGTGGTTCGTCGCCCTGAGCGGCCTTCAGGTAATGTCTGAGATCGGAATCGATCATCGGTCTTCTCTCACGAGTCTCGCAGAATACCGCATTCGGGGGGTCCGTAGCCAGCGGCGCGTTGCGGCAATGCCCGGCGCTCGGCTAGACTGCGGCCGCCTCGTCCACTCTCCGAAGGGAGCGACCTCATCACCCGAAGAACTCGCCTCGCGCTGGCCCTGATCGCCGTCCAGGTCATCTCGAGCGGAACTCACCTGGTCGCGAAGGGGGCCCTTCTTCTTTCGAGTCCGCTCACGGTCGCGCTCTTCCGATTCGTGATCGCATCCGTGGCGCTCCTCGCGATCCGGCGGTTCTGGGGCGCGCGCCAAGCGGTGGCGCGCCGCGACTGGCCGGCGTTCCTCCTTCTCGGCCTCCTGGTCGTGCCGTTGAACCAGGGCTGCTTCCTCTTCGGCATCTCGAGCTCCACGGCCAGTCACGCGTCGCTCCTCTACGCGATGACGCCGCTCGTCGTCCTCCTCTTCGCGGGTCGGCTCCTCCGGGAGGAGCGCCTGGTCGCGAAAACGGTCGGCATCCTGGTCGCGTTCCTCGGCGTCGGCGTGATTCTCTTCGAGCGCGGCCTTCGAAACGAGCTCACGGTGCTCCGCGGGGACCTGATCATCCTCGTGGCGGTTTTCGCGTGGTCCCTCTACACCGTACTCTCGAAACGGCTCCTGACCCGTTATGATCCGATGACCGTGACCACCTGGTCCATTGTGTCGGGGACCGCGCTCTCGCTTCCCGCCTTCCTGATCCCGGGCGCGATTCAACCCGTCGCCACGATCCGGCCGGAGGTCTGGGGAGCACTGCTCTACCTGTCGATCGCGACGAACGTCATCGCCTATCCGCTCTGGTCCTACGCCCTCAAGAACATGGACGCCTCCAAGGTGGCGATCACGGCCAACACGCAGCCGATTCTGACGGGCCTCCTCTCGTGGATCGTCTTCCGCGAGGAGTTCACGCCCGGATTCATCGCGGGCGGCCTGCTGATCCTGGCCGCCGTGACCTGGGTGGAGACGCGGCGATGAGCCGCCGACCACCCCTTCGCGGCGACGAGCTGCCCGAGATCCTGGTCCCGCCGCCGGGACCGAAGTCGCGCGCCGCGGCGCGCCGCCTTCGGAAGGCCGAGGGCGCCGCGATCTGGGGGGCGGACGCGCCGTCGCGATCCGCTCCCGGGCCGATCGTGTGGGCCCGCGCCAAGGGCTCGGTCGTCCTGGACCTGGACGGCAATCGCTATCTCGACCTGACGAGCGGATTCGGCGCCGCCTCGTTGGGCCACGCGTCCGCCGAGGTGACGCGCGCCGTCGCGGCGCAGGCGCGCCGAATGGCGCAGGGACTCGGCGACCTCCATCCGCACGCGGCGCGGGAGAAGCTGGCGCGCCGGCTCTCCGCGTTGGGGGGACCGCTCTCGAAGGTGCTCTTCGCGAGCACCGGGTCCGAGGCGGTGGAACTCGCGCTCAAGACCGCGGCCCTCGTCACGGGGCGCCGCCGCGTCGTCGCCTTCGAAGGCGGTTATCACGGACAGTCGGGCCTCGCGCTCGAGGTGACGCACTTCCCGGCGTCTCTGGAGCTGCTCCATTCGTCCGGAGCGCCGCGTGCCATCCATCTGCCGTTCCCGGATCTCGATGAGGCGTGGAAGCGGGTCGAGGGCGAACTGCGCGGCCCCGACCCGCCCGGCGCGATCCTGGTCGAGCCGATCCAAGGGCGCGCCGGGGTGATCGTCCCGCCCGAAACCTTCCTGCCGGCGCTCGCATCTCGTGCCCGCGCCGCCGGACTCCTCGTCATCTACGACGAGGTCCTGACCGGCGGCGGCCGCACCGGACCTTTCTGGGCGTGGGAGCGGAGCGGGCCCGCGGCCGAGCCCGACCTCATGGCGGTGGGAAAGGGAATCGGAGGAGGCGTCGCGATCGCGGCGCTCCTCGGGAAGCCCGAGATCATGGAGGTCTGGGCGAAGGACAAGCTCGGATCGGGAGAGGCGCCGTACGCGAGCACGTATTACGCGCACCCGCTCGCGTGCGCGGGCGCGCTCGCCGCGCTCGAGCGGCTGACCGCGCCGGATCTGCGCGCCGACGTGGAGACGAAGGGCCGCGCGCTCGCGACCGGGCTCGCGTCGTTGGTCGGGGGCCGCGGGCCCGGCGTGGTGGCGCGCTCGATCGGGCTCCTGGCCGCCGTCGAGTTCGTCGAGGAAGGCGCGTCCCGTCGTCCCGCGCCGGATCGCGCGCGCGCCGTCCTTCGCTCGCTCCTCGGATCGGGCGTCCTCGCGATCCCCGGCGGGCTCGGCGGGAACGCGATCTCGCTCCTTCCTTCCCTCGTCATCTCGCGAGAGCAGATCGACGAGGCCCTCTCCCGCTTCGCGAAGGCGCTCGACCAGGCCGGCGACTAGCGACTAGAAGTCGTGGGGCATGTACCCCACGGGGGACTGGTAGTAGTAGTCGGACGGGTAGTGGAGGAAGTTCGACACGCGACTCATGTAGAGGCACGCGAAGTCCTTGAGCTGGTGCCCGAACCGGCTCGATTCGTTTCCCTCGCGAAAGAGCGAGCCCCATCGGGAGTTGTAGGCGCGATCGATCTTCACGCGCAGGCTGTCGATCTCGGATTGGAGCTCGACGGCCCGTTTGTCGAGCGAGGCCACCTGCTCCGGGATCGCGGCGATCCGTTTCGCGAGCTCGTCCCGTCGGGCGGGATCGGAGCCGTCCGTCTCGCTCAGGACCAGGGTCAATCGGCGGAGCTCCCGGCCGAGCGCGGCCTTCTCGATCTCCACCTGGTGCCGCTCCGCGGAGACCTTGCCCAGCCGGTCGAACTCCTTCGCGAATTCGGTCGTGACGTTGATCTCGCGGTCGAGTTCCGGCACGAGCATGGCGGTCCGCCATCCCAGCACGCGCTTCGACTGCAAGATATCGCCGTACGTATGGTCGCCGAAGTAGAGGACGTGGTCGCCCGACGCGCCCAGGGCACGCTCCAAATAGGCGCCGCCGCCCCTTCGGCCCGTCACGGCGGAGACGCGCCGCCCCTTGAGTTCCGCGATGGGCTCCGGCGCGTCCGGATCCGTGAAGAAGTCGGGCTTTCCCGCTTCCACGATCACCACGTGGAAGAGGTCGGTCCAATGATTCGGCGCCCCCTTGCCGCGCTGCAGGATGTGCTGGAGCAGGAGGTCCGTGTAGGCCCAGTCGCTGTTCGTGAGGAGGAAGAGCCGCTTTCCGTTCCTGCGGAATTCCTCGAGCACCGTGCGGAGTTCCGGGTCGAATCGAATGTAGCGTTCCAGGTCGCTCGTGATGACCGACTTCAGGGTTCCGTCGCGATGCGCCTCGTCGATCATCTCGCGCACGTCCTTGTAGATCGCCTCGTAGTCCATCGCGACCCCCGGCTTCTGCCGCTCCAGGAGATCGATCACGCAGAGGTAGAGATAGACCTCCGG
>Ga0070699_100000313_pt1 | contig 46877 bp, 40 predicted proteins | sample KBSK1503metaG_FD_65473 | JGI IMG/M metagenome (GOLD analysis project Ga0070699, IMG submission 65473) | Corn, switchgrass and miscanthus rhizosphere microbial communities from Kellogg Biological Station, Michigan, USA - KBS K1-50-3 metaG | ecosystem: Host-associated > Plants > Roots >... | reverse complement strand
CTTGCTTCTCCGTTACCTGTGCATTTCCCTCGTCAGCTCCACCCGTGCAATTGCGCGCTCGGGCGAATCACGACTTGGCCCTCTGTCTTCACAACCCGTGTGGCGAGATTTGGGCCGCTTTTTTCCAATTGTTACAAGCAATTTTCTGATCCGGCGCATACAACGTATTAACATGACGCACACAATTATCTCGTGCAATATCCGTATTGCGACGGTCTCCCTGCCATGGTCGTCGGCCGCCTGACGCATTCACGCGCCTGGACTATCGCCAGCGCGCCGGATTACCTTGGGAGCTCTCCCGACGCCCAAGGAGCGGAAGGCCCCATGCAGCTGGCGCCCATGCGCTATACCAGGATCGACGGCACCTCGGTTGCAGTGTCAGTGACGTCTGCAACGGAGGCAAAAGCCGCAGTGAAGGAGCTGCGACACAAGAAGCGCGAGTTGAAGTTCCTGCGCGCCGCCCTGGTGCGCCAGCAGCGCGCGCTGCGTCCCAAGCAGCGCGGCGGTCGGCGCGGGGCGGAGCGGTCGCCCAGCCTGTCGAGGGCGATGATCGATGGCCTCGGCGGCCTGATCGGCGGCCTGTTCGACCACGCCACAACCGCCGCGCGCGGCGGTAGGCGCAGCCTCGCCGACATCGAGCGCGAGATCCGCCAGCTGGACGAGACCCTGCACAACATCGAGGGCTGCATCCTGCAGCTGCAGGGCAAGCTACTGACGAAGGGGTGAATGGCTGCCGGGGTCGACGGGTACAAGCCGTTCCGGCGGGACCCAGTCGAAGCGCGAGCAGCTTCCGCAGCTCGAGCCGCTGGGCGTGGGACCCCAGCACCTCCGCGTGATCAAAGCTGTTTGCCATTGAACGTATCGCTGCCGGCCAGCACACGGCGCACGAACCTCGACATCTCGCCGCTCGGCTGGCCTGCGCCGGGCTGGCCGGGCAGCTCGGGTGCACCGCTGCGCGGGCGCTGGGCCGCGGCATGTCGGGAGCCTGGATGGCGCCGTCGGTGAGCAGCGTCGGCGGGTTGATGCCCAGCATCCGACAAAGGAGTGCCGATCAGCACGACGCCGCCAATCCCCACTGACCCGACGCACTGAGATGGCTTCGCGATTGCCTTGAAAGGCGGCTGCAATCCGCACGCCCGGCGCCGAGGACAGGATATCCCCACGATATCGACGCCAGCCCTCTCCGGCCACCCCAGCCGCGGGCTACACTGACGATGCGTGGGCCGATTCGGGTGGGGGCCGTGGCCGACGTCCACACGCCAGGAGAGCGCGGGCCTGGAACCATCCGCAGCATCGACCGATGGGGGTGCGTCCCAATGAGACGACAGGCTCAACGTGTGCCGCGCGCAGTGCGGCTCGGCTTCAGCGCCATTGCCATGGGCCTCGCCGCCGCGCTGCTGGCGGCCTGCGCGAGCACCGACGGCTGGCTCCTTGCCGAGGACAGCGGCCCGGCCGTCCGCAAGCCGCCCGTCAAGGTGAGCGCCGCCAAGGCCCGCCCGGCGCGGACCGAACGGCAGGGGCCGGCCTCCAGCTCCATCACCACCGCCTCGATCGACAAGGCCGCCGCCGCGGCGATGGTCGATCTGCCCTATCGGCCGGCGGTCGGCAGCCGCTGGATCGGCACCGCCGAGACGCGCGAGACCAAGGTCAAGGCCGGCCGCGTCGTGGAATCCATGACGCTGCGCGAGCGCGGCGAGTATCGCATCGTCGAGAAGCTGGAGAAGGGCTACCGCGTCAGCTACACGCTGCGCGACGGCAATATCGGCGGCAACGCTCCGCTCGCCGAGCTGATGAAGCCGCTGATCCAGTCGATGAAGGGGCAATCCTACGCCTACGAGACCGACGATGGCGGCACGCCCACGCGCGTCCTCGACCTGGACCGGCTGAAGGCGGTGGCCCTCAAGGCGGTAGACCTGGTGGCCCAGGGCAAGCCCGAGCTCGGCACGGCACCGCAGCTCAAGCAGTTCCTGGATGGCATGCGCTCCCAGTTCGACTCGGCCACCCAGGAGACCGGCGTCGATCTGTTCCTGGAGCCTGTCGTGCGCTTGAGCATGGTCCAGGGGCTGACGAACGTCCCGCTCGGCGAGGAGCGCAGCTACGACGACGTGGTCACCAATCCGCTGACAGGCGCGAAGATGCGCGCCAAGGGGTCCTACAAGGTCGCCGCGGTCGACAAGGCGAAGGGGCTCGCCACCATCGAGTGGCGGCTGACGGTGCTGCCCGAGGACCTCAGCAAGGCGACGCGCGACTTCGTCATGCGCTTCATGCCGGAGGGGGCAGACGTCAGCAAGCTGGACGAGGCCATGGCGCAGATCAAGCCGGAGCACCTCGACCGCGCCACCTACAAGGTCGCCCTCGCCGACGGCGTGGTCCGCCGCATGGACCGCACGGCGGTGGTCAAGGCCCAGGACGTGGAGAACAAAACCGTCGTCACTATGACGCTGAGCCCGGCGCGATAGGCTGGCGCTCGTCTCCGACCCGCATCCGGACGGAGCGGCGCGCGTCCCGAGAGACGCGGCGCTCCGATCCGGGTTTACATTGTATTTATCGAATAGCGATATAGATTAATATAATAGAACATATGACACATTCATAATAAAGACCCTCTGAAATCAAACCACCGTTTCACCCATTGACGGCCATTCTGTCCCTGAATGTTGCCGGCAAAAGACAGACCGCGTGCCGATCTTGCTTAAACTGACGGCAGCTGCGATTCGGCCGGAGGCGTAGGGGCCTCCTCGCGTGAGCGCACCGTTCTTGAACCTCACCCCTGGAGGCGAAGGGGCCTGCCCCTACGACATCGGCATGACAGCACCCAAAGGAATCTGCTCCGCCCTTCTCGGCGCTGCCGCTCTGCTCTGGCTCGGCACCTTCGCCGAAACCGCCCAGGCCGGCGGCTTCGCCGTGCACGAGCAGTCGACCACGTACCTCGGCACCGCCTTTGCCGGCTCCGCGGCGGGTGGCGACATCAGCTCCATGTTCTGGAACCCGGCGGCGGCGGCCGCCGGGCCCGGTTGCAGCACGGCCTCCAGCTACAGCCTGATCCTCGGGCGCAGCGACGAGAGGGCAGACGGCGGGCTGTTTGGCAGCGGCGTTCCTGTAGCACCCGGCATCACAGCGCCTCCTCTCTCACCCCAGTCAACGGATATCGGCAGCGACCCGCTGGTTCCCGCCTCGTATCTCACCTGCCAGCTTTCCAGCAGTCTGTTCATCGGCCTGGCGCTGAACTCCCCGTTCGGGCTGCTCACCAAGCCGGACGACAGGGGCTGGGCCGGCTCGCCCATCGCCGTTACCTCCAAGGTGTTCACGGCCAACCTCAACCCCACCATCGCTTACAAGGTCACGCCTACGCTCACGGTCGGCGCCGGCGTGCAGGTGGAGTACTTTCATCTGCGCCTCACACACGGGGCGTTCCCGTTGCCGCTGGGCCCGCTCCCGCTCTCCGGCTCCCGCGAGTACGAGGCGGAGGACGTTGGCTGGGGCGGCACGGCCGGCGTGCTGTGGCAGCCGCTGCCCGGCACGTCCGTCGGCCTCGGCTACCGCTCGGCGGTGGGGATCGACGTGGGCGGCTGGTTCAGGCGCGATGCAAGCGTCACCAGTGGACCCGCGGTGTCGACCCATGCCGAGGCGGACCTCACCCTCCCCGAGCAGGTAACGCTCAGCTTCCGGCAGGCCGTCGCGCCCAAGTGGACCGTCCTCGGTACGGTGGAGTGGACGAATTGGAGCCGGCTCGGAGACGTGGCCGCGACCGGCTCGGGCTGCGGCCCGACCCGCGTGTGCGAGGTTCTGAACCTCAACTATCGCGACGGGTGGTTCTATTCGCTCGGCGCCGAGTATGCCTACACGCCCGGCATCACCTTGCGCGCCGGCGTCGCTTACGAGACCTCGCCCATCACCGACCGTACGCGCGACATCCTGGTGCCTGACAGCAACCGCGTCTTCTTGAGCGCCGGCGCCTCGTACCAGTATTCCGAGCAGATCATCCTGGATCTCGCCTACGCCCACATCTTCTTCGAAGACGCGTCGTTCTGCATGGCCAGCGCAGCCGCCAACGGTGGGAGCACGCATTGCAGGTCCAGCACGCCTCCGGGTGCCGTCCTTCTGCGCGGCGACTCCGATAGCGCGGCGGACATTGTCTCGCTCGGGCTCCGATACAGGTTCTGAGCGGGCGGTGCCGGTGCGCCCCCGATGGGGGCGTGCCTGTCAGCACGCCGATGGTGCGCCGCGCGATCCTGCACTAGCATGAGCGACCAGGCTAGGCGTGGGTCGGAACTTCGAGGAGGCGGTCATGTGCGCACCGGGATGCGTGGAGTACGTCAGATCCAAGCTGTCGCGCAGGGGCTTCTTCAAGGCGGCCGGGGCGGTGGCGGCCACGGCCACCGCGGCAGCGTGGGCGCCGGGCGAGGCCGAGGCGCACGCCTTCCCGCGCTTTTCCCGTGTGATGGACCTCACCCACACCCACTCGCCCGAGTTCCCGACGTTCTTCGGCACGCCGGGCGTCACGCTCAAGCGGCTCAAATCGCTCAAGGCGGACGGCTTCAACATGTTCGAGTGGACCGTGCTGGAGCACTCCGGCACCCACATGGACGCGCCGATCCACTTCGCCGAGAAGGGCGACGGACCTGACACGCTGCCCGTCAGGCAGCTGGTGGTGCCGCTGGCGGTCGTCGACGTATCGCGGAAGGCGGCGAGCAACCCCGACTACCAGCTCACGCCGGCCGACCTGCGCGCCTGGGAGCGGCGCTATGGCCGCCTGCCGCGCGGCAGTTGCGTGGCCATGAATTCCGGCTGGGCCAAGCGCCTCGGCAGCGACCGCTTTATCGGCAAGGACGCCCAGGGCGGGCTGCATTTCCCCGGCTTCCATCCCGAGGCCACCGACTGGCTGATGAAGGAGCGGCGCGTGCGCGGCATGGCCGTCGATACGCTGTCGCTGGACTACGGCGCCTCCAAGGACTTCAAGACGCACTATGCCTGGCTGCCCTCGGGCCGCTGGGGCCTCGAGTGCGTCGCCAATCTTGACCGCGTGCCACCGCGCGGCGCCACCCTGGTGGTGGGCGCGCCCAAGATCCGAGGCGCCACCGGCGGCCCCGCGCGACTGCTGGCGCTGATCTGAGGAGCAAGAGCGCGATGCGCCATAGGTTGGGTCGAGGCGAAGCCGAGTACCCAACACCTGTTCAGGCTCTACAGTGTTGGGTCTGCTCTTCGCTTGACCCAACGAGGTTCATACCCGCCTCAATGCATCTTCGACCAGACGCGACGCTTGGCGAAGTAGAGCAGGATGGCGGTGATAAGGAGGTACACCACCACCAAGAGGCCCAGGCGCTTGCGCTCCGCCAGGGCGGGGTCGCCCGACCAGGCCAGGAACGCCGTCACGTCGCGGGCGTAGTTGTCGACCGTCTGCGGCGTGCCATCGTCGTACTTGACGGCGTCGTTGCCGCCCGCGAACGGGTTGGGCATGGCGGTGAAGTGCGGCGCCGGGAAGACCTCGTTGTAGTTCATGCCGTCCGGCACCTTCACGTCCTTGGACGGCTCCTTGAACCCCGTCAGGTAGGCGTAGACGTAGTCCGCCCCACCCTCCTGGTAGCCCGAGAGGATGTCGCGCAGCATGCTGAGCGGCACCATGTAGAAAGGCGCGTGCGACTCGATGGAGCGTGCCTTGGTGATCAGCGACAGGTCGGGCGGCAGCGCGCCGCCGGGCTGGGACGCGCGCGCCTCCTGATCGTTCCTGTAGGGCCCCGGGATGTGGTCGGCGAGGACGGCCGGGCGCTTCAAGACCTTGCCCTGGTCGTTGGGCTCGGCGTCCACCTTGTAGTTGTCGGCCGCCAGCGACCTCACACCGGCCTCCGGGAACGCCGGGCCGCCGGGCTGCACCAGGTTGCGGAACGACAGGCGCTTGACGCTGTGGCAGCGGGAGCAGATCTCCGTATAGACCCTGAACCCGCGCTGCAGCTGGGCCGCGTTGAAATGGCCGAGCATGCCCGAGAAGGTCCAATGCTGGCGCTCGATGTGCGCTGCCTCTCCGTCGGCCGCCCAGGCCGCAGCGCCCGCGCCCAGGGTTGCCGCCAGCACCGCCACGGCTGCCTTGGTTCTAAGACCGATCACTTGCCACCTCCCGCGCTGGCGCCCTGGGCTGCCGGCTCCTTGCCCAGCACCGCTTCGGTGATGGAGCGCGGCAGCGGCCTCGACTTCTCGATCACGCCCACGATGGGCAGGATCACCAGAAGGTGCAGGAAGTAGTAGGCCGTGAAGAACCGGGCCCAGCCGACATAGGGCGGCTCAGGCGGCTTCGAGCCCAGGTAGCCGAGCGCGACCACCGAGATGATGAAGAACCAGAAGAACCACTTGTAGATCGGCCGGTACTTGGCGGAACGCACCCGCGAGGTGTCGAGCCAGGGGATGAACACGAGCAGCAGGATCGACGAGAACATCGCGATCACGCCCAGCAGCTTGTCGGGGATCGCGCGCAGGATGGCGTAGTAGGGCAGGAAATACCACTCCGGCACGATGTGCGGCGGGGTCGAGAGCGGGTTCGCCTCGATGTAGTTGTCGGAATGGCCGAGATAGTCGGGCAGGTAGAACACGAACCAGGCGAACAGCAGCACAAACACGGACAGCGCGAAGATATCCTTCATGATGGCGTAGGGCGCCATCGGCACGGAATCGGACGGCTGCTTGATGTCGAGGCCCGTCGGGTTGTTCTGGCCCACCACGTGCAGCGCCCAGATGTGCAGGCCCACCACGCCGGCAATCGCGAACGGCAGCAGGTAATGGAGGGCATAGAAGCGGGTGAGCGTGGTGCCCGACACCGAGAAGCCGCCCCACAGCCACTGCACGATGCGGGTGCCGAGCCCCGGGACGACCGCGTCGACGGAGGAGAACAGGTTGGTGATGACGGTGACGGCCCAGAAGCTCATCTGCCCCCAGGGCAGCGAGTAGCCCATGAAGGCGGTCGCCATCATCAGGAGGAAGAGGACGACGCCGAGGATCCACAGCACCTCGCGCGGCGCCTTGTAGGAACCGTAGTAGAGCCCGCGCCCGATGTGGATGTAGGCGGCCAGGAAGAAGAACGAGGCGCCCACCATATGGATGTTGCGCAGCAGCCAGCCGTAGTTCACGTCGCGGCGGATGGCCTCGACGCTGCTGAAGGCGTCGCCGGCGCTCGGGATGTAGTGCATGGCGAGCACGATGCCGGTGGCGATCTGCACACCCAGGAAGAACGTGAGGAGCCCGCCCGTGGTCCACAGGTAGTTGATGTTGCGCGGCGTCGGGAAATCGACGAACTGGCCGTGCATCAGGCGCGGCAGCGGCAGTCTCTCGTCGAGCCACTTGCCGGCGCGGCTGGCCGGCCTGAAGGTCGATTCGTGGCTGGCCATGTGAGGCTCCTCAGCCGATCTTGATCTGGGTGTCGGACTGGAACTCGTAGGGCGGCACCTCGAGGTTGCGCGGCGCCGGACCCTGGCGGATGCGCCCCGCGGTGTCGTAGTGCGAGCCGTGGCAGGGGCAGAACCAGCCGCCGTAGTCGCCCCTGGCGTCGCCCATCGACTGCCCCTTGGGGATGCAGCCCAGGTGGGTGCAGATGCCGACCATGACCAGCCAGTTCTCCTTGCCGGCCTTGGTGCGGTTCTCGTCGGTGGCCCTGGCGCTGTCGGGCAGGGCGTCGTTGCGGGCGACGGGGTCCTTCAGGTCCGCCAGCCTCACATCCTTCGCCGCCTTGATCTCGTCGGGCGTGCGATTGCGGATGAAGACCGGCTTGCCGCGCCACAGGACGGTGATGGCCTGACCCTGCTTGACCGGGGAGAGGTCCACCTCGGTGGAGGCCAGCGCCTGGGTGGAGGCGTCGGGGTTCATCTGATGGATGAAGGGCCACAGGGCGGCGGCGGCGCCCACGACGGCGAAGGCCTGTGCGGCAATGACGATGAAGTCGCGCCGATTGGGATCATCCGCGGTATGCGACGCCAAGTCTGCCTCCCTTTAGCCTACTCTGTCCGGGCCTTGGGCCGGGCGCCCCGCGGCGCCCTTCCGGCAACCGGGCAGCCTGCACGAGCCTCGATTGTCAGCGGACGGTCCACGCGGATTGCGGCCCTTGCCGACACTCCCGCGCGATTGTCCGTGGCATAATCGATGACGGGGCCCGGCCACCCAACAGGACGGATTGACGCGCGATGTTTGGCACTCCTCAGGCCCTTTCACAAGGCCGTTTGGCGGGGTTTGGCGAGGGCAATTTGGCGCATCGCGAAGGGGTCAGACCCCTCGCATCATCGCGGTATTGGAACTCCCAACGGTGGAGGCGAGGGGTCTGACCCGTAACCCGCCCCCAACCCGCCCCCAACCCGCCCCGGGCCGGCTAGAATGCAGCCCATGCGGCTCGCCTTGTACCAACCCGACATCGCCCAGAACACCGGCACCATGCTGCGCCTGGCGGCCTGCCTTGGGGTTGGCGTCGACGTCATCGCCCCCACCGGCTTCGACATGACCGACCGGGCGTTGCGGCGCGCCGGACTCGACTACCTGGCGCACGTCGAGATTGTGCGCCACGCGAGCTTTGCCGATTTCGAGGCGGCGCGGCAGCGCTCCGGCTCCCGCCTCGTCCTGCTGACCACCCGCGCCGAGCCCCCCTATACCAGCTTCGCCTTCCAGGCCACAGACATCCTGCTCGTCGGCCGCGAGAGCGCCGGGGTGCCGGAGACCGTCCACCAAGCCGCCGACGCCCGCCTGCGCATCCCCATCCGCCCCGGCCTGCGCTCCCTCAACGTGGCAGTCGCCGCCGCCATGGCGCTGGGGGAGGCGCTGCGGCAGACGGGCTGCGGGGGTCAGGTTCCGCGCGCCGGCGAAGACCGGGGTTGACCCATGGAACCGCCGTGCGTGCGAGCTTGCCCAAATTGACAGCGCACACCATAGCGGTACGATGGCAGCCAAGCATGAGGAGCAGACCTCCATGAGCGAGACCCGAACCTACAGCGTAGTCTTGAGGCCCGAGCCCGAGGGCGGGTTTACGGTGCTTGTCCCCCTGTTCCCCGAGATCGTAAGCTACGGCGACGATGAGCGCGAAGCGCTCGATATGGCCAAGGAAGCCATCGAGTTGGCCATCGAGCATCGCGCGAGCCTGGGCGAGGACATCCCCGATACGCAGCCCATCCCGGTGCGGGAGGTGACGGTTCTGGTTCCTGCAGCATGACGCGGCGGCTGCCCTCGCTCAGGGCGGCCCAGGTCATGCGCGCTCTCGAACGTGCCGGCCTGGTGCAGGTTCGGTCGAAGGGCAGTCACCGCGTCTTTCAACATCCCGCCGATCCGGCTCGCCGGGCCATCGTCTCTGATCATCGCGGCAAGGATATCCCCCAAGGTACGCTGCGCAGCATCATCGACCAGGCGGGTCTCACGGTCGACGAGTTCATCGACCTCTTGTGACGGGACATGGGCGAGAGAAGCCGACTGGGAAGCACCGCCACCCCAGCCGGCAAATGGTCTACTCCGCCGCCGCCACTGCCTCCGCCAGGAACCCGCCCGACTGGCGGGCCCACAGGTCGGCATACACGCCGCCCTTCTGCAGCAGCGACGCGTGGGTGCCCTCTTCGACGACACGGCCGTGGTCGAGGATCACCAGGCGGTCCATGGCGGCGATCGTCGACAGGCGGTGGGCGATGGCGATCACCGTCTTGCCGGCCATCAGGTTATAGAGCTGCTCCTGGATCGCCGCCTCGGCCTCCGAGTCGAGCGCGCTGGTGGCCTCGTCCAGCACCAGGATCGGCGCGTTCTTCAGCAGAACGCGCGCAATCGCGATGCGCTGGCGCTGGCCGCCGGAGAGCTTCACGCCGCGCTCGCCCACGTGCGCGTCGTAGGCTCTGCGCTCGCGCAGGTCCGAGAGGCCCTGGATGAAGTCGTGGGCCTGGGCCCTCTTCGCAGCCGCCATCGCCGCTGTCTCGCCCGCATCGGGACGGCCGTAGAGGATGTTGTCGCGCACCGAGCGGTGCAGCAGCGAGGTGTCCTGCGTCACCATGCCGATCTGCGCCCGCAACGAGTCCTGGGTGACGGCGGCGATGTCCTGCCCGTCGATCAGGATGCGGCCCGACTCCAGGTCGTAGAAGCGCAGCAGCAGGTTGACGAGCGTGGACTTGCCCGCGCCGGAGCGGCCGACCAGGCCCACCTTCTCGCCCGCCCTGATGTGCAGGTTGAGGTCGTGGATCACCCCGCCCGGCCGCGCCGTGCCGGCCCCGACAGGCTGGCCGTAGTGGAAGTCGACGTGGTCGAAGCGGATGTCGCCCTTCGTCACCTTGAGCGGCTTGCTGTCGGCCTTGTCCACCACCTGGTTGGGCCGGGAGATGGTCTCCAGGCCCTCCTGCACCGTGCCCACGTTCTCGAAGATGCCGGCCACGACCCACAGGATCCAGCCCGACATGCCGATGATGCGCAGCACCAGGCTCATGACCGCGGCGATGGCGCCGATGGTGACGAGATCCTGCGCCCACAGCCAGATGGCCACGCCGCTCGCCGACACCATGAGGATGCCGTTGAGGGAGTAGAGCACCAGGTCCATGACGGTGACGAGGCGCAGCGAGGCCTGCCACTTCTCGATCTGCTCCTGCAGCGCCGCGCGCGCGTAGTCGTCCTCGCGCTCGGCGTGGGCGAAGAGCTTGACTGTGAGGATGTTGGTGTAGCTGTCGACGATGCGCCCAACCAGCATGGAGCGCGCCTCCGACGCCGCCGTGGATCGCTCCTTGATGCGCGGCACGAACACGGCCAGAGCCACGATGTAGAGCGCGAGCCAGGCGACCAGCGGGATCAGCAGGCGCCAGTCGGCGGCGGCGAACACCACGGCAGCGCCTATCCACTGCACGACCGCGTACCAGATGGCATCGATCACCTGCACCACCGAGTCGCGCAAGGCCGGCCCGGTCTGGATGATCTTGTTGGCCACCCGGCCCGCGAAGTCGTTCTGGAAGAAGCCCAGGCTCTGGCGCAGCACGTAGCGGTGCGTAAGCCAGCGGATGCGGGTGGAGACCGGTGCGGCGATGATCTGGTTCTTGATGAGCTCGTGCGCGGTGGAGACAACGGGCCGCGCGATGAGGGCGATCAACGCCATCGTCAGCAGAATGGTGCCGTGATCGGCGAAGAACTGCGACGGCGTCTGGGCGCCCTTCATCATGTCGACCAGGCTGCCGACGAACGCCAGCAGCGCCACCTCGATGAGCGACCCCAGGAGGCCGGCCACCAGGAGCAGGGCGAATGCCGGCCAGATCGGCCGCACGAAGTGGTCGTAGAAGGCAAGCAGCGTTTCGGGCGGGCGCGCCGGCTGCGCGTCCGGGAAGGTGGCAATGCGGCTTTCGAACCAGCGGAACATGGCGGAATCCTTGGGCGGAGGTCGGCCCCCCGCGTGAATGTTTCGTTTCTGCACTCAAGGCTGGAGGCGACGGGTCCAGCCCCTCTACGAGGCCTGACCCCGAGGACCGGCAGCGACAGCAGGAGAAAGGCTGGAAAAGGCGCGCGCCGCAGGTCCCCATAAGATCCGGAGAACCGATCTGCGGCCTGGCGCGTAAAGAAGCGCGGGCGCCGTCAGCGGTCTCTGGAAGCGTTGATTACGATCATGTGGACCCCCCGCGGGACATTTCAATTTGCGCGCGGGCTCATACCACGGCAGGTTGCGACGCGCCAGCCTCCGTTCCGCGATGTGCAGCGCGATAACGCCGATTTGTCCGAGGACACGAAATGGCCGTAGGAAATTCTCTCGAAGATCACAAAGCGCAGGCCCGGCGCTGGTTCGAGACCCTGCGCGACGACTTGTGCGCGGCGATCGAGGCCCTGGAGACGGCCCTGCCGGCCCAAGCCCAGCTTGGGCAGATGACGCCGGGCCGGTTCGAGCGCACGCTGTGGAACCGGCCCGGGCAGGCCGAAGGCGGCGACGCGGATGGGGGAGGCGGCGTGGCCAGCCTGATCCGAGGCGGCCGGGTGTTCGAGAAGGCCGGCGTCCACACCTCTACCGTCTACGGCGAGTTCGCGCCGGAGTTCCGCAAGCAGATCCCTGGTGCCGATGAGGACCCGCGCTTCTGGGCCTCGGGCGTGTCGCTCATCGTGCACCCGCAGAGCCCGCATGTGCCTACGGCGCACATGAACACGCGCTTCGTCGTCACCAGCAAATGGTGGCTCGGCGGCGGCGGCGATCTCACGCCCATGCTGAACGCCCGCCGCACCCAGGATGACCCGGATACGACAAGCTTCCACGCGGCGATGGAGAAGGCCTGCGCTCCGCACAAGGTGGCCGACTACGCCCGCTACAAGAAGTGGTGCGAGGAATACTTCTATCTGCCCCACCGCAAGGAGACGCGCGGCGTCGGCGGCATCTTCTACGACTACCTGGCGCCGGCTGACACTGACGGCGGATGGAACGCTGCCTTCGCCTTCACCCAGGACGTGGGCCGGTCCTTCCTGGCGGTGTATCCCGAGCTGGTACGGCGCAATTTCGCCAAACCCTGGAGCGAAGCTGAGCGCGAGGAGCAACTGGTGCGCCGCGGTCGCTACGTCGAGTTCAACCTTCTCTACGACCGCGGCACCGTGTTCGGCCTCAAGACCGGCGGCAACGTGGAGTCCATCCTCTCCTCCATGCCGCCCGTCGTGAAGTGGCCATGAAGAGAGATGTCAGGCCCTTCGGGTCTGACACCGTGGCACGAACGGGATTGGAGCTCCGGTGTCAGACCCAGCGGGGCTGACACCACTAATGCAGCACCGGCCCCTTGAGCAGGCTGCGGCGGTCGGTGGAGCGCACCGTCACCTCAAAGGTGCGACCCTCGCGGTTGATGGTGAGCGGCACCGCCACGCCGGCCTCGCCCAGCGCCCAGACGCGGCGGAAAAGCTCCGCCAGGCTCGGCACGGCGCCGCCGGCCACAGCCAGCACGATATCGCCCTCGCGCAGGCCGGCCAGCTCCGCCGGCCCGCGGTCGGCCGCGCCGAGCAGGGCGACGCTGCTGCCGATCTCGGTGGCGTAGAGGCCGAGCCACGGCCGCGCCGGCCGGTTGGGCCGGCCGATGGTGGCGAGATCGTTCAGGATCGGCTTCAGCAGATCGATGGGCACGATCATGTTGGCGTCGTCGCTCTGGCGCGAGCGGAGCGGCAGCGGCCGCTCCGGATCGGCGCTCACCGCCTGGATCTGCAGGGAGCCGATGCCCAAGAGCTCGCCGCTCGGCCCGATCAGCGCGGTGCCGCCCCAGAACGGATGCGCCGGCGCCGTATAGATCGCCTCCTCCAGCAGATACTCCCAGTAGCCGGCGTACTCCTGCTTGGCGATGACGTTCGCCACCACCGAGCGGCTGCGGCCTCCGGAGCCGGCCACCACCACCGGCATTCCCACCTCCACCTCGCTCGACTGGCCGAGCGGAAGCGTGGGCTCGTCCAGGTGCGCCAGCGCCTGCACCAGGCCGAAGCCCGTCTCCTGGTCGTAGCCCAGCACGTGGCCGGGCACCGTGCGCCCACCGCTCAGGCTCAGCCAGATGGTCTCCGCCTCGGTGATCAGATAGCCGACGGTGAGCACAAGGCCGTCCTTGCGGATCAGCGCGCCGTGGCCCACCCGCTCGGTGCCGAGGATGTCGGCGGTGAAGGCGTCGGGCGGCACCAGCGCCCGGATGCCCACCATGGCGCCCAGGACCTCGTCCAGCTCGTACTCGTAGTCCTCGCGTTTCGGATGCACGGCCGCTCCACCGGCTGCGGAATGTGACACGGGTGCTGCTCCTTTCCAATTGTAACGCCTTTGCAGCCCTGCCGCCACAATCGTACGGCCCGCCTAGCGCCTCTGTGAAGGCATCTGGTAAGAAGCCAAGCTCTATTCTCAAGTCAAGGGGGAGAGCGTCATGGCAGTCTTCTTCGCGTTCCTGCATCACGTCTCGGCGTTCACGCTGTTCGCGGCGCTGGTGGTGGAGCTCGTGCTGTTGCGGAGCACCCTGACGGTCGAGAGCGCGCGCAAGATCCTGCGGGCCGACATGATCCTCGGCATCTCAGCGGGCGTGCTCCTGCTGGTCGGCCTCGCGCGCGTGTTCCACTTCGAGAAGGGCGCCCTCTATTATTTCCACACCTGGACCTTCATCACCAAGCTGTCGCTGTTCATCATTATCGGCTTCCTCTCCATCATCCCGACGCGCGAGTTCCTGCGCTGGCGATCCTCCGTCAAGGCTGGGCAGGTCCCCGCTGTGGCGCCCGAGAAGCTCAGGTCGGTCGGCATGATCGTCCACATCGAGCTGACGGCGATTGTCGTCATTCTGCTGATGGCTGCGATGATGGCCAAGGGGATCGGACTCATCGGCTGATAGCGCTGGCCGCGGCGGGACAAGCAGTTCCATCGTACCCTGATCGAAATGGCACCGTGGCGATAGGCAAAGCCGGGTCATGCAGCGGGTGTCCGTCATTGGCAACAGCGGAGGGGGCAAGTCCACCATCGCCCGCCGCCTCGCCGCGCGATTGGCCTATCCCTGCGTGGAAATCGATACCCTGTTGTGGCTGCCGGATTGGCGACCGGCTCCGGTGGAGAGGTACGATGCCGAGCATGCCCGCCTGATTGCCGCGGAGCGATGGATCATCGACGGTCTGGGACGGCTGCAGTCCATTCCGCAGCGACTCTCCCGTTCCACCGACATAGTCCTTATAGACTTGCCGCTGTGGATGCATTTCTGGCTGGCGGCCGAGCGGCAGCTCCAGTGGGCGGCCGGCGACCTCAAGAATCCGCCGGCCGGCATTGCGCAGATGCCGCGAACCGAGGCGCTGTTCCGGACGATCTGGGAGGTCGACCAGACCTGGATGCCGGAGATCCGCAGACTCGTGGCCGTGGAGGAAGCGCGCGGGAAACATGTGTCCCGGCTCTCATCGGTCTCCGATCTGGAGAATTTTGGCTTGCCAGAGCCTGCCAATTCAAACTGAATGACGGCAAACCAATGTGGGAGGCGCATCGATGGTCGCCATCGCCATCCTCGACGACTACCAGAACGTGGCGCTCAGCATGGCCGACTGGTCAGGCCTGCAGAAGAACCACAGGATCGTGGCGTTCAATGAGCGCCTGCCGGACGTGGAGGCCGTGGCTCGGGCGCTGGCCGAGTTCGAGATCGTCGGCGTCATGCGCGAGCGCACACCTTTCCAGCGCGCGCTGTTCGAGAAGCTGCCCAAGCTCAAGCTGCTGGTCACCACCGGCAAGCGCAACGCGTCCATCGACCTGGAGGCCGCCAAGGCCCACGGCGTGACGGTGTGCAACACGGGCGGCGCGGGACGGGCGACGGCCGAGCTGACCGTGGGTCTCATGATCGCGTTGGCGCGCCATTTCCGCGAGGAATTCCAGGCCATGCGGCCGGGCGGCGGCTGGCAGACCACGCTGGGCATCGACCTGGAGGGCCGCACGCTCGGCCTCCTGGGCCTCGGCAACCTGGGGGCCAAGGTCGGCCGGATCGGCGCCGCCATGGGCATGAAGGTGATCGCCTGGAGCCAGAACCTCACGGCCGAGCAGGCGGCGGAGCGTGGCGCCGAGCGGGTCGAGAAGGACGAGTTGTTCCACCGCTCGGATGTGATCTCGATCCACCTCGTGCTGTCGCCGCGCTCGCGCGGACTGGTGGGCGCGCGCGAGCTCGGTCTGATGAAGCCGACGGCGCTGCTCATCAACACCTCGCGCGGCCCCATCGTCGACGAGGCGGCGCTGCTGGCAGCGCTGAAGGAAAAGCGCATCGCCGGCTTCGGCGGCGACACCTACGACGTGGAACCGCTGCCGGGCGATCATCCGCTGCGCGCCGAGCCGCGCGCGCTGCTGACGCCGCACCTCGGCTACGTGACGGAAGAGACCTACCGCGACTTCTTCGGCGGCATGGTGCAGGCCATCGAGGCTTGGCTCGCCGGCAAGCCGATCAACGTGCTGGCATAGGTCTCCCTCTCCCCGCAAGCGGGGAGAGGGGCTCCGCTACGTCAGCACCACCAGCGCATCCGCGGCCACCACACCGTCCGGCCCCACGAACAGCGGATTGATATCCGCCTCCATGAGGCGCGGCGCAAGAGCGGCGGCCATCTGCGAGGCGGAGACGAGGGTGCGGGCCAGGGCCTCCTTGTCGGCCGGGGGCTGGCCGCGGTAGCCATCGAACAGCTTCGCGCCGCGCAGCTCGGCGATCATCTCGCGGGCCGTATCAAGATCGAACGGGGCGATGCGGTAGGTCACGTCCTTCAGCACCTCGGTGAGCACGCCGCCGAGGCCCAGCGCCACCACCGGCCCGAAGCTCGCGTCGTTGACGATGCCGATCAGGGCCTCGACGCCCTTAGCCATCTCGGACACCAGCACCCCGTCGATGGTGGCGCCGGGCAGGGCCTTGGCGGCGTTGGACGTCACGGCGCGCGCCGCCTCGGCGAGATCGTCGCGCGTCACGCCCAGGCGGACGCCGCCGGCCTCCGTCTTGTGGGCGATGTCGCGCGAGACGATCTTCACGGCGAATGGCGCATTGAGCTCTCGCGCGACAGCCTCGGCGTTGGCGCCCGCGGGGACAAGCACCTCCCTGGGCGTGGCGATGCCGAACGCGCGCAGCACAGCCTTACCCTCGGCCTCGTTGAGCGTGGCTGCGCCGGCCGGCAGCTCGAGGCCCGGCGGCGTACGCACCTCGGGCGGCCGGCGCGGCAGCAGCCGGCGCCGGTCGGCGGCGAAGCGGGCGAGCGCGGCTGCGGCACGGGCGAGCCGCACCGGCGTCGTGAGAAACGGCACGCGCGCCTCGAAGAGCGCCTCCACCGCCGCGGCCGACTTGGCGTGACGGCCGGACCAGGCGACGTGCACCGGCTTGTCCGAGGTCACCGCCGCGGCGGCGATGGCCTCGCAGGCCCGCTGCGCCGCGCCGCCCGAGACCGACGCCAGCAGGATGGAGAGCTGGTCGATGTTGGGGTCGGCGAGCACCACCTCCAGCGCCGAGGTGAGCACGCGCATGTCGTTGAAGAACGCCGCCGTCACGTCGGCCGGGTTCTGGGCCGAGCCGAACGCCGGCACGACCTTGCGCAAGGCCTCCAGCGTCGCGTCGGCGAACGGCGGCAGCGTGAGGCCGCCCTTAATCGCCGCATCGGCGTAGACCACGCTGGAGCCGCCCGAGATCGAGAGCACGCCCACGCGGCTGCCGCGGGGCAGCCGTCCCTGGGCGAATACCTTAGCGATGTCGACGATGGGCTCCACGTCGTCCACCTCGATCAGGCCGGCCTGGCGCAGGGCGGCGCGGTAGAGGTCGGCGCTGCCCGTCATGTTGGCGGTGTGCGAGGCGGCAGCCTTGATGCCCGCGTCGGTGGTTGCGGCCTTCCAGATCATCACCGGCTTGCCTCTCGCCAGCGATTTGCGGCCGACATCGAGCAGGCGGCGGGCATCCGGCGTGCCTTCCAGGTAGGCGAAGGCGATGGAGGTGCCGGGGTCGTCCAGGAAGGCGGAGAGCAGCTCCGGCATGTCGATATCGGTCTCGTTGCCCGAGGAGACGCAGTAGCGGAAGCCCAGGCCCTGCGCCTCGGCGAGGTTGACGATGCCGTAGCCGAAGCCGCCCGACTGGAAGGCGCACGACACCGAGCCGGGGCGGAAATCGGTCTCGTCGACGACGCTGCCGAAGGCCGCCCACACGCGCTCGCGCAGCGACAGGACGCCCTGGCAGTTGGGGCCGACCACGCGCACGCCGCTCCCGGCGATCACCTGCTTCAGCTCCGCCTCCAGTCGGCGGCCCTCGGCGCCGGTCTCGCGGAAGCCCGCTGTCAACACGATCGCGAACGGGATGCCGGCCTTGCCGCAGTCGCGCACCGCCGCGGCGACGGCCGGGGCCGGCACGGCGACGATGGCGAGGTCGCAGGGCCCCTCGATGGAGGCGGCATCGGGGTAGCACTTGAGGCCGTGCAGCTCCGGATACTTCGGATTGACCGGAAAGATGCCGCCCGCGTAGCCCGCGCCTTTCAGTGCCTTGATCGGCTGGCCGCTGATGCGGCTCAAGTCCGACGAGGCGCCGATGATGGCGATGCCGCGCGGATGGAACAGGCGCTCGAAGCTCACGTCTCTTTCCTCCCCGCCGGGCGGCGAGATTCCCGTTGCTGCCGTCCCGAATTTGTGGCGCTGTTGTGCGCAAAGGATTGATCCAGGACCGAGAGCTTAATGCCTATGTCGTCGCGGACGCCAGCCGGCGTTGTTGCCATCCTGCTGGTCGCCTTCTTCACTGACGGCGCAAGGGCCGAGACCGTGGCCGAGACGCTCGCGAGATGGGGCCTCCTCGGCACCTGGGCGACGGACTGCAGCCGGCCGCCGAGCCAGGCCAACCACCGTCTGTCCTATGTCGCGCGCGCGGGCGGGCGGGCGTTCCATGAGCGCAATTTCGGCAACACGCGCGATTCCCGCGAGATCCGGGCGGCCGCTCTCAGGCCGGGCGGACTGATCGAGGTGGTGGCAGATTTCGGAGCGCTCGGCGGCGTGCGCAAATGGACCATGATCAAGGATGCCGACGGCCGCATCAGGACTCTCGCCAACAGCAGGATCGACGGCAGCGACGCCACCATCACGGACGGCCGCCTCGTCGTCGGCAGCGGAGCCAAGACCGCCTGGCAGACACGATGCCCGGTGAATCCGAAGGGCCTGCGCGAGGTGCGCCGGGCCTTGCCTCGCATTTGACCGCCCTCTCATTTGACCACCCCTCATTTGACCGCCCCTCATTTGACCGGTGGAGGCGCGCCTGTCATGGTCGCGCGGACCTGAGACGCCCCTGGCGATGCCATTGCCTTTTGGGAACCCCAGCATGATGACCGTCGAGGAGGCCATCGTCGGCCGGCACTGCAACCGTGCGTTCCTGCCGAAGCCGGTGCCGCGCGAGGTGATCGCGCGCATTCTCGAGACCGCCGGCCGCGCGCCCTCCGGCTCCAACATCCAGCCGTGGAAAGTGTGGGTGCTCGACGGCGCCGTGAAGGAGGAGGTCGCGCGCGAGATCGCCGCCCTCTACGATGCCGGCAATGTGGGTCCGCGCGAGTACAACTACTACCCCGAGAAATGGCGCGAGCCGTATCTCGCGCGCCGGCGCGCCTGCGGCTGGGGGCTCTACGGACTGTTGGGGATAGGCCGCGCCGACAAGGACAAGATGCACGCCCAGCATCGGCGCAACTTCCTGTTCTTCGACGCGCCGGTGGGGCTCATCTTCTCCATCGACCGCGACCTGGAGCAGGGCTCCTGGCTCGACTACGGCATGTTCCTGCAGAGCATCATGATCGCCGCGCGCCCCTTCGGCCTGGAGACCTGTCCGCAAGCCGCATTCCTCAACTTCCACGACGTGCTGCAGAAGCGGATCGGCATTCCCGCGGAGCAGATGATCGTGTGCGGCATGTCCCTGGGGTATCCCGACCCGATCGAGAAGGTGAACGGGTTCAGCCCTGAGCGGCTCACGGCCGACGAGTTCGTTACGTGGGTGGAGGAGGTGAGGCGGGCATAGGTGTCAGACCCGGAGGGTCTGACACCATCACTTCGCCGGGGGCTCGACGAGGACGGGGGCGACCTCGCCGCCGTCGATGCCGAGCGCCAGCTCGCCGCGCTTCAGCCGCAAGGCCTCGGCGCCGAACAGCTCGTGGCGCCAGCCCTTGAGGGCGGGGATGTCAGGCTCGTGCTCGGCGGCAAGGCGTTCGAGATGATCCGCATCGGCGATCAGACGGGGCGCGACCTTGTGGCGGGCGGCGCAGGCCTTGAGCAGCACCCGCAGCAGCTCGACGGTGGCCTGCTTCTCCGCCGGCAGACCCGTGCTCTCCCGCAACGGCGGCAGGGTCCTGGGATCGCGTTTGAGGCCGCGGTTGACGGCCTCGACGATCTCCTTGGCGCGCTGGGAGCGGGCGAAGCCCTCGCTGAGCGACCTGAGGTGGGCGAGCTGGCCAACCTCGGTCGGCGCGCTGTTGGCGACGTCGTAGAGAGCCTCGTCGCGCAGGATGCGGTTGCGCGGCACATCCTGCGCCTGCGCCAGCCGCTCGCGCCAGGCCGCCAGCTCGATCAGCACCGCCAGGCCCTTGCGGTTCTTGACCCGCATCTTGAGGCGACGCCAAGCGTCCTCGGGGCGGGTCTCGTAGGTCTCCGGGCTTGTGAGCTCGGCCATCTCCTCGTCGAGCCAGCGCACCCTGCCCGTGGCCTCCAGCTCGCCCTTGAGGCGGCGGTAGACATCGCGCAGGTGGGTCACGTCGGCGAGCGCGTAGGCCAGCTGCTTGTCCGACAGGGGGCGGCGCGCCCAGTCGGTGAAGCGCGAGGTCTTGTCGAGGGAATGGCCGGTGAGCTGCTTGACGAGGCTCACGTAGCTCACCGACTCGCCGAAGCCGCACACCATGGCGGCGACCTGGGTGTCGAAGATCGGGTGCGGGATTCGGTGGGCCTGGATCCAGACGATCTCCAGGTCCTGGCGGGCGGCGTGGAACACCTTGACTACGCGTTCGTCGGCCATCAGTGCATAGAAGGGCGCGAGATCGATACCGGGCGCGAGAGGGTCGACGATGGCCTCCTCGCCGGGCGCAGCGACCTGGATGACGCAGAGCCTCGGCCAAAAGGTCTGTTCGCGAATGAACTCGGTATCGACGGCGACGAAAGGGTGGACGGCGAGGCGACTGCAGAGGTCGCTGAGCTGCGATGTCGTTGTGATCGGACGCATGGGCGGGCGGTTTATAACCGTATCTTTCCGGCCACACAATCCTTAGAGGTGTCGAACGGTGGAAGACCCACTGGGTCTTGGAGCGACAAGTGTCCGACCCTCCGGCCAGAGGGTCTGACCGTTGCGCGGACACTTAGCCTCCCGTCCTCGCCTCCACCGTGAAGTTGGAGAGCAGCGCGGTGAGGGGATCGCGTCTGGCGGCCTCGATGAGCTGCAGCAGGCCCACGCTGCCGCCCTTGGGTTTCAGCGCGATGGTCAGCGTCTCGCCTTTGCCCTGCACAAAGCGGGCGAGGGCGTCGAACACGGGCTGCAGCTCGGGAGCCGTCTGCGTGGCTTCCGCGGCCCTTTGCGCCAGGGTCTCAACCAGCAGTGCGCGGCCAACCTCGGCGTCTCCGCCCTTGGTCTGCCCCAGCTGCGCGGCGGCCACCTCGACCAGGCCGAGGTCGCGCAGGGTCAGCTCGACCGGGCCGGCCTCCACAAGCGGGGCGGCAGCCAACGCCTTGAGGAAATCGGTGGAGAGCATCTCGCGCGGGACGTTGCCGGCCGACGCCTTGATCGACAACCCCAGCACATCGCGGATCTCTACGGCCGCCGGCGCCAGCGCCACTTTCTGCTCGGCCTCGTGCCAGCGGGCGCCAAGGTCCAGGCTGACCGTCAGGCTGGCCATGCCGCGTCCGGCGAGCGCCCTGACGAAGGCATCGGGGTCGGCCGGGCCGATGGGGCCGGACAGCTTGGCGGACAGACGGGCCTCGGAGGGCACACCGCCGACGAGTTGCCCCCACGCCGCGTCGAACGCCTCGACATGCACCGTGCGGCCGGTTGCCGGGTCAGGAACCGCGAAATCCTTGAACTCGACGCCCTCGATCGCGCCGAGCAGAGCCATGGCCGGACTCATGGGTGGACTGATGGCCTGACTCGGGGCCTGACTCGGAACCTGACTGGGGCCGCCCGGCCGCTGGCCCAGCGAGGCGATCTGCGTCGAGGTGGTGCGGAGCAGCTTGACGATGTCGAACCCCCTGACGCTCATGCGCCCGACCTTGACGGTCTCGCCGGGGACCGGCTGGCCGTTGAGCCCCTCAATGACCCTGCGCCCGATCCCGGCGGGCTCCTTCGGGGCCTTCTGGGCCTCCAGCTGCTCGATGGAGAGCTCGGCCAGCCGTCCATTTTCGAGCCCCTTGAAGGCAATGCTGCCGATGGCGATGCCCTCACGCGGGGTGTCCACCTTCAGGCCCAGCAGCTCCAGCCGGCCGATGCCGATGCCTTCGTAGAGACCCGCCATCTTGTCGACCAGCATGACGAGCTGCGCGGCCGTGGGCGGCGCGTTGCCTTGCCTCGTCACCTCCATGAGGAAGTCAAGATCGTCGAGCGACAGTCTGGCCGGGTGCAGGCCGAGCTCCTCGGCGACGATGCGGTCGATGACGAGGCCGGTGCCGTCGCCGAGCCGCACCGTGTAGGGGCCGGCAGCGATCTGCCCGTACACGCGCTGGTAGCCTTCGCTTCTGGGGCGGGACGGATCGAGCCAGGCGAGCACCGGCCCGATATCGATGTCGCGCACCGAGGCATTGGCCATCTCGCCGGTGAAGCCCGGGCCGGTACGCCCGGAGCCGGCGCGGAGCGCGATCTTCTCGACGGTCGCCTCGGCGATGCGGCCGTTTGCGACCTCGCGCAGGACGAGGTTGGAATAGGTGTACTCGGCGGTGCCGACGAGGGCCGTCTGAGGCGCAGGAGCGGGGCGACTGCTCGCTTCCGCCGGGGTGACCGTCACGGTGAGCGAGGGCGCCTCGATGGAGGAGGCGGCGATGGCGCTGAGCTGCTCCAACCAGCGGCGCGTGGCATCGGCTAAGGAGACGCCTTTCGTCGGCGCAACCGGACGCTCGGAGAAGTCCGTGAGCGTGACGCGCGGCGCCTTCTGCTGCATCCGCGCGCCGGCAAGGCCCGGCAAGACCTGGCTGATCTGCAGGCCGACGATGTCGAGGCGGCGCGCTCGTCCGGACGGCTCCACTCCGGTGGCGATCACCTCGTCGATGGAAATCCGCGCGTCGGACGAGGAGGGCAACGTAATCGCCACGTCGGCCACCTTGAGCGTGCGCGTCCAGAGATCGAACCGCACCGGGCCGCGCGTGGCCGAGCCGCCACCGGAGCGCCAGAGATCGAGCCGGGCGTCCACCTCGCGCGCGGCGGTGCGCTCGGCCCAGTGGACGGCGCCGAAATATCCGCCGACGCCGACGAGCAGCGCCACGAGAAGACCCAGGATAACCTTACGCATGGATTGCCCCCACCCTTGGGCCGGGCGGCAGCCGTCAACGGCCCGCCCGGCGCCCAGTTGCCTGCCTCAGGCGCGCGGTCCTAGCGCCGCAGATGGGCAAGAGCGGGGCAGGGTCAAGCGAAGCGAGGCCCCAAGAGCCCACAATCCTGGCGGGCAGACGGGCCTGGCGGGCAGACGGGTCAGCGTGTCAGCACGATGAAATCAGTGCCGGGCCCGGTCTCGCCGCTGGTGCCGTGCTCGGAGACGATCAGTGTAGCGCCCACCCACAGGCGGTCGGCGATGAAGCGGCGCGTGGCCTCGGGCAGCTCGAAGCGCGCGAGCGCGCCGGCGGCGGTTTCCTGGGGGAGGCCCGGCGCGGGTGCAGGCTGCGCAGGTCCACCGCGGCGGTCGCCCGGCCGGGCCGCGCGGGGCGCCGGGGAGGGCAGAGAGACGGAGAGCCAGCGCAGCGCCGCACCGTCGGCAGCGGTGTCTGTGGCGAGGTAGACGTGAGTGCCCAGCGGCGGTCCGTCGCCGAGGAACCGCACCGGGGCCTCGTGGACAGGCTCCCAACCCTGGCGGATGTAGACGCGGCCTGCCCTGCGGCTCACCAGGATGGAGATGGGCTCCAGGCTGCGCTCGACCGCCTTGACGGCCGCGGCGGCCTCCCGGCGGGCCTCCTCGGCCTCGGCGGCGGCCGTCGCTGCCTCGAAGGCCTCCTGGCGAAGCGCGGCCTCGATCAGGCGCCCCGACTCGGCGGCCCGCTGAGCGTCGGCGAGACTGTCCTCGGCAGCGGCGAGAGCCTCGGCCGCGCGCTCCGTCGCGGGCGGCTGGGAGGGCACGGCGGCAGCCCGCGTTGCGGCGTCGTGCCGACGCTCGGCGGCGGCGAGGGCCAGCTCGGCCCGGCGCAGCGCTGCCAGGGCGTTGCGCGCCTCGGCGGCCTTCGCGCCGGCAGCCTCGGCAGCCAGCTTGGCGGCCCTGGCTGTCGCGGCCACGTCCTTGAGGGCGATGGCACTGGCCGCGTTGGCGCGCTGCCAGGGGGTGAGACGAGGCAAGCCGGAGGGCCCGATCTGCTCCTGCGCGTCCACGACCCTGCGCTCTGCCGCCGAGGCGAGGCTGGGGCCGGTGGGCAGAGCGGCCACCTCCTCTTGCGAGCGATCGACGTCGAGGGGCATCGGTGTCAGCCTGGGGGACGGCAGACGCTCGTCCTCGATGGCGAGCGCCGGGGCGTCGTTGGGCGCCACCACCACCCGCGTGCCAACCCTGGTCATTCCCCACAGCTCGGCCGCGAAGCCGTGCGGAAGCCGGATGCAGCCGTGCGAGGCGGGAAAACCGGGCAGCACGCCGGCGTGCAGCGCGATACCGGACCAGGTGAGCCGCTGCATGAACGGCATCGGCGCGCCGGAATAGATGTTGGACTCGTGATATCGCCGCTTCTGCAGCACCGAGAACACACCCGTCGGCGTGCCGTAGCCCATCATGCCGGTGGAGACGAGGCTCTGCGCCACGAGGCCCTTCCCGTCGTAGAGGTGGAGGCGTTGGCGGGCGATGGAGATGACGGCGAGCAGTGGCCCCCTGGGCGTCTCGGCGGCCTTTGGCTTGTGCCCGCCGTGCGGGGCGGCGGCACCGGGAGCGCGGGGCTCCGCCTCGCCCGGGGCGGCAGCCAGCATCAGCGCCGCCAGGGTCAACGCGGCGACGCCGAGGCGACGCCCTGCGGCGACACGCAAACGCGACCCGGCCACGCGAGTGACCGGAAATTGACCAACCTTGCGCAAATCGCCACCCCCGCCCTGGCAATGACACCGCTCTGCCGTGGACGGGCGGGGCCGGCCGCATCCGTCGACCCGAGCGCCGGCCAGAGCACTGGCCCGAGCACTGGCCCGACATCCATCCGCTTGACCTCCGTCGGATCGACATCCCTCGGCTTGACAAGGGGCGGCCCCCATGTGCTTTTCCGCGGGTCTTTCCGCACGCAACGCGACAACGAACGCGATACCGGTCTGAGGTGTCATGGCTGAGCCAGAAGGGGCTGGGGCAAAAACGGCTGGGGCAAGAGGCGCAGCGAGGGCGGGCGCGGTGGAGGCCTTGCACCGCTATCGTTCCCATACCTGCGGAGCCTTACGAAAAGGTGACGTTGGCAGGGCGGTCCGCCTCTCGGGCTGGGTGCATCGCGCGTACGACCTCGGCGGCCTTCAGTTCGTCAACTTGCGCGACCACTACGGCATCACCCAGGTGGTAGCCGACCCGGACAGCCCGGCTTTCAAGACGGCCGAGACGGTGCGCTCGGAATGGGTAATCCGCATCGACGGCAAGGTGCGCGAGCGGCCAGTCGTCGACGGCGAGTCGACGGTGAACCCGGATCTCGCCACCGGCGAAATCGAGGTCGTGGCCACCGAGATCGAGGTGTTGTCCACCGCCAGGGAGCTGCCGGTCCCGGTGTTCGGCGAACCGAATTATCCGGAGGACCTGCGACTGCAGTACCGCTTCCTCGACCTGCGGCGCGAGACGCTGCACGCCAACATCATGAAGCGGCTCGCCGTCGTCGCCTCGATCCGGCGGCGCATGAGCGAGGCCGGCTTCTTCGAGTTCGCGACGCCCATCCTGACGGCGTCGAGCCCCGAGGGCGCGCGCGACTTCCTGGTGCCGTCGCGCATCCATCCGGGCAAGTTCTACGCCCTGCCGCAGGCGCCGCAGCAATACAAGCAGCTCATCATGATCTCGGGCTTCGACCGCTACTTCCAGATCGCGCCCTGCTTCCGCGACGAGGACCCGCGCGCCGACCGCCTGCCGGGCGAGTTCTACCAGCTCGACGTGGAGATGAGCTTCGTCGAGCAGGGCGACGTGTTCGCCGCCATGGAGCCCGTCATCACCGGCGTGATGGAGGAGTTCGCGGACGGCAAGCCGGTGACGAAGGGCTGGCCGCGCATCCCCTACGACGAGGCGATCCGCAAGTACGGCACCGACAAGCCGGACTTGCGCAACCCGATCGAGATGGCCGACGTGTCGGAGCACTTCCGCGGCTCGGGGTTCAAGGTGTTCGCAGGCATGCTGGAGAAGGACGCCAAGGCGAGGGTGTGGGCGATTCCGGCGCCGGGCGGCGGCTCCAGAGCCTTCTGCGACCGCATGAACGGCTGGGCGCAGCGCGAGGGTCAGCCGGGGCTCGGCTACATCTTCTGGCGCGAGGGCGAGGAGGGCGGCGCAGGGCCGATCGCCAAGAACATCGGCGCTGAGCGGGCCATGGCGATCCAGAAGCAGCTGAGGCTGAAGGTGGGCGACGCGGTGTTCTTCGCCGCCGGCACGCCCGACAAGTTCTACAAGTTCGCGGGCGACGCGCGCACGCTGATCGGCCAGGAGCTCAAGCTGATCGACGAGCGCCGGTTCGCGCTGGCATGGATCGTCGACTTCCCGATGTACGAGTGGAACGAGGACGAGAAGAAGATCGACTTCTCGCACAACCCGTTCTCCATGCCGCAGGGCGAGCTCAAGGCGCTGGAGGTGGCCAGGTCCGACGAGGATCTCCTCAAGATCAAGGCCTTCCAGTACGACATCGTCTGCAACGGCTTCGAGATCGCCTCGGGCGGGATTCGCAACCACAAGCCGCAGACCATGATCAAGGCGTTCGGCATCGCCGGCCTCGGCCCTGAGGTTGTCGAGGCGCGCTTCGGCGGCATGTATCGCGCGTTCCAGTACGGCGCCCCTCCGCACGGCGGCATGGCCGCCGGCATCGACCGCATCGTCATGCTGTTGCTGGGCGCCAAGAACCTGCGCGAGGTGGCGCTGTTCCCCATGAACCAGCAGGCCAGCGACCTGCTCATGGGCGCCCCCAGCGAGGTCACGCCGAAGCAACTCCGCGAGTTGCATATCCGGTTGGCGGTCCCGGACAAGAAGGGGTGACGGCGGACGGGCGCACATCGGGGGGCTCGAGGCGTGACGCAAGGGCAGGCAGAGGGCTCGCAGGGGGGCGCGGTGGTCTGCCCGAAGTGCAGCCACGCGATGCGCGAGGGGTTTCTGCTGGACTTTGTCGATAACTTCACAGCCTGGGAGACGAGCTGGCTCGAAGGGGCGCCGGAGCGAAGATTCTGGGCGGGCGTGAAGAGATCGGGCAAACCGCGCATCCCGGTCGCAGCCTATCGCTGCACCTCGTGCGGCTACGTCGAGATGTACGCCAAGGCCGCCGAGAAGACGTAGGCACCGAACCGTATGCTCTCGGCTGGGCCTTTTGCGCACCGGCTCGACGGTCCGGCTATGCCTGCCGCAGCAGTCTCGCCACCCGCGGGGCGAAGTAGGTCAGGACGCCGTCGGCCCCGGCGCGCTTGAAGGCCAGCAGGCTCTCCAGCATCACCTTGTCGCCGTCGAGCCAGCCGTTCCGGGCGGCGGCCATCAGCATCGCGTACTCGCCGGAGACCTGGTAGGCGAAGGTGGGCATGCCGAAGGCGTCCTTCACCCGGCGCACGATGTCGAGGTAGGGCATGCCGGGCTTGACCATGACCATGTCGGCGCCTTCGGCGATGTCGAGGGCCACCTCGCGCAGCGCCTCGTCGGAGTTGGCCGGGTCCATCTGGTAGGTGCGCTTGTCGCCGACGAGGGTTGCGGAGGAGCCCACCGCGTCGCGGAACGGGCCGTAGAAGGCGGAGGCATACTTGGCGGCGTAGGCCATAATCTGCACGTTGGAGCGCCCGTAGGCCTCCAGCGCCGCCCGGATGGCGCCGACGCGGCCGTCCATCATGTCGGAGGGGGCGATGATGTCGCAGCCGGCCTCGGCCTGCACCAGAGCCTGGCGCACCAGCACCTCCAGGGTGGCATCGTTGACGATCTCGCCGTCGCGCATCAGACCGTCGTGGCCGTGGCTGGTGTAGGGGTCGAGCGCCACATCGAGCAGCACGCCGATGTCGAGCTTGGCGTCGCGGATGGCGCGGGTGGCGGTGCAGACCAGGTTCTCGGGGTTGAGCGCCTCGCGGCCGTCGTCGCTGCGCAGCTTGGGGCTGGTGTAGGGAAAGAGCGCCACAACCGGGATGCCGAGGCTCACCGCCTCCTGGGCCGCCTCCACGGCGAGATCCACGCTGAGCCGGCTCACGCCGGGCATGGAGGGGACCTCCTGTTGCACCCCGCGGCCCTCAACCACAAAGATCGGCCAGATCAGATCGGCGGGGGTGAGCACGGTCTCGGCCACCAGCCGCCGCGCCCACGCCGTACGCCGGTTGCGGCGCATCCGCACCGCCGGGAAGCTGCCCGACGTCGCCTGCTCGGCCTTGGCGGAGGCCTCTCTGGACGCCGGTTGGCGCTGGGCAGGCGGTTTCATCGCAGTCATGGCACACCCTACTGATTGACCGGCCGCATTGCGCCCGGTGCTCTCACCTTCTCGCGCCGGCGGGCCGCGAAGGCAAGGGGGAGGGGCAGGTTTTGATGGAGCCGCTGGCGTTCAACCGGCCCTGGCAACCGCATAACTCCTATTTGATACGCAGCTCAACGTCCGCTGGATGCGTGTCCGGCAGAAATGTCCGGCGCGCGCAATACCTATTGCTTTAGGGCAACGCCCGACGGCCGGTGAACGTCCCGAAGCGGAGCAAGCCACTTTATTGCCTTGATCGCGCGAGGCTATGGTCGCCCGATCGCCTTGGGGGCATGCGGGTAGGTTTGGGGGGCACCCCCGACCACGTTGCCGAGTGGCGCGCCTGCAGCGCGGGGATGCTCGCCGACGACGGCGTCCTCTGTCGCGCGCTGCGTGGTGCGGCAACATTGCAGGCAGAGGGCATTATGCTGAAGTTTGGGCTGACGATCTTCTCACTGCTTGCCCCGCTCCTGCTGATCGCGGCGCCGGCCGGCGCCCAGCAGGTCACGCTCAAAGCGACACTGCAGGCGGCGATGACACACCCGTTCTACGGCGTGAGCATGGCGCGCTTCAAGGAGGAGATCGAGAAGCGCTCCGGCGGCGCCGTCGCCCTCCAGATCTTCGACAAGTCGCAGCTCGCGCACGACGACGAGGTTGTCGATGCCGTGTCCTCCGGGGTGGCCGACATCGGCACCACCGCCACCCACAACTATGCGGGCCATTCTCCCGTCGAGTTCATCTTCACCATCAACGACAAGGTGTGGCAGTCGCTGACGCCGGCCCACCGGGCCATCATGACCGAGGCGGCGAGCCTCGTGGAGCGCGAGGCCCGCGAGCGGGTCGCAAGGATCGAGGCCGAGGCCACCCGCTTTGCGATCGAGAAAGGCTTCAAGCTCCAGGATCTCACGCCTGACCAGGTGGCCGAGTGGCGTGCCTGCAGCGCGGAGATGCTGTCGGACTATATGGAACAGAACGGCGAGCTGGCGCAGCGCCTGATGGCCGCCTACGCCAAGCTTCGCACCGAGCCGTGCTGCACCGGGGATGGGCCTGCCAGCGCGATCGCCTTCACGCGGCGTTGAGGGTGGGGCCTGAGGGAAGTCCGCAAAGGATCGGCGCCCGCCGGGCGCATCCGGTCCAAACGGTGCTATCATCGTCGCAACCCGTGTCGTGCGGTCTTGGGGGACGGTGTGATGAAGAGTTGGCTGGTCTACCTGCTGGTTTTGATGTCGCTCCTGCTCCCGGTGCCCGGGGCCAGGGCGCAACAGGCCGCGCAACAGGTCACCCTCCGGGCCACCTTGCAGACGCCGGTCTCCAATCCGTTCTACGGAAGGGCCATGCTGCGCTTCAAGGAGGAGCTGGGGAAACAGTCCGAGAACGGCATCGCTCTCCAGATCTTCGACAATGCACAGCTCTTCACCAACGATCAGGTCGTTGATGCAGTGTCGTCCGGCGCGATCGACATCGGCACCACAGCCGTGCACAACTTTGCCAAGAAGGTCCCTGCCGCCGCCATTATCGACCAGCCCTTCCTCTTCAATTTCCCGGCCTTGCTGCGCGCGGCGGTCCGCCCCGACGGCGAGATCAGAAAACTGATCGATGAGGCCGTCCTGGCGCAGATGGGAATACGCATTCTCTGGTGGCAGTCGATCGGCGACAACGTGTTCTATTCCAACGGGCAGGATATCGCGGACCCGGAGCGGATGAAGGACCGGCGGGTTGCCGTCCCAGGCACCAGCGTTGCAGAGTTCGTTGCGCAGTGTGGCGGCAAGGCGAGCGTCGTCGCCATGGAGAACATGGCCGGCGGCATGAAGGACGGCTCGCTCGACATGGTCCTCGTCGCGCTTGCCGCGTTCCAGGGACGTGGCATCTGGAAGGTGGTGGATACCATCACCCGCACCGGGCATGCACCCACCGAGTTCCTGCTCGCCATCAATGAGAAGGCCTTCCAATCGCTATCCCCCGAGCACCGGGCCACCGTGGTGAGGGCGGCAAGGACGGTGGAGCGCGAGATGCGCGAGCAGGCATCGGAGTTCGAGGCCAAAACCTATACGTTCGCGGAGAGCAAGGGCGTAAAGGTGCGGGACGTTACTCCCGATCAGGTCGCGGAGTGGCGCGCCTGCAGCGCAGCGATGATCGTGGAGTACATGGACAAGGGCGGAGAGCTGGCGAGCAAGCTCATGGCAGCCTACGGCAGGCTGCGCACCGATCCGTGCTGCACCGCCGGGCCGGGCGAGATGGCCTTCACGCGGCGCTGAGGCCACGCGGCGCTGAGGTCGGTGTTGGCATCCGGGATCGCGCCCCTCCATCGGCATGCACGTTGGCGGCAAGCGGCATAGGAGGGCTCGCCGGGTGCAACACGGGGTTGTCCGCTGCTGCACCCGCTGTCGCCCATGCGATCTATTCGCAGATGCTCGGGCTCTTGCGCTCGGCCATGTCCAGGTGGAAGTGGTTCTTGTGCGCCCTGTTGGCCTCGGGACCGAGCACGGTAGCGAAGGTGGTGCAGGCCGCCTTGTGCACGGCGTGCAGGAACGCGGCCTTGGGATCCGCCGGGCCTGGGGCCGGGCCGGGCGCCGCATTCGCCTCCTTGGGGCCGCCGAGCTGGCTCGGCGGCGCCCAGCCGAGGCCGGTCGAGCCGGTGGTCAGGTCGTTGGCGCCGCCAGGCCCGCGGATGCCGAAGGTGACGCGGGGAATGCCGATGGGGATGGAGGTGCCGGCCTGGAAGGACTTGATGGTGTCCGGCGTCGCCACCCGCGGCGCCCCGGCGGGGGGCTTGGCCTTGCGGGCCGCCGCGGCGGCCTCGGCCTGGCGCTTCACCGCCTCGGCCCTGGCGTCGCTGGCGGTGGCGTCGTTGGCGATCTCGCGGGCAATGGGACCCCAGTCGGCGACCACCAGGGTCTTCTCGCCGCGCTCGGTCAGAAAGGCACCGATGTCGATGGCATTGACCCGGCCGTGCTCGCTGAGCTTGGACCTGGCCCGGCCGTAGGCGTTCCGGCACGAGAAGGAGCTCATGGTGGCGACCTCGACGACGGGGGCTCCCAGGTGCTTCCGGGCCAAGGGCTGGACATCTCCCGTCAGCCACTTGTGGAGCGCCGCGACCATCTCGCAGGTGAGGGTGGCGGGCGGGGAGAAGGCGATCTTCGGGCTGGAGCCGATGCTGACGAGGTGCATGGGCGCCGGCGCCCCGCAGGCGCTGCCCTCGCGGATCGGCGGGGCGGGCTCGGCCACCAGGTCAAGGCCCTTGAGGAGGGTGGCGCAGCGGGCGCGGCCATCGGCGATCTCCTTGGCGGACCACTCGGCGGACCACTCGGGCGCCTCCTGCGCCGATGGGTCGCTTGGCGGGCTGGGCTTGAGCACCGTAGGCCAAGTACCGTCAGGCTGGGCGGCCACTGACGGGTTGCCGGCAAAACCTGGCGACACCGGCTGTTGTGCTGAGGCAACGGAGGCAAGGACAGACATGGCGGCAACAGACATGCTGGCAAAGGCGTACGCGATTGCCGCCTGGCGTGTCATCGGCATCAGGAATACCTACCCTTGAGATCGGATGACCCAACGCGAATCACAACGACATCCTGCTTAGACAACTATCACCGTGGGGCCGAATTTGTGGCATTTCCGTGTAACCGGCCCGCAGTTGGGGACAACCTGTGAAGGATAGCGGCGTGACCGGGCGAGAGACGGCCGTGGCGGCAGGGCAGCCCGCATCTGCCCCTGAAAGCGACATGACGGCCGCCATCGAAGGCGCCGCCGGCGTGGTCACGCTGAGCCGGCCGCGCGCCCTCAATGCGCTGACCACGGCCATGCGGGCCAGGATCGCCGAGGCATTCGCCGCCTGGGCGCGCGACCCGCGGGTTTATGCGGCCGTGATCGTGTCGGCCACCGACCGCGCCTTCTGCGCCGGCGGCGACGTACGCGAGATGGCGGAGTGTGGCCGGCGCGACGCCGGGGAGGCGCGCCGCCTGCTGGCCGCCGAGTATTCGCTCAACTGGCAGCTCGACTGCTTCACCAAGCCGACAGTGTCTCTCATCGACGGGGTAGTGATGGGCTCCGGCGTCGGCATCTCGCTCTATGGAACCCATCGGGTGGCGGGCGAGCGCTACCGCTTTGCCATGCCGGAGACCGGCATCGGCCTGTTCCCGGACGACGGCGTGGCGTCGGTGTTCGCGCGGCTGCCCGACGCGGTGGGGATGTACCTGGCACTGACGGGCCGCTCGCTGGGGCGCGCCGACGCCTACCGGCTGGGACTTGTCACGCACTGCCTGCCCGCGGGGCAGTTTGCCGAGGTTCTCGGCGCGCTGATAGAGGCGGACCCGGTGGACGCGGTGCTCGACGCTCGTCACGTCGGTCCGGGGCACGCCGAGCTGGAGGCGCTGCAGCCGGCCATCGCCCGCTGCTTCGGCGGCGACAGCCTGGAGGCGATCGTCGGTGCCCTGGAGGCGGAGCGCGGCGCGGAGCGGGTGTGGGCCGAGGGCGTGCTCAAGGACTTGGGCCAGCGCTCGCCCACGTCCCTGAAGGTGACGCACCGGCACGTCCGCGAGGCCCGCCGGCTCGATCTGAGGGCCACCCTGGCGCAGGACTACCGGCTCGCCTGCCGGTTCATGCTGGGTCACGACTTCTACGAAGGTGTGCGCGCCACGCTCATCGACCGGGACCACGCGCCGAGGTGGGAACCTGCCCGCCTGGCCGATGTCAGCGACTTGAAGATCCAGGCCTACTTCGCACCCCTCGATGCGGCAGAGCTGCAACTCGCCCCGCGCTCGGAGATGCAGGCGATGCGCTGACCGGCGGCCAGGCCGGAAAATCCGATGCGGGTGGGACGCAGCGCCGCAGCATTCTCAGGGCGTCGGCCGAACGGCGACGGAAGGCGGCCTCGGCTGCCGTTGGAACGTCACAAGGCAGGCGCTGGCACGGCGCATGCAACAATTTCCGGGCCACCCCATCGCCTAAGGCGCGTGCTGGCCCTAGACTGCTTAAGTTCGAAGCCAAGGCGATCTTGCGTCGCGACGGACGGCAGGCAGCGGGTGCCCAGGGGTGGCGGGAGATTATGACGAAGAGCGGATCAAGGTCGCGCATGGGCTTCGTGGCGCCCGCGGTAAGTGTGACGCTGTCCGCTGCCGCGGTCATCGCCGGCGTGGCGTATTTTTTTTGGACCGGGCCGGGTTCAGGTCCGGCCCCGGTTGAGACGGCGAAGGCGGCGACCAGGCCCGGAGGCAAGGCGGACGGCAAGGGTCGTGGCGCCGCGGCCGCGCCTGTCACGGCCGCCACGGTGACGGAGGCCGACATGCCGGTCATCCTCACCGCGCCCGGCACGGTGGAGCCGCTGGCGACTGTGGCGGTGCGGCCGCGGGTCGATGGCCAGATCGTGGAGGTGGCCTTCCGCGAGGGCGATCTCGTCACCGAGGGCAGCGTGCTGTTTCGCCTGGACGACCGCATGGTCAGGGCGCAGATCGCGCAGGCGGAGGCCGGCATCGCCAAGGACGAGGCCGGCCTGCGCGACGCCCAGGCCACGCTGACGCGGCGCCAGCAACTGATCGAGAAGCAGGTCGTCACCGAGGCGGCGCTCGACCAGGCGCGCTTCGCGGTGGAGGGCCTCAAAGCCAGCATCGCCGCCGGCAGGGCGCAGCTCGACTCGCAGAGGACGCAGCTCGACTACCTCACCATCCGCGCGCCGATCACGGGGCGGACGGGCGGTCTCGCAACCAAGCTCGGCGCCCAGGTCCGATCGCAGGATGCGACGCCGATGGTCACCATCAACCAGACCCGGCCCATCCTGGTGACCTTCTCTCTGCCGCAGCGCGACCTTCCCGCCGCGCGGCGCGCGCTCGCTGCCAAATCCCCCGCCGCGGTTGTGGTGCCTGGCGCGCAGCGCACGACGGTGCCCGCCATCATCGGCTTCGTCGACAACCAGGTGGATACGAAGACGGGCGCCATCGCCCTCAAGGTGCAGGCCGAGAATGCCGAGGAGGTGCTGTGGCCCGGCCAGGCGGTCGAGGTCAGACTGACCGTCGAGGTGAAGGCGCGCATGCTGTCGGCGCCGGCCACCGCCGTGCTGCCGGCCCAGCAGGGCATGATCGCGTGGGTGATCGGCCCCGATAACAAGGTGGCGCCGAAGGTCGTCACGGTGGAGCGCATCGTCGGGCAGACGGTGTTCCTGACCGGCGGCGTTGCGGCCGGAGACCGCGTGGTCACCGATGGCCAGATACGGCTCGCGCCGGGAACGACGGTGATCATCGAAGAGCCGCGGCGCCAGCCGACCGATGCGCCGGGCCAGGATCGCCGGGCCGACGGCCGCGGGTAGCCGGAGAGGGGGACATGCGCATTTCCGAGGTCTGCATCCGTCGTCCGGTGATGACGACGCTGCTGATGGCGTCGCTGCTGCTGGCGGGCTTCTTCGGCTACCGCCAGCTGCCGCTTGCTGCCATCCCCCGCATCGAGGTGCCGACGATCACCGTCAGCACGACCTATCCCGGTGCCAGCGCCCATACCATGGCGGTGTCCGTGGCGGCCCCGCTGGAGCGGCAGTTCGCCACCATCGCCGGCATCACCACGATCACCTCGAGCAACACCGAGGGCGCCAGCCAGATCACCCTGGAGTTCGACCTCAACCGCAACATTGACGCCGCCGCGCTGGACGTCCAGTCCGCTATCTCCGTTGCGCTGCGGCGGCTGCCGGATGATCTGCCGGCGCCGCCTTCCTATCGCCGCGTCAATCCTGCCGACGCCCCCATCATCTTCCTGGCGCTCACCTCCGACACCGCGCCCACCCAGGAGATGAACGAGTTTGCCGACAAGGTGATGAGCCCAAAGCTCTCCACCATCACCGGCGTGGCGCAGATCAACATCCAGGGCGCGCAGAAGCGCGCGGTGCGTGTCAGGTACGATCTCGATGCGCTCGCTTCCCGCGGCATCTCGGTCGAGGAGATCCGGCTGGCGGTGGCGCGGGAGGCCAAGATCGACCCGGTCGGGAGCATCCGCACACGGGAGCAGGTTTATATCATCGAGGTGAAAGGGGCCGAGCCGACCGCCGCATTCTTCAAGCCGTTGATCGTGGCATGGCGCAACGGCGCCCCGGTGCGCCTGGAGGACATCGCCAGCGTCGAGGACTCGGTGGAGAACGACCAAGCGCGCGCCGAATACAACGGCACGCGCTCGATCATCCTGTCGATCCAGCGTCAGCCGGATGCCAACACGGTCGCCGTCACCAACGCCATCAACGCGGCAATCCCCGAGTTTCAGCGGATGCTGCCGCCCACCATCAATCTCAGCGTCTTGAGCGATCGTTCGGTATCGATCCGCGACTCCGTCCACGACGTGCAGGTCACGCTGGTCCTGACGGCGGTGCTGGTGATCCTCGTGATCCTGGCGTTCCTGCGCGCCTGGCGCGCCACGTTCATTCCGGCTCTGGCGCTGCCGCTCTCCATCATCGGCACGTTCGCCGGGATGGCCTTGTTCGGCTTCTCGCTCGACAACGTGAGCCTGCTGGCCTTGACCCTGGCGCTCGGCTTCGTGGTGGATGACGCCATCGTCGTGCTGGAGAATATCGTGCGCTACATCGAGCAGGGCATGAAGCCGTTCGATGCCGCCATCCGCGGGGCGACCGAGATCGGCTTCACGGTTCTCTCGATTACGCTCTCGCTGGTGGCCGTATTCATCCCCATCCTGTTCATGGGCGGCATCGTGGGGCGGTTCTTCTTCGAGTTCGCGGTAACCATCTCCATCGCGATCCTGCTCTCGGGATTCATCTCGCTGACCCTCACCCCGATGCTGGCCTCGCGCATGCTCAACGCGCATCGCGGCGAGGAGGTGAAGCACGGCCTGCTCTCGCGCGGCTTCGAGGCCGGATACGACCTGATGGCGCGCGCCTACCGGGTGACGCTGGATGCATCGCTGCGGGTGCCGGCGCTCATGCTGATGGTCACGGTCGGGACGATCGTCGCGACCGTCTGGGCGTTCGGGGTTGTCAAGAAGGGCTTCCTGCCGGTCGAGGACACAAGCATCGTCATCGTACGCACCGAGGCGGCTCCCGACATCGCTTTCGAGGCGATGGTCGAACGTCAGCGCATTGTTTCCGAGCGCATTCGCCAGGACCCTGACGTGCTCTACGTCAATTCCAACGTTCAGCAGACCTTTTTTAACCCGACCCTCAACCGGGGGAGCATCTTCGTCCAGCTCAAGCCGCGTAGCGAGCGCAAGGAGTACGCCACCATCAGCGAGGTGCAGACCCGGCTCCGGCGCAGCCTCGCCAACATCCCGGGCATCCGCTCCTTCCCGGTGCCGCTGCAGAACCTGCGCATCGGCAGCCGCAGCGGCGCCGCCGCCTACCAGTACACGCTCACCAGCGTCGACCAGGCCGAGCTGTACGAGGACGCCCAGCGCCTGATCGAGCGCGTCAAAGCCGCGCCGGCCTTCGCCGATGTCACCAGCGATCTCACCCTGGGGGCCCGGCAGCTCAGGCTCGACATCGACCGCGACGGGCTGGCGCGCTTCGGCCTCACCATGGACGTGGTGCGCTCGACGCTCTACTCGGCATTTGGCTCACGCCAGATCGCCACCGTCTACACGCCGTCCAACGACTACCAGGTGATCATGGAGACGGACAGGACGCTGAGCCTCGATCCCGGCGTGCTCTCGAAGATCTATGTCCAGAGCAACACCGGCCAGCAGATCCGCCTCGATTCGATCGCATCGGTGACACTGGCTCCCGGCCCGGTCTCGGTGGCGCGCCAGAGCCAGCTGCCGGCCGTCACCATCACCTTCAACCTGGCGCCTGGCTTCACGCTGGGCGAGGCCGTAAACGCCATGAACGAGCTGGAGCGCGAGGTGAAGATGCCGCCCTCCATCACCGGGCAGTTCGCGGGCACCGCCCAGGTGTTCCAGAGCTCGTTCCGCGACCAGCCGCTGCTGATCCTGGCGGCGGTCCTCACCATCTACATCGTGCTCGGCATCCTCTATGAGAGCTTCATCCACCCGATCACGATCCTGTCGGGCCTGCCGTCGGCGAGCCTCGGAGCGTTGCTGACGCTGTGGTGGTTCGATGTGGAGCTCACCATCATCGCCATGATCGGGATCATCCTGCTGGTCGGCATCGTCAAGAAGAACGCCATCATGATGGTGGACTTCGCCATCGAGGCCCGCGCCCGCGGCGCGGCGCCCCGCGATGCCATCCGCGAGGCGTGCCTCTTGCGCTTCCGTCCGATCATGATGACGACCATGGCGGCCCTGTTCGGGACGCTGCCCATCGCCGTGGGCTGGGGTGCGGGTGCCGAGTTGCGCCAGCCGCTCGGCCTCACCGTGGTGGGCGGGCTGGCCGTCTCGCAGCTGCTGACGCTCTACATCACGCCGGCGGTCTACCTCATGATGGAGTGGATCGGCAGCAAGCTCGGCGCCGGCCGGCGCGAGCACATCCCGACGGTCGAAGCGGAGGTGCTGCCGGCGCGACCTCAGGCCGCGGCGGAGTGACACCGGTTGCACCCGCGGCCGGTTGCGGGTCAAATCTCAACCGTGGCCATTGGGCCGTCGGCGCTTGAGGTGTCGAGACAGGGCTCGGCCTCGCCGGCCGAAGGGGAGAGCATGCAGGAACGACGGTCCTTGCGGCGCGCAGCTCTGGGGCTTGCCGCCGCTCTCCTCGCCGCGCCGATCGCCGGCTGCGACCAGGGCCAGCCGCAGGCCGCGCCGCAGCAGGCGGCGCCGCCGCCCACCGTCAGCGTCTCCCAGCCCGTGCAACGCGGCATCGTCGAATGGGACGAGTACACGGGCCGGTTCGACGCTACCCAGACGGTGGAGATCAGGGCGCGCGTCTCGGGCTACCTCAACGAGGTGCGCTTCAAGGACGGCCAGGAGGTGGCCCAGGGCGACGTGCTGTTCGTCATCGACCCGCGGCCCTTCGAGCGGGCGCTGGAGCAGGCCGGCGCCGAGCTGTTCGCCGCCACCACCAAGGTCGAGAACGCCAACCTCGACGTGACGCGCGGCCAGAAGCTGATCGAAGGCAAGATCATCTCCGACAAGACCTTCGACGACCGCATGTCGCTGCTGCGCGACGCTCAGGCCGCCGTCAAGGTGGCCGAGGCCAAGGTGAAATCCGCCGAGCTCGACCTGTCGTTCTCCACCATCGCCGCGCCCATCTTGGGGCGCATCGGCCGCACGCTGGTGACGGCGGGCAACTGGATCAGCGCCGGCAGCGTGTCGGGCGCCACGCTGCTCACCACGATCGTCAGCCAGGACCCGATCTACATCTACTTCGACGTCAACGAGAACAACTACATCAAGTACAAGCGCCTGGCCGAGCGCGGCGTGACGGCCGGCGCCGCCGACGTGGGCGCTGCCGTGGAGGTGGCGCTGCCGGACGAGCGCGGCTACCCGCACAAGGGCCGGCTGGACTTCCTCGACAACCGGCTCGACCAGGGCACCGGCACGCTCCGGGCGCGCGCGGTGCTCCCCAACAAGGCCGGCCTGTTCTCGCCCGGCCTCTTCGGCCGCGTGCGGGTGACGGGCACGCCGAGCTACACCGCGCTCCTGCTCCCCGACGAGGCCATCGGCACCGACCAGACCAACAAGTTCGTGCTGGTGGTGGCCGACGACGGCGTCGTGGAGCGCCGCAACGTCAGGCTGGGGCCGCTGAGCGAGGGCCTGCGCGTGGTGCGCGAGGGCCTGGCCGCCCACGAGTGGGTGGTCACGCGCGGTCTGCAGCGGGCGCGGCCGGGCGGCAAGGTCGCGCCCAAGCGCGTGGCCATCGAGCTGTCGGAGGCGGCGCCGGTGCAGGGCAACGAGAAAGCGCGCGAATGACTCGGGGAGCGGCCCATCATGGCGAATGGCGAATGGGCGACGGCCACCATTGGCCATTCGCCATTCGCGCCCTTCCGCCGAGATAGAGGCCAAATCCCATGCGCTTTAGCCATTTCTTTATCGCCCGGCCGATCTTCGCGGCCGTGGTGGCGCTGGTCATCACCATCATCGGCGCCATCGGCTACACCGGCCTCGGCATCACCCAACTGCCGGAGATCACACCGCCCACCATCACCGTCACCACCAACTATCCGGGCGCCAGCTCCCAAACGGTGGCCGACACCGTGGCCGCGCCCATCGAGCAGGAGATCAACGGCGTCGAGGGCATGATCTACATGGCCTCGCAGTCCACCTCCGACGGCAACCTGTCGATCACCGTCACCTTCGATGTGGGCACCGACATCGACCGCGCCCAGGTGCTGGTGCAGAACCGCGTCAGCGTCGCGGTGCCGCGGCTGCCGGCCGAGGTGCAGCGCAGCGGCATGCTGGTGCGCAAGCGCTCGCCCGACCTCTTGCTGGCAGTCCACCTAGTCTCGCCCGACCAGACCTTCGACCAGGTCTACATCTCCAACTACGGCCTCCTGAACGTCCGCGACCGGCTGATGCGGCTCTATGGCGTGGCCGACGTGTCGCTGTTCGGGGTGCGCGAGTATTCCATGCGCGTCTGGCTCGACCCGGAGCGCATCGCGGTCCGCGATCTCACCGCCGAGCAGGTGCTGGACGCGCTCAGGGCGCAGAACGTGCAGGTGGCGGGAGGGTCGCTGGGCGAGCCTCCGGTCGATTACAAGAACGCCTTCCAGATCCCGCTGCAGATGAAGGGGCGGCTCAAGACCGCCGACGAGTTCGAGAGCATCATCGTCAAGTCGGGTGCCGACGGCCGCGTGGTGCGGCTGAAGGACGTGGCGCGCGTCGAGCTAGGCGCGCTCAGCTACAACGCCCAGGGCTACGCCGACCGGTACCCGGCCGTCATCGTGGTGGTGGACCAGCAGCCCGGCAGCAACGCGGTGGCCGCCACCCAGGGCATCAAGGACACCATGGCGGAGCTGGCCAAGAGCTTCCCCAAGGGCCTGGAGTACCGCATCACCTATAACCCGACGGAGTTCATCGAGGTCTCGATCGCCAAGCTCTACGGCACAATTCTCGAGGCTACCGCGCTGGTGGTGCTGGTGGTGCTGGTGTTCCTCAAGACCTGGCGCGCCACCCTCATTCCGGTCGTCGCCATACCGGTGGCCCTGATCGGCACCTGCGCCGTGATGCAGGCGTTCGGCTTCTCGCTCAACATGCTGACCCTGTTCGGCCTCGTGCTGTCGGTGGGCATCGTCGTGGACGACGCCATTGTCGTGGTCGAGAACGTCGAGCGTAAGCTCAAGGAAGGCCTCACGCCCCTGCAGGCGGCCCGCGTCTCCATGGACGAGGTGGGCATCGCGGTGGTCGCCATCGCCCTCGTCTTGTTCGCCGTGTTCATCCCGACGGCGTTCCTGGGCGGCATCACCGGCCAGTTCTACCGCCAGTTCGCTGTCACCATCGCCTCCGCCACCGGTATCTCGCTGCTGCTGTCGCTCACTCTCAGTCCGGCGCTCGCCGCCCTGCTGTTCAAGCCGCACGGTGCGCACGGGCGCGGCTCTCTCATCATGGCGCCGCTGCGGCTGTTCTTCCGCCTGTTCGATGCCGGCTTCGACGCCATCGCCCGCGGCTACGCCGGCCTCGTGCGCCGGCTGGCGGCGGTCTGGCTGCCGGTGCTGATCTGCTACGCCCTGGTGCTGGGATTCGGCATCTGGTTCGTGCAGTCACTGCCGACCGGCTTTATCCCTAACCTGGACCGGGCGATCCTCGTCATCTCCCTGCAGCTGCCGCCGGGCGCCTCGCTGCAGCGCACCGACGCGGTCGTGCGCAAGGCGACGGACATCCTCCTGGCCGAACCGGGGGTGCGCTACTCCAACGCCTTCACCGGGCGCAACGCCGCCACCTTTTCGGCCGCCACCAACGCCGGCCTGCTGTTCATCGTGCTCGACGATTTCGAGGACCGGCACCGGCGCGGGCTGACCGTCGACAAGATCGCCCAGTCGCTCAGGGGCAAGTTGGCCGCGCAGATCGAGGAGGCGCAGACCCTCGTATTCATCCCGCCGCCAGTGCGCGGCGCGGGTGCGGCGGCGGGCTTCTCCATGCGCTTGCAGGACACGCTGGGTCTGCCGGCCGCCGAGCTTGCGCGCATCACCCAGGAGTTCGTGGCCGAGGCCAACAGGACGCCGGGCATCGCCAACGCGTTTACCACCTTCGCGGCGGCGACGCCGCAGGTGTTCGTGGACGTGGACCGCGACAAGGCACAGATGCTCAAGGTGCCGGTCACCAACATCTTCGAGGCCATGCGAGTCTTCATGGGCTCGGCCTACGTCAACGACTTCAACATGTTCGGCCGCACCTACCGCGTCACCGCCCAGGCCGACGGCGACTTCCGCCTCGACCAGGAGAGCGTGTCCAAGATCCGTGTGCGCAGCTCCGAGGGCGCGATGGTGCCGCTGGGCAGTCTCGTCACCTTCAAGGAGATCATCGGGCCGGAGCGCGTGCCGCGCTACAACCTGTTCCCCTCGGCCGAGGTGCAGGGCACGGCGCAGCCGGGCGTCAGCTCCGGCCAGGCGCTGGCCATCATGCGCAAGCTGGCCGGGGAGAAGCTGCCGCCCGGCGTCAACTTCGAGTGGACCGACCTCTCCTATCAGGAGGCCAAGGTCGGCCGCACCGGCTACTACATCTTCGCCCTCAGCGTCGTGTTCGTGTTCCTGGCCCTGGCGGCCCAGTACGAGAGCTGGGCGCTGCCGCTCGCGATTCTGCTGATCGTGCCGATGTGCCTGTTCTCGGCGGCGTTCGGGGTGTGGCTGCATGGGCGGGAGATCAACATCCTCACCCAGGTCGGCTTCGTGGTGCTGATCGCGCTCGCCGCCAAGAACGCCATCCTGATCGTGGAGTTCGCGCGACAATTGGAGGAGCAGGGGCGGGATATCGTCTCGGCGGCCGTGGAGGCGTGCCGGCTCAGGCTGCGCCCCATCATCATGACCTCGCTCGCCTTCACCCTGGGCGTGGTGCCGCTCTATCTGGCGGTCGGCGCCGGCGCCGAGATGCGGATCGCGCTCGGCACCGCGGTGTTCTGGGGCATGATCGGCGTGACCATGTTCGGCCTCATCTTCACGCCGGTGTTCTACGTGGTGATCCGCCGCCTGACGGGTCGCTCCCTGGCCGCCCGCGGCGAGGTGGCGGCGACGGTGCAGCCGGCGGAATAGGCGCAGACCCCGGCTTTTCGACGACCGAGCGGTTGATGCCATGTACGCCGGGCGCATGGTGGAGGAAGCGCCGGTGGCCGATCTCTACCGCAGCCCGCGCCACCCCTACGCGCAGGGCCTGTTCGGCGCGGTGCCGAGGCTCGGCTTGTCGCTCTTGGACAGCGAGAGCCGGCTGGCCGAGATCCCCGGCGTCGTTCCCAGCCTGAAAACAGCGCATTCCGGGATGCGTGTTCGCGTCCCGCGGCTTGTGCAACGGTGTGAGCCCCGGAGGGTCCGACCACCTCTCACCCGCGCCCCTCAAAGGGCATCTTCGTCGCTTTGATGTTCATGAACAGGACGTTGGCGTCCAGCGGCAGGCTCGCCATGTAGCGGATGGCCGAGCCGCAGTGCACCACATCCATCACCGGCTCGGGCTTGATCTCGCCGTTGGCCTGCGGGACGCCGGCCTTCATGCGACCGCCCAGCGCCGTATCCGCATTGCCGACGTCGAGCTGGCCGCAGGCAATGTCGTACTTGCGGCCGTCGAGCGCAATGCACTTGGTAAGGCCGGTGATGGCATGCTTGGTGGCGGTGTAGGGTACCGAGTTGGGACGCGGCGTGTAGGCCGAGATGGAGCCGTTGTTGACGATGCGCCCGCCCCTCGGGCTCTGGGATTTCATGATCTTGATGGCCTCCTGCGCGCACAGGAACGAGCCGGTGAGGTTCACGTTCACCACCGCCGTCCACTGCTCGTAGGTGAGGTCCTCCATAGGCACCGGCGGGGCGCCCATGCCGGCGTTGTTGAAGAGGAAATCGAGGCGGCCGCCGAACGCTTGTCCCACCTCGGCGAACAGGCGCTTCACATCGTCGGGCCGGCCCACGTCGCCCGGGATGGCCACCATCTTCCCGCCGCCGGCCTTGGCCATCGCCACGGTCTTGTCGAGCTCCTCCTTGCGCCGGCCGGTAATCGCCACGTTCCAGCCGTCGCCCTGCAGCGCCAGCGCCGCCGCCTGCCCGATGCCCGTGCCGCCGCCCGTGATGAGGGCCACCTTCCCCTGAGCCATTCTTGCTCTCCTCCTGACTGGTTGGCCGAACCGATTATGGGCGCAGCCTATCCGCTTCGCCGGTGCTGGCGCCAGCCAAACTCTGCCGGCCATGCTCTGCCGGAGAGGCCTGCGGCGGGCGACGCAGGCAGAGTGCCCGCCGGAAAGGCTGCGGCTCTCGGCCTGTGGGCGGCGCCCAGGCGCAGGCAAATCGCCGCTATGACTTGTTCACGGTTGCGGCGCCGGCCAGGGCGACCACCTCGTCCTGCGAGCCGGTGCCGCCGGAGGCGCCGATGGCGCCGATGATCTTGCCGTCCTCGACGAGCGGAATGCCGCCTCGCGACGCGATCACGTCGTCGAGCGTCAGGATGTACTTGAAGTCGTTCTTCTGCACGGCGTCCTCGAAAGCCTTGGTCGGGCGCCGGAAGCGCACGGCGGCGCGCGCCTTATGCTCGGCGATGGCTATCGAGCCGAGCTGCGCGCCGTCCATGCGCGCGAAGGTCACCAGGTTGCCGCCCGAATCCACCACGGCGATGTTCATGGGCCAGCTGCGCTTGCCGGCCTCGTCGAGCGCCGCCTGCAGGGCTGCTTGCGCCCGGCCGAGGGCGATCGGCGCGCCGTAGGGGGTGCTGAAGGGCGCCTTTTCGGGCACCGCATCGAGAGGGTTGGGTGCAGGCTGCTGCTGCGCACTTGCGCTTCCGCCATCGAGCAGCGCCGCCGTCGTGGCGATAGCGCCGGCGGCGACTCCAAGGCGGCCGAGAAACGCTCTGCGATCGACAGGCTCTTGCATGGACGTCTCCTCTTCATCGTTGCGCCGCGCCGCCTGACGGGCAGGGCGGCCGCCCAGTCGCTGCTTTGCGACGTTGAAGGAATACACCCCATTCCCCCGCCGGACCACTCTCAACCGCCACCCGCCTGCTCCGCGCAAAGCGCGGGGAAGGCGCGATCCGGCAGCCGCGAGCGCCAGCGTTCCGCCGCCCAATGCTCTGGGCAGGTTATTGTGCCGCCCAACCTCCATCGCACTCTTGTGAAGCGTGCGGACTTGACATTCGTGCCGGGGCGCGCAAAACTTAACCACATGGTTGAGTTTAGCAGCCTCCAGCTCGATCTGGCCTTCGCGGCGCTCGCCGATCCGACCCGGCGGGCGATCCTCGAACGGCTGGCGGACGAGCCGGAGCTGTCGGTGACCGAGATCGCGGCGCCGTTCGCGGTCTCGCTGCCAGCCGTCATGAAGCACCTGGACGTGCTGGCGCGTGCGAATCTGGTCGAGCGTCACAAAACGGGGCGCACGGTGCGCTGCCGTCTGGCGCCGGGGCCGATGGAGGCCGCCATGCTGTGGCTCGCCCGCTACGAGCGGTTCTGGACCGAGCAGCTCGATCGCCTTGCCGCCTTCGTCGAGGAGGACCAATGCTCACCAAGCCAAGCCTCACCCTCAAGCGCCGCCTCAAGGCCACGCCGGCCCAGGTCTTCCAGGCGTGGACGGACCCGGAAAAACTAGTGCGCTGGTTCGGGCCGAGCGCGACCGTGGCAGGCTCGGTGCGAGCCGAGGTCGATGTGCGGTCGGGCGGGCGCTACCGGATGAATTTCCAGACGGACGACGGCGAGCGCCACGAGGTGGGCGGCGTCTACCGCGAGGTGATGCCCGGCACGCGGCTGGTGTTCACCTGGGCCTGGCACTCCACGCCGGAGCGCGAGTCCCTCGTCACCGTCACGATCGCCGCGGACGGCGACGGCAGCCTGCTCACCCTGCACCACGAGCAGTTCTTCGATCAGAAGGCCCGCGACGGCCACGAGCGCGGCTGGACCGGCACGCTCGATAAGCTGGAGCGGTTGTTCAGCTGAGAGGGGTTCAGACCCCGCGCATCGGGGTCTGTCGCCTCGCATCCGCCCTCGCAGTCGAGGCGCAGCGCGGAGGCGAGGAGTCGGCAACGAGGAGGAGAAGCTATGGCACAAGCGGCAACCCTGCGCCGTCCCAAGGCCGGTGCGAGCAAGAGCGCAGCCAAGCAGCCGCGCCCCTGGTCGCACGGGCACTTCCACTGGAACGAGCTGCGGACGCGCGACGCGGAGCGCGCCAAGAGGTTCTACGCCACCACCGTCGGCTGGAGCTTCGAAGCGTCGGCGACGCCGGACGGCGAAACCTATTGGGTGGCGCTGCAGGACGGCAAGCCGGTGGCTGGCCTGTTCGCGCTCACCTCGCCCAGATTCGACGGCGTGCCGGAGAGCTGGATGTCGTTCCTTGCCGTCGATGACGTGGACGCGCGCGTCGCCAAGGCCATCACGGCGGGCGCGGAGCTGGTGATGCCGATCTTCGACGTGCCCGAGGTGGGGCGCATCGCCATGCTGTGCGAGCCCAGCGGAGCCGGCATCGGCTGGATCACGCCGGTGGGGCCACGAGCCAGGAAAGGAGAGGGGAGATGAAGCTCTACTACTTCGAAAGCCTCAACGCACGCAAGGCGTGTGCCGTCGCCAGGTATCTGGGTTCGCCGGTCAAGCTAGTGCGCGTCGACCTGGGCAAGGGCGAGCACAAGGCGCCGGGCTATCTCGCCATCAATCCCAACGGCAAGGTGCCCGCGCTCGTCGATGGCGACACCAGACTTTGGGAGGCCAACGCCATCATGGCCTACCTCGCGCGCGCCGCGGGCTCCGACCTGTGGCCCCGCGACGACGACCGCCAGATCGAGCTGACGCGCTGGCTGAGCTGGGACGCCTGGCATTTCACGCGCCACGGCGCCACCCTCGTCTTTCAGCACGTCATCAGGCCCCGCTTCCTCGGCGCCGAGCCGGACGCCAAGGCGGTGGAGGAGGCGACGGGCTTCTTCAAGCAGTTCGCGGCGGTGCTGAACGGCCACCTGCGGGGCCGGCGCTACGTCCTGGGCGACACGCTGAGCATCGCCGATTTCGCCCTGGCCGCCACGCTGCCGCAGGCGGACCAGGCGAGGATTCCCGTCAAGGGCTTCGCCGAAATCGAGCGCTGGCACGACCGGCTGAGCGAGCTGCCGGCCTGGCGCGAGCCGTTCCCGAAGGCGGCAGCCGCGACGGCGTAGCCGCACGCGTTGCAGGGCGAAAACGCAAAACCTCAACAGCAAGGGATGTGACAGCCATGAAAAGATTCCTGGCGATCTACCTCGGATCATCCGAGTCTGCCGCATGGAAGCGATGGCACGCTATGCCCAAGGCCGAGCGCGCAAAGCGCGAGCGGTCGGGCATGGAGGCGTGGATCGGTTGGGGCGAGCAGCACGCGGCCTCCATCGTCGACCAGGGCACTCCCCTGGGCAAGACCAAGTGCGTCGATAGCGGCGGTGTGTCGGACGCCAAGAATGCGATCTGCGGATACGTCATCGTCGAGGCCGAATCGCACGAGACGGCGGCGCGAATGTTCCTGGACCATCCGCATTTCTCGGTCTTCCCCGGACAATCGGTGGAGATCATCGAGTGCCTGCCCATGCCCAAGACGTGAGCCTCGGAACTGAGGCAACTGCGGCGCGCGGGCCACGCCATCCCAACGGAGCCAAGTCGGAGTATGCCAATGATCACGATCTCTGCCTTTCGATGGGTTCCGGATTTCGCTCAGGGCCAGGTGCGCGATCTACGCGCGCGCTGGGCGCTGGAGGAAGCCGGCCT
>Ga0070699_100000312_pt1 | contig 47017 bp, 32 predicted proteins | sample KBSK1503metaG_FD_65473 | JGI IMG/M metagenome (GOLD analysis project Ga0070699, IMG submission 65473) | Corn, switchgrass and miscanthus rhizosphere microbial communities from Kellogg Biological Station, Michigan, USA - KBS K1-50-3 metaG | ecosystem: Host-associated > Plants > Roots >... | reverse complement strand
CAAAGCCGCGGCGCTCGTGCGAGCTGCAGTCGCGGCCCGTGGTGGTGATGCGTACTTGAAGATAAACTCAGTAGTCAGTCGCGGCACTTATACCCCTTACGAGAAAGCGGTCTCGGGCGACCCTCTTGTCTTTGTCGATTACGTTGTCTATCCCGGACGCGAGCGCACGGAATTCGATAAAGGCGACAGCAAGTTTATTCAAACAAACTCCGAGGTCGCCAACTGGGTGTATGACGCCAAGCAAAAAATGATTCGCGACCAGAAGGACGACCAGATCAAACAGTATCAACAAGGCGCCCGATACGATCTCGATGCGCTGTTGAGAGCCGCTTCAAAACAGACTGGATTGAAGCTGGTTTATCTGGGCAGACGCGAGGCGTGGCGCAACACATTCTCGGAAGCCGTGCGCGTCGACTTCAACGATGGAGGCTCGGCGACGTTGCACTTCGATCCCCGGTCTAAACTTCCATTGATGATCGAATACAAAACCGTGGGCGAAACCGGCACAGTGAATAACGAAGTCAGGTTTTATCGTTGGATCGATTTCAGTGGGATTCAGTTTCCGACCTTCCAGGATTTCTATCGCGAAGGAAAGCAAACCGCGCGGGTCAGCTTCGATACGGTGACCTTCAACGAAAGCATCCCGGACAAGCTGTGGGCGAAGCCGCTGAGCATCAAGGAAGTTAAGTGAGATCAGTTGACTCTCACAAGGGTGGCCTCGGCGAATGTGTGAAATCGCTGCCGCATCCTGGAAACCTCCCTGCTGATGGCCGCCAGATCTTCGTTCATAGCGTTCATCTCTTCGACGTTGATTTCGGCATCCATTGGCAGCGTTGACACCCGTACTTCCATTCCGGCCAGACGCGCTTCGATTGAGGCGAGACTCGACTTCACCTCGCGCCAGGTTTCTTCTACCGAGACGAGAAAATCCTCAATGCTGTTTTGAAACTGGGACACGCTGAAGCGCAGATCAGCCATCGACTGCATCACCGCTTCGACTGACATTCTCTTTTCTTCGTCAGACATTTCCTGCTTGCCTCAGGCGATAGTCACTTCTTTTGTGAGGTACACATCCTGAATCGCGTTGAGAATCTTGATGCCGTCCGGCATTGGCTTTTGAAACGCCTTGCGTCCTGAGATCAACCCGGTGCCGCCGGCCCGTTTGTTTATCACCGCGGTCTTGACCGCCTGTTGAATGTCATTCTCGCCCGACGCCCCGCCTGAGTTGATCAGCCCCGAGCGGCCCATGTAGCAGTTAGCAACCTGATAACGAGTCAGGTCAATCGGATGATCGCTCGTGAGTTCCGAATAGACTTTCTTGGAAGTCTTTCCGAAGTTGAGCGCGTTATAGCCGCCGTTGTTTTCGGGCAGCTTCTGCTTGATGATGTCGGCCTCGATTGTGACTCCGAGATGATTCGCCTGTCCGGTCAAGTCGGCGGCGGCGTGATAATCGGCTTCCTTGGTTTTGAAGCCGGCGTTACGGAGATAACACCACAGTACCGTGAACATCCCGAGTTCGTGCGCGCGCGCAAAGGCCCTGGTCACTTCCTGGAGCTGGCGTTTCGATTCCTCGGAACCGAAGTAGATCGTAGCGCCCACGCCCGCGCATCCTTGCTCGTACGCCTGATCGATCGAGCCGAAAACAATCTGATCAAAACTATTCGGGTAAGAGAGAAATTCGTTGTGGTTGAACTTTAGAATAAAAGGAATCTTGTGCGCGTATTTTCGAGAGATCGAGCCCAGCACACCGAGCGTGGTAGCAACGGCGTTACAGCCTCCTTCGATTGCGAGCTTCACGATGTTCTCCGGATCAAAGTACTCGATGTTGGGCGCGAACGAAGCGCCTGCCGAGTGCTCGATGCCCTGATCGACGGGAAGTATCGAAAGGTACCCGGTACCGGAGAGGCGGCCGTGATTAAACATCGCTCCAAGGTTTCTCAGCACCTGAGGCCTACGATCGGTGCTCGCGACGACACGATCGAGAAAGTCGGGGCCGGGCAGATGGAGCACGTCTTTGGGAATGGTATTGCACTTATGAGTGAGTAAGGATTCGGCTTCATTGCCGAGGATTTGTTCGATGTCTTTGATCATGGCTTCTCCTTGAAAACGCGGTCTGCGAGGTCACGAGCGGTTGCGCACGGATCACGCATTGGTGGTCTCGAAGTCTGATGTAGGTTCAATGAATGCTTCCAGCGCTTCGTCAGAGAGGACATTCTATGCGCGGCAGATTTAGAGGTCAACGCGAGGAAAGTAAGTGGAAGAAAAAAGGGGACGCAAAGGTGCGTGCAAGGAGCACCGGAGATTGTTCTGTTTCTCTGAAATGGCTGGCATCGGCGTGTCTTTTCGACTCGAGGATCTCGTGCAGCCTAGTCAGTCAAGATACTCATTCGATACTGATATCTCGGAACACCAGGTCGAATGATCTGCTGTTTACAAGGCAGGGCAAGGACAGTCGCCGAATCTTCTTAACTGTGTTTGGAATACTGTCGAACCGTAAGCTCGCCTTCGTCGGTACATCAGCCACGAGTATGCTGTATACCTGTTGATTACCAATAGTCGCTTTGCAACAGTACGCATCTGTTGTGTTCCCCCCTTCATCGATGGCGGTAGCGGTCGGCCCGGCGATTCCCGCTGAAATCTGTAGCATCCTGTCTTCGTCGTTACTTGTGATGCTAAAGAAAAAGACGACACCGGAGCGCGTCCGCTTCGCAGTAACCAATTCAAACGTTAGACCTTGCGTATTGACTATTTTCTTGCCATCCTGCTCGTCCTTGTCGAATCGCCATGTACCGTCAGCATAAAGTACCACTCGTCTACCATCCTGTGTTGTAGCGGTCAAAGCACTGCCTTTATCGCGCTGTTGTTGTGAGCCTATTGAGAGCTGCGAGAGCAGAAAACAACTCAGTGTGGCCAATGCTACCTGAACAAACTGAGAACGAATAGGATTCATCGCTGGCCTCCTTCGACGCAGCAGTTCGCCACCGTAAAGGCCTCGCTGCGGATCTCGCTGAACTCGGACAGTATTCAATCAATTCTGATGGTAGCGCTTCTCACGTTGCCGAACAATAAAAGTACGGTCCTTTTGTTGATTCATAACGCGGGACAGGATGCGGGTAACAAGGGATTGTTTAGCCGGGTGCCGTCGCCTGTGCCCCGCGCACTTGTCTCGCGGCATGAGCAATCAACGATAAAGAGCACAAGAGAAAGGCTGCCGCAATGAGTTGCTGCACAGTTCGCTCCTTGTTCATTTTGAACGCGAAGGAATACCGCCGGGCGGCAAAGCAAAAGGTCGGCGTCCAGAGGTCCAAACCGGCGGGCTAATCGAACGCGGTGAATGTCGAGCTTTTCTTTCGCCCTTGTTTTCATTCCCTTACTCGCTCGGCACGAACAGGGTTGGGTTCTCCTACGAGCAACTCGTTCTTCGTATGCTGAACTATCTTCCCGCTGAACCAGTTTGAACCGTCACGAGTCAGCACGAGACTTCCTCTCACGATTCGCCAGGTTCCGGTCGATTCACTCCCATCATCCCACTTGGCGGACCAACTTCCGTCTGCAGCATACGTCACATAATTGTCTGGCCACCGCCACTTGCCCACCAAAAAGATTTCGTCGTTATCTTTGTTGATCTCAATTATTTGTTCCTGTTACGTCGTTAGGAGTCACAGTGTTTATTGATGGATGTTCGTAGTACTCGCTTTTTCCAGGCCGAATGCGGCTGGTTGTTCCGCCTTAAGTAAGACAAGAACTACAAAAGGCGAACTTCAATGTGAGTGGCTACTAGAAAGCCTATCCTGATACGATTTGTTCTGCGGTTCCAAACGCACGGCGGCGGCGTATTCTGTTTCGGCTTCGCTCCATTTCTTCTGCTGTGAGAGAACATCCCCCAATTTGACTCGAAGTCGGGCGTTGTTTGGATACATTTCCACAGCCTGCCTATATTCGTTTTCGGCTGCCGGCCAGTCCTTTCGCTTGGCCGCTGCGTCTCCCTGGTTAACAAAAACATCGGCGGCGGTTTTCAATAGTGCCGAGCGGCTGGTCGTCGATAAGGCCGATGGACTGATCGGGGATTGTTCGGTCGGCGACGGTCTGTCTAATGTCTTGCGGACAGTTCCTTGTCCTGACGGGACAGTCGAATCGCCGGTACCGAGTAAGAAATAAAAGTCGCCCACGAGTGATGATGATTCCCAGGGTACTTGTACGCCGTTTGTTAAACTTTGAACGCCCGACCTCACGAGCTTGAACACGTCCTCAATTTTCAGGGCTGGTTGTCGCATAGCCTTCAATAATTCCTGCGTGTATAGCCCGTTCCTTCCGTCACCATCGCTGGCAACTGAACCCGGCGCCGTGGCGTAGGCGATTAACGTCCCGCTCGGCGCAATTATGGATGCTAGTCCGCCGTTTGTAGAACGGAACTTACGGCTGAACGGATTGTTCCGGCACGCATCGAGAATCACAATATTTAATTCGTTCCGTGCCTCTTGCATTTGCGACAAAAGGAAACCGATGTCCACCGCTTCGTATTCAACTTCGTGCTCGTGGGATATCTCCGTCCCAACTGGTATCAAGTAATTTCGGCCGTCCACCTGGACGGCGTGGCCCGCATAGTAGAAGAGGCCGGTTCCACCATGGCGAATTTTCTCGCCAAAGGCTCTGATGGCTTGTTTCATTTCGTTTTGAGTAAGATCTATTTTGCAAATGACTTGAAAGCCAAAACTCTCCAAAGCCTGCGCCAGGTCCTTTGCGTCTGTTTGCGGATTGAGGAGAGGGGAGACGTGGTAACGGCCGTTCCCGATCACAAGCGCAAATCTGCGCTGTTCGTGGTCTTCCTTGCTTCTGCGAACGTCCATTCCCCGATCTTGCGCAAACGCGCAAATGCCAATCAGAAGGATCGCGAGCGTAACGACTACTGTCTTCATATCAGCTCTTGGAATATTTCCAATTGAACCGTTGAGATTTGCCGCCCCAGGCGCACGGTGGGACCCGTCTTAGGGAGCAACCGAAAAACTCCAAACAGTATCGAATAGCACACCCGTGTTCTTGCGATTCGCAATATCCTCGCCGGCAAACACCTTGCTCCCCGATGTCGGGCGCAAGACCACGCCGTATTCTCCACCGTCAAGCGCTCTGTCAATCGAGACAATGTAATGGCCTCGTCCTATCCGGTTTGATCGCGTTGGAATTCTTTCTTCAATAAACTCGGAATACGCGTTCCATTCCTTCTTCTTGTAGGCTTCTGGATCATCTTTCTTAGCCCCGACGAGCCGCCAGTTCTCTCGAGTCTGAACGAGACGAACTACAAATGGCTCATAGTCATCGGGGTCAAAGCCCGGGATGTCACCATAGACAACCTCGAATTGAGGGATGCCCGCGCTCAGGCCGAGAGACGAGCTTCGGCCCGGAACCGCCCACAGGTAAGTGATCGGCTTGGGTTTGTGAAAAATCCTGATCCCCTTTCCGATTCCGTCCATCATTGTGCCGCCAATCCCGACCGCCGCCCCCAGCAATGGTATGGCCGCAAGCCTGCTATCGACAGCGAGGCCGAGGCGAGTAGCAGCAGATAGCTCTATGGCGTTGTACAGCTTGTCGGTGGCTTGCTCTTTCGCCAGTTCTCCAAGACTGCCTCCCTTTGCCTCAGCCTTCCCTACACGAGTGGGCTCCAGCGGCAATTGCTGGCGCGTTCCTCCGACGGTTATCAGGACGTAGGGCTGTTCCAAGCGTGCCGGCTGTGATCGCGCGGTTGGAGCCGCCGGCCGGCTCTCCTCTGGAGCAGGGCCTCGTGTTTCCTGCGAAGATCGGCCGGGGTTTTGCCCGGCTTGCATAACAGAAATTATGCGTTCGCTGACGCCACCGCTCTTCAGAGCGATGAGCGCATCCACAGAAAGGTCGAATTGGGTTTTGCTGCTGTGGATGGTTGTTACAATGAAGTCCTCGCTAAAACCATTCTTAGCCATTCGCACTACGTCAGCGTTGGTCAGCGTCTTATCCTGCGATGACGTCGCCGGCTGCGTCTGTTTCACTCGTGGTTTTTGAACCGCGCTAAGACCTTCAGATCCGAGTGAGATGAGACTAATCAGAGTGAGCGAGCAAATGATGCAAATCAATTGACGTTGGGGCTGAGGCATATGACTCCTTCCTGCGCAATAGAGTGCCGCGAATCGGTACTCTCCACCCGCCATCCAGGTTTAGGTGATTGTGCTACCCAAAGAACCTCTTAGATGGACGGGTCGGGTGACTGCTCTGCCGCGCGAGTATACTCAACGTCAACCCGTCCAGTGTGCGATTTCAAGCACATATTGAGTAGTCGGGGTTAATGAATTGATGCGGCAAGTTTCGTAAATAGCCTGGTGAGCTCCGGACCACGACAAATGCAGCCGCTGTTAGTCAGTTTGTCCATGATTCCGCGATAGGCCTTCGCATGCGCCGAGTTCTCGGACCATGCAATCTTTCCAGAGTGATAACGCCACAGTACAAAGCGATCGTCAAAAACGCCAATTGCGTCATAGTCGCGAAATGCGACCTTCGCTTTCTGAAGATTGTTGTCTTCGACTACGACCAATCCAATGCCCAGCGAGCCGTCCGCGATGATGTCGCGGGCATTTTCGAGACACGCTTTACGAAGTTCTTTGCGTATGCCCGCATACTCGCCTATTCCCTGAGCGATTCGTTGGAGGTCCGAAGCGAAAATCAATTGAGCAAGGTTCCGACGCTTTTGCTTTGGATCAAACAGTCGCCGCCTTCTCGCGTTTCCGATGCGGTCATACACATTTACGAGCCGCCGTTTCTCGTCATACGCGCCGAGAACCTCGATCTCACAAAAGAGCGCCTCGTGATGTTTGTGCATGAACTCAGGCGTCTCAAGAGAACAGATCAAGTGGTCAGCCCAAAATAGGACTTCTGCTGCTCGATCCTCGTGGTCGTTAATCAGGTGCAGTATTTGCCTGGCACGGTGCTCGTCCGCAACGGGGTCCCACAGTACGAGGTCGCGGCGATCACGTTGGAATGTCAGCCATTCAGGCGCGACCTGAAGCACACTCGCGAATACCTGGAGCTCTTGATGACTTATAACCCGCGCCGCGGATTTGGCTGCGTTTGCCTTGCAATGCATCAGAATCTTGGCGATGCGCTCTCGGGTGATGGTGGGCGCGTTGCCGTCAGGGAATAGAGCCAACGAGGCGCCGGCACAGCGAGCGCTTAACTCCGTTTGACTCAAGCCCAGTTCATTCATGCGGCCTCTGAGACGGCGAGCTAGCCGCGGGATCCCGTTTTGCAACTCTCCCGAAAATCGCGATGGCTTGGACGGCATTGGTCTGATTCGATTCAACCCGATTGTAGTCTTACTACGCCGGCACAATGAGCCCAACAGGCGTAGCTCCATGGCTGGGATACCCGTGGGTCGCATTCGAACCGCCTTAAACATCGAAAGCGTTGCACAATGCGTAGCAGCTACCACCGGCCATAGAGCTGCGTCTATTGTTGAATTCGTCACGCATTCGCGGACTTCAACACACAAGACGGCGCGTAAGATATTTCGCCTGGCGAACCAGCAGCCCCACATTCGTTAGAGAGGCCAAGTCGAGCACAGTAACTTAGGACTCGTTAAGACCGGCTTCGTGCACCTCATCTTCTAAAGTAGCGGCAACCTCGGCACTATCGCAGGCAAGTCAAAAAATTTACGCGGCCCGCTCTCTAACGGCCATGAAACACTACGCCGTAAAGGCCGACCTACAGAGCGAGCTGCTTTTGCCATTCAGACCGCAGACGCTTTGTCTCTTAAACCGAATGATGTATCATTGGCCACCCTGTAGATCGATTGCCTCATAGGACGATCGGCGGCTAAAGACGGAAATGCTGACCCTCCGGTCTTCGACTTCCGTCCTGTTTGTGCTGACACAAACCAGCAAATGCTCATGCGATTATTTGAAGAGCCGGCGTTGAGGTGTCCTCGGGAGGGACGCAGGTGAAAATACTAATTATCGCGGCGAATCCGGTGAACGTCGTCAGTCCATTGCGAATCAACGCTGAGGTTCGCGAAGTTGGCCAGAAGATTCGCCTCGGATCGCTGCGGGACCAGGTGGAACTTGTTTACGAGTTGGCGGTGCGGGCAGAAGATTTGCCGGAGCTGCTCTTGAGGCACCACCCGATTGTCGTCCACTTCAGCGGCCACTGCACGCCGTCCGGCGGAGTCATCCTCGAGGACAATGCTGGGCGCCGCAAGGTAGTTTCCAAAGATGCTTTTGCCGATTTGTTCAGCATTCTGAAAGACAACATTCGCCTGGTTGTCTTGAATGCATGCCACGGGAGCGCCCAGGCAAGAGCATTAGCGAAGGTCATTGACTTCGTGATCGGTATGGATTCCACGATCGAAGACAAGGCGGCGATCGTGTTCGCCTCCCACTTCTATCAATCGCTGGCGTTTGGCCGAACTGTGAACGAGTCCTTCGAATTGGCGGTGACGCAACTCGGTGTCGAAGGCTTTGACGCGGCGAATGCGCCGGAGCTTTTTGTCCGCGATGGCGCAAACCCATCGGCAATCGTCGAACCCGCCGAACATGTCGCCGACGCCGCTGATTCGACGAAAAGCGCAATGCCGCGCCTGACTGCGTTTTCGTCCTGGCTGTTCGGGGGTGTGGCCTTGAGCTTGTCCTCAGACATACTGCGGCGGTTTCTTGGCGGTGATGCATGGGTTCAGCTAGCGGCGGCCATCGCGGAATCCGTTCTGGGCGTCCTATCCGTGCTGGCCGCTATTCTCATCACCATATTTTTGATAAGCCCGGCCAACAGGGTTGTGAGCAGGGCGGCGAGGTTCGGATCGGTTGATGCCCAGAAACCCCGGAGAGCGGTTCTCTTGAGTGGAGCCGCCGTTGTTATCGCTCTCGGCGTATGGTTGTCTCTCCCGCTTTGTGCTCATTACTACAACGAAAGAGGCATTCTCTCTCAGATTTCGGAGCAACCGAATCTGTCTCGCGCTCTCGCATCGTATCAACAAGCCGTGAGACTAAAGCCCAACTATGCGCAGGCGCACTACAATCTGGCTGCCGTGCAGGAGGACTTGCAGCCGGAAAGAGCGATTGAGGAATACCTGCTCGCAATCAAATACGACAGCCGCATTTATGCCGCTTACAATAATCTGGCCCGCTTATATCTTGTGCGAGGCAGGAACAATGATTACGAGGATGCATTGACTGTTCTGAACCAGGCAGTGGATCTATCCCCTCAAGACAAGAACGTGCGCTATTCACTTAATAAGAACTTAGGGTGGGCGAACTATGCGTTGAAAAACTACTCGCTGGCCGAAATGTTTTTGAGGACGGCGATCTCTTTGCGAGACCCCCAAGGCGGGGCCGCCGCTCATTGTCTTCTTGCCTACGTGCTGAAGGAACAGGGCAAGGCAGGCGTGGCCGATGAGTGCTTTGACTGCGTGCGTCTTGAGCCCGGCGAGACGGACGCCGAGGCCAAGTGGGTCAGCGACGCGAAGGAATGTCTGATCAGAGGAGATATGAAGTGATCCGCGCTGCTTCGTTGATTCTGACTCAGTTAGTGCTGCTTGCGGCGAGTCACCTCCTCCTGTGCGCACGCAGCTCGAATGCCCAATCACGTGATCGAAGCGATCCGATATCGGGTCGCATTGCGTTGATAGAGCCCAGGGGTGGACTCAGAATCAGGCAGGCGAAGCGAGGCCGGTTGATGAACGCCACCGAAGGAATGTTGGTTCGCCGAGGATATCTACTGATCCTCAATCCTTTAGCCAAAGCGACGATCGTGTGCGGCGATGGAAAGAAGCGCGAGTTGACGCCGGGCCCGCAAGGGTGTCCCTGCACTCTTGCGTGTACGCCGGCGATATGCGGCATCCGTTATGAGGGCAGCACGATTCGCGCGACGCGCGGGCCTGACACAAACGACAGCGCGTTCCCTGTCGTTATATCTCCGCGACGAACTCTGGTCGGAAACCTGCGGCCGGCGATTCGATGGGCGCCGGTTGCAGGCGCAAGGGCGAACACCACATACAAGGTGATCCTGTATGGCGACGGGATGAGAGCCCTCTGGGCCAGAGACGTGATTTCCGAAACTCGGCTCGCATACCCGGAAGCGGAACCGCCTCTCGCCGCTGGACAAACTTACAAAGTCGTCGTCACTACGAACGGACTTAGTTCTCAACAAGACCGTTCGCCGGGGCTTGGCTTCACCACATTGACCGCGGATCAAGCGCGCCTGCTGGCAGCGGAAGAAACCAGGGAGCGGCAGCTAGGCTTACCCGAAACGCAGACGCGCTTTCTGATCGCGAATCTCTATGCTTCCCGCGAGCTTTACTCCGAAGCAATCGACCAACTCGACAACTGTGATCCGGCATTTGCAAACCCTGCGGTCATTAGCCTGATCGGCGACTTGTACGCAGTCGTCGGGTTGAATCGAGAGGCGGAGAAGAAGTACTTGCAGGCGCTCGCTTCGACGCCGGCGAATGATCTGGATGGTCTAGGGTCAACTCATCGAAACCTCGCGGCGGTTTACGAAAACCTTGGAGAGTTTGACCGAGCGATCGCCCAGTTGAAGGAAGCGATAACCGTTTATCGCCGATCAAGGAATCTCCACGTGGCGGCAGTGCTGTTCAATGACGAACGACGGCTGCGGAATCCTCGAAGCCGAAAATAAATTTTCGCAGCTCGACGGCCTCGTGCAGCTAACAGGGTGAAGCCTTATGAAGCAGAACAACCGCGATTTTGGGAGTTCACGGGAAAAGTTTAGTTCCAACCCGGGGGCCACAGTGACCTGCTGTTTCATCGCAATCTCGATGTTAATTTTTCCATGCAGCGGAACTTTGGCCGTATTTGCGTCGGAGCGGCCATCGATGTTGTATTTCGCGGTCGGGGGACAACGCGACAGCGAATTGCGCACCCCGACCGGTAAAACGGCTAATCCCGAAGCAGCGTCGCAGGACCAAGACAGAGCAAAAAAGGAAGAGCAGCAGCCTCTATCGGGCATCACCAATGCGTTAAAGACGCTGGCCCTGGGGTCAGACATGGTTCGGCTAGGCGCGAGTCCGACACCGGATGGCGCGGCTGAAGTGATCAAGAAAAGCAAAGAGGCCTTCGCGATTTACAAAGCGATGGATTTAAAAGAGGGAATGGCTGCCTCCCGTTTTGCTTGCGGCGGGGCTTACTACTTCCTTGGCCAAAATCGTGAAGCCTTGAGCGCTTTCCTGGAGGCTTCGGATTACTCCAAAGGGTCCTGGCTCGACTCAATGCTGCGTCCGGTTCTGGAAGCCAGTATCGGCGCGGTGTACTGGAGTCTCGGCGAAACCGGCAAGGCGCTCGAAGCGCTAGAGCGGGCTCTTCCACTGATTCGGATCCAGAACAATCCCTCAATACTGGCGCAGACTCTCAAAGCGCTCGGTGAGATTCATGTGGATGCTGGCCGGAAGCGAAAGGCTCTTGAGTTTCTGAAGGAGGCCTGCGCTCTTTATCGGCAGCTCGACAACTGGCAATTCGAGATCCTGGAATTGGTACTGATCAGCGCGCTTGACTCCTCGCTTGGATTGTCGACGGAGGCCTTCGAAACCGCGCGCGTTGCGATTGAGCGGGCGAAGGAGAAGGGCGACGCGGCGTGGGAGGCACAGGGCCATCTCGGGATGGGAGCCGCATACGCAGCTATCGGAAATAGTGGGGCTGCCCTTACCGAGTACAATGTGGCCCTACAGGCGTTCGTGGCGCACCACAACCAAGATGACGCATCCCTGGAAGCAATGACTTTGAACAATCTCGGTTTGCTCTACGCCGCGCGTGGCGAATTCGACCGGGCGCTCGACTACTTTACCAGATCACTGAAGATGTCTCGGGCAAACAATGACCGAAAGTCGGTTGGCTACGCTTTGAATAACGTCGGGACGATTTACTACCGTCGCGGCGAACCGCTAAAAGCATTGAAAAACTTCGAGGACGCGCTCGATATCGCTCATCGCATTTCCGACAAACGCTTAAAGGCGTCCGTTCTCACTAGCATGGCGGATGTGTACTTTTTGATAAACCGCCGTGACTACGCAGTGAGCGTGCTGAGCGAGAACGCCGAAGTCTTTAAGCAAATCGAGGAGCCGGTCCACGAATCCGAAGCTCTGATCAGCCTTGCCGATGCGTACGCAGCTATGGGCCGAATTCAGGAGGCGCTCGACGTGCTGCACTCATTGTTAGAGTCGCGCCGCTTAGCGGAAGACCCCGGCCGACAGGGTTATATCCATAGAGAGTTGGGTGCTATTGTCGGTCTCGCAGGCGACAGCAGCAAAGCCGCTGCGCATTATGCCGAAGCGCTTTCAAAGCTGGAGGCAGCCGGAGATGAAGTGGGTCAGGTGGAGCTATATGCCGTAATGGGGACGCTGGCCGCCTCCCGCGCGGATTACCAGACGGCCGAACAGATGTTGACCAGAGGCTTGACCCGAGCCCGGACAGCCGGATTGCGCCTGAACGAATCAGTGATTTTGACAGCGCTCGCCTCCGTCAACGAGAAACAGGGACGCCTGTCGGAGGCTGAAACCCTTTACGATCAGGCGATCGCTGCTGCAGAGTCCCTGAGGTCGTCAGCCCGTATCGAGGAACTCAAGTCTGGCGTGGGCGATATTTCCGCACCTCTGGTGTCTCCGGCGATTCTTCTCAAGATCAAGCTCGGCAAATCGACTGACGCTTTCGAGTTGACCGAAAGGGCGCGCGCCCGGACGTTTCTCGATCAGTTGAACACCACGCATATCGACTTCCTCAAGGGGGCCGAGCCGAAACTTGTTGAACAGGAGCAATCGCTACGCTTCGGTATGCAGGCGCTCGAGAAAAAACTGCGGGAGGAACGCCGGAATAATCCGTCCTCCGAGGCGGTGTCATCAATTGCCGCGAGCCTAAAGGAACAGGAAGATGCGTATACGGCATTACTCATCCGCTTGAAAGCCAGCAATCCCGATCATGCCGAGTTGGGAAGCTATTCTCCGGCTCCCTTAAATGAAATCCAACGGTTGCTCGGACCTCAAACAACCCTTGTTTCCTATTTCGTTACCGCCGAAAGGCTGCTCGTGTTCGTTGTGACCTCCGGCGAATTGCGGACCGTGGAGGTGCCAGTCAAAGAAGCTGAATTGCGAGCCGCGATCGATTGGTTTCGCGACTTCGCGAGTCTGCGAAACGTGAAACCGGGCAGTCTCAATCAACTCGACTCCTGGCTTGTCGAGCCCATTCGGCAATACATCAAAACCGCTGATGTGATTATCGTGCCTCACGGCGTGCTGCATTATGTGCCGTTCGCCGCATTAACCAACGGACGCGAATTTTTCGGTGATACCCGCTCTATCTCCTATCTTCCCAGCGCGTCCGTCTTGCAATCCCTTCGCCGGCGAGGGCATTCGATTCGCACGGGTGTTCTCGCGGTGGCTCAGTCCCGCGCCGCCGGCCTTCCGGTATTGCGGTATGTCGACAGAGAGGCGGCAGGCGTTGCGAATCTTTATCATCGCGGCGCAGCCCTTCTGACCGGAAACGCGACCAAAGCAGCCTTCCTGAAACGCGCCGCCGTCTCGGGCGTGGTTCACATAGCCGCGCACACGGAACTGAATGGAAATAGTCCTCTGTTCTCGCGCATTGCGCTCGCGCCGGACAAGGATGACAACGGCGCGATTGAAGTACGCGAGGTCTACGGAATGGATTTGACCGGAACGAATCTGGTAGTGCTAAGCGCATGCCAGACTCAGTTGGGGGAGAGGAGCAAGGGAGACGACGTGGTCGGTCTGAACCACGCTTTCATTTATGCGGGAGCCTCGTCAGTACTCGCCAGCCTTTGGACCGTCGACGATGAAGCGACGAGCATTTTGATGGAGAGGTTCTATGCAAGTCTCAAGCAGGGGCTGAGCAAGGCGGCAGCGCTTCAGGCGGCCCAGATCGCGACGCGTAAGCGGTATCCGCATCCGTATTACTGGGCAGCCTTCGCGCTTACAGGCGATCCAGGCGAAACCCAACCGGCCGGGCTTCACCAACGCACAGTAGCGCGCCGGCGGCGCTAGAGGATCTCGATGGAAATGTCCGTCATATTGCCCCGCCGATACTCCCAGGGAATGGCTACCATCGCGGCGACCTCGGCTTCGGATACGCGATCGAGGGTTATCTCAGCGATCAATAAATCGAGGCGGAATCTGAGACGGGCGCCTTCGAGCGCCATTTCATTGGAATAGAAATGAACGATCATATCGGCGTTCTTCTCTATCGTCGCGCGAGCCCGTAAGCGACGGTCGTTACTTTGCCAGGCCCATACTACTTCGCCTTCTTCGGCGACTTCTCGCATGGGTTTGAAGTCGATTTGCCACTGCGCAGCCATTTGCCGCAGCGAAGCGGCTAGCCACTCAAGTATGGGAATTCCTGTTGCTGTGTCCGGGGCGGGGGCGTCTGACGGCTTTGGCTCTCTACCCGCTTGTCCCATCAGCCGGTCGACGAGAGCCATATCCTCGGCGGTAATCTGGCCGTCGGCCGATGCCGCGTGTTCTTCGCGTAGCGTCACAAGCAGCCTCTCACAAATAAAACACTGACTCAGGTGCGCGTTCGCGGTGGCCAGACGAACGGCATCGAGCTGGTGATCGTTGTAAGCGATGATCTCATCTTCGGTTAAGTGCGCGAACTTGAGATTTCTCAATGCCTTTTCCACGTCGTTTATTGGCATCATCCCACGCTTTCTTTTCACGTCAGGTACTTGCGAAGTTTGTTGATGGCCCGCTGACGAATCTTGATGACATTACTTACCGTCAGGTTGAATCGCCGGGCAATCTCCTCGTGCGACTGATCCTCCAGGTAATAACAGGTTACAACCGATCGTTCTCGTTCGGTAAGCCGGGAAAGTGCATCGTGAATCACAACGGCTGTTTCTTGTTGCGGACGCTGAACACCATAAGCAGCTTCAGCCTCTTCGGCGCTACTCAGTTCTCCCGCGAAGGCGACTCCCATCGCGTCGATGGCGTTGCGTATTTGTTCGGGGGTCAGACTGGTTTCATCCGCGACCTCATCGATCGTTGGATTGCGCTGCAGAATCTTCGTTAGCTGCGCGGCAACCCGTTTGATATTCCCGCAAATCTCTTGCTGACGGCGAGCGAGTTCGCGAGTGAGATCCGAACTATCAAGAATTGCTCCCCGAATATATGGGCTGGCGTATCGCTCAAACGGCACCTTCCTGCTGGGATCAAAATTCCGGACCGCATTGATCAATCCGATTACGCCGTCCTGAATCAGATCCTCCTGACTTGTCCAGTTTGCCATCCTGGATATTCGTCTTGCCCAGATTTTTACCAAATACAGATAGGATAGGATCAATTCCCTGCAAGCAGCGTCGTCACCGCGGCTGCAGTTGATCCACAGGATCGCGTCAACGGAGTTCATTTAATAGTTCCCGCCAACAAATTTCACTCTTCAACACGCCAAGCAACGACCCGCAAAAAAAAAATCGTGCGGATGTCCTGCCAGCCGCTGATTTGACCCAGAGAGCAATTGAAGACAGCTCAAGGCTGACTTCCAGATGAAACCAAAAGGAGAAAATGCGATGGTGAAAGTACAAAAGTCAAGAAGGGGGCTTTCCGCGCGCTCTTGTATCCTCGTGTTGCTCATGGGTCTGGCGCTTACTCGTGTCCAACCTGCATTCGGAGACAGCGGATGCTTCGACAAATGCCAAGGCGCACTGGCGCAGTGTTTGGCTGCTGCTCAAGGTAACCAGACCGAAGAGGCAAGATGCCAGGACCAATACGACTCATGCGGGGAAGCGTGCCTGTTGTGAGTGGCACGGCCGCCCGCTCTCTGGTCACCTGAGCCAAAAGGGCCAGTTCACCCGTCAACCAGTCTAGGAGCTTGAGCGTATGGTGGTAAAGCTACGCCTCTCGCTCGACTCCTGGTTCAAAGTCCGTAGGAGGGAAACATGAAAACGCTAATTTACACGCTTGTGCTTGGAGGCCTGATTTCCGGAGCAATGTTTGCCCCGATTTCAGGGAACTCAAAGAGAACCACTCCCGTCATATCGATCACGGATGTGTTGCGCGCGCATAACGACGCGAGGAAGTACGCCGCGTTGGGGACGTGGCTCGCCGAAGGAGTGAAACTGACTTCTCTACCAGGAGGGCTGGAGAGCGATATCGCCAGCTTCTTTGAGAGGAAGGTAAGAGTTGTCAGCGACGGGCGCTCATTCAAGCGCTACAAGGCTGATCCCATGGGATTGAGAGAACAGGTCGATCTGTTCGATGGGCAATCGGCATCTCATACAGTCAAAGAGAATGGTCAGCAGGTGGAAGAAACCGGCATCGAGGGATCGGAACTGGCTTCCGTTGAGTTCAGCATCAAGACATTTGGTCTTGTTCCGATACTCAGGGAACTCGCCGATCCATCAACGCAGGTGACTCATCTCGAACAAACACCTCGAAAGCAAGACAAATTCATGGTAAGAGGGACCATGGGCGATTGGACTGTCTACTGCGACCGGCAGCACACGATATGCCGCGTGGAGATTGGAGACAAAGCCATCGAGTATGCAGACTACCGGATTGTCGATGGTGTTCGTCTTCCATTCTTTCAGCGTGTCTTTCTCAATGGCCGCCCGGTCTATGAGATCATCTTCACCAGAATTGCTCTGGGACCGAATCTGCCGGCGGGTTACTTCAAGCGCGAAGCTGCCTGATGAGATTCTCTCGCCGGGCATAGCCCCTCAGTCGCCCGCCGCTTCTGAGGGGCTTTGTTTGGATCAAGGGTCGAAAGCCTGGATTAATCACTCTTGCTGCGGCCTCGGCTTTGGTATCATTACGAACTCTATGATCTCGCGGACACCACTTTTGAGACCTATTGTAATTCGCATAGCTGAGCTTGTGATGGTTGCGATGTGGTTAGTGGCTGCCGGCCACCTTGCGGTGGCGCAGAACAGTAAGGATGGCCTGGCGGCTGCCGAAATTGAAAGAACAGCGGAACAGTTCTTTCAGGACGCGATAGCCGATTCACGAATCGGTGACCCTAAGTCCGGCCTTCGCCGGTTTGATGAAGCGCTGCGATTGTGGACACAAGTTCGGCAGCCCGAGAGAGCGGCGCGAGCGGCCATTCAACTTGGAGACTCTTACAAACTCGGCAAGAGGTACAACGAAGCACTGTTTTGTTTCAGGAACGCTCTGGACGGCAAGGGACCGGCTTCCATAAAGGCTATTGCTCTCAACTCAATTGGAAAGGTCTATGCCGAATTGTTTCTGCGCCCGCTCGCTATTCGCTATTTCGAAAAAGCGATTGCGAAGGCGCGCATTGCAGGGGATTCGTCCACGCAGGCTGCCGCTTTGATTGGCTTGGCCGGCATTCATTATGAACTCAGAGAGATGGACCAGGCTTTGAGTTGTGCTCTGAGAGCGAGGACTTTTGTTTCGCGGAGAGTCGATGATGAAGCAAGAGCCGACTTGCTTCATTTGTCGGGCCAGATCGAACGAGAAAAAGGCCTACCCGAGCGCGCCCGGAGGGACTTCGCCGGGGCGCTCTCGATCTATCGGCGAATAGGTGATATCGACGGCGAGATTCGGGTACTGTGCTCGCTCTCAAACCTGGACGTGGCGTTTATGCAAAGCCAGGCGGCGCTGGCGAGTGCTGAGCACGCTTTGGAACTGGCTGACAAGCAAGCGAAAGGCGCGCGAACCAATGCTGAGAAGTTGAAAGCGAGGGAGGGCCGATGGCGTGCGTGGCTTAGTATCGCCCGCGCGGATCGCGCGCTTGGACGAGCGGAACTCGCGATCAAGGCCTTCGAGAACTCTATCTTTCATCTCGAAGGACTCTACTGGTCGGCGCACATATCTACTGAGTCGAGCGCAATAGCTTTCCGCGAAGAGAATCAGGCGCCGTACCGGGAACTCGTTGATGTTCTGGTCGAGCAGCGCCATATTAAAGAGGCGTATGAATTTGCCGAGAGGGCCAAGGCTCGCGCCATACTTGGGTTAAGCGCGTCCCGACGCGAGCGAGGCTCGAACAAGACTCCTTATTCAGATGCCACTGTCGACGCACTCTCGCAATCAATCTCCCGACTCCGTACTCAATTGCTCTTATCAGATAGTGAACAGGAGCGCTCGAAAGTTCAGCGCGAGATCAATGAGAAAGAATTCGAGCTGGCGGAGGCACAACTACGAATCGAAATGGAACGGTCCCGAGATCGCATGTCGTGGTTTCAAACTGCCGAGGTAGAGAAACTACAACAGAGTATCAACAAATCGAAGAGCATCATCGTGGAGTTTCTCCTGGGAGAGAAGCGCTCGTTCGCGTGGGTCGTCTCGTCAAGCGACGTTTCGCTCGCGATTCTACCCGGCAAGACCGAAATTGAGAAATCGGTCACGGAGTATTTGGCGCTAATCAACACCGCGCCAAACAATCTTTATGTCGAGAGGGATTTCAATAAAGCGAGAGGTCGGGCTGCCACCCAGTTTTCAACTCTACTTGGCCAGTTGTCCCAACGAATCGAGGAAAGTGGAAAGCTGGTGATAGTGCCCGACGGTGTGTTGCATTATTTGCCGTTCGAAGCGCTGATTCAGAACGGCCGCTACTTGCTTGAAGACCATGAGATAAGCTATCTCCCATCCGCGAGCATGCTGGGGCTGTGGCGGACTTTGCCGGAAAGGGCTGAGGCGCCGGACACAATGGAGTTGCTCGCTTTTGGCGACCCAACTTTTGCTCCGGACCCGAAGGCGAATTCTGGAAGCGCGGCTCAAAATCCCGCGGTAGATGTTACGCGGCAACTGCGAGCGTCTCGCGGCTTTCACCTTGCGCCATTGCCGAGGACACGCGATGAGGTTGAATATATCGCGGGTCTGTTTCCTGAGGCGCAAACTCGCATGTATCTCGGCGCAAACAGCACTGAAGACGCGCTCAAGAGAGAGTCGTTGGGCCGGTATCGGCGCTTACATTTTGCTACGCACAGCTTGATCGACGAGTCATCTCCGTCACGATCGGCGGTGGTGCTCGCCATTGACAGCGACCCTGCGCAAGATGGCTTGCTGGAAGTGAGTGAGATTTCCGAATTGGACCTGGATTGTGATCTTGTGGTGCTGAGCGCCTGTCAGACTGCCCGCGGCCAATTGCTATCGGGAGAGGGAGTCGTTGGGCTGACGCGCGCATTTCTCTACGCCGGTGCTCGATCGGTTGTTGTGAGCCTGTGGAGCGTAAGTGATATTTCGACCGGCCAATTGATGAAAAAATTCTATCGAGGATTGGCGGACAATCTCGGAACTGCGGCCGCTCTCCGCGCTGCAAAACTGCAAATGTTGCGAAGCGCCGCGGAGACGCGTCATCCCTATTACTGGTCCGCTTTTGTTACGATCGGAAAACCGTAGCCAGATAGGTCGCTTACCGAGTGTATCATTATTCCTTTGGCTCAGCGGAGAAGGGTGTGGTGGGAGTAGTCAGTGGTAATAGCGGAGCGGCATTGGCTGACCTCGTCAATCGCGTCATTGACGGCGACTCAACCGCCGAAGAAGAAATCATCTCGCGTTACCAGCGAGGCGTTTCATTAATAATCGACCGGATCGTCAGAAGCCAAGATTCAGAAGATGTATCCCAACAAGCCTTCAAAATAATCATAGAGAAACTCAGGCACGGAGATCTTCGCGATGCCGAAAGACTATCAGGATTCGTCTGTAGCGTTGCGCGAAACGCGGCCATCGATTTCGCCCGCCGCGCGAGAAAGTCAATCAGTCGGGAAGAGTTGGGCGAGGCCGATCAAGTCAGGGATCCCGCGCCGAGCCAGCTTGAGCGGCTATTGACCGAGGAAAAAGCCAGCGCTGTGCGTCAAGTTATCAGCGAGCTAAAGATGGAACGCGACAGGGATTTGCTCTTCCGCTATTTCATTGCAGAACAGGACAAGGAAAGAATCTGCGCGGAGTTAAGACTTACAAGTGCTCAGTTTAATAACGTAATCTTCCGCGCGATCGCAAGATTCAAGGAGCTATATGTTCGGCGTATCGGTCAATAAGGAGTTGATTGCCAGGAGGCTTGTCTCGCGATCTGCGATAGGAGTGCAGTGAAAGACACATCTTAGTTAGACAGCACAATGCGTATGGATCACACCCACATTGAACAATCCGACCTCATCCACCGATACCTGATGGGACAACTATCGGTCGCCGAGCAAGAGCAGTTCGAAGAGCATTTCGTCGATTGTGCCGTGTGCGTTGATCGCCTGGCGACTACCAAAGACCTGATCCAGGGTCTTCGTCTCGTTGCGAGCCGCCAAGGCGCCGAGCGCGAGGATCATCTGCCGGCGCCAATTCCCCGCTACTCGCGATACGGCCGCGCTGCTAAGTGGTTGGCGTTCGCAAGCGGGCTCCTTTTGATCATTGCCTCGTCAGCCGCGGTAATAATGTCCAATCGAGTTCGGCTGTCCCGCACCGAAGCCGCTCAGGCGCGAAGCGACTCCGCCGAATGGCAACACCGATATCAGGAGGAACGGGAGTCTGCCGCTTTAACCGACAAAAAGCATAAGGAAACTGAGGATGAGTTAGGCGGACGGCTCACTGAGCTTCAGAAGGAGATCGACAACAACCGCAAACAAAAGCCCGGCGAGGTGCTTCCCGGTTCTGGAGGCGGGGGCATCAGTCCACAAGCCAACGTGAAAGTAATTGCGTTGAGCTCAACTCGCGGTATTGATCCGCGATCGACAGCGAACAGCGTACGGTTGCCGCTCTCTCCCACCTTTTTTGTGATTTCGCTGGCCCTCGAGGGAGAAGTGAAGCATTTGGATTACCGCATGATTCTTTTGGATGAGCGCGGCGAAGTCATCTGGAAACGCGGAGGTTTCCGGCCCAACGAATCCAACTCGCTCACGGTCGGGCTAAATTCGAGTTCCTTTCGCCCCGGTTATTACAGCTTGAGGGTTGAGGGAGTCGGCGCGGGAGCTGGCAGGAGCATCATTGGCGAATACTATTTTCATGTTATTAAGGATTTATGACTTTCCGCCTCTCGAATCAGCAACAATACACTAAATCGATAGAGAGCTTGTCGTTCAAGCTTCATTTGTCATGCCTCGAAAACAGGCGTGGCTCCATGGCAGGGGTACCCGTGGGTCGCATCGGAAGCGCTCCAACTTCATGAGCGTTGCGCGATACGTAGCCGCTACCTCCGGCCATAGAGCCGCGTCTGTTGTCGATCGCCATCTGCTTAACACCCTTTGCATTGATCGCTCTGCAATCATTCCGAAGTCCGCGGTTGTGCCGCATGCTCATAAAACGTTGCGTACTTCGCTGAATCGAGATCTGAGAGCACCTCACCCCTCATGAAGTAATGTGCGCGTTACTCGAGATATTTCGCATCAAAATGCTTTTTTTTTCGAGAGTCAGACGAAGGAGTCAACGTGAAGCGTCAAGCGGACTACTCCGTCGGCAATCATTGCCTTCCAGTAACGAGACCTCAAGCAGAGACACCGGCGGGGTGCTGCCAAATGGCAGTCGTCAAACAAAAATCATCTATCTGGTCAAAGTGATGGATCGGATCTGGCGAAGCGGGACTCGGACTGGCAGCGAAGAGCTAAGGTTTCCCCGTAGCCTTCTTTATCTGCTTCTTCATCTCGCGCTGGGCGTCTTCAATGACTTTTTCCGAATCTCGTAACAGTTTCTTTGTCTTCTCTTCCAAATCCGTTCCCTCGGGCCAGGAGAAGCCGGGGATCGGAGTTGACTCGGGATGCTCGCCCGTATGAGCTTCGCAATTCTCGGTCGGTTGCGTGCCTTCGATGAAGTACTCGGTTCGTCGGGTCGGACAGATGTCCGTCGCGAGCAAACCGCTTGTTGGGTCGATTTCAGCGCTGACTATGCCCTCGGGCGGGGCAGGGAAGCTCTCACCGCCGAGCTCCGGTCTTAAGGCAAGCGCCGCTTTCATAAACGAAGTCCAAATCGGTAAGGCTGATTTTGCGCCCTCCAGCCCAAGCTCGGAATTGTCATCAAAGCCCACCCACACAACGCAAACCATGTTCGGTGTATAACCCGCGAACCAGCCGTCTCGTGAAGTGCCAGTCTTGCCCGCGGCCGTCGCGGTGAATCCCATCGAACGAGCACGCGCCGCCGTGCCTCGGTTCAGTACGTCTTGCATGATGTTGGTCATCAGCCAACTGACTTCGGGCCTGAGCGCCGGTTTGGTGTCGGGCTTGGTTTCGGTGAAAGTCACCCCGTCAGCGTTGGTCACTCTCTTGATCGGGCGCGCGTCGGTGAGCTGGCCGCTGTTGGCGAACGCGGTATACGCCTGCGCCACCTGAAGCGGAGTTGCTTCGGCTGTTCCCAGCGCGAGGGCAGGGAAAGGTTGAGGCCGTGGAAGGCCGAGCTTCTCAGCCATGCGCGCGATCTTTGAATAACCAACCTTCTCGGCGATCCGAACCGTTACGACGTTGAGAGAGTGCACCAGGCCTTCGCGAAGCGGGACGTCGCGGTTTGAATACGTCTTGCCGAAATTCTCAGGCGAATACGTCTGGCCTCGCCCATACAGAAAGGTCTCGGGCGCATCCATGAACAAAGACGCGGGAGTGAATTTCTCTTCGGCATTGTCATCGTAAGCGCTGTTCAAGGCCGTTGCATATACGATGGGCTTGAACACCGAACCGGGTTGCCGATTCGCATCGACCGCTCGATTGAGCTGGCTGAGGCCATAATCGCGTCCGCCGACCATCGCCAGTATCTCCCCCGTCTTGGCATTCAAAGCGACGAGCCCGGCCTGGAGCGTTCCGGCTGGAATGGGATTCTTTTTTCGCCTGGCAAAGATCGGATCGAGCGTTGTCAGCGTATCGTTAACTGCCTTGTCGGCCGCTCGCTGGAGATCCATATCGACGGTGGTGTAGACGCGATACGACTGGCGCGCGAGGTCGCGGGTTGACAGCTCGTTGGCGAGTTCTTGTTGCAGATAGTCGACGAAATAGGGCGCGCCGCTGTTTAGCGCGTTGTGCTTTGGGACGATTTTCAACTCGGTGGCTTTCGCTTGCTCAGATTTATCACGAGCGATGAAGCCGGATTCAACCATCGAATCGAGAACCTGATTTCGGCGAGCCTTCGCGCGCTCGGGATCGCGATACGGCGAATACAAACTCGGACCGCGGATGATGCCGGCAAGGAACGCGCATTCGGGCAACGTGAGATTCACGACGTCTTTGTTGAAGTAGGCTGAAGCCGCTTCGCCGACGCCGTTGATCGAGTAAGCGCCCGACTGTCCCATGAACACATCGTTCGCATAGAGCTGAAAGATTTCTTCTTTTGACAGCTTCGTCTCCAGTACCAGGGCGATCATCATCTCCTGGATTTTGCGTTTCCAGGTACGCTCGGGAGTAAGGAAGAAATTCTTGACCAGTTGTTGAGTGATCGACGAGCCGCCCTCGACTCGCTGGCCCTCGCCGACGTCGCGGCGAACCGCCCGGAGGATTCCTCGAATATTTATGCCGGGGTGTTCAAAGAACTGGCGGTCTTCGATTGCGACCACCGCGTTGACATAGTCCTTCGGCAGGTCTTTGAACGAGACCAGCTTCTGTTTTTGCTTTTGTTTGTCGTTCGAAATGGCAGTGACGAGTTCAGGCTCGAGCACCGAGCTGTCGAGATTGCGCCTCGAATCGATTTCGGTGATCTTGCTGATGTTCTTTCCGCCTGCTCCGAACACGATGTTGAGATTTGGAAACTGCCGTGTGCCGCCGATGATCGCCTCACTGCTGGTGTAGACGTCGATTGTGTTGCCCTTAATTTGGTAGCGGCCGCGTTTCGAATCGGCATCCTTGGTCGATTCCACGTAGCCGATGCCATCGAGATAGCCCTTCAACGAAGCGAGCGTCATAGGCTGCCCGGCTCGAATACCGCGCGGTGTCGCATAGATGCCCGTTGTCCTGACAACGACATCGCCGCGAAATCGGGCATCGATCAGCCTTGCATATTTGACGTAGAAATACGCAAATACGGTCGCGACGATTAGAATGAGTATGCCGAGAATGGCGAGCCGCACAGGAGTGAAGATGCGGCGAAGCAGATTCGGTCGCGGCTGTTGTCTTTGGATGACCCGGGTCTTAGGTTTTTGAGTGACGGTTGCCAAGGCTCTACGAACTCACGTTCCTTTCAACTTCGCGGGCGGTTAGATTCCTGCTTCGGTGATTTGGTTGTTGGCTAACCGCCGTAGGGCCAAGTCAGACTGTAGCACTTGTGAGGCGGGCCGGGCAAAGCCAGTTGGGTTGCACACCAACGACATTTTGCCTCTCAAACCGCGCTCGTTCTTCCGCGCGCCAATCTAAGCGGGTCGTAAATAGAGCACGCCGCTGAAGAAGCGACTGATAATGTCAAATTGGCTACACTCTTGATTCAATGCAAATGACGGGAGTAGTATGCCGCCAGCATTAACGCAGCCGCATCACGTTAGCCTCTGACATCCGACAAGAGGAGGTTAAGCATGCTCAAGTCCACGCAGAAATCAAATGCGATCGATCAAATCAACTCGGGATCAGCGCAACTAGCTCCCACACAATTTGGGCAGCGCCACGCCACGCAATTCACGTTTCAGTTGCAACAAACGACTGCAAGTCAAGCGCGACCGCCTATGACGGAAGCTTCATCGGGAGAGCTTGACGCGCGACTTGCGCGTTTCCCCCACGATTTCAGCGGAGTTCCGATGATTGCGAAAGCACAAGACAAGGGCGCGGCACCAAGGGTCAGCGCTCCTGGGGACAGTTATGAGCAACAGGCAGACCGAGTGGCGGACCAGGTCCTGAGAATGCCCGAGCCGCGACTTCAACGCGCCTGCGCGTGCGGCGGATCGTGCGACAAGTGCGGCGGAAAGCAGGCCGGTAACGCGCGCCTTCAGGCAAAGCCGATTCAGCCAAACGGCGCCGTCGAAGTTTCAGCTCCCCCAATAGTGCGCGACACTCTGCGCTCACCGGGTCAGAAACTCGACGACAGAACTCGCCACTTCATGGAACCGCGTTTCGGTCGTGACCTAAGCGGAGTGCGAATCCATGCAGACGCTCAGGCAGCGGAATCGGCGCGATCCGTGGGTGCTCGAGCTTACACGGTGGGCAATGCCATTGTCTTTGGGGACGGGCAGTACAGCCCCGAGAGCAATGAGGGACGCAGGCTGCTTGCGCATGAACTGACGCACGTGATGCAGCAGCGTGAGGACACCGCGGCACGATCGATGATTCAACGATCCATCACGCTCACTGATCCGGGTGGAGAAGTTCCGCATGCAGTCGGAGCTGTGGGACCTTTTCCAACAAAGGCATTCACTCTGAATAGCTGGCTTGATACCTTATGCCCGGACGGGAACTGGGACGTTGATAATGCCACCGGAGTGGTTGACTCGACGGACCGTGCCACGTTTTGCGGAGCGAGGCCCGCGCGCGGCCATATTCATCACACAACGTCTCGTCACCCGACGTCGTGCGGCTGTTTTTGCGAGCTGACGGGAACCGGTGCAAAAACCATCGAAGTTCAAATTGACGAGAACCTGACAGTTGGAGGAGCGTCTACACCTTTGGCTCCCCTCGGCGAAGGCGGAACAAGTCACGTCAGCGCCACCGATAAGGTCACCGGCTTTACCGGCAGGCCCGGGCCGTCGGTGACCGGCGCCGGCGCGACTACACCTGTTTCCGGAACCGGACGCGCGCAACAAATTGAGAGTCCGCCGTGGGTTGTTTTCGGCCACGAAGTGTGTGGGCACGCACGTCTCCAGGCTGGCAGCATGAGTCCAACCGGCGTCGAGCACGCCACTACGCCGCAGGGTGATCGAACCGCGGTAGATGTCGAAAACCGAATCCGCCGGGAACATTCCACTGTTGCCAGCAGTCTTGGTATCCGCGGGGGAGGCTTTCAGGCGCGCGACGCGGCGGGAACTTTCGCAAGTCACGACGGCGCCGTTTATCGCGTTGCATCCGGCGAGACGCTCTCGGGAATCGCGATTCGTTGCGGTATCTCCGTGGTCGACATGCGGCAACACATTTGGCGTTTCAACGGCGATCAGATAACTGCCGCGACTCAAAATACACTTGCTGCAGGGGAGGACTTATTGATTGAAGGGATCAATTGGCACGAGGTCATAACCGGAGAGACGATGTCGTCGATCGCAACAACCTGGGGGATCCCGTTGGCATCACTGAAACGTGCGAATTCCCAGATCGCAGCTCCGGCGTTCTTGATACACCCGGGGGACCGTCTGCTGATCCCAGTTGTGTAGATTGACCCGTTTCCACGCAACCGGTTTTTTCCAGGGTCGGGGTTATCGTGGGAGGAGACAATGCAGGCCGAGGTTGTGAGTGTTGGACATTCGTTGACTCCTCGCGCGCCACAGGGGTGGTGGCTCGAGGTTGTCTGGCGTTTTCGTAATGCCGCAGAAGTTCCACTCTACGTACTGACTGCGGGACCCCGCTCGATCATTGATGCCAAACCGATAGTTCTGAACCATGCCATCGAAGGTGATTCGATGGGAGTCGATCCGTATACCGATCTTGAAATGGACTTCACCGCGATCGCGGCAAACGCGTTTGCCGACCTTCCTCACAAGTACCCGCTGCCGGCAATGGACCTGCTGAAGCATCGGGATGTCGTCGGCAGATTCAGCGTTGGTTATGAGCGCCCGGAGCCCGAATGGCGTCAGCGCCGCATGTGGGGGGCTGTGAAACAGTGGCAGAGAATTCTTCAGTCATCCTCGTTCGAAATTCAGGCTCCCGCTGAATAGTTTCAGCAGAAGCCTCTTGCGGCGTGCGTTCAGAGCGGCTCACCGGGCCGCGCCGCTAGCCCGCTGGATTACCAATTCCACCTTGCAGCCCGGCATGATTTTCTCGATTGAATTTGTTAGCGCCGGAGTCACTTTCACGCGCACGAGATGATTCGGTTGGACTCGCGCCACCCGGCCGTCCCCGAGACTCACTTCGAACAAGACCGCGCAATCGCCTCGATTGTCGTCAAGCAGTGCGTAAAGCTTATCAAGCGTCTTGTCGTCGTACGAATCGACGCCGAAGTGAAGCACAACGGAGCGAGCGGAGCGTTCGCGAATATTCCCAAGCGCCTGAATTTCTTCGGCGATGATGGTCATCGCGCCGCCATCATCGATCTCCAATCGCCCTCGCGTGAGCACCGCCGAATCATTCTGCATCACACCGTTCGATCTGTTGAATACATCCGGCCAGGCAACGACCTTCACCGAACCGAACTGATCTTCGAGTTGAAACAAGCCGAACCGGTCGCCCTTCCTGGTGGTCCGGACGTTGAGGTCCATCACGATGCCGCCGAGCGTCACGACTGTTCCGTGATTCAATCCCGAAAGGCGATCAACGTCAACATCGGCGAAATCCTTTAGCGCGTCTTCGAAGCCCGACAGCGGATGCCCTGAGATGTAAAAGCCCAGCGTTTCTTTTTCACCTTTGAGCAGCTCGTGATTTTCCCAGTCTGGCACGTTCGGCAAATGTGGATCCGCGGCCGGCTCGGAGGCTGCGAGTGCGCCGAACAGATCCGTTTGGCCGCTGGCGCGCGAACGTTGCAAGCGCTGTCCACTTTCAATGGCGAAGTCGATGGCTGCGAATTGACGCGCGCGGCTCTTGTTTATGGAGTCGAACGCTCCGGCGCGAATCAAGCCTTCGAGCACGCGCTTGTTGACCGCGCGCGAATCAACGCGTTCGGTGAAGTCGAATAGCGACAAGAATAGGCCGCCCGAGTTGCGCGCTTCGATGATCGAAGCGACCGCAGATTGGCCGATCCCCTTGATCGCCGCCAGCCCGAAGCGAATCGTGTTGCCGCTTGCGGTGAAGTTATCGAGGCTCGCGTTGACGTCGGGCGGCAGTATCTCGATGCCCTGAGTGCGTGCTTCGTTGATGTACCTGACTACCTTTGCGGTGTTGTTCAGTTCATTCGAAAGCACCGCCGCCCAGAAATGAGTCGCGTAATGGGCTTTAAGAAACGCAGTTTGATAAGCGAGATAGCCGTACGAGAATGAGTGAGCGCGATTAAACGCGTAATCGGCAAAGCCCTCAAAGCTTATCCACAACTTTTCGAGCCTGCCCGCGTGATGACCGCGTTCGATCGCTTGCTTCAAAAACTTTTCCTTGTGCTTGTCGAGTTCTTCGCGCTTCTTCTTGCCCATCGCCCGGCGCACCAGGTCGGCTTCGCCCAGCGAATACCCCGCGAGCTTTTGAAAGACAGCCATTAGCTGTTCCTGATAGACGCATATCCCGAGCGTGTTACCCATGATTTCCTTCAACTCGGGAAAGTCGTATCGCACCTGGCGGCGGCCGTGACGGCGCTCGATGAAATCGTCCACCCATCCGCTATCTATCGGGCCCGGGCGGAACAGGGCGTTGAGCGCGGACAGATCTTCAAGTCCTTCCGGTTTGAGTCTTCGGCAAAGATCCCTCATCCCGCCCGATTCAAACTGGAAGATTGCCTCGGTTTTTCCCTCGCAGAAAAGCTGAAGCGCGCCGGCGTCGTCGAGGGGGATCTTAGCAAGGTCTATCGCCGCGCCTGTTTCGCGCTCGATCGATTTGAGGCAGTCGTCGATGATGGTCAGCGTGGTCAACGCCAGAAAGTCCATCTTCAACATGCCGGTCTTTTCGAGATCGTTCATCGGAAACTGCGTCGTTATTTCATCTCGCGCGGTTTTTGAAATCGGCACAAGCTCGTAGAGCGGCTTCGGCGAAATCACAACACCCGCCGCGTGCACCGAGGCGTGACGCGAGCAGCCTTCGAGCCGCTGCGCTATTTCGATCACGTCGCGAACTCGCTCGTCGGTGTTTATTGCGCGTTTGAGCTCAGGGTTTTGCTTGATGGCTTCTTCGATCGAGACATTCCGCCCGCGAACCGGCGGAGGGATCATCTTCGCGATCTTGTCGACCTCGGAGTAAGGCATCTCGAGTGCGCGTCCTACGTCTTTAATAGCAGCCTTCGAAGCCATCGTCCCAAAGGTGCTGATCTGCGAAACGTGATCGCGCCCGTAGTAGTCCGCCACGTAGTCGATGACCCGTTGGCGTCCGCGCACGCAGAAGTCGATGTCGATGTCGGGCATCGACACTCGCTCGGGATTCAGGAAGCGTTCGAAGAGCAGGTCGTATTGCAGCGGATCAAGATCGGTGATCCTCAGGCAATAAGCTACGAGCGAGCCCGCGGCCGACCCACGCCCGGGACCAACCGGAATGTCATTCTTTCGCGCGTAGGCGATGAAGTCCCAGACGATCAGGAAGTAACCGGCATAGCCCATCTTGATGATGACCGCGATCTCCTGTTCGAGCCGCGCGCTGTAATCATCGAAGTCGTTCTTGCGATCGGGCCTGTCTTTAATCTGCAGCCACCGTTGCTCAAGGCCCGCTTGAGCTTGCTTGGCAAAAAAGCTCTCGACGGTTTCTCCGTCGGGCACGCGATACTCGGGCAAGTGGTTCTGGTTTTTGGGCAGCTCCAACTCGCACATCTCGGCGATGGCGACGGTGTTGAGAAGCGCCTCGGGCAACTCGGCGCCGAAGATCTCCCACATCTCGGCGGCCGATCGGAAATAAAACTCGCCTTCTTTGTACTTGAGCCCGCGTTTTTCATTGACGGTCTTGCCGGCGCCGATGCAGACGAGGATATCGTGAGCGCGCCAATCATCTTTCATCAGGTAATGACAATCGTTGGTGGCGGCGAGCGGGATTCCGGTCTTCTTCGATAGCGCGATCATTCCGGGGATCACGGTGTCAACTTCTTGCTCGAGCCCATGGTTCTGCACTTCGAGGTAATAATTGCCCTTGCCGAGAATGTCTTCGAATTCTTTGGCCTGGCGGGCGGCTTCGTCGAACCTGTCCGTGAGCAAGAGCGACGAGGGAACTCCGGACAGGCAAGCCGACAGCGCTACCAGTCCCTCGCCGTGCGCCGCTAACAGTTCCTTGTCTATGCGAGGTTTGTAGTAGTAGCCCTTGGTGAAAGAGAAAGATGATAGCTTGGCGAGGTTCTGATATCCGGTAAGGTTTTTCGCCAGCAGGATTATGTGATTGGTGCCTTTCTCTCCCGAGGCGTCGCCTCGATCAGTGTGCTTGCCTCGGGCGATGTAGGCCTCCATGCCGATGATGGGCTTGATGCCTGATGACTTCATCTGATTGTAGAAAGAGATCGCGCCATACAGGTTGCCGTGATCGGTAACGGCCACGGATCGCGCACCGAGTTGCTCGGCGCGTTTCGCAAGCGGCTTGATCCGAATGGCGCCGTCCAGAAGGCTGAAGTCACTGTGCAGATGAAGATGTACAAAATCTTTTTCGTTCATGGCCGGTTTCTTTATATACTTTGTTTCGGTTAGCAGAAGCTTAACCGAGCATGCCGCTCTTGCTCAGTTTTTCACAACGGACGCTTCGTTGAGATTTATCCGTGCTGCGGTTTTGCAGTCTAGCACGCCCGGCGACCGGTGTATACCGCAAGTTGTGGGGGACCGCGATCGATCCCCAATATATTGATTGAGTCCGGCGAATGTTCTGGAGTATGCTATGGCCGTTGCCGTGGTTTGACCGCTCAAATTTCTGACGATAGTTGCCGACAGGCCAGGGGTAATGAGATGAAAATCAGACTCTCACTTCAACGAACCGCACTCATTCTTTTTGCAGCATCGCTGGCGCAGGTCGCGCTTCCACACAATCAGTCGCTTCCTGATTACGCCACGCCGGCATCGTTCGGTCGCGCACCTGAAAGCGAGGCAACGTCGCTGCCGGTGTTCTTTGAGCCCAACCGCGGTCAATCGGATGACGATGTCAGATTCATCGGCCGCGGAAACAGCTTTGCTCTTCTTCTCAAATCCTCGGAAGCTGTGATTGGACTGCGTGCCCCGCTTAAGAGTGATGCGCCAAAGGGAAAGGCGGCCATTACAGCGCGAGTTTCGATGAAGCTCGAAGGCGCGAACGCATCGCCGCTTGTTTTTGGAGCAGACAGACTGGACGGGCGAGTCAACTATTTCCTCGGCAATGACCAGTCAAAGTGGTTGCGGGATGTTGAAACATACTCTCGAGTTTGCTACCCGGCTGTTTATTCGGGGATTGACTTGGTGTTTCACACGGCGCGGCAGCAACTCGAATACGACTTCAATCTTGCAGCCGGTGCTGACCCAAATGCGATAAGACTGAGATTCGATGGCGCAGATGAAACGAAGATCGATTCCGGCGGTACGCTGGTGATCCGAACCGCTGCCGGAGAACTCAAGCATCAAAAGCCTGTCGCTTATCAGGAAATCGCGGGAGCGCGCACACCAGTTGCTGCAGAGTTCATAAAGTTCGGCGACGGCGCGATCGGCTTCAACGTCGGCGACTACGACTCGACTAGGCCGCTTGTGATCGATCCAACACTGGTCTTTTCATCTTATCTTGGCGGAACGGCCGCCGACACCGGCCGATCAATCGCCGCACTGCCGTCTGGAGATGTCCTGATAGCCGGAGACTCGTTCTCATCGGACTTTTTGACGAAAGCGACGACAACCAACTCTGATGTATTTGTTGGCAGACTCACAAAGAACGGCGGAACTTTCAGTTATCTCTTTTTTGGAGGGAAGGGCAACGATACGGTCACTGGACTCGCGACCGATGCGACGGGTGACTTTGTTTATTTGGCCGGGTTCACCGAATCGACGGACTTCCCGATATTCAAATCCGTAAACTCCGCGCTTGCCGGACCCTCCGATGCGTTTGTTGTTCTGCTGAAGCCCGCGGAAAGCGCAATTCTTTCTTCAAGTCTGGTTGGCGGAACCGGACAAGAAACGAGTGTCAGCGTAGCCGTGGACAACACCGGGAGCGCTTATCTGACCGGCCGGACCACGTCTCTGGATTTTCCAACGCAGGGAGCTATTCAGCCGGCCTACGGAGGCGGCGACTCGGATGCTTTCGTTACCAAACTGTCGACTGACGGCGCATCGCTCGTATACTCAACCTACCTTGGCGGCACCGGGACCGAGAACCTGCTCGCAAGAACCGGAATCAAAGTCGACTCGTCCGGCAATGCATTCGTCGTTGGCGATACCCAGTCGGGAAACTTTCCTACGCTCGGCGCATTGCGAGCCGCGAAATCGGGGCCGGCTGCCACCTTTGATGGCTTCATCGCGAAGATTAATCCAGCCGGCTCCGCTTTTGTCTTCTCTACATTCATGGGTGGAAGCGACGATGACTTCGCCACAACTTTAGCGATAGACGGAACCGGCAACTCCTATATAACCGGGCGTACGAGGTCGACCAGCTTCACGGGTTCTTCGTCGACGCGCTCTTCGAGTTCGAATGCGGATGCGTTCGTCGCCAGGCTCAACGCCACGGGTTCGGCGCTGACGTATCTCACATTTGTCGGCGGAACCCCGGGAGACGAACAATCAAACGCAATTGCAATCGACGCCGCGGGAGTCGCCGTCATCGCGGGAAGCGCCGGTTCGGGGCTCTCGACTGCGAACGCGATTCAATCGTTCTTCAAGGGTGGCCAGTCTGACGCGTTTGTTGCGCGGCTCACATCGGCGGGCGTCGTCAACTTCTCGACGTATCTCGGCGGAACCGGCGACGAAGTTGCAAACGGAGTCGCGCTCGATTCCGACGGCCACATCTTCCTGGACGGGTTCACCGACTCGCAGGATTTCCTGGTGTTCGCCGCGCTGCGAACTACGAACAACGGCGGCCGCGACATTCTACTGGCGCGGATCGATCCCGACGAGGCCGCCAACAGGCCCGTTTTGCTCCAGGCGATCTTCAGCGGCAAGAGTCTTATTTTGTATGGTCAGAACTTTGACGATGGCGCAAAGCTACGGGTCAACGACGAACAGGAAAAAACTCGTAACGGCGATCCTGACCCAAGTGAGGTCCTCGTGGCAAAGAAAGCCGGGAAGCACATCAAGGCCGGTCACACGGTACAACTCCAGGTCGTCAACGCTAGCGGCAAGGCCTCCAATCTGCTCTTCGTGACCAAGCCTTTGTGAATAGCCGATAGCTAACCGGAGACAGTCGAGATCAAGTCCTCGGGTTGTGCTGAAGGATCACACTACGCCCCGATGAATGGCTTGAGACCAGAAGCCAGCGCAAATTCTCTCTCAGCGAGAATTCGATCGGGCGCCAAAAAGAATGCCCTTCGAACTTTTTCTGCTATTGACACGGTGATAGAATCCCGCCAGCAAAACACTCAGTTCGCAGCGAACTAACCCAAAGGCGAGAGAAGACATTAACGCGGGCTGTGGTCCGCGCCACTCAGGATCGGAGATCTTGCCATGCGTGAAATCACTATAGGAATCGGAGGCGCGGCAGGCGACGGGCTGGACAAATCCGGAGACACGCTCGCCAAGACCGTGGCGAGGCTGGGACTCTACGTGTATGCGTACAACAGCTATCAATCGGTGATTCGGGGCGGACATATCTGGTTGCGCGTGCGAGTCGCCGAACAGAAAGTGTATTCGCACGGCGACGGATTGAACGTGCTGATCGCGCTGAATCAGGATTCGATCGAGCGTCACGCGCCCGAAGTGGCCTCCGGCGGCGCGGTAATCTACAATTCAGACAAGCTGAAGCTCGATCCGGTGCTTCTGAGGGACAACGTCCTATCGGTGCCGTTGCCGATGGCGACGCTGACCAAACCTTACGGAAAAGTTCAGCCGGTCATGCAAAACACGGTTGCGCTTGGCGCGCTGATGTTTCTGGCGGGGCTTGATTTCGATACCGCCGTCGGGGTGTTGGAAGACACCTTCAAACACAAGGGGCAGGCGGTGATTGATCAAAACGCCGGCATCGCGCGAGCCGGTTACGATCACGCGAAAGAGAATTTCGTCCCGCTTGGATATGAATGGACCTTCACGCGAATCGGGCGGCCGTTCATCACCGGCAACGAAGCGATCGCGATCGGAGCAGTAGCCGCGGGTTGCAAGTTCTACTCGGCCTATCCGATGACGCCAGCCTCGTCGATCCTGCACTGGATGGCCAACCACGCCGAACAGTGCGGAGTGGTGGTCAAACAATGCGAGGATGAATTGGCGGTCGCGAACATGGCTATAGGGGCGGGCCAGGCCGGCGTGCGAGCGATGTGCGGAACGTCGGGCGGCGGCTTCGCGCTGATGACCGAGGCTATCGGGATGGCTGGGATGATCGAGGCTCCCGTCGTCATCGTCGAAGTGCAGCGCGGCGGGCCATCGACAGGCGTGCCGACCAAGACCGAGCAGGCCGATTTGAATCAGGTGTTCGGTGCTTCACAGGGCGACTACCCGCGAGCCATCATCGCTCCGACCGACACCGCCGACTGTTTTTATTCGGCCGTCGAGGCACACAACCTTGCTGAGAAATATCAACTGCCGGTGACGATCATCAGTGATCTGCTTTTGTCAGAACATCCTGAAACGATCGAAGCTGATGCGCTCACGAACGACGTTCCAATCGAGCGCGGCGAGTTCGTTCGTGAATGGCCCGCAGCCAACGGTCCATACAAGCGCTTCGAGTTTACCCGGAGCGGCGTCTCGCCACGGGCGTTGCCGGGAACCGAGAACACGATCTACGTTGCGGCGACCGACGATCACGACGAAGAGGGGATTTTGATCAGCGACGTGTTCACCACTTCGGCGGTCCGCCGCAAGGCTCAGGAAAAACGAATGAGGAAGATGGATGGTCTGCTTCGGGAGCTTGGGCCGCCCGCGATCGAGGGGCCATCCGACGCCGATGTGACGTTGATCGGGTGGGGCTCGACGAAAGGTGTTATTCACGAAGCGATCGCGCAGCTTGCCGGCGAAGGAATCCGCGCGAATCAACTTCAGTTCAAATATCTGGTTCCGTTTCACGTCAAAGAAGCGACCGAGATACTTGGCCGCTCGAAGAAAACAATATGCTTGGAAGGAAACTTCACCGGCCAGTTCGCGCGTCATTTGAGGGCCGAGACGGGTTTCTCGGTTGACGATCAGATTCTCAAGTACGACTGCGAGCCATTCGAGCCTCGCCAAATCGTCGAGGAAGTGAAGGCAATCCTCAACGGAAAGGCGCGAAGCCGGGACTTGACGATGGATGAGGCCCGCGACATGGCTTATCACTACATCCGCAGCCGGCTGAACGAAACGTTGCGGCCTGGCGTCATCAGCCAGCACGAGAGCAATGGGTTCGACGAAGCGGTATGGAACGTCGAGATTGTCTCCCGCGAATCTGGAGATAAGCGCGGCGATCTGTTGATTGGAATTGAAACCGGCTCGACCTATTCGTGGCGGCCGGTAGCATAGGATTCGAGACTCACTGCATAGGCGTTTGTAGTCCGGCCTTCAGGCGGAAGTTTGTATGATTGTCGCGCTGACAAATTGAATTACAAACTTCCGCCTGAAGGCCGGACTACAAACCCATCAACGGAGGACTTATGGCGACGATGATTGAGCTGCCGATTCAGACCTACGAGAGCATTGTCGATCCCGACTGGTGTCCCGGTTGTGGCGACTTTGGCGTGTTGAAGGCGCTCAAGGTAGGCGCGGGTAAACTCGGAATCAAAGCCAAGGACCTTGTTGTGATCTCAGGCATCGGTTGCTCGTCGAATCTTCCGGGGTTCATTCACACCTATGGCGTCCACAGTCTTCACGGACGCGCGGTAGCTGTCGCCGAAGGAATCAAGCTCGCCAATCACGATCTCAACGTCGTGATCACCGGAGGCGACGGCGACGGTTACGGCATAGGCATCGGGCACTTTATTCATGCAATGCGACGCAACATCGATATCACATACATCGTGATGAACAATCAGATCTACGGGCTGACGACCGGCCAAGCTTCGCCCACCACGATGAAGGACATGCGAACCAAGTCCACGCCTCGCGGCAATGTCGAGATGCCAATCAACCCGATCGCACTTGCGCTCGTGTCGGGTGCGACCTACATAGCTCGCGGATTCTCGGGCGTTCCCGATCATATGGCAAACCTGATCGCGGGCGGAATCGCGCATCGAGGCTTCTCGCTCATTGACGTGTTCAGCCCTTGCGTCACCTACAACAAACTGAATACGTATCCGTGGTTCAAAGAACGTGTATACAAGCTCGAAGACGAAACCGGCTATGATGTAACGGACGCCGATGCTGCTGTTCAGAGGTCATTCGAATGGGGTGACCGAATCCCGATAGGTTTGTTTTACAAGGGCGACCTCCCGACGTATGAGGACAGTGAACCGGCTTTCAAACAGGGACCGCTAGTGAATCACAAGCTCGGGCTCGATCGAGATACGTTTGACCGATTTATGAGTGAGTTCCTCTGATACTGCAATTGAAAGGTCCGCGGCGCGTCAACTAGAATCCTCGAATGACCGAGAACCCGCCGGGACGAGCCGTGGGCTACGTGGAGCTTATCCGCGGCAATCACGACTTCCGTCGGCTGTTCATCGGAGGACTCGTCTCGCAGACGGGCGACTGGTTCAACTCGGTTGCCCTGCTTACACTTCTGCTTTCCCTTACCGGCTCGGGCGAAGCAGTCGGCTACATTCTAATCATCAAGTTGCTGCCTTCGTTCTTCGTGGGACCGCTTGCGGGCGTGGTCGCCGACCGGTTCAATCGAAAGACAATAATGATAGTCGCCGATGTGCTGCGAGGAATCATCGTGCTCGGCTTCCTCGTTGTGCAGCGTCCGGATCAGGTGTGGCTGGTGTACGCGATCGCGGCTGTGGAGATCGCCATCTCGACGTTCTTTGATCCGGCGAGGTCGGCGGCGATTCCCGGAATAGTTTCGCGAGCTGAGTTGATCTCCGCCAACGCGTTGTCGAGTGCTTCGTGGTCGGTGACGCTCGCGCTGGGTGCGGCGCTGGGCGGCCTGGTGACGGATGCTTTTGGCCGCAACACCGCGTTTGTGATCGACTCGCTTTCGTTCTTCGTATCGGCGGCGTTCATCGCGGCTGTTCGCATTCGATCTTCGACGAGCACGCGAAGCAAACACGTTTCGTTGGCCGACGCGACAGGCGTGACCGACCTGATCGAAGGCGGGCGCTACCTGAAGTCAAATCCGCGAGTGATGGCGTTATTGCTCGTTAAGAGCGGCTGGGGGCTTGGCGGAGGAGTGTTGTTACTGCTGACGATTTATGGCAAGCAGATATTTCCGATAGGCCGCGACGGCGCGGCTTCGATCGGATTGCTGTATGCGGCTCGCGGAACGGGCGCGCTGATCGGACCGGTGATCGCCGGTATGATCTCGAGCGGCGTCCCCCGCACGATGCGGCGCGCGATCACGATCGCATTTTTCGTGTCGGCCACTTTCTATTTGTTTTATGCGCAATCGCCCTCGCTTGTCGTTGCGTTGATATGCGTGCTGGGCGCCCACTCCGGGGGCAGCATTCAATGGGTGTTCTCGACTACGTTGTTGCAGATGACGGTGCCGGACAGGTTTTTGGGCCGGGTGTTCGCGCTCGAGATGGCGCTGTTGACGTTGACGATGTCGGTTTCCACTTACGTGACGGGCTGGGGCGTTGACTATCCGGGGCTCGGGGCGCGGCGAATGGCAACGGTGCTGGGTGTCGCTTTCGCAGTTCCCGGCGTCGCGTGGTTGTTGCTGCAGAAGCGGCTCGATCGAGAAGACACAAAAGCTCGCGTGCCTTCGTTGCTGGATGTTGAACCAGCAACCGAAACTTCTTATCCGCCTGTTTGACGTGTTGCCATCCGGCGATTGTTGTTGACATGCGATTTGCTCGAATGCTATTTAATTCTCCAACATGAAAAAGTTTTGATTCCAACCAAATCCTTCCCGGCGCCTTGCGAATAATAATCCAACAGCGCCGTGTGAACCGACGCCACGGTCGCGAACCTGACGCGAGCGTCCAACGTTCTCAATTACTGTTCTCAACCTAACCTTAAGGGCCTTTGCATGCAGGCAAGAAAAGAAGAACAAGGACTCGCATCGACATCTGAACAACCCGCGGATGGTTCAAGGCTTGGGCGATGGACAATGTTTCTCCGTGAAGCCGTCGTCGGATCGCAGCGCGACTTCACCGAAGGACCGATCGGCCCGGCGATTTTTCTTCTCGCGGTGCCGATGGTGCTCGAGATGATGATGGAATCGCTGTTCGGCATCATCAACGTCTTCTGGGTTGCGCACCTGGGCGCCGAGGCTACGGCAACCGTCGGCATAACTGAATCGCTGTTGACGATGGTGTTCGCGGTTGCGATGGGACTCAGCATGGCGACTACGGCGACGGTCGCGCGGCGCATTGGCGAAAAGGACCCGGCCGGCGCATCGGTGGCGGCGTTTCAATCGATCATCCTCGGCGTGATCGTTTCGATTCCGGTTGCGATCGTTGCGATTACGTTCGCGCCGCAGATGTTTCGACTGATGGGCGCGTCCGACGGCGTGATGAACACCGGGACGGGCTACGCGAGAGTGATACTCGGCGGAAACGTGGTGATCATGCTTCTGTTTCTGATCAACGCCGTCTTTCGAGGAGCAGGCGATGCGTCGATAGCGATGCGGGTGCTTTGGATTGCGAACGCGATCAACATCGTACTGGACCCTTGCCTGATTTTCGGGCTCGGCCCATTCCCAAAGCTTGGCGTGACGGGCTCGGGAATCGCGACGACTATCGGCCGCGGCACCGCGGTGGTCGTTCAGCTCTGGTTCTTGTTCAGCGGAAGAGGGCGCGTGAAGATCGAATGGCGGCAGGCGCATTTGAATCTCGAGGTGATGATGCGCATGGTTCGCATCTCGCTTGGAGGGATGTTTCAGTTTCTTGTCGCGACCGCAAGCTGGCTCGGTCTTGTGCGAATAGTAGCGGTGTTCGGCGATGCGGCGCTTGCAGGCTACACGGTCGCACTGCGAATCATCATCTTTGCGATCCTGCCGTCGTGGGGAATGAGCAACGCGGCGGCGACGCTTGTAGGTCAAAACCTCGGCGCGAAGAAGCCGGCGCGCGCCGAGCGCTCGGTCTGGGTAACGGGCTTTGCGAATATGTGCTTTCTGGGGTTGGTGGCGATCACGTTCGTTGCGTTTGCGGAGCGATTGATTGGTATATTCACTACCGACCCGGAAATCGTTCCGTACGGAGTCGCAGCATTGCGATTCATAAGCTACGGGTACGTGTTCTACGCCTACGGGATGGTGGTGGTGCAGTCGTTCAACGGAGCCGGCGACACAAACACGCCGACGCTCATCAACCTGGCTTGCTACTGGTTGATTCAGATACCGCTGGCCTACAGCCTTGCGATACCTCTGGGATTTGGAGCGAAGGGAGTGTTCGCCGCGATCACAATAGCCGAGTCGTTGCTGGCGGTGGTTGCGATATTGGCGTTTCGCCGCGGCACCTGGAAGACGCGCGAAGTGTAAGGCGGGCTCGAAACTCTATTGTTGAGCCATGGCCGCTGATGCGTTCTGGTTGTCTTCCAGATCGCGCTTTATCGCGTCGAGTATTCCGTTGATGAATTGAGTCGCTTCGAAGGTCGAGAATCGCCGCGCGATTTCAAGAGCTTCGTTGATAACCACGGTCTTTGGAGTGTCAGATTCAAAGAGGAATTCGTAGATCGCGAGCCGCAGCAGATTTCTGTCGACGACCGCCATGCGCTGGATGCGCCAGTTCTCGGCGCGCCGCTTTATCAGCGCGTCGATTTCATCCAGATGTGAGATCGCGCCGAGCGCGAGTTTATCCGAGAACTCGTGAGGGACGTTGCCCATGTCGTCGCCAAACGCTTCCCAGTAGCCGCGAGTAAGCTCCTCGACGGACGGCCGAGCTACATCGTATTGAAAGAGCATCTGTAAGGCGCAAATGCGAGCCTTACGTCTGGCACCCATAATTCAAACCCTTTGTTCAAGAATCGACCCGCCACGAACGACACGAAGACAATCGAAGTGCTTCGCACAATTTGTGGCCAACCGCCCACCTTCAGAATTCGCGATAGAGATTGACAAGCTCGACGGCCGTCATTGCGGCATCGAATCCTTTGTTGCCGGACTTGGCGCCGGCTCTATCGATGGCCTGTTCGAGATTGTCCGCCGTTACTACTCCAAGGGTAATAGGGAGGTTTGTTTCGAGAGAAACCTGGGCGATTCCTTTGAACACTTCCGCGGCGATGTACTCGTTGTGAGAAGTCTCTCCGCGAATGACTACACCGAGACAGATTATCGCATCGTACTCGTCGCTGAGCGCCGCCCGCTTGGCCGCCATCGGCAACTCGAAAGAACCCGGGACACGGATAATGGTTATGGCTTCAGTGGAAGCGCCAAGCCTCTCGAGAGCATCGGTCGCGCCGCCAATCAATCGGCTCACGATGAAGTCGTTCCAGCGGCTCGCGACAATCGCGACTCGCATTCCTTCCGCGCCGAGGCGTCCCTGGATCGTCTTAGCCAATCAGTTTCTCCTCTTCACCTGGCCGAAGCACCGCCGCTCTTTTGTTTGCGACGTGAGTCAACATCAACTCAGGCGCCTTACTTTTCAATCAACAACTTTTCTTCGAGTATAGTTTTCGATTTTCAAGCATGTCAAGCGAGCCATCATGTTGAGTAGAGATGCCGACTGGAATCTCCGGCTAAAACATTGCTCATTGAATGAGCGGTCTTAGAGTTGTATTCAATCGCTCTTTCGGCGCTGGCACATTGCTCGGGTTTCGACTATAAGTGTCCGAACAAAATCTGTTCAATCGCCAAAGGAGAAACCAAGAATGAAAATACAAAAGGGCGGCAAGACCGTTACGATCGCGCGCGAAGAACTCGAAACGCTGGTCACGCACGTGGCCGCGCTCGAGAAGATTGTCAAAGCCCTCGAGGGCCAGGACGCGGCAGGCAAGCTTCCTCCGGAATTGCAGCGTTCCTGGGCGAGTCTCAAGAAGGTTCTCGACGCTGAGGAGGCCAAGGCTGCCGGCAGCGGACCGACACCGCGCGCTCGCAAGGTGCGGTGTTGCATTCTGCACAACGAACCTCTCACAAACCTGGTGAAGTGTCGACAAACGAACACCACCTATGCGTTCGCGCTGGCGGCGTGCGTCGCGGAGGCCCTGGTTGGCGGATTCTCCGCGACGTTGGTTGCCGGCACTTGCGCTTCCGTCGACGCGTGTCCGTAATGCAGGTTGGTCTGATGAAAGGCGCCACAAGCCGGGCCGTAAGAGATTTTGCTTATTTTTACTCCGCGACTTTGCAACTTGGCGCCTTTCGGTTACGTTGTCTCGGTATCGCAAAAAGTAACGAGCAGGGTTAACATGAGCGCAACCGCACCTCAACTGACCATCCGAGAAGTTCTAAAGCTGAAACCCGTCCGCAGGCTGTGGGCGGCGCAGGTCGTCAGCGTGTTCGGCGATTTTCTGGCGATCTTCGCCGTGCTTAGCTACGTGTCATTCAATCTGCACGCGTCGGCCGCCCAGGTCACGCTCATCAGCGTTTCGTTCATGATTCCATTCGCGGTTATCGGTCCGGTCGCCGGAGTCTTTGTCGATCGATGGAACGTCAAACGCACGATGATTGCCAGCGACTTGATTCGCGCCGCGCTTGCGCTTGCGCTGGTTATCGCGGGAAGTCTCGGGCAGATCTACGCGATTCTCTTCTTGCTCAGCGTTGTGTCAACCTTCTTTGTGCCGGCTCAGTCGGTGACGTTGCGAACGATTGTGCCGAAGGAGGGATTGCTCGCGGCCAACGCGCTGGTTCAACAAGCGTTCCAGGTTATGCGAATCATAAGCCCGGCGCTGGCGGGCGCGATGGTCGGGTGGTTTGGAGCAAGCTCGTGTTATTACCTGGACACCGCGACCTTTTTGTTTTCCGCTTCGATGATTGCGACGCTGGTGATCGCGCGGGTGCCGGTTGTTCCGTCCAGGGACAGCCATCCGCTTAAATCGGTTCTGAACGATTTGCTTGAAGGCATCAAGTTCATCTTCACCCATCCGACGATTTCATTCGTGATCCTGGCGATGGCCGCGGGAATGTTTGCCGTGTCGTGTTTTGGCCCGCTGATCGCGGTCTATGTTCGCGATGAACTGCAAGCGACTTCGCTCGCTTTCGGAATCATCAATTCGCTGATTGGCGTTGGAATGATAGCCGGAACGCTGGTGTTGAGCCGCTTCGCCAAAACGGTTTCCAAGACTCATCTGGCGTTGTGGGGATTGTTCACGATGGGCGCGTTCGTCGTGGTGATGGCCGCGTTCAAGACGATTGCCGCGGCTTCGGCAGGAATGCTGGGGCTTGGTGTGGGTGTCATCTTCGTGATCGTCGCGGCGCAGACGCTTATGCAGGGTCAGACGCCCATTGAGTTGATTGGCCGGGTGAGCGGAAGCTTCATGGCGGTGCTGTCGCTCGCGCAGTTGATAGGCCTGGTCATATCGGGTTCGCTGGCGCAAACGCTCGGGATCAGGAATTTGTTTTACGCCAGCGCCGCGATGCTCTTTGTGATTACTGCTCTCGGTTACTTTCGCTTGCCTCAGCAAACAGTGGCCGGCGGATCTGCAATTCCGCAGTCACCGATCGCCGAGCCTGCAACGCAGGAGCAATCTGCGGACTAGACGCGTAAAAGTCTCCTGCGTTGCTTCGAACCGGAGTCGCGGATTTGAAATCTCAGATTTGAAATCTCAAATTTGAAATCTCAGATTTGAAATCTCGAATCCCAAATCCCAAATCCCAAATCCTAAATCCCAAGTGTCAAATCTGAGATCGCCCCTCGCTCACGCTGGCCCACGCCATCGAAATTGAAAGTGAGCCAAATCCAGTGCTATGATCTTCGGTTGACATGTGGGCCTGATCCCTCACATGCGTCGCACAACCCGAAACGAGCAGGAATAAATGCCCGAAGAAGTCATCAGCGTTCGAGGCGCCCGAGTTCATAACCTCCGAAACATCAGCGTCGACATTCCTCTCAACAAACTCACGGTCGTAACCGGCGTAAGCGGTTCCGGCAAATCCAGTCTCGCTTTCGACACCATCTACGCCGAAGGTCAGCGACGCTATGTCGAGAGCTTGTCGGCTTATGCCCGCCAGTTTCTCGAACGAATGGACAAGCCCGACGTCGACGAGATCGCCGGCATCTGCCCCGCAATTTCTATTCGTCAGAAGAACGCCACTCGCAACCCTCGCTCGACCGTCGCGACTCAGACCGAGATCTTCGATTACCTCAGACTGCTGTTTGCGCGAATCGGCACGACGTTCTGCTCCGAGTGCGGCGAAGAGGTAAAACGCGACACCCCTGAGTCGGCGGCTGAAGTCGTGTTGCAGCTTGCGGAGGGCACACGCTTCTACGTTTTGTTTCCCGCCGCGGCCGGGATGGAAGAACTACAGGCCAGCTCGAACGGCGCGGGCAAACAAAAGAAACGCGGAGCTAAGTCGAGCGTCAGTCAGCGAACTCGGATCGACGCGCACTTGATGAGCCTGATGCAGCGCGGCTTCACGAGACTCTACAAAGACGGACGCACGATCGAGCTTGCAACGCCCGACAGCTACACTGACAGTGGTTTTGATAATACTTTTGTTCTGGTCGATCGGTTGGTTGCCAGACCCGATACGCGAACGCGGCTGGTCGATTCGCTCGAGGTCTGTTATCAGGAGGGCCACGGCCAGGCGATCATCGAAACCGCAAATGATCCGGCGGTTCGTCTGGTTTTTTCAGAGGGCTTCGAATGCAAGCGATGCGCGATTCGATATGCCTCACCCGAGCCGCAACTGTTCAGCTTCAACAATCCCTTCGGTGCGTGCCCGACCTGTCAGGGCTTCGGCAATACGATTGGATTGGACCTCAATCTGGTCATTCCAAATCGCGAGTTGACACTCGCCGAAGGCGCGATCGAACCGTGGATGAAGCCGCAATATGATTGGGCGCAAAAGGAGCTCCTCCGCTTTTGCAAGCAGGCCGGCATTCCCACGGGCGTTCCGTTTCGCCAATTGACTCGCGAGCAACAGAAGACAATCGTCCAGGGACGAAACGGATTCGACGGCATAACCGGCTTCTTCGACTGGCTCGATACAAAAAAGTACAAACTGCACGTGCGAGTATTTCTATCGAAGTATCGCGGCTACACGGTGTGTCCTGATTGCAATGGTTCGCGGCTGCGGCTTGAAGCGCGATTGATTCGCGTCGGCGGAAAAACGTTGCCCGAAGTGTGCGCGATGAGCGCGGCGGACGCTGCCCAGTTCTTCAACCAGATTAATCTTAGTGAATCTCAGTTGGGCATCGCTGACCGTTTGCTTCATGAGATTCGCAGCCGGTTGAAGTTTCTGATCGATGTTGGCCTTCAATATCTGACGCTCAACCGATTAGCCTCGACGCTTTCGGGAGGAGAGGCGCAGCGAATACAGCTCGCGACGAACCTGGGAGCATCGCTCGTAGGGGCGTTGTATGTGCTCGATGAGCCGTCGATCGGATTGCATCCGCGCGACAACGCCAAGCTCATCGCGATCCTCAAAAATCTGCGTGACATCGGCAACACCGTGCTTGTTGTCGAGCACGAACCCGAAATGATGTTTTCCTCCGACAAGATCATCGACATCGGCCCGGGCGCGGGTGAGCTTGGCGGCGACGTGGTCTTTCAGGGCACCATCGAGACACTGCTTCAAAAAGGCCAGTCGCTCACGGCGAAGTACCTGCGTGGCGAACTGGAGATCAAGCCGCCAAAAAATCGTCGGCTGCTCGGGTCGCGGTCGCTCGAGATTCGCGGCGCAAGCGAGCACAACCTCAAAGGCATCGACGTCGACATTCCGCTTGGGATGATGGTGTGCATATCGGGGGTGTCGGGTTCGGGCAAGTCAACGCTTGTTCACGACATAATCTATGCCGGAATAAAAAAACAGCGCGGAGAGTGGACCGGGCCGGTCGGGTCCTTCAGACGAATCGACGGCGCCGCTTATCTCGATGACGTTGTGCTGGTCGATCAGTCTCCAATCGGGCGAACGCCGCGCTCGAATCCGGTCACTTACATCAAGGTCTACGATGCGATCCGCGACTTGTTTGCTTCGACACGCGAAGCGCTCACTCACGGATTCGACTCGTCGCATTTCAGCTTCAATGTTCCCGGCGGCCGTTGCGAGCGCTGCGAAGGAAACGGCGTCGAGATAAAGGAGATGCAGTTTCTGGCCGATGTCGAATTGATCTGCGAAGAATGCAAGGGCCGGCGTTTCAAACAATCGCTGCTCGATGTGAAATACAAAGGCCGTTCGATTCACGATGTATTGAATATGACCGTGCGAGAAGCGCAGTTGTTTTTCGCCAGCGTGAATCGAATCGCCACGAAGCTGCGAGTGCTTGACGATGTGGGACTGGGGTACCTCAGGCTCGGCCAATCCGCGACGACGTTGTCGGGCGGCGAGGCGCAGCGGGTGAAGCTCGCGGCCTATCTTTCGAGGCGAACGAGCGAGCGCACGCTGTACATATTCGACGAGCCGACGACCGGACTCCACTTCGACGATATCAACAAGCTGTTGGCGGCTTTCAGGCAATTGATAGACGCGGGCGGATCGATTGTGATCATCGAGCACAATCTGGATGTCATCAAGAGCGCGGACTGGATCATCGATCTCGGGCCCGAAGGCGGTGACGAAGGAGGCAACGTAGTCGTGGTCGGCCCACCTTCAACAATTGCCGAATTCCGGGGCTCTCACACCGGCAGGTTCCTTCGTAAGGTTATGAAGTCCGATAAGCTTTAGCTTGTCGTCCTCGTCCATCACAATTTCTGTTTGTTGGGTGAGACGGTAAGCCCAAACTTATCGGACTTCAATCTCACCCCTACTGCTAATCTCCTTGTGCGCCCAAAAGGAACGCCTGTACGATGTGATTTCGGAGCGACCCGCTGGACCTTTACAAACTCGCAACCGAGGAGCAGTTAATTCGAATGGCGGTTGACTTCCAGGACTCCATAGTCGCGCTCAGCACAGACGAAGAGCTTCGCCGATCACTGAAAGAACTTGCGGACATCAAGTTTGCGCTGGATGAAGCCGCCATCGTCGCAATCACCGATCAAACCGGGATCATCAATTTTGTAAACGACAAGTTCTGTGAGATTTCAAAGTATTCGCGCGAGGAGCTGCTCGGACAGGATCACCGCATAATCAACTCCGCTTATCACCCAAAAGAGTTCATCCGTCATCTTTGGACAACAATCGCAAGCGGAAGAGTGTGGAGTGGAGAACTCAGAAATCGAGCGAAGGACGGAAGCATCTACTGGGTGGATACGACTATCGTTCCGTTCTTGAATGACAAGGGCAAACCGTATCAGTACGTGGCGATTCGCCATGACATAACGCAGCGCAAGCGAGCGGAAGAGCAGCTTCGCGAGCAGGCGACGCTGCTGGATAATGCGCAGGACGCCATTCTGGTCAGGGACCTCGACGACAATATTCTGTTTTGGAACAAGAGCGCGGAGAGAATATACGGCTGGCCCGCCGCGGAGATTACCGGGAAGAACATCAAGGATACCATTTACAAGAACAGCCTTTCTCAATACGAGGAGGCGAAGGACGCCGTGCTGGCGACGGGAGAATGGCAGGGTGAGCTCAAACAGCTTACGAAAGACGAGAAAGAGATAATCGCGGAAAGCCGGTGGACGCTTGTTCGAGACGACAGGGGGCAGCCGAAATCGATTCTCGTCATCAATACTGACGTCACGGAAAAGCGAAAAGTCGAAGCTCAGTTTCTTCGCGCGCAACGGATGGAGAGCATTGGCACTCTCGCGAGCGGCATCGCGCACGACTTTAACAATCTTCTGTCTCCCATCCTGATGTCTATTCAACTCCTGCAGCTCAGGATCAACGATGAGGATGGTCAGCGCTTGCTCGCGATGCTGAGCGCGAGTGCGGAACGCGGCGCGGGACTCGTCAAACAGGTTCTCTCATTCGCCCGCGGTGTCGAAGGCGAACGCATAACCCTGCAACCGCGCCATTTGATAAAAGAAATAGTAAAGATTTTGGATGACACTCTTCCAAAATCCATTGAGGTAGAGTTTGAGGCCAGCGAAGACCTTTCGCTTGTGGCCGGTGACGCCACCCAGCTTCATCAGGTGTTGATGAACTTCTGCGTCAACGCGCGCGACGCGATGCCTGCGGGCGGCAAGCTCAAGATCCGCGCCGACAATGTCCACATCGATGAAAACTATGCGCGAATGAACCTCGAGGCCAAACCCGGCCGGTTTGTTGTCATCACCATAGCCGACACCGGCATGGGAATCCCGCCGGCGGTCATCAA
>Ga0070699_100000311_pt1 | contig 47109 bp, 54 predicted proteins | sample KBSK1503metaG_FD_65473 | JGI IMG/M metagenome (GOLD analysis project Ga0070699, IMG submission 65473) | Corn, switchgrass and miscanthus rhizosphere microbial communities from Kellogg Biological Station, Michigan, USA - KBS K1-50-3 metaG | ecosystem: Host-associated > Plants > Roots >... | reverse complement strand
AATATGGGAAATTCCTTGGTTCCGCCTTAAAGGATCAGTTCCGACCTTATATTGAATCCGCCAAGGCACTGGACCGCGGGGATTTCAAGGAAGCTATCAGTATCATGGCGCACTACGCCCATGACCGTCCGATATCGGCACTCCTAGATGCCTCCTTCGGTTTTGGAATTGCTGGTAAGGGTGTTACGGCAATGGGTAAGGGGTTCACGGCACTATCCAAGACAGGTAGTGCCATGAATAGCGTATCTAAGTTGGCACGTGCAGGGGAGGTTCTGGAGAAGACTGGACAGATCATTGATCCATTCCTTCAGTCCGCCAGGGGACTTCAGCACGTTGCCGGGATGCTTAAGGATACGCACATCGGTCGAGTTATTGAAAGCCGTCGGTTCGTAGGGGAACTTAATAGGGAATCCTATAACCAATTCGCCAAGAATCTAAAGGGATCGTCGGCACAATTCCAGGGTATCTTCGAAAAATTAAAGCCAAAGGAAAAGGAAGCCTTCGCCGCGACCATTGAAGGATTGGCGAACCCCGTAGATAAGGATGGCGCACTTGTCGAAGCTATCAAGAAGTATTCGGAGTACTGGGACCTTACCCATCAACGACTATCTGGTAAAGGACTCGCGGATGCACAGGAATACTTGAAGCGTACGTGGCAGCCTTTAATGGATGCCACTGGGCTGACGATGGCTGAATTGAATTCTCTAGTGGAGAACATAGCTGCACGCACTCCGCAGGAAGTTGGTTCGGCTTTAAAAGTCGCACAGGAGAATGCTGCTAGCACTGTCCTTATATCTGAAGAGACTGTGGCCGAGGAGGCTGCAAAGAAGGCACAGGAACTTACTCCTATCGCAGCTGTTCTATCCCACGCCGATGCCCAGGAGATCGTCAACCTTGGTAAAAAGCGTTCTCAGTTGGGTGTACAGGCGGAATTAGCGAAGGGTAAAGGTGTCGAAAAACTTCATGAAGAGATGTCGAAAGTTGACGACGCCATCGCGGAGAACATCAAACGTACAACCGGAAAGGATATACGCTATAATAATGTAGCCATTCCAGAAGGACAGGATCTATATTCGACCGTAAAGAAAGGCGATATCTTCGTAACTGAAGATGGTGTGGAATACCTGGTACGGGAACGTGGTTCTATGCAGAAGGGTAACTACACCAAGATCATGACCACAGCAGGGTACCAGGCAGGGAAGGAACGTGTCGAAGGGAAGATCCTTTCGTCTCCAGGGCAGGAGGGAGATCGTATTGTTCTTGAACCGGGAACCGAAGTAAAAGGCACCCTGATGCGAAAGAAACCAAAGGGTGCACCACCTTCGGGACCGGTACTTAGCCGTGATGAAGAAGAATTCCTTCGTGACTATGTAACCCAAGCCAAGGTCAAGACAGCCATCAGTACTTCTGGTGATGAACTTGATCAGTTCCTTCAAGGCGCGGAGAATCGCCTTGTGTCACCAGAGATCCAGACTGCTGCTGAACATGCCGGTACAGAGTCCATTGTTCGTATGGCACGCGTCAATCCAGTGGCGGCGCGACGGCTTCTAGACCTACATGATGCAATCAAAATTCGAGAAGATTTCCTTTACAGGGTGACTAACCGTGTTGGTCACGCAGTTCCACCTATCGCAGAAAAGAATGTCATGATATCGGAACTGAGGAAGTTAAAGGTGACATTCAAGGAATTGGTGGAACAGGCGAAGTCGGAGACCAGCCTTGGTCCCTCGTCACCAATCGATATCACACGGCGACTGCCCGTAGAGACAGAGTACCAGACTCTCACCATGGAAGAACAGGCCGCACGGGCCGGAGCCTATGGTGATGAGGTTGCCGAAGCTTTGGCTGCTGAAGGAGAGATCTCTCTCGGCAAACAGGGTATCCATCGAAAGCCGAAGAAGGTCATCATGGAGGAGGATCTCCTTTCAAGGGACATTGACCCCGATACGGCAGAATCTATTTATAGACTTTCTACAGGGCAGGTAGCACTTCTTAAGCCATCCAAAGGAAAAGGCATCACCAGTGAAATCTACAGGGGTACCTATTCCCATACCGAGGCTACTGGTCTCCAGGCCAGTATAGAGAAGATGGCCGAAAAGACCGCTAAGTACCGGTATGAACTAGGGTATCGCGATGCACCAGCAGATATAAAGAGTTCGGCACCAAAGTGGGCTGATCTTGATGCTGACTCCCGTGCTATTATGGTGAATGCTACGGCAGAAGAAATTGAGAATATCATCAAAGATATTCGAGCACCTCTCGAACGTGGTGAGAAGATCCGTATTAACCCGGAGACTAGTCGGCAAATATCGAACACTGTCTTCAGAATGCATACCCTTGCGAAGGAACTGGATAGAACGGCTACCTTTGAAGGAGTGGTGCAGCCGATTTATGATAGGGTAGCGGAATGGACCGATGGCCTCTTGAATGACCCTTTGGTAAATCCATTCTATAAACACAAGATTACCACTCGTGGTGGTAACAGGGTTACCATACTTCATTCGAAGCAGTGGATGAAGGGTGACCGCCAAGCTTCTGATTATCAGCGGTACCTTACTCGTAGCAACCCGGAAACCATGAGCGCGGTAGCCAGGGAAAAGGCTATTGAACGTACAGTTCAAAGGCTGAATGAATTAAGACTGGAGGCTAAAACTGTCCGTGAGATGGCAGAGATGGACCCGAAGGCTTTTCAGTCCACCCTTGGTGCTATGGACGTGGAGACTACTGAGGACGCTATTATAGCCGCCAACTTTGAGCGGGACATCAATGACTTCATGAATGTACACTCCTGGGCCATCGGTGCCCTTGACCAGATGGAAACCCGTCCGGGACGGCATCTCACCGTTCACATGCGGGAGCAACTCCTGGCTGAAAGCATGGGCCGTGCCATTACCAGGCCAGAGTTGGAACGACAGTATGCCATTGAACAGTTGAAATTGCAGCTTGAAGGAACGTACAAGAAAATCAATACTGTAACCGGGGAAAAGAAACCTGCCGGGGAACCGGGTAAGGGTATCATGGAACTTATCAAGGATAGGGAGAACGTGGCGGCGGCTGCCCGTATCCCACGTAATGTCATCAACGAAACTACGGGAACCATCGATAGGGGGAAGTTCAATAGACACATCAAGGAGCTACAGAACGAAGCCAAACTACTTCAGGACCCAAAACTTGCAAAGGCCGCTCGATCTGAGCAGATCCGTAGGGAAATTAGAGAGGCTCAATCGATTGAGAATCCTATTCGTCGTGCGAAGAAAGTGGCTCAGATACAAGCTAAAGGTGGGACAGTAGGAGCACGAACCGCAGGAAACGTACTTGGGGAAATCACGGATCTCCGTAGGCGTGCGGTAGCCTACAATAAAGCAGTACGTGATTTGGAAGGCTTCCGTAAGGACGCCACTAGGATTCAACGGCGTATCAAGGAACTCGAAGCGGGAGTGGAGCTCGACGCGTCTGACGTTCGTACAAACTGGGCTGAACCCGACACGGCCCCACCCCCCAACGTCACGTCGAAGCCTGCTCCTGAACCATCCAAAGGCGCACCCGGCGGGGCGGAACGACGGATGGTTGAAAAGGCCCCGGCCCGTACAGTAATTGATGAGGTGAAACGAAATATTGAAGAGAGTCCTCTTTATAAACCAAGTCCAGAGATAATGGCTATCCCAGAAGTTTCTTCTTATTGGAAGAGAGTACAAAACCTAAAAACGGATATCGAAGTAAGTGAAATGCGTGCGGACCTACTTGGTAAACCAGTTATAAAAGGAAAAGAAATAGACGTGCCCCGTATCCTTAAGCCTACTATGGGCAGGGACACGGCTTCCGCGAATGCTATTATAACTCAACTGAACATCGCTATCAAGAACGACCCTCCTATGAGGGAAGCACTACAGAAGATTGCGGCATCCAAATCGTACCTTGTAGGTCCTGGCGAAACCTTTAATATGGATACCGTGAAGATGCTGTTGATTGACAACGGTGTACCTAAACCGGTTCGCCGTCAGATACAGGATCTACTCCAGGCCTACAACTACGTTCGTAAGCAGTCGCCGGAGATCTCCGACCTTACCCCGTTTGTGGTGCAACAATTGTTCGGTAAGGACGCCTTAACGGCAGCTGACCTTATCCGTATCGCGGCAGGTAAGTCCCTTGAAGGCAAACTCTCGAGACCAGGCTACTACCCGCACATGTGGGAGAAGCGTCACATCATTCTGGACGCAAGGTCACCGGAGGGGAAGCTTCTTCTTGCAGATATGAAGAACTCCTTGGGTGCTACGCAGGACGTGAAGACAGGACTCATCAAGGAACTTTACAAGAAGGGCTACACTGGTTTCTACGACGAAGCCGGGGAGTATCACAAGATCGTGTATGGGCAGCCCACACGTAATTGGATTGCAGGGTTGGCTGGCGGCAAGATCACACCGTCAATCAAGAGACCGGATTTCCTTCGTACCCATACTAACGCATGGGGCTACATGGTGAATGACCCGGAGTTGGTGTCTATAAAGGCCGCCAGGGAAGTTCACCGGTACGAAGCCAACATGGATATGGTGAAGAAGATCAGGGATAGTGGCAGGGCTAAGCCTTGGAACGGTGACCCGGACACTATCCTTGAAGGACATGTCCCCTTCAACTACGAAGGGTTGATGCAGTTCCACACGCAGAACATTGACTTCCTTAATACCTTCAAGAAGACTATTCAGAAGGCCGGATACGTCGCGGATGAAACCTTTCTTAAGGCTATACAGGAACACATTCCCAAGATGCAATCGTCCGTAACAATGGCTTACAAGAACGAACTTCATCAGATCCCAAAGGAACTAGCCGATGCCATCTATGCACACGTGTCCGCTGGCATTGTGCCGAACTGGATACGGTGGTTCGATAGGGGTACGGACTGGTGGCGGGCACTGACCTTGGCGATTTCACCAAGGTGGATCCTCAACAATCTGGTAAGCAACACTCTTCTAAATTCTATGGCCGGAGTAATGCCATGGGATTACATGCGATCTAAGATGAAAATGTTCGAAAACATCTACCCTGACGAACTTTCTACTACTGGTCTCTACGCATCAACCGCTGACGAATTCCTCCTTGGTCGGGCTAAACCTACATCTCGTACTTTTGCGGTGTTCGACGCAATGTATGGCATCAACCGTAAGGTAGAAGACTTCTACCTACAGGCCGGATACTTCAAGGCCGCAGAGAAGCAAGCCCGTAAGTATATCATGAAGGACTCCGGGTTCCGGTTCTACCGTAGCCAGAAATATCTGGATGAACTGGCCGGAGCCTTGGGTCAGATGAAGCAAGCCGGTACGCCAGAAATGCTCCAGCTTCAGAAGAATGCTCTGGAAGGGGCATGGGAGTTCCTAGGAAACTACCAGCGTCTGGATCCAATCGAACGCCGTTGGGTCCGAAGAATTGTACCCTTCTGGAACTGGTACAAGCATATCAATACCCTGGCTTACAGTCTGCCGGTAAAGCACCGGTACAAGTCTTTCGTATTCGGCCATCTAGGCAGGATTGGTCAGGATGCTGTGGAAGACCAATTCGCGGAGATGGGTATCGAATACAAGGATATGGAGAACTTCATGCAGGGCCGTATCGTTCTGCCGGATTCGTGGCGGAAGAACCTGCAGAACAATTCGGACGTGGCCTTCGCAAGCACCAAATCATTCAACCCGTTCGCTGATGTCTTCAACTTGCCGGCGAGTTTGATTCAGTTCACCCAACAGGGTGGGAACCGTTTGCCTGGACTACACCCTCTCCTTACAGTGGGTATCGAAAGGGCGACTGGGAACAGTATGTTCACCGGCAAACCGTTCAGTGACCCGAACACCATGGATACCTCCGTCGGGACACGCGTTTACATTGGCGACGACGGCCAAGTGGTGAGGCAGCCGGGGGTGGCCCCACCTCTCTGGGAACATCTGGCGCGGCAAACCCAAGTCTGGGATATCGCCAAGGACGTGTCTAACTTCATCCGGTTCAATCAGATCGCCGCGCAGTATGGAACCAACGACATCATCCACCCGAAGTTCATCATGGACCCCAAGACCGGGCAACCTAAGTATCCGCAGTCCGCCCTTGTTGCCTTCTTAAAGGTCATGGCAGCCAACATAAACTTTGTGGAAGACTTGAATGCTTGGCAAGATAAGATGGACATGGAGCTAGAGCAGGGTGAGAGCGGCAAATTCAATCGTGACGTAGCGTCTAAACCGGAGTTCCGTGCCTTCGCGATGAAGGATTTGGAGCGGCCCTTCAACAAGAAAGAAGAAGCTGACTTCATGCGGAAGATACTACGGAAGAAGACCAGAATACCGGAGAAACTGCAGGGGCTGAAATGAAGATAGAAACCTCGTTGTTGGAATCAGTTTACGATGGGCTCATCCAAAGCATTGTGCCGAAAGAATCCTCTATTGATTGGCTGCTTGTAAAGGCCGTCATGAAGCAGGAGAGCGCCTTTAATCCGATAGCACGGTCTAGTGCTGGGGCAATGGGTCTCATGCAGTTGATGCCCGCCACAGATAAGTGGGTTGACGGCGAAGTAGATGGGTACGATATCTACAAGAATATCAAAGGTGGGGTATGGTACCTTAACTTCCTTTTCGGGTTTTGGTCAACAAGGGCCACACCAAAGGATGAAATCTACAGTTTCATACTCGGCTCCTATAACGCCGGGCAGGGTAACATCCTAAAGGCTAGAGACCTATCCAAGTCTCGTGGCCTTTGGAATGACAAGTGGTCGGATATCGTAAAGGTTCTGGAGCTTGTCACGGGTCCGGCGAACGCGAGGGAAACAACCGATTACGTAGAACGAATAGCCGGATACTACCAGGCATATAAAGGTACTGGACCAATCGTATGAACACCGAACCCCCTAAGAATGATGGGTTGTGTCTCGTGGACCATCATGCCCGCCTTGCCGTTCTGGAGGCACTGCTTCCGAAAGAGGTTGAGCACGTCAGAAGGGAGGTTGATCTTCAATTCATAGCAAAGGAAAAGGAGCACGAGATCCAGGCCGTTGTGCTTGAAAAGCGACTTGGTGATCTTAATAACGAAGGTGGACGTCTTCTCCTCATGTCGTCCCAGAACGTTCGACAGGATGTCTACCACGCGAAGATCGGGGAACTTGAGAAAGCTCTTCTAGCCCTACAGCTTTGGCAGTCAAACATGCTTGGGCGAATGGCAGTGGTTGGTACTATGGCGGCTCTATTCGGTGGCTGTGTGGCGGCGCTCTTGGTGAAGTGGCTCGGCCCATAGGAGGCAAGATGGAACCGTTTTTCGGATTTCTGCTCGGAATTGTCGCTTCGAATATCTGGCAGTGGGGATTCTGGAAGACCAAGCATCAGACCAAGGAGGATGGTTGGCTTGGTTATTGGCATATGGGCCTTCCGCACTTAATGATGAATATCGTCGGTGATGGCATCGCTCTTGCTTTGTGGAGGATGGAACTACTGGATGATATCATAAAAATTATTCCTGGAATGGAAACTAGGGAATGGGTGAATGTGGGTATTCCATTCACTCCGCAGGTTGGGTTCATGCTTGGCGCGTGTGTGGACTTATTTTCTGATCAGCTTGTGTTTATGGTGGGTACAGTGTTAGGTAAGTGGTTACCATTTCTTAAACCGCCGTCGAATGGGGCGGCAAAGGAGGCTCCGTGAAGAGGTTCGTGCTGGTTCTTCTGGCCCTGGTTTTCACCGGCTCGGTTGCAGCGCAGCAGGTCTGGGGTGAGACTACCTGGAAGGCAAACCGAACGGACGAGCTCCTCTTCGGTCTGAACTACTCGGACGTCAAAGGGGTGGGCCAGACAGGTCAGGGTTCGATTGAAGACTCCTGGCCCATTGGAAGCGCTCTGAGATTCGGTATTCGAGGGTCGTATCTCTACGCTTCGCAAAAGGGTGTCGGATCCTCGAATGCCTATACCGGTGGGCTGCTGGCAGGATTCGATGTCGGTACCATGTTCATAGAAGGTGTCGGTGATTACTTTGTCAAGAAGTTTGACAAGGATCTCACTGACGTCGCCCCCAGGTACATGTATGGTATCGGGGGAGGGTGGAAGGTGAAGAACGAGAAGGCCCTTGTCAAGGTTCGGGTTGGTGTGGACCGCCTTGAAGGGACAACGGCCAAGTACTACGATCGCGTGACAGCCGGTGTCGTGATTGGATTGTGCCCTTAGCTAGGCCTGTGGTGGTCGGACTTAGCTAGTAGTCCAGAAGACCACTCCTCCTGCCCGGTGCTTGGGTGTACGGGTCACTCAGGCACCGGGTTTTCTTTTGGTAAGATACCAATCCCCCAAGGCAACGGCGTCTGCGATGTTATGCTGCTTGGTACGCCAGTTAAACTTGGTACCGTACTTCTGGTTGACGCGTTTGGTGGTTAGTTGTTTGGGAAGCTGTCCTTTCCAGTTCCTTACAGGGATTAGGTACACGTCCGAAGTAACTTCAGACAGTAGGCCATAGAACAGTCCAACCGTGAAGAACAACTTGCCGAGGGCACCACTATGCATTACGGCATGACCTCCCGGACTATGGATCTCCGTAGGCATCTCTATAATGGCGGTATCGCACATATGTGTACCGACTCTACTATCACCGAATAGGTCGTAAAGGAGATGACCTCCTATGTCCTTTGCGGCGTCTTGCCAAGGTTCAACGGATGATTCTAAGATCCCGTAGCTTTGGAGGGTCGGCCCGTCGAAGATCGCGTATCCGCAGTGCCTCAGTGATGGATCGATTGATAGCAGTCTCATAATTCTTGGCTCCTTCCACCTTTACACAATCATTATCAGACCAGCTAACAGCGCCAACAGCACAGTCGGTATTGATAGGTAGTCCGAATTGGGAGTCCCACCGCTCCAGAGTAGTCCGAAGATTATGGATATGAGTAGTATGTTCAGCCCCCTCTGGAATTTCAAGGATCGTCTCATCATGCATAGTAAGCAATAGTTTTCCTCCGAATGTTTCCGCATATCTTGCGCTGTCGATAGCTGCCTGCTTAAGGATATCCGCTGCCGTTCCTTGTATCCTATAGTTGACGGCGGCGTAGGCTCTGTTTCCGTCAACGGGGATACGCCTTCCAAATTCGGTGTCAATGTATCCATTTCTTCGTGCTTCGAATATTGTCTTCTCCATGAACTCACGTACGCTCGGAAGGCGCTCGTGATATCTTTCATTGAACTCGTGAATCTTCCCGCGATCCTCGTGAGTAATCTGGACAAGTTTATCCTCCCCGGCACCGAAGATGATGCCAAAGTTAACCATCTTGGTCATTTTCCGGACGTGTGAAAATTCGTCTGTACCTTCTTTGACTCCAGTAACCTCAGCCGCAACCTCTCCGTGAAAGTCGCGGCCTTCCTTGATAAGTCCGATAAGATAGGGGTCTTGAGTAAAATAGGCGAACAGTTTAATTTCGATCTGAGAGTAGTCAAAGAAATATAGTATATGGTTTCGGCGAGGGACAAAGCAGCGACGTATGTCGATGATGTAATGTGATCTACGCCCAGTATCAATAGCCGGGGTGGTCTGTAAGGGTGGGTCGATAATACTAAAGCGCCCGGTGATAGTACCATGCTGCAATTGATTCGGATGAATGACCCAGCCATCGGACTCCCTCCTAGCGGAACGAATAAAGTTCCGCATGTAGCCATCCATCTTCTTCGCCATCCTGAATCGAAGGACAGCGGTAGCAAGTGGATGATCGTATAACATCAAGTGGTCCTTGTCTAGAGACGGGTTGCCCTTCGCAGTCTTCTCCATAATTTCCATACCCAAATCGGAGAAGAGAACGTTAGCCAATTGCTTACCGCTAAGGATATTGAATTCCTTCTTCGCATGCTTAAAGGCTTCCTTCTGAAAGCTGTTCCGGTCCATGTTAATGATCTTAAGGAGACGATACGCCATTGGCATATGCCAAAGCATACCGGTATCTTCCATCTTGCCAACGACAGGAAGAAGCTTCTTCTCCTTAAGGTACACAGTGATATACGGCTTCTTCTTCACATGCTTGCGGAAGTAGAAAAACAACTTGATGGTTTTCCTGGCGTCGTCCTCTGCGTATGGACCCATGACGGACCAGGGCACGTACTCCCATCCATTACGGCGTTTAAGGCCCTTCTCCTCCCAGATTATTTTCGTAGGGTCAATTTCAATTCGACCGCAAATTCTATAGTATCCAACATTCCTGCATTCCGCGACAATATCTTTGTGAGTTCGTTTAATCCATTCAACAACCGCGTCGCGTTCACCGACTCCCTCCCCGATTTTGAGCTGAGTAAGTTCCTTAAGGCCGTGAGGCCGTCTAGGGTCAAGGGCGTATGATATGAGCATTGTATCGTGGGTGACTCCTGCTGTTCTAATTCCCTCTCGTCGGAGGATTCTTCTGTCATGTTTCTCATTGTGGAATATCTTTATGGTGGAGGGGTCTTCGCAAAGTCGCTTGGCGACCCATTTAGCCAACGCATGGCCGGGGGCGACCCCCCGACCATTGCAAGTTACGCACTCCTGGACGCTCCAAAGCTGTGGTATTCTGGTGACCTTCGAGGGTAACCAACTTCCTTTGCCTTTACAAGCCAGACAAGGCTGTTCAACGTCGCCGTGTCGGATGGCAACGCTGTCGCCATACTCGTTGCAGAATGAATAGGCAAAGGCCCTCTCCTTACCTTCGGTGTCTATCGCTAGGTACTTACCTTTTCTGGCTACTAACCTTTCTAATTTCTTCAGTGTACTTGGGGCAAGGCTTATATGGGCTTTCCCCGGCGAGACGATGTTCAGCTTCGTCTGGCATGATGCAGTGGGGGTTCGTCCTTTCGCACGGCGGGTTGAAGATGTAGTCACAAACCTCCCTTCCTAACCACATAAGTAATTGCTTCTGGAACTGATCGATTACAGGCCGCCAGTACGAACCCTGGGCAATCCAACAGGTACGGTTGCCCATCATGCGGGTGAACTCCCTCAGGTCCAGACCCATCACGAGGGAGGTGTGAACATGCATCGGGAGCACACCTCTCGCATGCTCTGGTGGAAATCCGGCACCCATCATAAGTTTATACGTGTTCTGTGACATCCGCATAAACTCATGATAGGTGAAGCTCTTCTCAAGTCCCTCCGGGACGAAGTAGGCTTCTTTGTCAGCGAACCGGCTTTTGTCCACCACCCTCATCGTCTCGCAGAAGAACGCCGCCTTCCGAGTACGAACCATCTGTTCCTGGAGTGCCCTCGGGATGTTGGATATCCCCCATGTCATGTGGACCATCTCCGGTATCGGGACGTGCTCCCTTAAGCACATCAGCGCATGCTGGACAAGCTTCGTGTACTGGGTTGAATTCATGGTCCGATCCTGATGCCCCACGAGAACTTTGCCCCTGTCCCGGGTCCAGTACCACGCGTTCCACAGCAGGGTCAGTGGATCCGGGGTTATTGACAGTAGCGAAACGGATGGCCGGTTGTGGTTGTGCATCTAGTTCCTCCAACATCTTTTCCTGGTAAAGAACCTTGAGTTGTCTCCTATTCTCGGCATAGAAGATTGCCGCGTAGACCACTAAGTCTACAAGGTCGTTCATTATCCCGGGTCCCTCAGAGTCCGTGGTTTGGAACGCTACCAACTGCGGTTGGGAAAGCATCTGCGTCTTAAGGCGTAGTGCCTTTCCCCACACATGTTGGAACACCGAACGAATTCCGAAGATATGGTAGTCCTTGATTTCAGTCTCTTCGGAGTTGTACTTCTTTCCACGGCTGTCGAACTTGTCCCTACAATGTGCAAAAAACTCCTGTATATCATGCTCAAACTGTGACTGTGACATGCTTCCACCCCTCCCTGATGATGCCTTCCACTTCGTCCAAGATGTCTTGGAAGTCCGTGAACCCTGCGTTGCGGAACAGGCTAAGGTATTGCATCAGTTCCGTTTCCATCATGGCCATCGCGTACTTATTTCCAAGTGCGGCCTCCTTGCACAGATAGGAGACTACGGAGAGGAAGTCCGCGATTTGGACAATCCTACCAGAAGGGGACTGTACCTTCGCACCCTTCCAGAAGAAGGTCGGTGGTGCATCGGCATGGTTGAACGCCTCAGAGATGACCTTAAAGGCGCATTGCTCCGCGGCCTTCTTGATCTCGTATTCTAAGGTGGGGTTACTCTTCTTGAAGGAGCGAAGGAAGTCGCCCGTCAACGATTCCTCGATGTCGTGAAGAAGGGCTGACTCAATGGCAAGTCGCCTGTCGTCCCATCCTAACCTCAGGTAGTCGGAAAGGATCTGCGCGTATAGTGCAACGTAGAAGCTGTGTTCCGCCACACTCTCCTTCAGTAGGATAGGTATAGAACTATACCTATGTATGTGCGCCGCTCGTATCGTAGAACCCATTAGTACCTTCCTCATATTTAAGCGTTCCACAATGCCTCCTACTGGGTGGTTGCGTGGGTTTCGGGTATGGTGCCGGTTCGGAGCCAGTTCTCAAGCAGGAATATTCCATTGCAGCAAACGTAGGAACCCATCTCCAGCATTACGTTAATCTGGGGCACGGGGTCCACGTAAACCATTACTACTTCGGTGCCATGCATGTACGCGGCACCCATCTCCCATATGGTACCGGTGTCCTTCTCATCCTGAATGGCTAGGATTCGGTCAGCCTTGGCAATCTGCCGGACGTTCTCATGGAAGACCTTTCGCTTCTCCTCCTTAGTGGCGTCGGGCTTAAGGACCATGAATTCCATGGGAAGGTACGCCATGATACCATGATGCTTAAGGACCTCTGTTACCCTGTGAATCCTCTGCTTCTGCTTGTCCGTGAAGAACGGTGCCGCAATGTACCAAGTCTCCCTCATACCATCCCCCTTAACAGGTTGATAAACGCCGGGCGTTTCACGTAGAAACTGTACTCCTTCTGAAGGCACCTTGCACGGACAAGTTCACCTATCAACTCCTTGGCTACGAACTTGTCGCAGTTCATAAAGTCGGCTACGTCCGTAATGCCTAGGGTCTTGGTGTCAAGGAGACCCTGTACCAAACTGGCACGGTACTTACCGGCCTCGTAAAGCAACCTCGTTACGGCCGCTTCATTCGGAATGGTCGTGGCGGCGTACTGATTTTCACTGTAGTTGAGGTACGAAGTTGGCTGCCTATCGTAGATGGAGGACAAAAAGGACAGGGCAACTTCGACACATTCTTTTGTGATGAGTAGGGAGGTACCCGACTTATCAGCACTAAAGATTCTTCCAGCAATTGCTGCACTAAGTTTAGCAAGCTTGATTCGAACGTCTTCAATCTGGATAAGTGGGATTGAAGGGTGGTACTTCCTCCCAAGATGCATAGCTGAAGTAAGGATGAGCTCCGTGGCCTCTGGAGTAAAGAAGATTTGATCCTCAGTACGTGTCCATATCCACATGATAAGGTTCCTAAAATCCTCTCGTTCGTAGGGTACTTCTTCCTCGTCCTTTGACGGGTGCCTGTAGGCATTGATAACCTCCGCTTTGACTTCTCCTGAAGAAACAACCAGGGCGTAGTCCAACTTGGATACGTCCTCCGACTTTCCGAAAAGCTCCGGTACAGTTTCCACACCATATGCGTAGGTGTTAACGGGTCGGCCTGTCCGTGCGTTCGACAGCCAAACGATACGGGTTCTGGCTTGGGTTGCTTCAGACTGAATCTTGTATATCTCTGCGATGCCCTCGCTACGGACACGGGTCATACGTGCAATGTCGCTGGTGGAAAGGCCGCTGGTCTCGTCGATAATAACAAGTCTGCCCGTATTACGGGGTATCAAACCCCAGGTGATAGACATGTTATTACCGGACTTCATTATTCCACCGACGAGGCCAGCGAAAGAACAGTTTTCAGCAGTTGCAATCTCTCCAAGGCCGTAGAACCGAACGAGCTCAGTTGCAACATATCCCTTACCACATCGAGTGTCACCGATAACGGCAACTTCAAGCCATCCTTTTTTAACGAGTTCACCGTTGAAAACAAATCGAATGGGTGAGTGAAATACAAGGTCAATAGCGAGGTGCATTGAGCGTCTGTTAATGATTCTTGTAACGCTCGATGATAGATATTCTTCAATGTCTTTAAGTCGTGTAATAATCCTTCCACTTCCAGGGTTAAATCGTCGAAGACGTTCGAGTATTCCTGGTTTTGCGATATATGTTTCAAGGCTTGATTGAGCGGGGATTGCTTCGGTGAAAATATGTGTGGCACTTTGGTCCTTCGGGTGCGGGATCGTGTAGCCTTCAAAGGAGTAGCTCCTATTGGATGGGAGACCGTGGCCTATATAGTAAGCAAGACGGGCGGTGTAATGCCCGCCCGCCTCATCTATGGGTGGGATGACTGTAATTTCCTCTATGTTGAAGGTGCTAAGAGTTTCGACAGTCGTTGTGCAACCTGGTGGTATTCTTGCAATGTCTCTAGCAACTCGTTTGATTGAAAAATCGGAGGAATCGATGAGGCCAAGTACTCTTGAGTCTGTAGCCTTGAAATCAAAACTTCGCACTCCCTTGTGTGGTAACATGTGGCAGGTTTGACAAAGTTTGCCTCTATCCATACGGCATTTGATTCGAACTTTCTTTGGCGGAAGGTATGGGGTGAGTCGTTTTCCGGCCACGTGTGCTGTTGTCCGTATCGGACGATAGAATATACTGCTTTTAGAGGCATCATGGATTTTTACCTCGATGGTTTCTTCGGTTTCGGATTCGACTCTCTTAGAACCATTAACACCTCCAACATGCTCAGAATGCCTAAGATGTGTGCTGATTGATTGTGTATTGATTCCATCTTTAACGACATAATCTGAAAGGTCCTTAGAGGTTTCCCTAACCCCTCGCGGCTTTTCCGAAACGATTGATACTGTTTTTCCAACTCCGCTAATTGATTTCCCAACTCGTTTAGCCCCTTCTCTTCCAGCTTTGTCAGCATCATAGAATATCACCACGTCCTTTCCCTTTAGGAGCTTCGAAAATTGAGGGGTCCATGAGTTGGCCCCGCCCGTTGAAGTTAACACGTTGTAGCCCATCTGCCACGCTAGGATAGCGTCCCATTCACCTTCAACGAGAATGGTTTCCTGCTCGTCTTCTCTCCACTTCTCAATAGGGAAAAGGCGGGCGCTGCCATAACCTTTACGAAAAGAGATAATTTTAGGTGTTCGCCTGGGATGGTACAGACGAACGTTAAGACAGGTTCCGTATTCATTAAATATCGGAATAGTAATTCTTTCACCATTCCAGCCGAGCTTGAAGAACTTGATAGTGGTTTCGCTGATACCCCTCTTGTCTTCGATGTATTCAATGACCTTCTTCCTTTTCCAGAGTTCCTTGTGCCACCCATAGACTCTCCTTAAAGGCACAACCGGTGCAATGTAACGGTGGTGTAACCTGTGCATCGCGGTCTGGTATGGTATCTTATAGTAGGCCTCAAAGAACCCAACAAAGGATGAAAACTTCTTTCCGCAGGAGTGGCAATAAAAGGCACCGTCCTTCTCCCGAACGCTCGCGCTGGGATTACTGTCGCTATGAAAAGGACACAGAACGTTTTGACCGGACTCATACCCGCCTAAGATATCTTCGTAAACCTGTACAGGATTGACCTTCTCCAGCAACAACGCCTTCAGGTCTCGTCTCACGTATCCTCCAGTAGGGAAACTGGGAGTGGGTACGGGGATCTGGAGGGCACCAGACGGATCCCGGCTACTGCCACCAACAGTAGCTACACGGCGCTGGGCGCGGCGCGTAACCCACTCCCAGGACTCCAGCGTTAGAGGCCAGCAGTCTCCGACGCCGAGTCATCCCCACTGGACTTCTTCTTCTTGAGACGCTTCAGGATGGTCACGTTCAGGAAGTCGCCCGCACCCTTGGCCTTCTTCACGGACAGAAGGCACTTGATATCACAGGCGTTGTCAAGGGCCTCTGCGATATCGGCAAGCTTTGCGGGCGGTTCAACACCAAGGGCCTCGAGACGGCCCTTCACGATGGACATCCCGTTGTCGCTCTCGATGCCGTCCCACGTCATGATGTGTTCGTTGAGGTGATCACCTTTGATCACCCTGAAGTCCCAGGCAACCTGCATCCTTGGGTTGTCCTTGTTCTTCGACATTCCAAGCTGTGCGGAATGCACCTTGGTAATGTACTTTCCTGGGGGAACCTTCTTGAAGGTAGCCTCCTGGTTACCCTTCGCGGTCTTCCAGGTCTTCTCCAGTTTTGACAGCTTCTTGCGGAACTCGGTGGACATTACTTACCTCCCTTTGTGGCTGTTTTTGGTGCCTTGGGTTGGGCAGACTTTTTGATGGCGTCCATGTAGTCCTGATAACTGAACGGCAACCGCTTCGGTAACCGGAACAACTTCTTACCGCGGCTACCGGCTTCAATCTTCTCCGTACCTGTGGTGTAAAGGAGACGGGTCTCTCCATCTGAAGGTGAGAACCCTGCGTACAGGATGGTGTCAACCTGGGGCAGAATTACATTCCGGCATCCTCCTTTAAGGTCAGCCTGGATTCGTGTCACCTTGCCGGTACGCTCCTCGATATCCTTCTCGATACTGTGTGCAAGGAATACGGTACCAATAGGCATACGGCAGGAAAAGTTCACCACGCGTTGGAACTCGAACTTGATCTTCTCCCATCCTTTTCCGTAAGCTTCGTCGGCAGGATGTTCGAAGCCATGCTTCTCGCAGGTGTAGGTAAAGGCCATGTCGTACATCATCCCGGTTTCGTCCCAGATGATACCACTGTACGGGCACTTACCTTTCTGGATAAGCTTCCAGACATCCTTGAGCGCGGCTTTCACAGCGGGCCAGTCGTCCACCCGTTTCTTGTATACCTCAAGATGCTTCAGGTTGTTACCGGCATCAAGGTAAAGGGCGTCCGTATTAGACCAGAACTCCGACTTTCCAATCTTGGGTGGTCCGTGCATCAAGGTAGTGTAGGCCAGGGGATTCATCTGCGGCTTACTTTTCTTTAACGGCAGCACGGGTACCCTCCACTACGTCGTTAAGTTCTTCATGTTCAGTTCGTTTCTTCTCAAACATGGCCATCACCTGTGGAATCTGACCGTGGGCGCAGATGTCCAGGAACTGGCATCTGCCACGGGCCAGACAGGCCTTTCGGTTCTTCGACCAAAGGCCTTTGTCGGACACATATTCCATCAGATGAATCTGGTTGACGATCTCCTGCTTAAGCATGAGGATATCTTGCGGGGACTTCCGAACGAAGGCTCGGTAGAAGTAAAACTCTGGACGGGTCGTGGACTCCTTGAAGACACGCTGAATAAACCCCTCCTTTGACTCGCCTTTTCGCTGACGGATACCCGGTCGTCGAATATAGTCGTATAGGATGCCAACTCTTTTAGGGTTATAGGTTTCACAGTAGGCGATGAGGTACCACGGGGTCTGCGGGGACATTTCCATGTCATCCACGAAGTTCTTAGAAAGTTGTCCAGGGAACTTTCGTTCAACGATGTAGTGTCGTGCGGATTTTCTATGTACCGATACCGCGTCAAGCTTCCCAGTAAGTACGTAAGTGCGTCCTCGTAGTGCGAGATTCCAAGTAAGCTCTTTCTCCTGGTAACGAAAGTCGAGTACGGAACGACCTTCGAGTTCCTTTCTGTAGACATTTCGGTACCCTCGCATCAACCCTTTAAGGGCTGCCTTGTCGACTTCTACCTGTTGGTAGTCGGTACCAATGGACCCTTGAAGGAGTTCCTTGTACCGCCTATCAATGGTGGCGTCGGTGAATTCTGTTTCTAACTCCTTGACATGCGGTGAATATAATCCGGCTATAACTTCATGCCCCACCGTACCGAACCACATCGGCTGCGATGGTGCACGGGATTTGAGACCATGCCCACCCTCTAGGTAGGCAAGTCGGAACTTTTCCAGGCATTCCTGGCTGGTTTGATACGCTGATTGCGTCCAAACTTTCAACATGGGGTGCCCTCCCATTTGCGAAACATCAATTATAAACGAAAAACGGCCTTGAAAGCAAGACGTTTCTGGTACCTTTATTCACCCCTACTGATATTGCCCGCCGCGTCAATGGCTTCCACATCTATGAGGTAGCATTCACCCAGACCAGGGTCTGGTATGTCCACGGCTATAGATAGTTCCGATGTTTCTGCAATCTCAACCCAAGACTCCGGTTGTGCTGGTTGCCGTAACAGTGCAATTAGAAGAACGTAAGCCACTACGTCCGGACTCGTTGAAGCATCCCATGACCAGTTCATCTCCCCTGCCTCCATGGCGGCCCCGCCATGCCACGGCTCGCTCTCACCGGCAGCGCATCGTATAGCGTCTCGCCCCACCGTTCCGCCGCCTCGGCCCGCTTGAGGAGGGCGGCGTTCTCCTCTCTATATTCTGCCAACCGCTTCACAGAGAACTCGAACTCGCATTGGAGTGCCGCGAGCGCGTCGGCGAGGGCGCAGATCGGACAACCCGGCTGGCAGTCTGGGCGAAGCTCTCCAAGATTCCTGCCACGCCAGAGCGGGTGTGCTGCGAGACGCATCCCCTCGACGTTCATGCTCGCCGCCTCGTCCTGCGGAGCGGGCCTTGGAGTATCACGCAGGATTTGAACCTCATTAAATATCCGTTCTGCACCATCCACATCTGGCTGCGGAGCGGGAGTCGGGGCGTTACGCGGATGGAAGGTGTCCGGGCACGGCATCTTCGGTGCTCGCGGTATCAGGTACGGGTCGCTGGTTCCGCACGTCGGGCAGCGGTCGGGCTTCGTCCCCGCCGAGAACTTCTCGAGCGCGGCGCGGGCCTCAGCAAAGTAACCGTCATACTTCGGGTTGCTCAGGTCGCGCTTGCCTATTTCGAGAATGCCACGCAGCGCCCTCTCCACAGCGTAGCCCGCCTCTATGCGCTCTGCCTGGGAGTTGACGAGGGAGACGAGGGCGGTTGGGCCGGTGCCGTTACGCACATCGGCAAGCCACTCTCCGGCAGCGTCCAGCACCATGTCATAGTCGCTACCGTTGACTTCTTCCACAGTCAGCGGCAACCTGATCGTCGGCTCACTCACGGCTCGACTCCTTTCCGGGCGAGGGCGCGAGCGGCAAGACAGCGTGCGTCCGGGAACGGCCCATAGACTCGCTTCCGGTATTCACGGCAATCGCACCATTTCGCGTGCATGCCCTCAATCGCCTCAGCCCGGGCGGCTGCGACCCAGGCGCGGGCCAGAGTCTCGACCTTCTGAGCCAGTTGAAACATCGAACCCGGCTCGACGCGGCTTGTCAGCTGTCCCATCCAGAACTCGAACCGCTCCTTGGCGTCCGCCTCTCGCAGCGTCGGAGTCGGCGGCTTCTTCATGAACTTGCGGCACTCTACGCACGGGTTGGCGATGGTGCAATCGTGGCCGTGTGTCGCGCTCGGCTCGGTGGGCATTAGCGGCACCGTCTTCCAACACTACCGGTTTCCTGGCATTCATACCAACACCGGTCAAGGTGTGGCGTCCAGCAAAGCCGCATCTTTCTTTCGTCGTGACTGCTTATTGGAATACCTACTTGAATGTCGGGTCCACGTTTGTCGCATGGCCTGCATTCAATGGAAGTATCCACAAGTTTCTGTGGTGCCTGGAAAGGATCGGTACTGTTACGATCCTGTGTACACCCTGACAGGATCAACACCAAGGCAATCACAAAGGGTTTCATCTGGCACCCTCAAGTAGTTTGGAAAGGAGATGCCTCTTAAGAAGCATCTCGTTGGTTAACTTCCTGGTCTGTAGTGCGGAAAGGATATCCTCCTCTACGGTTCCTTTAGTGAGAATGTCGGTGTAGTGGATTCTTTTGTGAATTTCAGAACCAATTCGGTGAGTTCTCTTTTCTGATTGAAGACGGGTGTCAACACTATACGTGTTCGAGGTGTAAATAACCCTTGACGCCGCAGATAGTGTAATTGCTTTACCACCCGCTGAAACTGAACCGAGAAAGACTCGTATGGTAGGATCCTGTTGAAATCGTCGAACAACTTCTCTACGGTCTCTTGTTGCCATGCCTCCCCGGTATACCACATGGTTAATCCCCTTCGCCTTTAAGGCATCGGATACGGCTTTCCTTTCGGCTATCCACGTCGTCCAAATAACGACTTTATACTTCGGTAGAAACTCGTCAAGTAGCCCAAGAAGCGTGGTGTACTTCTCCGTCGACAGTTTGTACATAGTTCCATCGTCGGCCTTGAGGAATCCACAACATATGCGCCGCAGATGGAGCAGTTGTACGAAAGCCCACTGAGTATCGACGATGGTCTCACCTGTCCTTGAAGAAGCGGTCCTAAACTCCTTGAGAATTGCGTCATAGTGTTTCCTTTGCGCCTTTGAAGGCTCCACGTATACCCTGGAATATGTTTGCGGTGGCAGGTCTATCTCTTCCTCCTGCATTATGGGTCCTGTGGAAAGCATCTTGGCATTAATAATACGGGCCATTCCTGCCTTTAAGGTCCAATTCCATCCCATGTTATCCGGGGCGAAGTAGTATTGCCGGAACCCGTAGAAGGAAGTACCGAAGGTTGCGCCTTTGTCCAGGAAGTACCACTGGGACCAAAGGTCAAGCTCTGACTGGCTCGTCGGCGTTCCCGTTAAGATGGCCTTGAACGCAACGTTTTTCAGCCAAGCGTGGGTCGCCTTGGTCACCTGGGCCTTGGGGTTCTTGATTGTTTGGGACTCGTCAAGAACGGCAACCAACGGGGGGTCCGTGTTGAACATATAGTTCTGAAGTGAACGGAAGGTTTGATATGAGATTATCAACCAACCGTTCCATCCGGAACGAAGGTACGATATTTTGTTGGCTCTAGAACCCTCGACCAGCCACGCTCGTAAATTCAACCACTTCCAAATTTCCTCCTGCCAAACCGGCATAGCGACTGGTGGACAAACAACCCATCGTGGTCCTGCTGGTTTACCATCTGCCCAAAGGCACGCAATGCGGGTCTTCCCTGCGCCCATTGGAAGGATAAGGGACACGTGATTCCGTGTGTTGATTTGGTTAAGAATGCGGGACTGGAATTCGTAAGCCACTTTGGTCGCCCTCCAAAGGAAGAAAAAAGGGACCAGCCCGGCACACGGACTGGCCCCCTACCCACAAACCGCTGGGAGCGGGGGCTCCTAGGCGGCTGCGGATTCCTTCTTGGCCTTCTTGGTCTTCTTGATGAGACCCTTCGCCTTATTCTCGGCGATGGTCTGCTTCACGGGCTGACCCGGCTTCACGTACGCCTTCAGCTGGTCAGGGATCTGACGCTTCACCACGTTCCCCTCGGCATCGTACTCCTTGGAGGAGAACTCCGGCTTCCCCTTCTGACCGTTGAACGCTCCCGCGTTGTACTTCTTGCGGTCGGCGTTGACCCTGTAAGGCTCGAACTTGGCCTCGGGCCAGGCACCGGTGATGGCCGCGTGGATCTCTTCGTTGGTCGCCTTCAGCTTCTTGTTGACCGCGAAGATCTGCACCATGGCCTCGTAGATGAACTTGCAGCTGAACTTCTGACCCTTCAGCTTGAAGTTCCGAGCGACGCCTTTGTTGGACGGGGCCTTGGCTTTGGGTGCCTTGGGTTCGTCCTCCTCATCGACATCCTCGTCCACGTCCGGGATGTCCTCGTCGTCGTCGGAGTCGTCCTCGTCGGAATCCTCTTCCTCTTCCTCTTCGAGGACGTCCTCTTCCTCTTCCACTTCAACCGGCTTCTCGGCCTTCGCTTTCTTTCCCACGGTAACCTCCTGTGATGGGGCGGCATGCCCCGGAAAAAGCGGGAGACGGATTACTTCACGGCACTTCTCCAACAGTTTCTGGGACAGCTCCCGCTTGTGTAGCCTGGCCCAGTGATACTGGAAGAAGTACTGCAACTTCCTTACAAGGAGTGCCGTGTCGTCACAGCGTTTCACGGCCTTGTCCTTGAAGTACTTCATGTAGAGACGCTGCAGTGTTGGAAGGGTCAGTTGCCCTATCTTCATGATAGGCTGTACACGATCCCTGGCCTTCCACTCCAGGTCGTACGTTGCTTCGTCGATCCTTCCGGCCATTGGAAACCTCCCGACGCCCTTAATTATGCCCCGGAAAGGGGGTGGGTGTCAAGACTTTTTTCACTGGGAAAGGGCGGTTTCATTCGCTCTCATCCCTGTCCGCGACTTTCACGAATTTCTTGTCGCGTTCCCAGTTCTTCCGTTGCTTGGTAATGGCGTACTCGGTTTGGCTTGCCTTGTTCAAGGCGTCAACAATCCAACCTTGGCATCTTGAAAGGTTGTTCAGATGCCGTAGAAGCTGCTTCCGACCGCATGCAAGGCAACCCCAATGGATTTGCTTTTCCTCCCCGTTTTTGGTTGAAAGGAATTGAATGCCGGTGTCACGTTTGGTTATGGTGACACCCTTGCACTTCTCCTTGAAAACGCACTTCACATTTACCGGCGGACTCCATACCGTCGCGGCAAGAAGAAGTGGATCTGGTCCGGAGCCTCCTGCAATCTTGATCACCTGTAACCCTCAAGGCGTATGTTTACGCCGGAAACGTAGTAGCCTTTATAGGACCAGATGGTAAGCCACCTGTCATTCTTGTGCGGTTGGGAACTGTACATAGTAACCAACCCCGTGTAACTCTTCCCTCCGTACTTAAATATGAAATGGCCGGGTTTCTTGTACTCCAACCAGGCTTGGATTGCTGCACGCACCTTGTTTCGGTGCTTCAGGTAAAGGTTGTGAACGTACTCGTTCTTGTCGCGGATGATCTGGACCTTCATGTCTACTCCCGTACAAGAGTCAGCTTGATACTACCGGGAATGGATCCGGTACCATTCACCTGCTTGATAGCCGTGTAGACAACGGCCTTCACGAAGGTCTCGGGTTTGTAGTCCCTGGCCGCCAAGGCGGTGGTAAGGGCCTTCTGGTAGGTGAATGGCCCGGCCTCACCGTAGGTCAGAAGGTGCGGCAACCAGGAAAGGCGACGACGGGTCACTGCAACGATGTATCGGTCGTTCTGGCTCACAGGAGTTCTCCCATTTGGAAGCACTTCGGGGTTTTGTTCTGGATAGCCGTGAAGTCCACACCGGCTATGGTTTTGCCGAACTTGTTGTAGATACATAGATACATCTTAAAGTCCGGCATCTGGGACTTGAGGCGGATAAGGAACAGTATCCGCACACGTCCGTCGCCATTCATGACCGTGGCCTTGGGATAGTTCATATCCCGTAGCTGCTTCAAGGCCGCGTGTACGAGGGGTTTGTTGGCCTCGTACTTGGCCTTTAAGGTCTCGGAAAGGATGCGGCTGATACGGATCTTCGGTCTGTTTGGTTCGGGTAGTGGCATAGACTTCATCTCCTTAATCACCTGTCGGAAGCGTGACTTCGGAAGCATACGGGGGTGCTTCACAGTACACTCCATACAGTAGTGAAGCTGGTTGGGTGCCGTCGCAACTCGGTGCTTTGGGTTGGTGGGGCACCAAAGCTTTGTTGGTTGTGGCACGTTTAAAGGCCCTCCAAAGGGCGAGCGGGGTTCACTTGGGTCCCCGCCCGCCCCGGTTGGTTGGCGCTACTTGGTGGTCTGGGCCGTCGGAGCCTTGGGTTGGAACTTGCGGTCAACCACCCTCAGCATCCGGAGAAGCTTCTTGTGCTCCTTCGGTGTCAAGGGGGGTACGGGTGAGACCTCCTTCTTCAGAAGCTTCCGCAGGGAATGGGCCAGACGACCGCTCTCGAGACGTGCAACCATGTGCTGCTTCTTGGTGGACATTGTGGTGCCCTCTTGCGGCCTGTAAAGCCTACAGGCCAAGGCTGTCTCGATACGAGACGAGGTGCTTTCGTACCTGAACCAGAATCTGTACATCAACGTTCAAGAGATTCTTGAAACGACTCTCAGATTCTGCCTTACGGTACTTCTCAAGGATGCCGGCGGCTTCCTTGATAAGGTAGTCTACTCTACCTAATTCCTCCTGTACGGACAACTTGGAAAAGTCTGCACCAAGACGTCCGTGGCTACCCCAGTTGTTAGAAGTGGTCATCGGCTAAATGTCCTCGTCCACATCATCTGACGGTGTGCGTTGTGCCATACCCACTTTGATTTTCTTGGTTTTCTCCTTATGTACCAACTGGTTGTCCTTGGCAAAGGCGTACGCTTTGTCAAGGAATTCGGCGAACCGCTCGGGTGGAAGGGTGACAGCCTTGCCAAAGGCGTAGCCGTCCGGTCCGGTAGGAAACTTACTGGTGGGACCGGGGGTGAAGAAGTTCTGCAGGTAAACCTTCACCTCGCCCTTCCATTCGTTCAGGCGAATGCGTACCTGGTTCTTCTCGTCAATCTGGATGACTTGTTCTTTCATGAACGGGTCTCCTTAGTCCTTGCGGACCCTGTAAACAATTTTTAGTTCGCAGATATGTCCGGTTTGTTTGGCGTGTGCAAGGGCTGTCTGGTTGGGTGTATCGTGGGGGAACCTGTGAATGTAAAGGCCACATCCACAAGCAACTACGGCCTGTCGTTTCACCTTAAAGGGTGAAGGGATATCACTTACTGGTTGGGGTTCGCTCGGGGTATTGTTGCTGTGGTCCATTGTTGCCCTCCTTTATGGGGCCTGGGCAGTTAAACTCCATACTACGGATTGTTTGGAAGCGTACTAAAAGGCACTGGTTACACGGCCCGTATGGGGCGGGAACGTGTACACACCAGCGTGGTGTTGGTTCCAAATTCGCTCCTTTCGTGGGACATTATAACCTGGAAAGGCCGTGGGTGTCAAGACCTTTCTTTACGGGGCTAGGCGTCTCCTAGGGTTTGGGGTGGGTCGTCGGGTTCAAGGTAGTCGATAGCGCCCTCCATTTGGTCGAGGAACTTGTCGCACAGTGTAATGCAGCTCTGGGAGTACGACCAGTACGTACCCTCCCAAGAATGGAGGGTTACGTCCTCTTGGCCTTCAATGATGGCTTCGAGGGTGATACGGAACTTGACGTTGGCTTTCGCCATGGTTTCACCAGAATGGTGGCCTCAAGGCCGTTAACTTTGTGGAATAAGATATGCTCGCGTATGTCTGCAAGCATTACCTCATCCTTCTGTCTGGCTGTCAGTTGGCACCCCATGTATTGGTGGGGTTTGCACTCTTTACGGCATGTAAGGCATTTGGCGTAGAGTCTCATGTGTGTTAGCCGCGTGGCTCCAGGTTTCGAAGGTTGTGTTCTGCCTCGAAGAACATCTGAATCTGACGGTTGAAATCAATCTGAGCGGCTTGCTCCCGTGTCACCTCGTGTATGTCAAGGACAATGTCGTTCATGGTGGAGATGGTGATACGAAGCTTCAGGGGTTCTTGCATTTGGTGGCCTCCTTTAAGGGACAATTATAGACCGGAAACGGGGTTGGTGTCAAGACCTTTGTTCATGCGTGGCCTTTAGGGGTCAAACGACCCGATTGGAGAAAAGGGTTCGAACGCCGTTGGTACGTGGGGGTTGGAACGCGTTCGGATTGGTGGAGACGCACGTGCGTGGGTCGGGGGTGGGTTGGTGGCGTAGCTTGGTTTGACATACGTTGCAACGGCGTAGGATTGCTCCTACGAGCGTTTTGGCTGTGTCGGACGGTCGTAGACGCTTGGCTATGGTAATGTGGATGGGTTTGCGGGTTTGCTTGCAACGAGGGCAATGGTATGCCATACTGGCCTCCTATTTGTATTGTGCGTTTGTTCACTGCGGGTGGTGTGGTGGCTGGTGTGCGAACACTATCACGCGTACGCCCAAACTTGACTGCGCCGTAACTGATACAAGTTACAGACACGCCTAATTACCCGTGCAACGGGTTTAAATACCGCTAAGTATCGGTGACACTGGTAATTACGCCTGGAATGGGTAATTAGTGCTGGTTACTGGTATATACCGCTGTAAGTGGTTAGTGGTTAGAAGTGGGGAGGGCAGGCACTCGGCCCACCCTCCCCCTTAAGAAGCTAGAAGCCCAGCTCCTCGACGATCGAATCGTCACCGGTCTCCTTGGTGGCGACCTTCTCCTTCGTACCCTTCACATCCGAGCGATTCTTGCTCGGCAGATACTCACCGTTCTGCTGGAAACTGAACCTCAGGTTCGACCACTTGTCCTGGTCGATCATGGAGCGAACCTCGGAGTAGCGATTCTCCGGGTACGCTTCCACGATGGCAGCAGCCACCTTCTTGTGGTCCACCTCCTTCACTCCCTTCTCTTCCAGGAAGCAGAAGATGCTGCACACCATGCGTGCGATGGTGTCTTCCGCGAACTCGTGACCGAATGCTGTCACCTTCCGCGGACGACGACCGAACGCACCAGCCGGCATGACCCGTCGAACTCTCTTGGTCACGACAGCTCTCTCGCCCTTGGCAGGCTGTGTTCCAACAGCCAGCTTGCCCAGGAGACCACGAAGCTCCTGCGACTGCGGACCGTTGAGTCCTGCCTCGTCGAGTGCGCGAGCCAGTTGAGTGGTGAGACCGAAGACTTCCAGCTTCTTGGTGGTGTCCATCGTGCCCTCTGTTCTGGGCGCTGGTGTGAAGGGCGCGTATCTGCGCCCTGTTAGACACGCACCCTGACTGCTGATGCCTTTAGACCGCCACTACCTTCAGTACCAGATCCAGTGACCTCGCTTGCCTGAGGTCCCTGTGCAACTGCAACCAGTGACCGTCGCAGTAGTACAAGCAGATGGCAACCCCTTCGTCAGTCATCACGACCATGCGATGTGGTCGCTCCTTGCACTTGCTTGCCTTGCACTTGTGTTGCGTGGTGTTCACCCCCTTTCGGACTCATTACGTTCATTAGGTGGCGACCGGGTAGGTACCCCTCCCGACTCTTCTTTTCTCTACTCTACCACCCGTGCACCTCCACCCCACGTTCATTAATAATATTTATTATCATATGGAATTCTACTATATGGTATTCTAGATTTACTACTATGTCTGCCTCCTTCGCACCACATCTCATACCATATCCGTACAATCTTCGGTTTTAATATAGACCGATATAGCTTAACTATCTTCATATGTCTACTAGCCGGTGTACGCGCTCCGACTAGAAATTCTAACTTCTCACCATCCGAACTGATCATCACTACCAGCCAAATTGAGTTGGTCATTGACGCTCCTTTTAATTGAACTTCATTAACTTCACTCGTGCGCATGTTAATCCACTCAAAAGAAGAAAAAAACATCTGACCTCCATTATAAGCCCGGAACTGGGGTTTTGCAAAAAAATACATTGGGCCGGGGCCTTTACGTTTTGTTTTACCAAAAACGACTAAATTCCGAGGGTACCCTTGATCTTATATATTATAATATATAGACTTACCTCCCCTACCTAACTTAGTCGTTTTTCGTGAACGATGTATTTATTTTTTGACCAAAACATTTTTTATTCTTCTTTATTATTAATTTAATATATACATATACTTACCTATACTGATTCATTAGTATACTGTATACAATTATATACTCTATACTCCTGCAATACACGTATTTATGTACAGTTGATGGCGACTACCGAAAAAATCCAAAGAAACCTGTTGCTTTCATCCCCGTACTACCCTTATAATTGTAAGTGGAGACTACACCGTGCGTAATGACCCGCGATCCTTCATAGGCTCCGACGACGGACGGGCTTTGTCACACGCCAAAGGCACCAAAGGCTACGATCAATGGCGCGTACCCGCACCGCCGGAAGCCGAAGGGCTTTCCAAGGCCGAGTACAGAAGGCTTTATGGATCACGCCAGAAAAGGCGGTTCGCTAAATACAACGTGAAACCGCTTCCTGCGCACCGGTATGACCCTGTAAAGGACGCTTTGTACCTTTTCCCCGATGATTGCTACAAGCCTACCAGATTCGCACGCGTGATTGCAGGGGTTGATAGTCAGGCCCACGGAAGTAGGCTTAGAAAGATACGAATTTGCCTTGAAAACGAGGCTAGCGACGACCTTGTTGCCCGTCTTGAAAACGCTATTCTTGCAGGCGCAATTATACCGGAACACCTTACCGAAGCTGACCTTGCCACAATGTACGTTCCCCCACGACAAGTTGTTGCATTTGCTTACGCTACCATCCTTCCACACGTACGCGCGAACTTTTCCAAAGCTACCCGCCTTGCACAGCTTCCCATGTCCCTTATGCAAGGTGATCTTTATAAGAAACCGGAACATATGTTCTTCCTTTCCCAATTCTGGCGGGAAAGGATCGCGGCCCGTTCGGGTATCCTTATGCTTTACGGGGAAGAACACGCCGCACAAGGGAACGCCCAGATGGCGCGTTTACTTGGGGAAATGTCCCGCACCCTGCAGCCAGAGGGCAGCAAGACCGAAACACACGACCACAAGCACGTGCATTTTGAAATGCCTTACGATGGCGCCGATAAGGCCATTGAAGCCCGCAGCACCAAGGTTTTACCCCCTTCTACCAACTACAAGTCCCTTAAAGGGCGTCCCCGATGAACCTTGCAATTATCCCACAATATAGCCCAACAGGCAAAGTTTCACCCCATGCCAACCGGCAAACCCATCTCCGCCAGGAGGATCTCCCTTGGGTATGGCCACTTCCTTCCAAGTTAAGACCAGCGAGAGGCGATGCGACTGCCGGTGTAGATATAGACCGGCACCTGGACCTTTGCAATGAGGGGGACGTTGCGAGGGTACAGGCGGAACTTTTACGATGTAAACGGTATCCGGCGTACTTTGTAATGACACACTGCTTTACCAAAGATGAGCATGATGCACGGCACCCCGTGAAACGATTTCCGCGTAAGCGGTATATAGTATATGTCTTGCGCGAATTGGCAAGGAACCAGTTGGTAGCCATACCGAAATCCAGACAGATCATGATTACCTGGACAGTTTTGTGTTACTTGCTGCATATGGCCTTGTTCAACCAACACCGGCTTATCTTCCTGCAATCCAAGAAGGAAGATGACGCGGTCGCCCTTATAGATAGAGTAAAGCATACCTATACACACCTTCCTTGGTGGATCCAGTCCGCGGCCCCGCTTCGCAAGAAAATGCCAATTATGCCGTATAACAAGCTTCTGGTGGGAAATGGTTCCACCATTTGGGGAATCCCGCAAGGGCCGGATATCCTACGCCAGCACACAGCTTCTGCCATTATGGCAGACGAAGGCGCGTTCCAGGCAAAGCACGAGGATTCCTACAAGGCAGCCAAACCCACGATTGACGGTGGTGGTAAGTATATTATTGTGAGTTCGGCCAACGGGAAGAACTTCTTCTACCGAATTTGCTACGATCTGATAGACGCGGCCTAATATGCAGATGCCACAGACAGCAAAGGATGTCGATACCAACACCAAGGGACTGGCCCGTTGGACTAATGGAACCAACCGGTTCCGTGTACTGCGAACGCATTACACCGCAGATCCCGACAAGGCGACGAAGAGGTGGTATGAGAAGACTCGTCCTGGTTACTCCAAAACTGGTTGGGATCAAGAGTTCGAGATTACGTTTACCTCCTACGAGGGAAAGGGAGTATATCGTAGCCAATTCGCTAATTCCCCTGTGGCCGAGGGGGGTCATCTGGTGCACAACCTGGGCCTTGAACCCGATCGTCCCATCTACCGCATATGGGACTTTGGCTACCACCATCCAGCAGTACTATTTATTCAAGAGGCGAGTTCGCATCATCATGTTGTGTTCGATGAACTAATGGGTACAGACATCTTCCTCCAGGACTTTGTGCCAATGATACTGGAGAAGATGGAACGGATTAAAGGAAAGTTCAGCTACGTGAAGGATTTCTGCGATCCTGCCGGTAAGCAGCCGAAAAGTACGGGAAAATCAGATCTGGAAATCCTTCGGGAATTTGACATTCGCCCGACATGGGCCCAGTTCGAAATCAAGGACACCATCAACTACGTTCGAAATTCCCTTACGACCACCATGGCTGACGGGATGCCGGTGTTACTGGTGGACGCCAGTAACTGTCCTATCCTTGTGGATGGCCTTTCAGGCGGCTACCGGTACGCACCGGCAAAGGAAGGGAAAGCGTCCAAGGAACTACCTTTGGACGATGGATACTACGAACACCTGCAGGACTGCCTCCGGTATTACCACGGTCACAGGTTGCGCCTAAAGGCGCGGAAGAGGGAAGAGAATGCCACCTCAGAAGACACACGAAGGCGGATCGCGTCCAGTCGGTTTGAATCCGAACAGCATGGTCAAGGAAAGGACCCAGATCGACGACCTGATCTCATCCATCCCCGTGACCGATATCCAGGACAGGGAGGGTTTACCGATCCCCGAAGCGATAAAGCAGGGGTACATCCTGACAGGCCACGGACCGACAAAGTAGGTGGCGTCAAACGTAGGCAGATATTTGTACGTGATGAGTACGACGGGCCACGGTACAGCCAACTGGAGCGATGACAATGGAAAAGATGAAACCGTCCGCTAGAGTTCAGCGTGATGTGGAGAGTACGTTAGCCGAAATTCAGGAAGGGCAGCCAAGATATAACTACTCACCAATCGAACCGATAAAACCAAAGTTTCACAAACCAACACCATCACCAGCGCAGCCGTTGGAAAGAATGCATAAGAATCCAAACAGCGGCCTGGCCTACCCGTCCATCTCAAGGGGGCGTAAAGGTCCCACATAATGCCATCTAGCTACCGACCAGGAGATGCGGAACAGAAGACTATCGACTATGTGGTCGAGATCTTCAAGTGGTACCGTCGCCTGCGTACACCGATTGACGATAGGGTACGCAGGTCCTTAAAGGCCTACAAGGGATGGGATGATGAATATGAACGTTATAAACGGATGTACAATAATCTTGGTTGGAGGTCAACTCTTTATTTCCCCTTGGTGTTTTCCAACATCGATACCTTAACACCCAAGGTTGCTATGGCTATAATGGGGGAGCCTAACTTCTTCGAGCTCCTCCCCATGGAGGAAAGCGACATTTCCTCTGTAGACCCATTTGAGACCATTCTTCGTAAGCAATGGGCTGACGGCAACTTCTTTGACTCATCTCAGGCACATATACAAAATCATCTGCTTTGTGGCTTTGCGTGGTCCAAAATGGGCCATCGGTACGAAGAAGCCCAAAGGGAAGTCACTACCGCTCGTATCAATCTTCTTGGACTTAAGATAGGGAAACAGCGGGTTTGGAAGAAAGTGCCGGTTATCAACCGTCCGGAAAAGGAAGCCTTGGGTCCGGAGCGTATTTATTGGGATGACACGGTTTCTTGCCCAGAAAAGTGCCCGGTTCTTATAGATCGTTACTTCATGCCGAAGTTCGAAGTTGACGCCATGATGGGTCCGGACAACGCCGGTTGGAAGAACGGCGGCAATATCGATTACGGAGGAACCCAGGAAACCGAAGAAGACCTGGAACAGACTCGTAGAGAACTTTACGAAGACGCCTATGAAACCTTCGGCAGCATGCCGGAGATTACAGGCGGGGACCACCTTCAGCGGTGTGAGATCCTAGAGGCCTACGGCCTTGACGATAAGGGCAATAAGCGACAGATGATGGTTGTTGCGAACAGGAAGGTCTTACTGTTCGGTGACGACAACCCTCACCCAAACGGCGACCCGCCACTCCTTTACACCAAGAACTCATCCCTTACAGGACGGTTTACGGGTTCATCGGAAGCGGAGTACGTACTTCCCTTCAACCTGATGATAAACCGTCTACGGAACCTCCATATCGATAACGCCACCCTTGGCGTGAACGGTATGTGGAAGGTTTCTACCTTTGCGGACGTGGACTTGAACCAACTGGTCTCGAGACCGTGGGGTGTGATCGAAACCAACGACATGGAAGGTATCCAGCCGTTGGAGCGTCCGGCTTTAACACAGGATGCTCTGATTGAGGCGCGGAATCTTGAGCAGGACGTTCAGAACTTTACCGGTGTGCTGGATTATCTCCGTGGGAACCAAGGCGAGGGCGCCCCGGATACGGCATCTGGTATAGCAAGGCTTTCAAATGCGGCCAATGCTCGTTTCGGGGCACGTATCATTAGTATGCAGAACAACCTGATCACAGCGACCATCAAGAAGATGATTCAATACGACTTGGAGAACCTCGGGGAAAGTACCGCCGTCCGTATCGCCGGAAAGGCCGGTATCAAGTATGTTAGGTTCAACCCGGACAATGTACACGGTATGTTCGATATCATGGTTAAGAATGCCAACGAACTGGTGGACAAGGCTATCGCACAGAACCAGGCGTTGACCATTTACAATCTGACCAGGGGTGATCCGCAGGTTGACCAGCGGTACCTTAAGTCCTGGTTGTTCAGCAAATTTGCACCTGGGGTGGAAGGTAAACTCCTTATGCCGGAGAGTGAGGAGCTCAGCCCGGATGAGGAGAACCTTATCATTTCCCAGGGTGGTCTGGTTGTTCCGCTCCCGAACGAGGATGTGAATGAACATGTACGGTCACATATGCAGTTCATTCAGGAGCATGAAGCAGAAATTCCCGACCAGATTATGAAGCTGTTCCGTGAACACATCCAGCTTCATATGAAGATTCAGATGAGTGTCTATCAACCACTTGGTAGCCCAATGGCAACCCAACCCGGTCAGATTAAGATGGGTCCCATGGGTAACGGTGGTGGCGGTGGTGGACCGCAGTATGGTGAAGGAGTGAACCCGGCCGACGCCATATCTGCACAGGGAGGGAGAGATGTTACCCAACGACCCGCGTGAGGTGATGGTTGAGGGCCCACTCAGTACGGAGAAGCTTCAGGAAAACGTGAACATCGGTGAAATGTACAAAACGACCCAGAAGACCCCAGGATGGCAGCATTTCCGCGACTCCATATTGGCTAGGATCGAACTTCTTGACAGGAAGGCAGATACCCTCGGGGACGACAACTTTAACGAATTCAGGGCCATCCGAACGGAAATGAGAGTGCTTCACCATTTCATCAAGTACTTCCAGACACGGATTGATGCAGGAGAGCGTGCCAAGGAGCAGTTAGTAGTCCAACAGGAAAGGAAGAGGAGGTTGTAATGGCTAAGAAAACCGGTCAGGCCCAGGGCAATGCCGACGGCACCCCGTCTGATCCGAAGACGTCTCAGGACGCCTCCGCCTCGTCAGACTTTGGTGATGGGGGAACGGGGAAACAGCAGTTCCTTGGAAGGTTCGATACCGAAGAGGCTGCAAAGGTGCATCTTGACAAACTGGAGGCCAGCAACAAGAAGAACTACGCTGAACTCCAGAGGGCCATGGGCATCATGAACCAGCTTCAGGGAATCTCGGGTTTTATCGAACTGAATCCCGAAACCGGACTATACGATCTGAGGCCGGATATAAAGGCGAAGATCGCAGGTGGTGGGACCGGTGGGAAGGTGGCTATGGACGCACTTCGGGAGGACCTGAAGAACAAGTTCATCTTGAAGGCAGGGGATGATGCACCAGGGGCGCTTGTCGATACCATCATCGAGGCCGCAACGACAATTGCGGAGGGGATGGCGGGATCGGTGAGATCAGAAGTCGGAGGAATTCAGTCCGACACCATGATGGCGTTGTTCCTTGGTGAGAACCCTGAATACGAACCTCTACTGCCGCACGCCAAGGCCTGGATGAAGAGGAATCTGACTCCACAGGCACAGCGTTCGGTCTCGATAGAGGACGTATTCGAGGTTGTGAAGAACAACCTCAAGCGTTCAGGCCGACTCGATTCAACGGGGTACAAGGAACCCGACTCCGACGAGGAACAGAAGCCCAGAGGGAAACAACGACTTACTACCGGTTCTGGTGGTAAGCCTCTGGACGAAACCGCCGAAGACCGTGCGGCGCAGGACAAGAAGTTAAAGGACGACATCATGCAGGGGTCTTCCCCTCTTGACAAGTTCTTCGCCGGTACGGCCAAAGGCAAACGCGATGCCGAAAAGGGGAATCCCTTCGGTATCGTCTGAGGATCAAATGAAACTTCGAGGCATTCCAAAGCTTCTACTACTGCTTGGTGCATTCGCAGCAGTGGAAGTTGCATTTCACGCCATCACTGGTATTCCCTTCGGGGGAACCGGTGTCCTGCTACTGGCTGTCCCTACCGTCCTAACGGACGTTCTGGCGACCGACGGTGGGGATGGTGGGGCTATCCTGCAGGCCCAGCGTGTCGTCAACATGGACGACATGATTCACGATCTGGACCCTCAGGCTACCTCCCTTACCGCACTCCTGATGAAATTGCGAAAGGAGAGTACCTTCAACCCGAAGTTGGATTGGTTGGAGGACGAATACGCTCCCAAGCAGGACGCAATCAACAATGGCGCTGGTTACGCCTCTGGCGCCACTTCGTTGGTTGTGGACAACGGTGCGTTCTTCAGACCGTTTGATCTCATCCACGTTCCAAGGACTCTCGAGATCATGTTGGTTACGGCCGTCGTAACCAACACCTTGACCGTGGTCCGAGGATTCGGTGAGACTGTCGCTGCCGCCCTGGTGGACAACGACCCTCTCTGGATCGTCGGAAACGCCCTGAAGGAAGGCGACAACATGCCGGCCATCAGGACAACCAAGGTGAGCAACCAGTTCAACTACACTCAGATCTTCCGTGAGCCCGTTGGTGCGACGCGTACGGAGAATGATTCGCGCACGTACGGCGGGATGAACCTGGGGAGGCTGCGCCGGAAGCATGCGGTCGAGCACATGATGGCGATCGAGAATGCCTTCTGGTTCGGTGAACGGTTCGAGAACCTCACCGCCAAACCACGACGCGGAACCCGCGGCGTGATGCGGTGGCTCCTTCAGGCCGGTAGTGGTGCAGCTGCAAAGGACATGGCTGCTGCCACCTTGGATGAAACAGGTCTGGACAGTTTCATGCAGGATGCGTTCCGGTACGGGAATCAAACCAAGTTCTTCTTCTGCTCCCGTCTCGGAATGACCAGGATCTCGCAGATCGCCAAGGCCTCGAACAAACTCCGTATGTTCCCGCAGGACCAGGTCTACGGTATCGCTATCTACACGTACCTGTCTCCTCACGGCACAGCGAAGCTCATCGTGAACAATCTGTTCACCGGGGCCGAAACGGACAAGCGTTGGAGCGGTTGGATCGTCTGTCTCGATCTCGCCGACCTGGCGTACGTCTTCTTCAACAACGCCGACACCAAACTGTACATCGGCCGACAGGCGAACGACGTGGACGGTCAGATCGACGAGTATCTGACCGAGTGCGGTCTCAAGCTGATCCATCCACGTCACCACGGGTACATCAAGAACTTCATCTGAAACCGGGGTGGGGCAAGGGAGTTTGGCCGTTCTCCTTCAAAACGGCCACAAAGGAGAAAGCATGGAATCGGTCATGTTCATCAGTCTGGACCACAACCTGTCAATCCAGATGAAACCTCGGAAGACCACAGAGGTTGGAGGACAGGTCGTGGTAGACCCGGAAAGGGATATCAAATTCCGGGGAGCGTACTACGAAACGGCCGAGGAAGATGAGATCGACTTCCTTCGCAAGCACGCCTGTTTCGGAAGTCGTATCTTCGAAGGGGTGATTCCGGATGACGTGGTGCAGGTGAAGCAAGAGGTTGCTACCTACATCTGCGGCTTCCCAAAATGCAAGTTCAGGTCCTTCACCGAAGAGGCCATGGACGAGCATCGGCAGGAAGAGCATTCCAAGGCAGCCCGTGACAGGAAGCGTCAGGAAGCCTTGGATGCCGAGGACGCAGTACCGGCAAAGAAAAAGAAGAGCAAGGGTAAGGCCGCTTAATGGCGACAAAACTCTCAGATCTAGCTTCACAGGCCATGGCCGTCGGTTCAAATACCGGCGTGTCGAACTATATAAATACCTGGTTAAATTGGGCCATCCAGGAGATCTGGGAGGATTCCTTATGGGAGTTTCGGGTGCGGGAAGCAGCCGCACCACTTAATATAGTAGCAGGTGATTTCCAGAAAGGGTTGGCTACGGATTTTGTAAAGCCGAAGGATTTTCGCATCACAACGGCAGGGAAAGAAACAAACCTTTTCCCGATGGACAAGGAAGTTCTTGTCAAGGCCGTACCGAATTGGAAGGACACGGCATCGGATAAAAGGGGAACCCCTCGGGTGTGGATTAAGCCGATCCTCTATACGACCGCCGCTGGAATTGTAACTAAAACAGTTCAGTTCTGGCCACCCGCGGATGCCGCCTATACAATCGACTACGACTACTACGCCGAACATCCAATTCTCGCGGCAGGGGACTACTGTCAGATCCCTTCAAGGCACGACCGGGTGATCATCAATAGGGTACTGGTGTACATCCGTTCCAACGAAGACGAAGCGGATCTTGGCCCCTGGGAGAAACGCTATGTGGATTCCCTGAAGCACATGCGTAGTATCGAGAACCGCCGACCCGGGGAGCTTCCAGGATGGAAGAGTGAAATTTCTCTAATGAATGTTCAACGTGCTTTACTGGGTCTCTCCAACGATCAGGATATAAGGTGAGGGAAATGCGCCTAACCAAAACTTTGATAGTGGCTTTTGTGGCGGTTACGATGCTGGCCGCCCTTCAGATGACCATCATCAATATTGGAACGATATCCAATATTGCTTCGGCCAGAACTGCCACCGATTTCTCCAACGCTACGGTACTTACCAAGGTGGCTCCATTTGTCCCTGGATATAGCAACGGGTGTTCGTTGTACGTAAACGTGACTTCTATAGTCGGCGGTGGAAGCATTGTCGTCCGATTACGATGGCAGCCGAATGCGGCCGAGGTCGCCGCTATCATGTGTTCTACCGCCAGCATTACAGCTACTGGTGGCTACACTTGCGCCGCACCCACAGAAAGTCCTATAAGCCTTGATGGACTGTCCATCGAGAGCACCACCGCCGGCACTATAACCGACCTTGACTACAACGCGTATGTCGCGTGCTTGAGGTAACGGGAAATGGCCTCGCTATACCCAAAAGAGATAGTACGTACCAATGAACAGATCCATGATGGAATTGAAATCGGTCCGGAAGGAACCGGTGTTACGATCTGTTACGACGGTGAGACCCAGGTGCCGACATGCAAGACGAGTGACGGACCGACACGAATCGGCGGGTTGTGTGTGAATCCGGTTACAGGCAAAATTCAAATACGGGACGCTTCCGGAGTGAGGGATCTGTGAGACAATTCGTGAAGTGGATCGGTATCTTAGTTCTGGCGTTCCTACCTCGCCTTGTCCTGGCGAATGCTTGCGCGACCGTGTCGGCATGTGCAACCACACCGTGTGACTGGAATACGGCCGGATCGTGGACAAGCTGTGGTGGTGTAGTTCCGCTGGCTACTGATACTTGTTCGATTGGCGCCACCCATACGGTCATCTTGTCGACGGACGCCAAGGTCTGCGGAGCGACCACGGTCTCCGGTACACTCATCTACGATGAAGTTTCGACTGGCCGGGACGCCAACGGCTACCGCACCCTGACGATCACCGGGAACGTAACAATCGCGAACGGCGGAATCGTACGAATGCGTGCGGGGCATCGGCTGGGCTTCGACACTACCGCTGCCGCACGGGTCTTGGATGTCCTTGATGGTGGACTTCTAGATGTACAGGGCACCATTGTCGAGACTTCAATCGGGACCTTCGTTGACGCTGACGCTGACACTGACTGCGCCGCCGCCGGTACTGTCGGTCGTAAATATACAATTACCCCAGTTACTGGAATAAATGTAGCGAAGAAAACCGGTCGCGTTATCTTCGAGTCCGGCAAGGCCCGTAACAGACAGTTGGAGATCCGACTCATAACTGCAACAACCTTCTCAGTATGTACGGACACCGCTGACGCCACGAGCGGTTCGGACACGACAGGAGGGCAGCGCCTCACCCCCCATGCCAACCGTGCCTACTTCTGCACCGGTGCCAGTGCTCCTACGGCCTGTTGTACGGGGGCTAACGCTGGAGCGACATGCCCGGTTCACCCGCTGAATCAGCACACCGAACCGGCTGCCTGGAACACCCAGAACCCTGAGTGCACCGCGCTCTTTACCCCCTACCCGTGCTGTACCGGGGCCAATACCGGATTCTGTACGCCAATCACCCCGGCGGTCGGAGACAAGATCGCCATCATCTACGACGCCGCAATCTTCCAGGCGGCTGGCTCAAACGGTTACCGGATCAATGGTGCTCTCGGTCCCGGCAACGACCCGATGCCGATTTTCCGAGCCGCCAACATCGCCAACGCCGGAACGCCGTCAGCTGGTTCGACCACCGGGATCGAGTTCTATGCCAAAACAACCAGTACACTTACCCCGGACATTGAGTATGTCAATTTCCACGACTTCAAGGGTCCGATTGATGCTTGGCGTTATCACGGTGTTAAAAGTCTTACGGTCAAGTGGAGCGCCTTCCATGACGTGACGACAGTCGCAGGTCAGGCCACGCAGGGTGATACCCAAGCCATGCTGGGATTTGCTGCGACAACTTCAGGTGGAGTTAGTCGTCCCTTAGCGAATGTAAGTGTACAGGATAGTGTGTTCTATCGCTCTATGGGCGTCAACCTTCATCTGAATGAGACTGCCATTCTGCCGGCACTGGGACTTAAAGTACTTCGAAATCTTTTCTATGAAGGTTGCATTAGCAACGGCGAGTGCTTTGCTCTGCAAGTTGACGGTTCAGATGGTGCAGAAGTCGCCTTCAATGTGGGGTTTGACTTCTACCGCCTAGATACCACCCCAGGGGCAGCCGTGTTGTCAGCAAGTGGTCTGGGAGCATCAATCCATGATAACTGGATTGTTAACGCCGGGAATGGTGGGATTGGTGGAACATCCGGTTCAACTACCATTGCACAGCAACAGGGGACCGGGTACACACATAATTACATCAGTAATATCAAATCGCATGGCATGAACATGGGGCAGCAGTTTAGTAACCTAGTTAGAAATTATGGTCTGGCGCAGACTAATAACGGTATATCTGGGAGTCTTAACCCTATAGCGGCGGAAGGGAATTTTATCCTAGGGGTTGAGGACGCTATTCGTGGTACCGCGGATTGTACTGGATCAAATCGTTGTGCTCCGCACGGCATTCGCCTTTTCAACTTTGACGGGAATACTAACCGAAAAGCTGTGACCGCTACAGATAACTTCATTGTCGGAATGGATAGTGTAGGCGGTAATCTAGGTCGGTGCATCATCCACGATGGTATCGACTACCTTGGTAGCAACGACGTGGACTTCGACACGACTTTCGACCATACAACCTGCGATGGCCGTGGACGAGATGTTCTAGGAGTGACATTCTATAATAAACCATCAGTAACTGCAACTAGCACAATTCGAGATCTTGCCTGTATGTTTGGAAATAATAACCAATGTGTGTGGTGTATAGATGGAAGCAATGCTGTTGAGAACTTTGGAAAAGTTCAGTCGCAGCTGACTGCGGTTACGGCCGAGTCAGGAGGAAGTTCAGTATTTACGTGCGCGACCCTGACATTATCCCGTGTACCAACTTTCTTTTATAGGGATAGAGCTAGCACTTCACTTCCTGACTATAGTTTTATGTCGAGAGTTCCTGGATTGACGGCTGGACTTGTTCCGGCCGCCGATCCAATTGGTTCTCGGGTGTTCCGGTTCAATCGTGCCAAGTTCCAATCAATATTCCCTGCTCTGACATTTGATGGGTATCAGCCACAGGACGTCGCTAATGTTCCGAATATCGATACAGACAACGACGGCGTCATGGATCTACATGACAACTGCCGTACTACTCCGAACCCGTCGCAATACGATTCGGATGGTGATGGTAAAGGCGACGCTTGCGATCGCTTTTAAGGAATAGTAATGGGTCACGCACTTAAGTCACTTTCCAGGGACTTCCGGGATGGTTATGTCCCGGAGATAGGCTCCAATCGACCAGAAGCCATGTCCCCGAATTCTATCTTCGATGGAGAGGACTGCATAGTTCGTGACGGTAGTGTACAGAAGCGTAATGGATTCCTTCGTCTTAACCTCCGACCTGTGGAATATCTTTCCATCCGTACAATGGAATCAGGAGAGGTTTGGACCGGTACCACCAATGAAGCCGTGATCTTCAAACAGGGTACAGGAAGCAAGAAGATTACGGCTACTGGGTTGAATACCGTAGCCACCTCGGACGCTGCTCTTAATATGGGTGGTGCTACCGGTTCGGACCTTATCGAACTTTGGATGTACACAACTCATCTCTATAGTTCCGCAAGTCAGGGTACAAGTACAGGATTCATCAAGCAGATTCGATTCCGATTCTATACCACGGTAGCCAGTGCCTACTTTGAATATATATGGGTGGTTGATAGTACTGCCCCATTTGAAATCATGGCGGGCTGGAATAAGTTTAGTCGTAGAAAGGACGCATTCTCTATAACCGGCGCGGCCAATTGGGCCAGTATAACCAGGGTTGAGGTACAGATTACACTAGGCAAAAGCTTCTGGCAGGGTACCGACCCATTCATTCTTGTGGACGATCTCATTGTTACGACCCCGACGAAGATATTAGCACTTATGGACTACATTAAGCGGGACCTAACCCAGATGAAGTTGGTTCAAGCGGGGACCAAGGTCTACAATAGCATCTCCGTGGACACAGACTGGTCAGCCATTGTAACCGGCCTAACAGCGGGGAAGCGACTTGGGTGGGATATAGCCAACGACCACTTGATTGCCGGTAACGGTACAGACGCCAATTTTAAGTACAAAGCGGCCAAGACTAATCTGGGAATTGTTGGACCTCCCGCAGCCCCTACTTTCAATGCCAACATTAATGGCGGAATGCCGGCAACCGGAGTATTCTTCTATAGATTCATTTATGTGAATTCAACCACAGCCCATCGTAGTAACCCGAGTCCTGCTTCACTTAATATGAGTGCTGCCGCGGATCCTAATGACGGTATCCGGGTGAACATACCAGCTAACGGCGGATACGATACCCAAGTGGACAAGGTGTGGCTGTACAGAACGCTTGATGGCGCACCAGCGAGTAGTGAATACTACCGTGTTCCCGGAGAGATCGCTTACACGGGCGCTGGAACCACGTTCGATGATACCTATAAGGATTCGGAACTTCTAGATGATCTCCTTCAGTACGACAATGATGTACCCAATAAATTCACCATGGTATCGCATGACGGCATTTATACTTACTACGCAGGGGACCCCGCAAACCCTTCCCGGGTATGGCGTTCAAAGGCATCCGACCCGGAGAGTGTGCCGGTTACCTCATATGTAGATGTAGCTAAGGATGACGGTGACGTGGTGGTTGCTCTCCGAATTACAGAGAACAACATTGTGGTCGCCTTCAAAAGGAACTCCAAGTACCGTATCGTTGACCTCGGCGGTGGACTTCTGACTGCCCGGTACATCAACAAACGTGGTACCTGGAACCAGGAAACAACCAGGGTAATACCGGACGGGATAGCCTACGCCAATGATGACAATTTCTTCGTGTACACCGGCAATACTGATAATCCTATCGGTGGTCAGATTCGATCGGATATTAAGACATGGGCTGATTCAAGTGTTGCAGAGGCTGTGGTCGGGTACGACAGGTATGACAATGTGTTACGATTAGCCGTGACCTTGTTAGGCCAAGCCACTAATTCAAGGGAACTTGCGTACGACCTTCACGAAAAGGCTTGGGTAAAACACAAGAAGGCCTATAGCGCCATCGGGAATTATATGGTAGCCGGTAGACCAGTTGATTGCGTCGGTGACTATAACGGCTACGTGTACAGGAATGAAGAACCATCGGTTAACGATGACGATGGTAGGGCTATTGACGCTTTTGTCAAAACTCCCTACGATGATATGGAGTTTCCTGGACAGGTAAAGAAATTCAGGGTGATAGAAATTTGGGTACGGGCTGAGGGTACTTATAATCTGGACGTGAACTTTATCAAAGGATACTCCCCAAGTGTCGGTGACCAGGTACAGGTGCCACTCGCAAGCGGTGCTCTGTGGGGCACCTTCGTATGGGGTGTGGATGTTTGGGGATCAGAATCTGTACTTCGGATAGAAATTCCTGTACCTATAGCCGAATGTGTAGCGAATGCGCTTCAACTACGATTTGGTACCCGTGGTGGAAACCAGCCATTTGCGGTACGAAAGTACCAACATAAGGCACAGATTCTAAGGAAGACGTCATGAAACTGCAGCTGAAACCTTTTAATTTAAAGGACCTTTCAGAACCGGGAATTGCGGATAAGTTGAACGTATACCTGGATGAGATTCGCGAAGCGGTAATGTCCCGATTAGATTTCCAGCAATCCTTTGTAGTTCGTTCGGCTTCTGTAGCCGGGGATGAATTCCGGATTGTGCACAGTCTTGGCTACATACCGAACAACTTCGTTATCGTATCCAAGAGCGGTGCAGGGGAAATTTATCCGTCCGGAAAGGCGTGGACTTCTACTACGGCGTTCTTCAAGTGCACAACGGCGGGTCTAATCGTAAAGGTGGCCATATGGTGAAGAGACTAAGTCTGGTTCTGGTTGTAGGGTTACTCGGGTTTCAATTGGTAGCATGGCAGCGAGTACCACTCACAGGTCAACCAACCCCTCCGCCTTCTGGTGGTGGTAGTGGGGCGCCTACGACAGCGGAGTACTTGGTCGGAGCTCTTGATGGCGGTCTGTCTGCAGAACGGTTGGTTACAGGTACTACCACAATAACCTGGGACCTTGCTACACCAGGTCAGGCAAAGGCAAACGTTCCGAATAGTGCCATTACGTACGCGAAGATCCAGAACGTCGCGGCTACCAGTGTACTGGGTAGGGCGACTGCAGGAGCAGGGGTAGTGGAAGAGATTCCGTGCACCTCCTTTGCTCGTACTATTCTGGATGACGTTGATGGCGCAGCAGTTCGGACTACTATCGGCGCGGGTACTGGTAATGGTACGGTCACCGGTGTGACCGGAACTGCGCCCATTGCATCCAGTGGTGGTGCAGCACCGGTTATTTCCCTGAACGACAACGGCGTGACCTACGCTAAGATGCAGGACGTCAGCGCAACGGCGCGGTTGTTGGGCCGTATAACGGCGGGTGCGGGGGACCCGGAGGAACTTACCGGGACGCAGGCAACTACACTTCTGGATGCCTTTACTACGGCCTTAAAGGGTTTGGCTCCGGCAAGTGGTGGTGGTACTGTAAACTTCCTTCGTGCGGATGGTACATGGCAAAATCCGCCGGATGTAATGAAGACCCTTCGTACTACGGCGGACCAGACTATCAACGCCGGTGCGGGGACATTTGTAGATATAACCAATCTTACGTTCCCTGTGGTTAGTGGAACGGACTACGCCTTCCACTATTATATCACATTCCGTTCGGCGCAACTTACAACCGGTTGGAAGGCAGGTATCAACCACCCTGGTGGTACGGTCGATTTTTGGGCCTCATCACAGACTGTTGCTAATGCTGCCGCTGGCGCGACTACCCATACAACCCGACATAATGTGGTAGTTGATGATATGACACTGCTGACATCAACCGTTACCAACAATGTGGATTTGGCTATCACCATTGAGGGAAGGTACAAATGTACCGCGAACGGTACATTCGCTGCTAGGTTTGCCAATGAATTGGCAGCGAACACGGATGTAGTGGTTCAAAAGGGTTCTTGGGGTTGGTGGTTCTGAAAGGAGTATCGAATGGCTGCAACAAGTTTGTTGGTTATAGTCAACGCGGTTGATTACGACGCGGTGCAGGGAAAGTACAGAGTTACCAGTAATAGCGTGGATAGCGAAAACGAAACCGATAGTAGCATTTACACCTATTTCACTATAGGTGAACTATCCGCAGTAATTAATGCACGTATCGTGGCCGACGCCAAGACTAGTCATAATAACCGATACGGTACTAATTTCGGAGCCCTTACGCCGTCCGGTCTTATAGGCACATTCGCTACAATCTAAGGAGGAACCATGAAACGAGCACTCGACGCGTTTAAATGGCTTGGGATCGTCGGAGGAATCGCCGTCTGGGGTTGGCTAGGGTTCGCCGTTTTCAACGATCCTAGGCCATCCAAAGCCGATACACTCACCATTCCAAACAGCTTCTCGGTCGGCCAGGTCGCCGACCCGAGTACCGTCAACGCCAATTTCGATGCTATCAAGAATCTGGTCAACGGCAAGATTGACAACGACAACTGGGATCCAGCAGGACCGGATCTCACGTGCGCGAACTTTGACCAAAGCACAGGGTGCATTACCTCTACAGGCATCCTTGATAGCACAATCACGACCGCGGACTTTGCGCCAACAGCCTCTACGGCGGAGGTGTTTTCGACTACCAACCCTACGGACGTTACCGGGTTATCCTGTGCCACGGGATGGACAGATATCACAGGAGCTAGTTGGACTGTAACGGCTAGTGGTTCCATCATAACAGCCGTCTTCAATGGATCAGCGAAAGCGCAGAACAGTCTGTCACCGGCTGATTTGGAAGTAAGAATGGTGATCGACGGGACCAACGGACCGACGCTTCCGATCGTATCCCCGACCGTGGCTGGCAATGATAACCTACAGGACGACTTCGGCCTTAATGGTTGGAAGGCTGTGTCCTCCGGTTCCAGAACTATCAAGATTCAGTGCCGGGACGGGGATACCACGTCTGATGGAATCGACTTCAAGGGAATGCAAGTTACCATCATCGAGCAGTAAGGAGGGAGCATGGGACTCAGTATAGGATCTATCTTCAATAACAGTGGAACCCCATTCATGGCCGAAGTACTCGGGTTCCACACGGGTGGTGTTGGACCGGACTATAGGGAACTAAATCTCTATAACCCAGCACTCACGCGGGAAGATGTGGACAAACTCCTAGGCCTTTACGGCGATCTTATCGACGCCGCAAAGGGCGGGGAGAACAAATTCCTCGAGGACTCCTTCCAGGAAGAGCTCAGTAATGTCCTAGTGCCTCTAAGGGCATCGTTCGCATCCTCCCAAGAACGTGCCAAGGAGAACCTGATCCGTTCTGGGGCTGACCCTACAACTATTGCCCGAGTCATGGCTGATTTGGAACGAGGGTACGGCAGCAATGTGGCCTCCGCTTCCCGTAGCGTTGCGGTAGGGCAAGCCCGCAGGAAGGAACAGTTCCCATTTCAGGTCGGGCAGTTGACCAGTGGTTTTCTTACTGGGCAACAGACTGGAGCCCAAGCGGAAAACGAATTTGCTTTGCAGTACCGAACTGAACAAGAAGTGGCTAAACAAGCACGAAGACAGCAGAATGCTGCCATGGTTCGAAAGTACATATCCATGATGGCTGGTGGGGGCGGCGGTGATATGGGCGGTATAGATTTCTCTGGTTTCGGAGGTGGTGGAATCGGTGGAGGAGTCGCCCAGTACTCAGGAGGCGGTGGTGGTGGCACCAGTGAGTACTTCGGGGAGATGTAATGGCCATATCAACAGTTGACGCAAAGCAACGGGTCAGTCAGTTCGAGGAATACCTCAACGAAACGTTCCAGTTGAGGAAGAAGTACATTCCGGAGGACGACCCAGCGGCCTACTCAAAGGCCATGGAGGCCGCACCGCCAGTAACACCTCCGGAACCACAGACTCCTGACCTTTCAAGGCTGTTCGGCCTCGCGGCCCAAACAGGCAAGAATGAGACTCCAGGAAATGGTAAGACCGGTAAGTTCATCATGAATTGGCTTACGACTATCGACCCGGAGATTGCGGCCCAGCAGAAGGAAAGGCAGAGTAGGCGTGACCAACTTCAAAGGGATAAGTTTCGCGAAGCCATTGATATCGTGGGCGCACAACTTAATAATGCCCAGTTGAAGAATTCATACGAACTTGAGAAGGCCCGTATCACTAACGCGGGTAGGGCAGATATGCGCGAATTCTTAATGAAGATAGCCGACAGCAAGAAGCGTGACCGATTACAGGACTGGATCACGGCACAGGCATTCTTCAATAAGGACGTGTCCAACGCTGCTGCGGTTGAACGGTGGGGAACTCCTAGGGGTGGAAAAGCTACATTTGGACGTACCACTAAACTTTGGGATCAGGACCATGGCAAGGGTGGAATGTTCACGGTGACACCACAGCCGCCACAGAACCCAAAGGAAATGGTTGACGCTACCATGTATCCGGGTAAGTATGAACAACGATTACTCGACCCGGCCAACCCTACGGACGCCAAGGTACTAAAAGACAGGATTTTCGGACCTAAAATCAAGGCCCGTATTCAGGACAGTGGCGCCGATCCACAGGCTTACTTCGAATCGCTTCAAGGCGACTACCCAAACATTCTTGGTGACACTACCTTCAATCAATGGTGGGGACCGAGGGCCCTACCACCGGCCGACGATGGTGGGGAACCATTCAAGTACAAGCAGGAGGATATCCCCAGTGGCAGTGGGTTGTCGGATGAGGAGTTCATCCGGCAGACTATTAAGATCACTGGATCCAAACTAGATACGGCGGTTTGGTATGTGGTCAAAATGCTGGCAGAAGGAGATTTCGAAGAGGCCCTCAAATTAATGGACCAAAACACAGTGCAAACCTTCTTCAAGAAGCAGGGACTTTCACCGTTCGAGGGAATCAAACGTCTAACGGATATGATCGACGAAGAGTCCACTGCTTCGGAAGAAGGTGAGTAAGTGCCGCCTAGAGAACCGGATCTCTCCCGTCTTGAAAAGCTGACCATTCCAGATGTTGAAACTGCAACCACAGAACCAAACCCGGATGTAACGAAACGTCTGTCCACATTGGCTATACCCGCCGAGGCCGCCCCTACCCCGAACGCTTTACCACAAGGTGGTCCGACACCCCCGGATCCAGGGGAACAAGAATCCCAATACATGATAGCCTTCCTTCGGAAGCTTAGTCCGGAGATGAAGTCCCGTACCCTCAGGGCTTATATTGATTACAGTGAACAGGCCCTTTCCGGTCCGGGAAAGGTATATAATGAAGGTAAGCATGTCATTCGAAACGCCGCTACAGAACTCCGTGGAATGCTTACCGGAATCGGAACTGGTATAGGAATGGGTGCTATCGGACTATACAACTTCCTTGATGATCAGATGGGCACTCGTATGGTCGGTAGTTCACCGGAAGCGCGGGAACATAGGAAACTGGTTGAATCGGTGGGCGCTGACCAAGCTACGGAGATCGAAAAGTACCGTGCTGAATTACGGAAAATTCGGGCCCAGCCCGTAGAAGAACTTACCCGTACCTTCTATACCAAGACTGGTATGAAGACGGAAACCACTACGGTCGGGGAAGTTGAACGCCGCGAAAAATATGGGAAATTCCTTGGTTCCGCCTTAAAGGATCAGTTCCGACCTTAT
>Ga0070699_100000310_pt1 | contig 47250 bp, 49 predicted proteins | sample KBSK1503metaG_FD_65473 | JGI IMG/M metagenome (GOLD analysis project Ga0070699, IMG submission 65473) | Corn, switchgrass and miscanthus rhizosphere microbial communities from Kellogg Biological Station, Michigan, USA - KBS K1-50-3 metaG | ecosystem: Host-associated > Plants > Roots >... | reverse complement strand
ACTCTGGTCGCCACCACTGTGGAGAAACGTGCTGGTTCCTGGAGAGCTTACCACACCGTTCCGGCATGGGGTCAGACCCGCAGGGTCTGACCCCACCACCCTACTTCCCCAATTCCTGCTGCACCTTGGCGAGCATGTGGGTCCATTTCGCCTGCTGGGTTTCCACCAGCAGCTTCAGGTCCGCCTGCAGGCCGGTGAGAACGGCGCAGTCAGGGGCGGGCTCGCTGTCGGACCGGCCACCGCCGCCGGTAATGCGGGCCACCAGCTCCTCTGATTTCTTGTCGAAGCCGGCGATGGTCTCGTCACGCACGAGTGGCTCGGCCTGCTTGACGAACTCGTCGTTCGTCCAACTACGCTTGTCCTTCAGCTCGCGCAGTTTGGCCTGGAACATGGGTGTGTTCTGCTGGGCGAGATCGCGCAGCGCGGCGCCGGCGGCGTTGACGACGGCCTCGAAATCCGACTTGGCGCAGGCGGCCCCTTGCGCCAAGGCCGTCCGGCCGGCCCCTGTCAGCGCAAGCAGCAGCGCCACCACCGCGCAAAACTGCGTCCGCATCCGCAGCCTCCCTCGCCCCCATTCATCCCGTGGCCGCACACCGCCACTCGCGCAAGACGGCGCGTTTGCGGCTCCGGGATCGGCGGCTCAGAAAGAGCGCCCAAACTTGTTCGATTTTGGGAAGCCGCGCGGAGCCAGCCGTCCCGCTTGTGCACGCTCGCCGATCCACTCCTGCAACTCGGAGTAGGGGAGCGTGAAAGTGCGCCCGGCCGGGTCGAGCCAGGTAAGCCCCTCCGCCTTCTTGAACACGCGCACGTCCGACAGTGCGCCGTCCTTGTAGCGCTGCAGGTAGACGCCCTTGCCGCGCGCCATCTCGTTCACCTCGGCCAGAGGGAATACCAGCATCTTGCGGTTCTCGCCGATCACCGCCACCGTGTTGCCGTCGGCCGGCGCGACGACGCGCGCCTCCTCGGGCTCGGTGAGGTTCATGATCTGCTTGCCCTTGCGGGTCATGGCCACCATCTCGTCCTCCGGCACCACGAAGCCGTGGCCGGAGGTGGCGGCGATGAGGAGCTTGCGGCCCGGCTGGTGCATCCAGATCTCGGTGAAGGCATGGTTCTCCTCCAGGTCCACCATCAGCCGCACCGGCTCGCCGTGGCCGCGCCCGCCTGGGAGCTGATCGCCGGCCAGCGTGAACACCTTGCCGTTGGTGGCGAGCAGCAGCAGCCGGTCGGTGGTGTGGGCCTTCACGGCCCGCAGGAGCTGGTCGCCCTGCTTGAACTCCAGCTTGGAGAGATCGTCCTGGTGGCCCTTCATGGCCCGGATCCAGCCCTTCTCGGACAGGATCACGGTGATGGGCTCCTTCTCGATCATGGCCTGGTCGAGATCGATCGCAATGACCGGGGCATCGGCGAAGCTCGACCGCCGGCGGCCCAGCGCGGTCTTCTTGGAGTAGGCCTCGCGGGTCGCCTTCACCTCGTCGGCGATGCGCTCCCACTGCTGCTCCTCCGACTTGAGCAGCGATTTGAGATCGCGTCGCTCCTTGGAGAGCCGGTCGTGCTCGGCCTTGATCTCGATCTCTTCCAGCTTCGAGATGGCCTTCAGGCGCAGGTTCAGGATCGCATCGGCCTGCACCTCGGAGAGCTTGAATCGTTCGATCAGCCTGGCCTTGGGGTCGTCCTCGTAGCGGACGATCCGGATCACCTCGTCGAGGTTGAGGAAGGCGATCAGGAAGCCGTCCAGCACCTCCAGGCGGTGCTCGATCTTCTGCAGCCGGTGCTGCGAGCGGCGCACCAGCACCACCTGGCGGTGGTTGAGCCATTCGCGCAGCACTTTGGACAGCGACAGCACTTGCGGAATTTGGCCGCCGGTCAGCACGTTCATGTTGAGGGAGACGCGCACCTCCAGCTCGGTGAGCTTGAACAGGCTCTCCATCAACACCATGGGGTCTACGATGCGGCTCTTGGGCTCCAGCACCAGGCGGATGGTCTCGGCGGATTCATCGCGCGCGAAGCCCAGGAGCGGGAGCTTCTTCTCGTCGATCAGCTCGGCCAGGCGCTCCACCAGCTTGGCCTTCTGCACCTGGTAGGGGATCTCGGTGACGACGATCTGGTAGGTGCCGCGCCCCGTCTCCTCCTTCTCCCAGCGGCCCCGCAGGCGGAAGCCGCCGCGCCCCGTTTTGTAGGCCTCCAGGATCTGCTCGCGCGGCTCCACGATGATGCCGCCGGTCGGGAAGTCCGGGCCGGGAACGAACTCCACCAGCTTGTCGATGGTGGCGTTGGGGTGCTTGATGAGGTGCAGCAGCGCGGTGCACAGCTCCTCGACGTTGTGCGGCGGGACGCTGGTGGCCATGCCGACGGCGATGCCCGAGGTGCCGTTGGCGAGCAGGTTCGGGAAGTTGGCGGGGAGGACGACGGGCTCCTGGTTGGCGCCGTCGTAGGTGGGGCGGAAATCGACCGTGTCCTCGTCGATGCCGTCGAGCAGGAGGCCCGCCACGGCCGTCATGCGGCTTTCCGTGTAGCGCATGGCGGCGGGGTTATCGCCGTCGATGTTGCCGAAGTTGCCCTGGCCGTCCACCAGCGGGTAGCGCACCGCGAAGTCCTGGGCCAGCCGCACCATGGCGTCGTAGATCGCCTGGTCGCCGTGCGGGTGGAAGTTGCCCATCACGTCGCCGACGACCTTGGCGCACTTCTTGTAGGCACCCGTGGGGTCGAGCCTCAGCTCGCGCATGGCGTAGAGGATGCGCCGGTGCACGGGCTTGAGGCCGTCGCGTACGTCGGGCAGCGCGCGGTGCATGATGGTGGAGAGCGCGTAGGCGAGATACCGCTCCTCCAGCGCATCCTTGAGGTCGATGGGCTCGATCGGAGGCGGCGGTGCGGCGGGGGGGAGAATCGTGGATTTGCTCATGGGGGCGGCTTAGCGGGACGGACCCACGACCTCAAGTGGAAGGGCTTTACCTCTTGTGAAGTGCGAAGGGCGCACTTTCAGTTTGACAATTCAGGCGACAGCGCTAGCATGCCTGAGCATCTCGAAGTCAGCGTCCCAGACTGCTTGTTCTAACAACCGTTACGGACAGCACCACGGCCAGGATGAGCGTCTCCATCCCAGATGATCTCGCGGAGGCCTTCGTCCTACAACATGACTGCTCCGAGTTGACGATCCGGCAGTAGAATGCGTGACAGCAGCGCGAGGTGCTTCTATGGGCGAGATCAAGATCGATATCCCCAAGGACATGGAAGCGGCCTTTGAGGAGGCGTTTCCGGGCGAGGACAAAGCCGCGGCGATCTTGCGCGTCATTCGGGCCGAGATCGCCAAGCGGCAGAATGGCGATCCAGTCGTCGATGGCAACTTTGACGACCTCGTCGCCGAAGTCATCCGCATGCGCGATGAACCGCCCTATTTCACCGACGATGATATCCGCAGGGCTCGCGAAGAGCTGTGCCAATGAAGCTGGTTGTTGACGCCGGTGTTGCCGTCAAATGGGTCCTGCGCGACCGCCCCAGTGAGCTCGATGCGGATCGAGCCTCCGCGCTGCTCGGCGCGATCGCAAGGCGCTCGGTGATAGCTGTCGAGCCGGTGCATTGGGTTTCGGAGACGATTGGCGTCATCACACGTCTCAAGCCCGATCGCGCGCCCGCGACCATTGCACTGCTCACGCACGCTCGCTTTACGACAGTATCGAGCAGGGCGCTCTATCGGCGCGCTGCCGACCTCTCGATCGCGCTCAGGCACCACCTGTTCGACACGCTCTATCACGCTGTCGCCCTGGAGGAGCAGGCCACGCTGATCACCGCGGACGAGGCGTACTTCGGCAAGGCCAAGGACCTTGGAGCAATCCGGCTGCTCCGCGACTTCTCCACCTAATGCGACTGCGCGCGCCGCCATCCGACAGGCTTGGGTCCTGCAGTAAAGTAATATCGGTCACTGGTGCGCAATATGGAGGCACGGGCAAGCCATGGGCATGCTGGACGGCAAGGTTGCCATCATCACGGGAGCCACCAGCGGCATCGGCCGGCGCACGGCCGAGCTGTTCGTGGAGGAGGGCGCCCGCGTCGTCTTCATCGGGCGCCGCCGGGCCGAGGGCGAAGAGCTGGCCAAGAAGCTCGGCGACAGCGGCCGGTTCATCGCTGCCGACGCCACCCTGGAGGATGACTGGAAACGCGTGGTCGGGGCGACGCTCGAGGCCTACGGCCGGCTCGACGCGCTCTTCAACAACGCCGGCGGGCCGGCGCCGACGGGAAGCATCACGTCGATCCCTGTCGAGGGTTTCGATGCGGCCATGGCCCTGCTGGTGCGGTCGGTGATGCTCGGCATGAAGCATGCCGCGCCGGTCATGATGCGGCAGCGCTCCGGCAGCATCGTCAACAACGGCTCGATCGCGGCCCATCGCGCCGGCTATTCGAGCTCGATGGTGTACTCCGCGGCCAAGGCGGCTGTGAACCAGCTCTCGAAATGCGCTGCCATGGAGCTGGGCGAGCACGGCGTCCGCGTCAACTCGGTATCGCCGGGCGCCATCGCCACCGGCATCGTGGCCAAGGCGCTGGGCATGGACGCGGGCAAGGCCGATGAGGCGGCCGGCAAGCTCGGCGAGGCCTTCGCCAAGGCGCAACCGATCCCGCGCACCGGCCTTCCCGACGACATCGCCCAGTGCGTGGCATGGCTCGCCTCCGACCGCTCGACCTTCGTCAACGGCATCGACATCGTCGTGGACGGCGGCATGATCGGCGGGCGCATGTACACGCCACACCAGGAGGCCCTGAGGCAGATCAAGACGGGGCTCGGGCTCTGACGGGGCGAATCCTCCGGCTCACTGATACCGGCGTCCACACCGTACGTTCTGTAGCTCGCACCGCCCCGGTTTATGGCGTCAGACCCTCCGAGCCAAGATGGTCTGACACCTGTGGACGTGTCACCCGCCACGCCAGTGCGGCGCCGGCGGCCAGCATCGCGGCGGCGAGGAAGAACGGCGTGCCGGGCAGATGCCAGGCCGAACCGGGGGCGATGGACCAGGCGAAGGTCTGGCTGAAGAGCCACGGCCCCACCAGACCCGCCAGCGCCGTGAGGCTGGAGGTGGCGCCCTGCAGCTGGCCCTGCTCGGAGCCCGAGACGAGCTTGCTCATCAGTGCCATCACCGCGGCGCTGCCCATGCCCCACAGCGCCAGCACCGGGATGCCGGCCCAGAACATCCACCCCGTCGAGGCGAGGCCATAGATGGCGAAGCCCGCCATGCCGCACAGGAGGCCAACCAACAGCGTGGTGCGCTCGCCCATGACCCGGATCGCAGGTTGGATCAGCCCCGCCTGGACGATGCCGGAGGCGACGCCCACCGCGGCCAGCGTCAAGCCCATGGTCTTGTTGTCCCAGCCGTAGCGATAGCTGGTATAGAGCACCGTCACCGCCGGCAGCACCACATGGGCCAGTTGATAGAGGAACACCACGCCGGCGAGGCCCAAGAGCTCGCGGCGCTCCGACAGCAGCCGCAGCGAGCCCACCGGATTGGCCCGCGCCCAGCTGAAGGCCATGCGTCGCTCGGCCGGCAAAGACTCCGGCAGTACCGCGACGCCGTAGGCGAAGCCGGCCAGCGCGAGCGCTGCGGCGGTCCAGAACGGCAGGCGCGGATCAAGGTCGCCGACGAAGCCGCCCAACGCCGGCCCCAGCACGAAGCCGATGCCGAATGCCGCTCCGATCAGCCCGAAGGCGCCGGCACGCCTCTCGGGCGGCGTCACGTCGGCGATGTAGGCGTTGGCGGTGGAGAAGGTGGCGGCCGTGATGCCCGATATGATGCGGCCGACGAACAGCCAGACCAGGTTGGGCGCCACCGCCATCAGGATATAGTCGAGGCCGAGCCCCAGGGTGGAGAGCAGCAGCACCGGGCGGCGGCCCCAGCGGTCCGACAGGGCGCCCAGGACGGGCGAGAACACGAACTGCATCAGGCCCCAGGCGGTGCCGAAGACGCCGAAGATGACTGCGGCCTGGGCCGTGTCGCCGCCGGTCATGTCCTCGACCAGCTTGGGCAGAACGGGGATGATGATGCCGATCGCCATCAGGTCGAGCATCACCATCACGAATATGAACGAAAGGGCGGCCCTGGTCCCCGTCGGCGCCGGCATCGCTGTCTGCATGAGGGCTGCTTAGACCGAAAGGGCGGCGGCAGCGAGGCCGATATCGGGCGGCGTCAGGCCGCAACGGCGGCGAGCAGGCTCTCGAACACCTTGCGGCCGTCGATGCCGCCCAGGAGCGGTTCGATCAGGCGCTCAGGGTGGGGCATGAGGCCCACGACGCGCCGGCTCTTATCGCAGATGCCGGCTATGTTGCGTTGCGATCCGTTCGGATTGGCCTCGACCGTCGCGTTGCCGGCCTCGTCCACATAGCGGAACACGACGCGGCCCTCCGCCTCCAGCCTGTCGAGGGTGGCGGCGTCGGCGTAGTAGTTGCCCTCGCCGTGCCCAACGGGCAGGCGGATGGTCTCGCCCGCTGTGAACCGGCCTGTGAACGGCGTGCCCGTCTGCTCCACCTTGAGCCACACGTCCCGGCACACGTACTTGAGCGACGCGTTGCGCATCAGGACGCCGGGCAGCAGCCCCGCCTCGCACAGCACCTGGAAGCCGTTGCAGATGCCGATGACAGGCGTGCCTGCCTTGGCCTTGGCAACGATGTCGCGCATGACATGGGAATGCGCCGCCATCGCTCCGGTGCGCAGATAGTCGCCGTACGCAAAGCCGCCCGGCAGCACGATCGCGTCGACGTCGGGTACGGCGGCGTCGGCGTGCCAGACGAGGCTCACATCTGCGTCGATGACCCGCTCGATCGCCACCTTGACGTCGCGGTCGCAGTTGGAGCCCGGAAAGACGATGACGGCGGCTTTCATGGCTGGTGTGTCCCGGATCGCGTCCCGTTCACTTCCCGGCGATGGGCGCGCCCGCTGCGGGGAGGGCGCGGAAGCTGGCGAGGAAGGCATCGATGGCGGCGCGCTGTTTCTGGAAGTCCTCCGTCGGCGCCCGCGCCACCAGGCGGTAGCGCATGTCGGGCGCCATCACGTGGCGCACCGTGGCGCGCCGCTCGCCGATCTGGAGAAACTTGACGGGGGCGCAGACGACGTTGGCGGAGTAGACGAGGTGGCCCTCCTCCACGGTCTCCTTGAAGCCCTCGACCTTGACGCGCGCCTTGTCGGATTCGCCGCACACTGCCTCGGGCAGCTCCTCCCGGAAGGCTGTCTCGCCGTGGCGCTGCCGCAGCCCGTCCACCGACGTGTCGCCCTCGGAGGCCAGAGTCTCGGCGGCGACGCTCAGCACCAGCCCCTTGTCGTTGCTGGCGCCAGCGCTCCTCTCGGAATCGAGATCGGCGGAGCAGATGGCATCAACCGTGCCGGGGCCTTCCTCGCGCCGGCATCCGGTCGGCAGGGCCACGGTGTAGCGGTACTGGCTGCTCTCGAAAGTGGCGGTCTCGGGCGCCTGCTGCGCAAATCCGGGACCCGCCGCCAGCAGCAGCGGGATAACGCCCGCTGCGATGCCGACCCCTGCGATGCGCCAGCGCGGCGCGGTCCGGCGATGCATCGCTCGATCTCTCATTTCACGATCTCGTAGGCGTATTTCTCGATCACGGTATTGGCCAGAAGGTCCTGGCAGATGCGGTCCACCTGCTCGCGTGCACTGGCCTCGTCGGTCTCGGCCAGCTCAACCTCGATGTACTTGCCTTGCCGGACCTCGTTGACGCCCTCGAATCCGAGGCTCTTGAGAGCATGCTCGATCGCCTTGCCCTGCGGGTCGAGGACGCCGGCTTTCAGGGTGATCTTGATGCTGGCCTTCACGCTTCTGTCCCCGGTGTCAGACCCAGGGTGTCAGACCCTGCGGGCCTGATACCATTGCTGCAACTATGGTGCCGGTTTCTGTCTTCGGGCCTGACGCGATGGATGCAACACAGGTCGAGGAATCGTGTCAGACTCAAAGGGTCTGACACCTTCAATTGTCTCAATTCGGCTTGGAGCTGACCAGCACCGGTCCGCTCCCCCTCGGGCGCGGGCTGCCGGCGAGCACGCCGAGCCGCCGCGCCACTTCCTGGTAGGCCTCCAGAACACCGCCCAGGTCGCGGCGGAAGCGGTCCTTGTCGAGCTTGTCGGAGGTGGCGATGTCCCACAGCCGGCAGCAGTCGGGGCTGATCTCGTCGGCGAGCACGATGCGCATCTGCTCGTTCTCCCACTCGCGGCCGAACTCGATCTTGAAGTCCACCAGCCGGATGCCGATGCCCAGGAACAGCCCGACAAGGAAATCGTTGATGCGGAGCGCCAGCGCCAGGATCTCGTCGATCTCCTGCGGCGTGGCCCAGCCAAAGGCCGTGATGTGCTCCTCGGTAACCATGGGGTCGCCGAGCTCGTCGTTCTTGTAGTAGAACTCCACGATCTGGCGCGGCAGCGCCTTGCCCTCCTCGAGCCCCAGGCGGGTCGCCAGCGAGCCGGCGGCGACGTTGCGCACCACCACCTCCAGCGGGATGATCTCCACCTCGCGGATCAGCTGCTCGCGCATGTTGAGGCTGCGCAGGAAATGGGTCGGCACCCCGATCTCGCCCAGCCGCAGGAAGATGTACTCGGAGATGCGGTTGTTGAGCACGCCCTTGCCCTCGATGAGCGCGTGCTTCTTGTTGTTGAACGCGGTCGCGTCGTCCTTGAAATGCTGGATGAGCGTGCCGGGCTCGGGGCCCTCGTAGAGCACCTTCGCCTTGCCCTCGTACACGCGACGCCGCTTGTTCATTCTTGTTATCCTCATGATAGGTGGTCTGGGCAGAATCGAGAGGAAAACGCGTCTCTGACGTTGCACTCGTCTTCTGTGCTGCGGCGCACAACCCGAGGCTCTGATCGGCAACGCAGGTGAACCGGACAGTAGCCGAACGGCCGCCCGGAAACAACGTCAAGGCCTGCCGTTTCCGGCGCAACTTCAATTGGCCGCAAGTTGGCCCCATGCTGGTGCCGTCTGGTCCCGTCTGGCCCCGTCTGGTCCCCACTGGGGGCCAGCTTGCCAGGCGCGTTGATTTCCGCCCCTTTGTCGAGCTATGGCATCGCGATGCACCCACGAGCGGGCACCACCAGGCCAGCGCCCGCGGAACGATTGACGAACGCAGCCTCCACCGGAGAGATGGCATGACAACCTTCGATGAGCGGGAGAAATCCTACGAGAAGAAATTCGCCCTCGACGAGGAGCTGAAGTTCAGGTCGGAGCAGCGCCGTAACAAATTGTTGGGCGAGTGGGCGGCCGGGAGATTAGGGATCATCGGGACCGGTGTTGACGACTATGTGAAGGCCCTGCGCAGGGCGGACCTCGCCACCAAGGGCGATGAGGACGTTTTTCAGAAGCTACGGAAGGACTTCGATGACAAGGCCGTAGCCGTCTCCGACGCCGAGGTGCGCAAGGCCATGGTCGACTGCCTGGCCCAGGCCGTGCGCCAGATCGAGGCCGAGCGCAAAGGCTAGGTTTCAGGGATTGGGGAAGGTTTCAGGGACAGGATTCGGGGTCAAATCGCCCGATTCCTGGCTCTTACAACTTGCCCCGTGCACATTGACTTGCCCCCTGCGCCAAATTACGTGCAGGAGTGTCGCAGTCGAAGCCGACCCCTGAATCCTAGTCCCTGAAACCTAATCCCTGAGTGAGCCATGGCTCGTACAGCCCACATTGCCAGCGTCGCCACGGTCGATCCGATCTGGACCGAGCTGCGCCGTGAGGCCGAGGAGGCGGTGCGCGCCGAGCCGGCGCTCGCCGGATTCATCTACCCCACCGTGCTCAGCAAGGACCGCCTGGAGGACGCCGTCTGCCACCGTCTGGCGCAGCGGCTCAACCATTCCGACGTCGACGCCGGGCTGATCGCCGGCATCTTCGCCCAGGTGCTGGCTGCCAAGCCGGAGCTGGGGCGCGCGTTCCGCGCCGACCTTGCCGCTGTGCGTGACCGCGATCCGGCCTGCACGCGCTACATCGAGCCGCTCCTCTATTTCAAGGGCTTCCACGCCCTTGTGACATACCGGTTCGCGCACGAACTGCTGAATCAGGGCCGTCGCGATTTCGCGCTCTACCTGCAGAGCCAGAGCTCGCGCATCTTCGGCGTCGATATCAATCCGGCCGCCCGGCTCGGCATCGGCATCATGCTCGACCACGGTACCGGCATCGTCATCGGCGAGACGGCGGTGGTCGGCGATAACTGCTCCATCCTCCAGAACGTCACACTCGGCGGCACCGGCAAGGAAACGGGTGACCGCCACCCCAAGATCGGCGCCAACGTGCTGCTGAGCGTGGGCGCTAAGGTGCTGGGCAACATCAAGGTCGGCGACTGCTCGGTTGTCGGCGCGGGAAGCGTCGTCTTGAAGGACGTGCCCCCACGCACGACGTGGGCCGGAGTTCCGGCCAAGGAGATTGGCCCCGCCCGCTGCCCGGAGCCCGCCCGCACCATGGATCAGCGCCTCGCCCCCGACGATTGCGGCTGCAGCTAGGGAGAAACCCCGTGGAAACCCAAGAGCTCGTGAAAGTCCAGACCTACCTGCGCAAGGTGTTTGGCGCCAAGACCCTGTCAGTCCGGGCGCGGCCCAAGATCAAGGACTCGGCCGAGGTCTACATCGGCGACGAGTTCATCGGCACCCTGACGCGCGAGGATGAGGACGGGGAGCTGTGCTACCAGTTCCAGATGGCCATCCTGGAGATGGACCTTGAGGATGCCTGAGGCGGCACGCGCGGGGGCCAATGCGGGACTCGGGCGAGGACAGTCACGCTGATGCCGCTCTACGAGCTCGACGGCCACCAGGTCGCGACCCCGGCCAGCGGCCGGTTCTGGGTGGCCGAGACCGCGGTGCTGGTTGGCCAAGTCGTCATCGAGGAGGATGCCAGCGTCTGGTTCGGCGCGGTGGCCCGCGGCGACAACGAGCCCATCCTGATCGGTGCGCGGGCCAACGTGCAGGACGGCTGCGTGCTGCACACCGACCCCGGCTTCCCGCTCACCATTGGCCCCGAGGCTACCATCGGGCACCGTGTCGTGCTGCACGGCTGCACGATCGGTCGCGGGGCGCTCATCGGCATGGGCGCCGTCGTTCTCAACGGCGCAAGGATCGGCGAGGAGAGTCTGGTGGGCGCCGGTGCGCTGATCCCGGAAGGCAGGGAAATCCCGCCGCGCTCCGTGGTGCTCGGCTCCCCCGGCAAGGTCGTCCGCCAGGTGACCGAGCGCGACCTCGCCATCATGCGCGGCGGCGTGCTGACCTACATGGAGCGCTGGCAGGCCTATGCGCGGGGATTGAGGTGTCAGACCCTCCGGGTCTGACGCCTGCTTCTACTTGACGCCGGCCAGCGGCATCGACTGGTTGCGCTCCTTGGGGTCGAGCGAGAGCCAGACGCGTGGGTTGAGGTAGGACTGGCGCATCACGAACTGGTAGGGCACCAGGTGCCACGGCTTGATCTCGTCGGACTTGTTGTCGAGGATGAAATCGCCCTGCTGGGTGCGCACCGTCAGCACCGCATGACCTTCGCCCTTCTCGTCGCGCACCACGGTGATGAGCAGCGCGCTCGCCGGCCAGCCGTGCGCCATCAGCCGCTTGCGCTTGAGCAGCACGTAGTCCTCGCAGTCGCCCTGGCGCACAGGGATGGTCCAGTAGTCGGCCACGCCGTAGAGATCGATGTCCGTGACCGGCTTGATCTCGTGGTTGACGGCAAGGTTGACGGCTTCAAGCTCGGAGCGCCGGTCCGCCGCGAGATCGAAGCGGCTCTCCTCCTGCGGGCCCTGCTGGCACTCGCGCGGCATGCGCTCGCAGAAATTGACGAAGCCGTAGGGCGGCTGCGCGGGTCCAAAAACCCGCATGGGTATCGACGTTGAGACGGGCTCTGCGAACGCCGCTACCGAACTCGCCAGCATCCCCGCCATGGACGCAAGAACATGTGCACTCGGTCTCATGTTCACCCTCAACTCCACCGCATTCACCCTCAACGCCACCACGGCCCGGCACGACAGGTGCCAGCTGGGTCCCTCTCAGGGCCGGGCGACAGCCAAGCCGATCGACACGGATGCTTCTTGCCCTGGTGTGACCCATTATGACCCCGCTGGCCTTAATGAAGGGCTAACTTCCGCCCGAATTCGGCACACGCCGACCGACGCAGGGCCGACGCTCAGGGAACGGGCTGAACGGCCGTCTGCGACGGCCTGTAGCCCGCACCCAGGCCGCCACGCTAGCGCGGCATTCGGTCCGAATTCAGTCTTCCTTGCGGCCGCCGTCGAGCACGCGGAAGGCGCGGCGGTCGCCTTTGAGGATGGCGGAGGGATTGGGGGGCGGCGCCTGCCCGGCGTGCGCGCCGGAGGCGGAAACACGCGGCCGCCCATCGGGCCAGATCGGCGCATGGCTGAGAAGTCGTTTCTCGACGAGCTTGTCGTGGCCCAGCCAATGCGGCGAGGCGATGGCGCTGGTGGCGCCGATCACGCGTTCGATAGCGTCGCCGGCGTGCATGAGGGGGAGCAGCAGCGTCTCCATCTGCACGCGGCGCGCATCGCCGGCGCCGCCCTCCATCACGAAATGGGTGGCGGCGCCCTGCTCGCAGGTGAGCGCCAGGTCCTGCGCCAGGACCGCGCGGTCGGTGGCGCACCAGCCGTCGAGCAGGTTGGTGCCACGCAGCTCCCGGCCGAAGATCTCGCACAGTCGCGTGCCGGCCAGCCGATAGCTGTAGGTGGCTGTGGCGAGCCGCTCGACCAGGAAGATCTCGGGCAGGATCGCGCCGATGCGCGAGGGGTCGATCTCAAGGCGCGAGGGCGCGATCCTGCCCGCGCGCAGGGCGTTCCAGTAGGCGTAGAGGATCTGCAACGTTCGCTGCTGCATGCCGGTGGCGAGCTTCCGTTCCGCGGTCTCCGCGGACACCTGCAGGCTCGCTCACCCCCGTGCCGAAACGGGACACGGGTGCGAGGAGTCCGGGCGTCCTGGGGCCCAAGAGCACCGATCGTGCCACGGTCGGGGCCGCGCGCGAGCGCTCGTTGCCAACAAGGTTGCCGGGTCGCACCTGTGCAACACGCGCCTCGTCGGCTGGCCGCTAACCGGCATCCCCCAGGTGTCTGCCAAGATTGAGGGAGGGTTGCCAGGAATTGCCAGAGGGATTGCCAGCCTCCGGGGCGGTGTGTAAGCGGGCGGGACCCGTCCGCAGAGCAGGGGTTTCCGTGAGCGAGCGACAACCGATCTTCAACGCGCCCGGCGTCGTGGTCGCGGTGCTGGGCGCGCTCGTGGCCGTGTTCCTGGCCGTGGACCCCACCTGGGGCCTGCTGCCCGTCGAGACGCGGATGTGGCTGTTCGTCGTGCTGGCGTTCATTCCCGAGCGGCTCGGCGATGCCGCCGATTCGCTGCCGGGCGGCCGCCTGGCCGCTGCAACCCAGTTCGTCACCCACGTCTTCGTGCACGGCGATATCATGCACCTGGCGATCAACGCGTCGTGGCTGCTGGCCATGGGGACGCCGGTGGCCCGCCGGCTCGGCACCGTGCGCTTTCTGGCCTTCTTTTTCCTCTGCGGCGTCGGCGGCGCCGTTTTCTTTCTGCCGTTCAGCGCCGCCCCGATGGTGGGGGCGTCGGGGGCCATCTCCGGCCTCATGGGCGGCGCGCTGCGCTTCGTCCTCGGGCCGCTCACCGACGGTAGCCCCGAGCCGCTCGCCAGCAAGGTGGGGCATGCCGCCCTGTTGAGCCTGCGCGACACCCTCACCGATCGCCGCATGCTGATCGGGATCGGCGTCTGGGTCGTGCTGAACGTCGTCGCCGGGCTGGCGCTCCCGTCGATCCTGGACGGGGTAAGCATCGCCTGGGAGGCCCATCTCGGCGGCTTTTTCACCGGGCTTCTCACGTTCGGCCTGTTCGATCCGCCAGCATCCCGTTCAGGCTAAGTGCACTGCGTTGCTGCAATTGCGGGCCAAGTCTCTTGCGCTGAGCGGCCTACAGCGTTCAAAATCGGCGTCGGCTGACAAAGAAAGCCCGCAGCCGCTGGCGGGGTCGGACAGCACCCTGGACGGACGCTGAAAGCCACCGCGCCCCATGTCCGCTCCCGCCGTCGGCCCCAACCGACGGGAGTGTGCCCATGAACGTTGCTACGATTCTGAAACAGAAGGGTCGGTCCGTCGCGACCGTTGCCCCCACCGCCACCCTGCAGGAGGTCGCCAAGAGGCTCGCCCAGAGGCGCATCGGCGCCCTGGTCGTGGTCGGCTCGCGCGGCCAGATCGAGGGCATCGTCTCGGAGCGCGACATCATCCGAGCGCTGTCCGAGACGGGTGCTGGCTGTCTCGGCCGTCCTGTGGACGAGACCATGACCCGGCAGGTCGCGACCTGCCAGGAGACCGATACACTCGACGAGATGATGGCGATGATGACCCAGGGCCGGTTCCGGCATGTGCCGGTCGTCACCGACGGCGACCTGGTGGGCATCATCTCCATCGGCGACGTGGTGAAGCACCACGTGGCCGAGATCGAGATGGAGGCCACCGCCATGCGCGCCTACATCGGCCACGGCTGAGCCGTGTGAGTGAAGCCGCGTCGGGCGCTTCGGCCTACGGCCCGTAGAGCAGATAGCCGGCCCGCTGCGCTCTGAACCGCGCAACCTCGGCCTGCCAGGCCGCGGCGATTTCCGCGCTGCTGCGGCCGTTCGCGAGCATGGCATGGAGGCGCTTCGTGCCGGCCAGCGCCTGGAACATCGCCGGGTTGGCGATGGGCTCGGCGATGCCCTTGGCCCGTGCCTCGGCGAACAGCGCGGCGAGGATGTGGATGCCGGTCTCCACCGGCTCGATGCGTGCCGCGTCCGTGGCGGCGATGCCCACGCCGGCAAGACGCCGGCCCGCAAAGCGCGGGTGCGCCGCCACCCCGGGGAGGGAGCGCGGCGTGTAGTCTGCCGGCGCAAAGCGGACGCCGGGCAGGCCGGACGCGTTGAGGCGGTCGACGAGCCGCTGGGCATCGATCCACGGTGCGCCGAAGAGCGAGAACGGGGTGGGCGTGCCGCGCCCCTCGTTGACCTCAGTCTCGCCCACGAGCCCCATGCCGGGGTAGACGAGCGCCGCCTCGAAGCTCGGGATGTTGGGGCTCGTGGGGACCCAAGGCCGCTGCAACTCGGGCCAGCGCAGGGAGCGGCGCCAGCCCTGCATCTCCACGACCTTCAGGTCGAGGCTATCGAGGCCGCCGAGCCACCGCTCGCCCTTGATGGCGCGGGCAAGCTCGCCGACCGTCATGCCGTGCACGATGGGGATCGGGTACTGGCCGACGAAGGAGGCGAGCGCCGGCTCCAGGACAAAGCCCGAGACGTACTCGCCGCCCAGCGGATTGGGCCGGTCCAGCACCACGAACGGGATGCCCGCCGCCGCCGCGGCCTGCATGGCGAGCCCCATGGTGGAGATATAGGTGTAGAACCGCGTGCCGATGTCCTGGATGTCGAACACCAGCACATCGACACCGCGCAGCATGGCGGGCGCCGGCTTCCTGGTGGCGCCGTACAGGCTGAAGACCGGCACGTCCGTCCTGGCGTCCACCGTGTCGCCGACCTTGGCTCCGGCCTCGATCTCGCCGCGGAAGCCGTGCTCCGGCGCCAGGATGGCGGCAAGCGTCACGTTGGGAGCGCTGGCGAGCAGGTCCGCCAGATGCTCGCCGCCGACAAGGCCGGTCTGGTTGGTGATGAGCCCCACCCGCCTGCCCGCCAGCGCAGTAAAGCCCGTCGCTACCAGCACCTCGGCGCCCGTCGCGATGGGCGTCGATGGAATTGCGGATTGGGGTAGCGACGGGTCTGTCATGGCGAGCATGCCGGCAATTGCAACGAGCTTGGCGATATACGGGGTCAGCCCCCTCGCCTCCAGCGACCGTCTTGCACGCGGGCGCACGCGAGGGGGTGCCATCAACCCGCCAGCCCGAGCAGGCGCGCGGGGTTCTTGCGCATCATGGTGTCGATGTCGGCATCCGAGACGCCCTCCTTCCTCATTGCCGCCACCGCCGCCTCCAGGCCGTCCGGGTGGGTCATGTTGCCGCTCTGGCCGAGGTCGGAGGAGATCAGCACCTTGTCGGAACCCAGCTCCTTCACGGCCTGCGCGACATGCTTGGCATTGACCTGAGTCCAGTGCACCAGGAATGGCAGCGGCGCGTTGGGGCCGGCCAGGAACTGCAGGAAGCAGATTTCGATCATAGCTCCCATGTCGGCCACCTGCTTGGCCTGCGCCATGCTGAGGCCCGGCACGTTGGTCAAGGCATGGTTGACGAGCATGTTCTTGACGCCCAGCTCGCGCGCCCGCTTTACGACCGCGATGATCTCCTCCGGATGGATGTGTCCGGTCGCGAGCACCAGGTTCTCGCGCGCGACAATCTTGATGATCGCCTCCATCTCCGGCGTCACCTGGCCGCCCGGCGCGACGGTGAGGCCGACCGCGTCCGGCTTGGAGAAGGTCTTGACGTGCTTGTCGGACTCGAAAGTCGGCAGCCACACCACCTTGCCGCGACCGCCGTAGGTGCGGTGCATCCACTCGACGGCGTCAGGGTTGATGCCGCCCACCGCCTTGTTGAGCACGACGCCGCCGAACACCTCGACGCCGGGCACGACCTTCATGACCAGGGCGGCGCGGCTTGCCGTCTCAGCCACGTGGTTCTTCAGGACAACGCCGCGCATGCCGCGCGCTTTCGCCAGCTGGGCCACCTCGATGTCGTCCAGGTTGCGGCCGAACACGTCGGGATGCGAATGCACATGCATGTCGATGACGCCCGCGGCAGGGCTGACCTTGGGCGGCGGCGGCGGGAACGCCGCCTGCGCGAGCGCGTCCCCGCATGCGAGCAGGGCAACCGCCGCGAACGGGACGGCGAGCAAGTTTCCTCTCAGGCTGGCCTCTCTCATGGTTTTCCTCCTTTTGCGGCTTTTGCTTGGTGTCGCGGCGCCGGTGCCGCCCCGCCGGCGCCTCGATTTCGGCATCCGGCACGCGTCAGTTGCCCTTGCGCGTCTCGGCCGGCTGCAGGGCCTCGCGCTCGGCGATGCGGGAGATGTGGAAGCGCTGGAAATTCCTGTCCTTCTCGTAGAGCTTCAACCGCACCCACACGAACAGGTCGTAGAAGGTGTGCTGGCCGTAGCTGAGCGGCAGCCGCTCGATCGCCTCTACCCGCCGGCCCCACTTGCCATCAAGGCCGGTCAGGTCGTCCTTGAAGAACACGACGGTGGGGGTGAAAATCACGCCCCAGCGCTCGGCCAGCACCTTCTCGGGCATCCTGGCGCCGTCGAAATCGGTGACCTCGCGCGCACCCCACAGGTCGAGCTGGACGATACGGAAGTTCTCGCGCAGGTAGTCGTTGATGTACTTGAGCGCCAGGATCTCGGTGTGGAGCTTGGCGCAGTAGGGGCAGCCGCGCTGCTCGAATATGACCGCGAAGCGCTTGCCCTCGGCCCTGGCCTCGTTGAAGTCCTCGCGCAGGTCGAGGAAGGAGAGCTGGAACCAGCTCTGGCTGTACAACCCTTGCTCCTCATGCCGCGGCGCCACGCGCGGTCCCTCCGGGCCGACGGGTGGAGGCAGGTCCTGGGCGGCAGGCATCCCCGGATGCACCGACACGGCCAGCGCAACCAGGGCCAGCGCAACCAGCACCAGCGCTACGAGACGGCATGAGCCGTGAAGCCCGTTAAGCATGTCCTCTTGTAGCGCATCGGTGGGCGGCTGACGATGCCGAGTGTCGCGCCGCAGTCGGTCGGCACTGGCGTCGCGAGCGACCGGGTCAGGGGATACCCTCGCCAAGAATGGGCAATGGGCCGGATGCGCGCGCCTCCGCACGGACGGTAAGCACGATTGGCAAGCCGCTAGAGCTTTGCCGGGTCGCTGGGGGGCGTCCTCCCCGAGCGCATGAACTGAGAGATTCGGACGATTCGGGAGAAATTGCTGATGCCCCAACGGCTAGCCCTTCGGAAGCAGACCATTGCCGGCGCGCTCTCCAGCCTCCTCGCGCTCGGATGCATCGCCGCTCAGCCCACTTCTGCAGATGCACAGTCCACCCCCGTCAGCGAGCAGGAGGCGCACGCCATCGCCACCGAGGCCTACCTCTACCTCTATCCCCTGGTGACCATGGACCTCACGCGCCGGCAGATGACCAACGCGCCGGCCGGCAAGGAGCTGGGCGTCGGCCCGCCGAACACCTTCAACAATGTGCCCGAGTATCCGTCCGCCACCGACAGGACTGTTGTGCGTCCCAACTTCGATACCCTCTATTCGAGTGCGTGGCTGGACCTCAGCAAGGAGCCCGTCGTTGTCTCGGTACCCGACACCAACGGGCGCTACTACCTGCTGCCCATGCTCGACATGTGGACCGACGTGTTCGCTGCACCGGGCTGGCGCACCACGGGAACGCAGGCCCAGCATTTCCTGGTGGCACCGCCGGGTTGGCGGCCCGATCTCAGAGAGCGGTTCGTCGACGAGTTCAGGCTGCCCAGGGAGACGCAGCGCATCGACGCCCCCACGTCCCATGTCTGGATCATCGGCCGCACCAAGACCGACGGGCCGCAGGACTACGATGCGGTCCACGAGATCCAGGCCGGCCTGAAGGTGACGCCCCTGTCCGAATGGGGCCGGACACCGAGGCCGGCCGAGGTGCGGACAGACCCGAGCGTGGACATGAAGACGCCGGCCAAGCTGCAGGTCGATGCCATGCCGGGCGACAAGTTCTTCACCTACGCGGCCGAGCTTCTCAAGGTCAACCGGCCCCACCTGACGGACGAGCCGATCATCGACCGGATGAAGAAGATCGGCATCGAGTCCGGCAGGGCCTTCGATATCGGCAGGGTTGGGCCTGCGATCAGGGCAGCGATCGAGACCGCACCGACGACCGCCCAGAGCCTGATGACCTGGAAGATGGCCACGCTTGCCCGCGTTGCCAACCACTGGTCGATGAACACCGACACTATGGGCGTCTACGGCAACTATTACCTCAAGCGCGCCATCGTGGCGCAGCAGGGCCTGGGGGCCAATCTGCCCCAAGACGCAATCTATCCGCTGAACCTCGGCGACCAGGCCGGGCGGCCGCTCGACGGGGCCAACAAGTATGCGATCCACTTCGACAAGGCCACGCTGCCGCCGGTCGAAGCGTTCTGGTCCGTCACGCTGTACGACCCGGAGGGCTACCAGGTCGCCAATCCGCTCAACCGCTTTGCGGCGAGCAGTTGGATGCCGTTCAAGTACGATCCGGACGGATCGCTGACCCTCTACATCCAGAACGAGAGCCCGGGCAAGGACAAGGAGCCCAACTGGCTGCCGGCCCCCAAGGGTCCCTTCAATCTGACCATGCGGCTCTACGCTCCCAAGTCGGACGCTCTGATCGGCAAGTGGAACCCCCCACCGGTGACGAAGACCGAGACGTTCATGGGGATTACGGGGCAGTAGGCCGCGACCGGACGACAAGACGGGCGTCGGTCGTCGGGCGTCGGCAGTCGCAGAAGGGAGCAAGCACGGAGCAGATGTCGTCCGCTGTCCGCTCGCTCGATTTCGGATCGACCCGACTGCCGACGCCCGACGCCCGACACCCGACTGCCGCGCATCAGAAGCTCGCCGTCAGGCCGATCAGCGGCCCGTGCTGCACGGCGTCGTACTCGTAGCGAGTGCGGCCGGAGCCCTTCTCGAAGTCCACAGCAAGTGCCCGGTAGCCGATAACGCCCGAATAGGTCACGCCGGCGTGCGTGGCGAATTGCCAGCTGTAGGCGCCGAGCACGTTCCACGAGAAGGTGCTGCCGGCGTCGAAGCCGCCGACATCGCCGCGCAGCACGAGCTCGTGGCCGGGCGCCAGCTGGTGCCGGAGCCGCAATCCGACCAGGGGATCGACCCACTCGACGTCGCCGGCACGGGCGATGGCCCGGCTGCCGGACAGGATCAGTCCGCCGGTATCGAGCGCTGCAGACAACGCCAGGCGCACCTCCACGTCCTGGCGCCAATAGCGGGCGCCGGCCAGCACATCGACGGCGGTGAAGCCGCCGCCGTAGCCGAAGGGGCTTCCCGACCGCCAGCCGGCGACCTCGTAGATGGCGCCGGCCTCGGCGATCGTCTGCTGCACGTCGACACCCAGGCTGGCGTCGAGCGTGGCGCCGCCGAAGGTCCTTGTCGTGCCCGCGCCGACGCCGAGGGGGGCATAGACGATATCGCCGTAGAGCGCGAGACGGCCGAGACGGGCCTCGCCGTAGCCCATCCCGGGCACGCCGGTCAGGTGCTCCAGGACCTCGATGGGGCCGGCGTCGATATCCGTCGTGCGGCCCTTCACGGTGGTGTGGCCGTTGAGGCCTGAGAGCCAGGCGTACGGCGTGAGACTGAAGGTCCAAGGCCGCGGCGCCGGCTGCACCTCTCTCTCTTGCACCGCCGGGCCGGGCCCCAGGTCGGCGCCGGCGGCATTACCGGCCGCGCTCAGCAGCCCCGACAGGGCGGCGAGCAGGGCAGCGAGTTCTCGATGGGCTCTCGGCACGACCGCCTCCCAGCCGCGTGAAGCATCGGCTCCATACGGAAATGCACGTCACGACACGAGGGCGGGTAGTCGGAGTCGCAGACTGCATCAATTCGCAATGCGCGCTGTCGTTCGCTTGCAGCGGTCGGCGATATCGTGTGTTTCGCGGCGGCAACGCTCTGTAGTCAGATAGCGCATATCGGCTGGAGTTGAATCGGCGGCGCAGCAGCGGCGTCCGGGACGGCGCGCGACGCCCCCGCCGATCGCGCTATTCGGCGGCCAGCATGGAGACGCTTCCCGGACCTTCCATCAGCCGCAGCGCCTCCCGCAGCACGTCGGCGCCGGCACCCTCGCGCGGCGCGCGCTCGGACAGGTGCCGGCGGAAGGCGCGGGCGCGGGGCTGGCCGTGGTAGAGCCCCAGGATGTGGCGGACGATGTTGTTGAGCCGGCCTCCCGCCCGGACGTGCCTCTCGGCATAGGGGAGCAGCGCCTCGATCGCCTCGCGGCGCGACGGCGGCGTGGTCGCGGCGCCGAGGAGGCGCCGGTCCACCTCGGCGAGGAGATACGGGTTCTGATAGGCCGCCCGCCCCAGCGCCACGCCATCGACGTGCGCGAGGTGGGCCTCCGCCTCGGCCAGCGAGCCGATGCCGCCGTTGATGACGATCTCCAGTTCCGGGTGCGCCGCCTTGAGCCGGTAGACGCGGCCGTAGTCGAGCGGCGGGACCTCGCGGTTCTCCTTGGGCGAGAGGCCCTGAAGCCACGCCTTGCGGGCGTGCACCATGAAGGTGCGACAGCCGGCGCCGGCCACTGCGGAGACGAAGCGCTCCAGGTCGGCCTCGCTGTCCTGGTCGTCGATGCCAATGCGGCATTTCACGGTGACGGGCACCGCGACGCGCACCTGCATGGCGGCCACGCAATCCGCTACCAGCTCCGGCTCCGCCATCAGGCAGGCGCCGAACCGGCCCTCCTGCACCCGGTCCGACGGGCAGCCGACGTTGAGGTTGATCTCGTCGTAGCCGAAGTCGGCGCCGATGGCGGCGGCCTCCGCGAGCTTCGCCGGGCCGCTGCCGCCCAGCTGCAGTGCCACCGGATGCTCCGCGGCGCTGAAGCCGAGCAGCCGCCCGCGGTCACCATGCAGCACCGCCTCGGCCGTGACCATCTCGGTGTAGAGCAGCGCCCGGCGCACGAGCAGGCGATGGAAGAACCGGCAATGCCGGTCCGTCCAGTCCATCATCGGAGCGACGCAAAATCTGTGCTCTAAGGGGATCATATCTTCGATGCTCGAGCTTCGGGCTCAAGAGCGCGGGAGCTGGACGGGTCGACGCTTAGTGGACTGGCGCCGCCAGCGCAACTGCGGGCAGCGTAGTGTCTGCGCCCATGTCCCAGCACGGACCGACTTCCGGTCTACGAGGCAGGCGGTCGCAACGCGCACCGCACTCGGAATGCGGCTTCCGACCCAATTCGCCCTGATGTATTGTCACCGGGGAGACAGGTGTGAGCCGGTCGGTTCGTTTAAGCTCCGAGCGTCCGGGTCTGACGCCGCAACGCGTTGTCTTGCCGCGCCTGATCTTGTTGGCTCTCCGGCGCGGTCGATTGGCAAAGCGCATTGAATGAAGTGATTGGGGGAAGAACGCTTATGTGAGGGCTGCCGCGCGCCGGCCGGAGCCATCGGGTCGCACCCCGCACCAGTGTGAACGCCGCCCTAGGAGCTGTCTCGCACAGGACCGGGGTGCCCAGGCGTGCTGGCTTGGCCCTGGCTCGGCCTTCGCCACCCGTAAAAAATCATCGAGGTCGTGGGATAATGATCCGCAAGAGCTATTTGATCGTGCTTGCTTGTCTCCTGGTTCCGCCTGGCCCCGCGGCGGCGGCCGAGCCAGGGGCACGTGGGGAGGTCCACGAAGACAGCGGACCGGCAGGGCGTCTGGCGGAGGCGCAAGCGCGTGCCCAGGCGCAGCCGATCAAGCTGCGGGCGACGCTGTTTCTTCCCGCCGCCGATGCCTTGCTGGGTCAGAGCCTCGTGCGTTTCAAGGAGGCCGTGGAACGGTGGTCCGAGAAGGCGATCACGGTCGAGATCTTCGACAAGGGCCGGCTCTACATCGACGATGAGACGGTCGGCGCCGTGCAGTCCGGAGCCGTCGAGCTGGGCGTCGCCGGGTTCAACCAGTTTGCCAAGCGCATTCCCGGCATCGACATTCTGGAACAGCCGTTTCTCTTCAATTTCGAGGAGCTGGTCAGGGCCGCCGCCGATCCGTCAAGCGATCTGCGCAAGCTGATCGACGCTACCATCGTTGAGGCCGTCGGCGTGCGGGTCCTGTGGTGGCAGTCAACCGGGAACCAGATTTTCATTTCCAATGGCACGACCGTCAACGAGCCGCAGCAGATCAAGGACCGCAAGGTGCGCGTCTTCTCGCCCACGCATGCGGTGTTCGTGAAACAGTGCGGTGGAGTCCCGGTGATGGTCTCCGCCAACAAGACGCTCGACGCCTTCAAGGCGGGCAAGATCGAGATGGCGATGGGCGCCAGCGCTCTGATCGCCAATCGCGAGCTGTGGACGGTGGCCGACACAATCACGCGCACGCTGCACGCGCCGATCGAGTTTTTCCTGATCGTCAATGAGAAGATCTGGCAGTCGTTGCCGGAGGCGCACCGCAAGATCCTCATGGATGCTGCCCAGGACGAGGAGCGCCAGAGCCGCCACAGGATCACGGAAATCGAGTCCGGGTACTACGCCATGTTCCGCCAGAAGGGCATGACTCTTCATGATCTCACCGCCGATCAGATCGCCGACTGGCGCGCCTGCAGCGCTTCCATCGTCGAGGAGTACATGCTGAGCAGCTCCGACCTCGCGCGGCAGCTTCTGGCGGCCTACGGCAGGCTTCGCACAGAGCCATGCTGCACTGCCGGTCCCAGCACGGCCGGAGCCTTCAGTCGGCGCTGATGGCGGCGACTCCTGCGCGAATATCCGACCATGGCGAAGTCACGCGATCGCCCGCCGCGTCATATCAGTTCGCCCCGGCGGTGAGACCGTAGCGGCTGCCGACCAGTTGGGTCCACTTGGCGGCGCAGGCCTCGCCGCAGCGCCTGGCCCAGCGCGACAGCACCACCTCGTTGAGCGCCTTCTGCCGCGCCTTGAGATCGGTCTCGGAGGGTTTCACCAGCTTCATCTTGCCGGGCGCGCCGACCGAGCAGGGCCCGGTGCCGGTGCTGCAGGCCACGCCCTCGTCGCTCTCGTCCTCGATGACCCTCCAGGCCTTGTCCTCGTGCGCCTTCATCTGCTTGGCGAGGAAGGCCTGGGTGTCCGGCGACAGCTTGCTCCATACGCTCTGGTTCACCACCCAGATGCCGATGGTGTAGCCGACGGGCAGGCGGAACAGCATGCTCGTCACCTCGGGCCATTTGGCCTTGTAGCCGGGCATGGTGCCGGTGATGGCGCAGTCCACCACGCCCTTCTCCAGGGCCGGCCGCACCTCGCCGAAGGCGATGGTGACGCCGATGCCGCCCAGCGCGGAGACGAAGTCGCGCTGCGACGTGCCCTGCACGCGCACCTTCTTGCCCTTGAGGTCGTCGATGCTTCTGATGTCGCCGCGGCAATAGAAGACCTGCTCCGGGAAGGGGAAGGTGGCGAGGATGAGCGCGTTGTGCTTCTCCTTCATGGTCTTCTGCATCTCGGGCAGCCAGGCCGTGACGACGTCGCGGCCCATCTTGAAGTCCTTGGCCACGCCGGCGATGTCTGAGGCCTCGATCACCGCCCCGCCGTCCTCCACGTAGATGGGCAGGGCGGCGGCCACGTCGAACACGCCCTGCTTGAGGAGGCGTAGCAGCTCGGTGCCCTTGAGGTTCAGCTCGGTGATGGACTTGATGTTGCCGGTGATACTGCCGCCCGACGCCTCCGGCAGGTCCTTCGCCCACAGCGGCTGCTCCAGGTTCTGCCAGTTGGTCAGGAAGCTCCAGGTGCCGGCGACGTTGAACTGCTTTCTGTCGAGCTGCTGGGCGTCAACGGCGCGGCAGAAGGCAAGGGCGAGAAGTGCCGCGAGCGCCGCTGCCGCAAAAGCGGGGCGCATGAGCATCTCCTCTCTGGCGATACCCTGGCGATGCTTGTCGTATAGCATCCCGCAATCCCCACAGGGGCGCAACGCGATCCATCGGGCGTGGCCCGATTGGCTGGCGACGTGGTTGACGACAGGGTGCGGCTGTCCTTGACGGTGGCCCCGGCCTCGGCGATGTCCCGGTGCGACAGGCGACGCCGTGAGGGGCGGACAAGGATGCGATCGACCCATGCTCGACAAGCTTGAGCTCCTGCTGCTGCTGGCCAAGGAGCGCCACTTCGGTCGCGCGGCAGAAGCCGCCGGTGTCAGCCAGCCGACATTCTCCTCCGCCGTGAAGAGCCTGGAGCGGAGCCTGGGCACCGCCCTGGTGGAGCGGGGATCGCGCTTCCGCGGATTTACGACGGAGGGGGAGCGGGTGCTGGAATGGGCCCGACGCCTCGTCGGCGACGCCCGCGCGATGCGCCAGGAGCTGCAGTCTCTGAAAGGGCGCATCTCGGGGCATCTGCGGATCGGGGCGATACCGGCGACGCTGCCCTACCTGCCGAGCGTCACGGTGCCGTTTCACGAGCGCTTTCCCGACGTGCGGCTGTCGGTGCTCTCGGCGACCTCCACCGACATTCTGGCGCGTATGGAGAACCTCGAGCTCGATGTTGGCATCTCCTACATCGACAACGAGCCCATCGGCCGCGTCAGCGTGGTGCCGCTCTACCGCGAGCAGTACATGCTGCTGGTGAGCTCAGGCAGCCGGCTCGCGCGCCTCGAAAGCATCACCTGGAGCGATGCGAGCAAGCTGCCGCTCTGCCTGCTCACGCCGGAGACGCAGACCCGCCGTATCGTCGACCGCATCCTCAGAGAGAACGGCCTGGCGCACGCGCCGACGCTGGAGTCGAACTCGATGGTGACGCTGTTCTCCCATGTGCGCACCGGCCATTGGGTGGGCATCATCCCCTCGCGCCTGGCGGGCGCCTGGGAGGCGCCCCGGCAGCTCAAGGCGATCCCGCTCGAGGCGCCGGGCATCCTCAACACCATCGGACTGCTGATCCGCGGCCGCCCGCCTCACCCGCCGCACGTTTCCGCCTTCGTCGACGTGGTGCAGCGGGTGCTGCGGGCGGACCGCAAGCTGGCGCCGGCGAGCGCGCACCGGGCTGCCGCCGCCAGCCACGATTGAGGTTTCCTATCGCCTCACGGAACGGCTTTATTGATCGGCGTCGGTACGGACCGGCATCCTCCCTGAAAAATTGCGCTCCGCGGCTTGGCGTGGCGCAGGACCTTCATGGGAGGAGTCATGGCTGTCGTTGGAACCACCTTTGATGCCCCGGTGTCGGGCGTCGGACTGCTCGATCGCGAGCGCATCATAGCGAAGCCCGGTTTCAATCGGTGGCTGGTGCCCCCCGCGGCGCTCTGCATCCACCTGTGCATCGGCATGGCCTACGGCTTCAGCGTGTTCTGGCTGCCGCTCTCGCGCGCGCTCGGCATCACGCAGACCACGGCCTGTCCCGATATGACGCTGGCTCAGGAGCTCTTCACCACGACCTGCGACTGGCGCGTCGCCAGCATGGGCTGGATGTTCACGCTGTTCTTCGTGCTGCTGGGCGTCTCCGCCGCCATCTGGGGCGGCTGGCTGGAGCGGGCGGGACCGCGCAAGGCGGGCGTGGTCGCGGCGCTGTGCTGGTCGGGCGGCTTGATCCTGGGCGGCATCGGCGTCTACGTGCACCAGCTCTGGCTGATGTGGCTCGGCGCCGGCGTGGTCGGAGGCGTCGGCCTCGGTCTCGGCTACATCTCGCCGGTCTCCACGCTGGTGAAGTGGTTCCCCGACCGGCGTGGCATGGCCACTGGCATGGCCATCATGGGCTTCGGCGGCGGCGCCATGATCGGCGCGCCCCTGGCTGCCCTGCTCATGAACTACTTCAAGACGCCCACCTCGGTGGGGGTCTGGGAGACCTTCATGGCCATGGGCGCGATCTACTTCGTGTTCATGCTGATCGGCGCCTTCCGCTACCGCATCCCGCCGGCCGGCTGGGTCCCGGAGGGCTGGACGCCCCCGAACGAGAACAGGGGCATGATCACGCAGCACCACGTGCATCTGAAGGACGCGCACAAGACGGCGCAGTTCTGGCTGATCTGGTGGGTGCTCTGCCTCAACGTGTCGGCCGGCATCGGCGTGATCGGCATGGCCTCGCCGATGCTGCAGGAGATCTTTGCGGGCAACCTGATCGGCCTGCCGGGCGTGACCTTCAATGCCCTCACGATCGAGCAGAAGGCGCAAATCGCGGCGATCGCGGCCGGATTCACGGGACTGCTCTCGCTCTTCAACATCGCAGGCCGTTTCTTCTGGGCCTCGCTCTCCGACTACATCGGCCGCAAGAACACCTACTACACGTTCTTCCTGCTCGGCATCGCGCTCTACGCGCTGGCGCCGACGGCGGCGCAGTTGGGCTCCAAGCTGGGTTTCGTCGCCTGCTTCTGCATCATCCTGTCGATGTATGGTGGCGGCTTCTCCACCGTGCCGGCCTATCTTGCGGACGTGTTCGGCACGCAGTTCGTCGGCGCCATCCACGGGCGCCTGCTGACCGCCTGGTCGACGGCCGGCATCATCGGCCCGGTGGTGGTCAACTATATCCGCGAGGCCCAGCTCGCCGCGGGCGTGCCGCGCGACCACCTGTACGACTCCACCATGTACATCCTGTGCGCGATGCTGGTGATCGGCCTCATCTGCAACCTGCTGGTACGGCCGGTCAACCCCAAGTGGCACATGAGCTCCGAGGAGGTTGCAGCCCAGCAGGCGAAGGGAGCGGGCGCTACCACGGCTGGCGGCTCATACGGCATCGGCAAGGGTGGCATCAGCTTCGGCGCCTTGGTGTACTGGGCCTTCGTCGGCATCCCGCTGGCCTGGGGCGTGTGGATCACGCTGCGCAACGCCCTGCGCATCTTCTGATGGCGGTGCCGGGGCTTTTCGACCGGGCGCGGCGCGCCGAGGACCCTACCCCTGCGCGGCGATCCCGGCCTCGGCGCCGCCAGCTCACGCCTTGCGGTAGAGCATCCGCGCCCGGATGGTGCCGGGCAGCGCGCGGATCTCCCTGACGATGGCCTCGGCGGCGGCGACGGGGCCGTCGGCGTCGAGGACCACGTAGCCCAGGTCCCCGGCGGTCTCGTAGTGCTGGGCGGCGATGTTGACCTTGTGGCGGGCGAACACGTCGTTGAGGCGGGTCAGCTCGCCCGGCAGGTTGCGCTGCACCTGGATGAAGCGCGTGCCGGCGGGGCGCGGCGAGAGTTGCACCTGCGGGAAGTTGACCGCGCCGGTGGTGGAGCCCACGTCGGAATACTCGACAAGCTTGCGCGCCACCTCAGAACCGATGCGCTCCTGCGCTTCCTCGGTCGAGCCGCCCACGTGCGGTGTCAGGATGACATTGTCGAGGCCCTGTAGCGGACTTGCGAATTTCTCCGTGTTCGAGGAGGGCTCGACGGGGAATACGTCGACGGCGGCACCGGCGAGCTGCTTGGCGCGCAGCGCCGCGGCGAGGGCCTCAAGATCGAGCACCGTTCCGCGCGAATTGTTGATGAGGCATGCTCCCGGCTTCATGCGGCCGATCTCAGCCTCGCCGATCATGCCCTGGGTGGCCGGTGTCTCGGGGACGTGCAGGCTGACGACGTCGGCGGCGGCGAGCAGGTCGTCCAGCGTCCCGGTGGGCTCGACGTTGCCGTGGCGCAACTTGTCGGCGTGGTCGTAGTAGAGGACCCGCATGCCCATGGCCTCGGCCAGCACGGCGAGCTGGGTGCCGATGTTGCCGTAGCCGACGATGCCGAGCGTCTTGCCGCGCACCTCGTTGGAGCCGACGGCGCTCTTGTCCCAGCCGCCGGCATGCGCGGCGGTGGACTTGGGGAAGATGCGCCGCATCAGCATGACGATCTCGGCGATCGTGAGCTCCGCCACCGAGCGCGTGTTGGAGAAGGGCGCGTTGAAGACGGGGATGCCCATGGCGCGGCAGGCGGCGAGATCGACCTGGTTGGTGCCGACCGAGAAGCATCCCACCGCCACCAGCGACCTGACGCCCTCGATGGCATCGGCGGTGAGCTGGGTGCGTGAGCGGATGCCGAGCATGCGCACGCCGCCGTCCAACGCCTTGCGCAGCTCGGCGGCGTCCAGGGCCTTGGTGCGCCGGTCGATCTGGCTGTAGGCCGCAGCCTTGAACAGCCCGACCGCCGTCTCGGAGATGCCTTCGAGCAGCAGGATCTTGATCTTGTCCTTGGGCAGCGAATAGGGGAACGGCTGCTTTAGGGTGTCGCCAGGGCGCATCCGGGCCTCGCGCTTGTGGTCGTGAGCATTGGCAGATGGCGAACCCTCTATAGGGCCGGCGGGATGCCCGCAATGGGCCGATCGGACGCGCGCGACGGCATTCGTAAATGGGGCGAGACGGCCCCACATCGTCAGGCGGACCCCTTGGCGATCAAAGGTTGAGTTGATATCACTTGATCGTTCGATTGCGTCATTAGGGCGTAGCCATGGTTCGTAATGCGGTCTGGATAAGCATTGTCGCCCTGCAGATTGTAATCCTTTGGATTGCTCCGTCTTTGTTAACTCGCAGCGATCTCGACATCTGCGTCGGCGGCGCGTACGCAGAGCAGGCGTGTCAGCGCGTCCTGGCGCAGGGGAAGTGGACAGCGTCCCAGAAGGCAAGCGCCCACCTCCGTCTCGCCGACCTTGCCGGCCTCGACTATGAGAGGGCCGTCGATCACCGCGCCGAAGCTTTGGCGTTCGACCCTTCCAGCACGGACGCGAGGTCGGTGGGGCGCCAAGCCTATGAGCTTGGCGCCGCCCGGCTCTCCCAAGGCAGGCCCGAGAGCGCCCTGAAGTATCTTTCGCTCGCCATTCGCCTCGATCCCACCAACCACCTTGCGCTCTCGGCGCGGGCAAAGCTGCACGGGGGACAGGACCGGCACGACCTCGCCTTGGACGACTGGCGGAAGGCTCTGCAGCTGCAACCGAACGACCCGACGTACAGGAGCGGTATCGCCTCGGCCTATTTCGCCCGAGGCGTCGCCCATATGTCGAGCAGGAATGTTGAGCCTGCGATCTCGGATCTCACCAGTGCCATTCAATTCGATCCCCGCCTGCCCAACGCCCACGCCCAGCGCGCCGCCGCCCTGCTTGCCAAAGGCGATCACATCTCCGCCCTCTCGGACCTGAACCAGGCGCTGCAGTACGCTCCCGGCGACGTATCCGTGCGCCTGCTGCGCGCTTCCGCATACGAGAAGGCGTCACGGATCAACGATGCGATCGCCGACTACCGATATGTGCTTTCCCGGGAGCCGGGACACAGGCGGGCGCAGGGGGAGCTCGAGCGCCTGCAACGTCAGGTCGCCAGCGCCGCGCCGCCTCCGCCCCAGCCGCCTCCTCCGCCGGCCCTCTCGCCTCCCGCCAAGGACCCCAAGGTGTCGGCCGAGCAGCCGCCCCGTCCGCCCATCGCTCCTCCCGCGCCCGCCGCTCCTCCCCCGATGGCTGTCTATGCCAACCATGACCTGTCGGGGACCGACTTGCGCCACACGACGGGCATCGAGCAGCAAGCCTGTTTTGCCGCCTGTCAGAGCGAGCCGGTATGCCTCGCCGCGGTCTACGACAAATGGAACCGATGGTGCTTCCTCAAGAACGCGGTCGTGAAGATGCGTTATGATCCGAAGTATACCGCGGCAACCCGGCCGTACGTGCCAAAGCCCCCGGAAGCGGACAGCCCGCTCGTCGTCGAGCGGTTCCGCCGGCGGGCCTTCCCATCCAGCCAAGGCGACGTCGTCCGTCGCGCCGGGAGCTTCGATGAATGTGCCCAGCGCTGCCGCGACAGCCGGTCGTGCGCCGCATTGACCTTCTCTGCACAGACCGAGGACTGCCGGCTGATCGAGAACCCAGGCGAATACTTTCCGAATGAGACGACCGACGCTGGCGTGAAGCGGCAGCTGTACGGGCAGTAGTGTGGCCCCGGCTTGCGCCTTGCCGATCGATGATCTGTATTATTTCCTGGGGGTGGTGATCAATGAAAGACAAGATCGTAAATCCCGATCGCATTGTCGATAGCGTTTTCCCAGGGCGATATCTGCCGCTCATCTTTCTGTGCGTTCTTTTTGTAATCCTGTCGATTCGCGATCTCAAGTTCGGGCGGCAGCCGCAACTCTTCGATGTGGGGCTTCTCGCGGTCCTTGGGGCAATCGCCACGATCGGCATCTTCTCTACCCGGTTCTTCCGACAGATCGACGTGGCTGGCCAGCTGTTCCTGTTCGTCAGCTTCTGCATCGGCCGATTGCTGTCGATGCAGGTCGCCAATCAGCACGCGTTGGTCATTGTCGCCATGGTGTTGCTGATCGTGCTTGCCGGTTTTCGCGGCGTGAGCTCGCTGCCGCTGGGTGCAAGCCTGCCGTTCATTGCGGCGCAGATCGGGATTAAGGATATCAGCCTTCCGCTGGCCTTGGTGTTCCCGATGCTCATTGCGGTGAGCTTCGGGCTTCTGTTCGTGTCGAAGGACAAGCCGGCTCTTCCGCCTTTGGCGAGCCTGGCCGCGGCGGCGATATATCTGACGAGATTGAGCTGGGACAACGAGTACCGCACGATCGGATTTATCATCATCGGGCTTTGCCTGATCGTGATCGCGACCATATACGTCTACAGGTATCTGGCGTCCCGTGCCGTCAACAATGTGAACATTCACGTGGCCGAGGATTGCCTGATTTACTTTCTGGGATTGGCGGCAATCCGGCTCACCGAGGCGCTGACCCCGGTGCAGTCCTACACCCTGCTGGCCGCGTATTTCTTCGCCATGTCGTTTTACTACAACGCGCGGGGGCAGCGGGCGCAGTTCATCGCGGCCGGAGTGGTCGCCATAGGTGCGCTCGTGCCGGTGCTGGAGGAGCAATTGCCGCCCTTGGACAGCCTGAGGTCGGTTGTCGTCAAGGTGCTGACGTACTGCATGATCGGGGCGTCGGCGGCGGCATTCTCGCAGCTCTATCAGGCGAGGCTGGCGAACCACCTGGGCAAGGTCCTGGTCGTCTACGCGTCGTTCCTGCTGATGCGGCAGATTTCCATGCAGGAGGGGATGAGGTACCTGGGAAGCCCTGGCGCGGTCGCGCTTGCCTTGGTCCTGGGGGCGGGGGTTCTGACGCTGGGCTGTGTCATCGGGCACCTGGATCTGCACCGGCCCGGCGAGAAGCTGTGGGCGGGCATATTCTCGCCCAGGCTGCTTGCCGCGATGAGGCGGTTTGGCCGGACGGTGGGCGGGCAGGCGCGCTCCATTCCTGCGCTCGGCTTCTTCATCTCGGTGATCGGCTCCGCGCTCAGGATGCTGCGGCAGGCGTTCGGGGGGCGCAGATATCTGGCGCTGAGCCACTTCTCGCAGATCGCGCTGGTGGCGCTGGCCGTGCCGACCTTCGCCATATGCCTGCAGCGTGCGGTCGAGCTCTACTTCGGGATCGGCAGAGGGGCGCCGCCGGAGCTGATGCAGAAGCTGGGCCTGGGGAATGGATATCCGGTCATTGTCTGGGTGTTCGGCGCATTCGTCGTCGGCGTCGCTTTCTTCCTGGTGGGGGAGGTTCTGCGGATCGCCTACCTGCGGTTGATGGCCCTTCTCGTTCCGCTCGCGTACGTGGTGGCATGGCTGTTCGCGTACAGCCCCAAGCCCTTCGATCTCATCGATATCGGGATCGCGCTGTTGGCGGGGCTGTTCGTGGTCGCGCACGTGCTCGGCAGGGCCCTCGCGCCCGCGACGATCGGCGGCGCCGACACCACGGCCGCGGCGGTGCGGGTGTCGGCGGTCATCGCCGGTTGTGCGCTGCTCTGGATCCTGCTGTTTGCCGGCTTGAGCCAGCCCCTGGGCCGGTGAGGTGAGGGCGGTCCGGGCGCGGCGTTGCGGCCGCCGTTCTTTCCCCTACAGCGGGCGGGCGATGCGGAGGCCGCAGATGGACGCGCGATAGGAGGCGCAGCCCCACGTCTCGCAGGCCCGCCCCAGACCGTTTGGCGAAACGTGGAGCACGCCCCCGCGCAGATCCCGGAGGACGGTGATGCCGTCGTGAAAGCGCGACGGCGACATCGCCGCGTGCGGGCGCTCGGGGCCCCAATGATCTGAGCACCACTCCCACACCCTGCCGGGCTGTGCGTAGAGGCCCCAAGGCCCCGCCTGGAACGTATCGACGGGAGCGGTGCCGTCGATGGGGTCCATCTCCGACCACCCGGAGCTTGGATTTTCCAGCCGCTCACGCCAGCGCCCAACGACATACCACCACTCGGCCTGGCTCAGGAGCCGATAGGGCCGCCCGGTCTTGCGAGCCAGCCAGCCGGCGTAGGCGACGGCATCGTGCCAGTTGATGCCGATGACCGGGTGGTGTGCGGTCTGCTCGAAGCCCGGCGAGCGGTAGCTGCGGTCGGACCGCTCCTTCCACCTTCGGTGCAGGAGACCTTCGTAGGTCCACATGGTCTCGGGCATCCGGTGGCCGGTCTCGCGGACGAAGGTCGCAAACTCGTCCACGGTGACGGGGTAGCGACCGACAGCCAAGGGGGCTCCGAGCGTGGCCATGCCGGCGGCATAGGCAGCGTCGGCCTCCGAGCCCGGTGGGGCTGGGCAATCGCCGCGGGGGGCCAGCACCAGCTCCGGCAGCCCACCTTGGTCGGTGAAGCCGTCCCCCTCCCCGGGGACGAGCGTGCGAACCTGCCCGGCCCCAGCAATGCCGATCTCCACCAGGCGCTCGGCCAGCGGCGGGTCGGGCTGTGCCGCCGGGGGCGGCGCTGGGTGTAGGACTGTCGGACTTGGGGTGCCTGCGCGACTGGATGGCAAGCTCATCGACTGCAGCGCCCCCTCGATCAGCGCGTTGACATCGGCTTCAAAGCTCCCGCGCTGCAGGCGTGCCGCCTGCATGCCAAGCACGGGGCGAACGGACGGAGGCAGGCTGTCCTCGGGGGGAACCGGTGTGTCGCCGAGGAAGACGGGCACGACGGGGATCTGGCGGGCCAGCGCGCTCTCGATCTCGACCCGCACATAGTCTCGCTCGGCCGGACGGTCGCGCGCCTCGAACTCGGCGACCCAGCTGCGGCCGATGAGGACGAGCATCAGATCGCATTCCGCCACCTGGCTGTCGAGCCAAGTGGCCCAGGGGCGTCCAAGGGGAATCTTTCCCACGATGTCCATGAAGATGTCGAGCTGCGGCAAACGGGCGGTCAGGCGCTCATAGAGGCGGTCGGCCCACGCCTCGGCATCCGAGCGACGATAGTTGAGGAAGATCTTTCCGGCCACGACACACCCTCAGCAAAGCGATCTCGTATCGACCCATTCTGCCATCGCACATGGCAGTTGGACAGGGACGGATGGGAGCCGGCTCGGCGAGGTGGCGCGGACGGCGGCCGTCAGCGAAGGCGTGGCATTGGCTGCGGACGCTTGGTCGATATTGCCGGCTCACCGCGGCACTAAGTTTCAGGCGGACCCGCCGAGCCAGGTGGCTGCTGGGCAAGCTTCGGCGGAGTTGAGTCAAATGACGACTTATTGGCCGTCGGGCGGCTGACACGGCAGCAGAGTGCGACAAACGAGCATGGCGACAACCGCCCCGAGAAGCTGCGCGACAATGAAGGGGCCCGCATCGGCGAGACGGATGCCGGCGAAGGTGTCGGAGAACGCCCTGGCGATGGTGACGGCGGGATTCGCGAACGAGGTCGACGCCGTGAACCAATATGCGGCCGTGATATAGAGCCCAACTGAGGTTGCGACCGCGCTCGAGTTGGCGCGGAGCGTCAGCAGAATGGTCAATACGAGGCCGAAAGCCGCGACGGCTTCGGAGAGCCACTGACCCGGCCCCGACCGCATCTTTGTCGCCAGTTGCAGCGCGCTCTCGTCGAACATGGCATGTGCGATGACCACGCCGACGATCCCGCCCCCAATCTGGGCGGCGACGTAGCCTGCCGCCTCGGGCGACGAGATGTCCTTCCTGAGCGCGAAGACTGCCGTCACCGAGGGATTGAAATGGGCTCCCGAGATTGGGCCGAACATCGTGATCAGAACAACCAGCATGGCTCCGGTGGCAAGGGTGTTGCCAAGCAGGGCGAGGGCGACATTCCCGTCCGCCAGGCGCTCGCCCATGATGCCGGAGCCGATGACAGTCGCCAGCAACAGGCCGGTGCCCAGCGCCTCCGCGCCGATCCGCTGTGCTTTCATGCGACTTTCGGATTGGGTGAGGTGCCGCCCTCGATGCGCCCGATCTCCTGCAGGCGGCTTTCAAGCGCCAGGCGGTGCAGTGATGCGACCGGCAGGCTCGCAAGAAGCGAGACGCGGTTTTTGAGATAGCGGAACGCGGTGACGAAGGCGCGCTCCTTGTCGATATCGCTGCCTTCGACCGCGGCAGGGTCTCCGATGCCCCAGTGCGCAGTGATCGGCCGCCCCGGCCACAGGGGGCAGGTTTCGCCCGCGGCGTTGTCGCAGACCGTCAGCACGAGGTCCATTCTCGGGGCGTCCGCCTGGGCGAACACGTCCCAGCTCTTGGACGTAAGCCCATCGAGTGGATAGCCATAGCTCTGCAGCACCTTGAGGGCGAACGGGTTGACGGCACCCTTGGGCATGCTTCCGGCCGAATAGGCACGAAAGCGGCCGGTCCCATCCTTGCGCAGGATGGACTCTGCCATGATCGAGCGCGCAGAGTTGCCGGTGCAGAGGAACAGGACATTGAGCGCGGTCATGGGCGCGCTCCTTCGCAGCAGGCGGCATGGGCCACCCGCACGTCCTGCGGCCGCGAGCTCCCGTAGTCGGTGGACTCGCCCGTGGTCAGGAATGTCTCCCACGAGATGCCGGCGGGATCGTCGATCCAGGACTTCTCGGACTTCGCGTAACAGCAGGTTGTCTTGCCCTCCTCCAGAACCGGCGCATCGGCCTCCTTCAGCCTCGCGGAGACCTCGGCCAGCTCATCCTTGCTCTCGACCTGGATGCCGAGATGGTTGAGGCCGGTCTTGGCGCCACGCATGGAGATGGCGAAGTTGACACGCGGGTCGTCCAGCATCCACTTGGCATAATCGGGCTTCACCACGCTCGGCTTTGCGGCAAACAGGGTCGAGTAGAAGCCGATGGCCTTGTCCAGATTGTCCACGGCGACGTGGACGTGCATGCGCTTCATCTCACGGTCTCCTTCGTACGCTTGCGAGTTGGCTTTGGCGGGCTACAGACTGCGGGTGCGCACAGCTCCGTCTTGCCGGCGCAGCAGTTCTCGGTGAGGTAGGCGAGCAGGCTGGTCATGGTCTCGTAGCGCGCCGCGTAGATCAGCGATCGGCCCTGGCGTGCCACGCCGACCAGGCCGGCGTGCCGCAGGCGGTCGAAATGAAACGACAGCGTGTTGGGGGCGATGCCCAACGCCGTCGCCACTTCCCCGGCGGCCATGCCGTCGGGCCCGGCCTGCACCAGCAGCCGGTAGACATCCAGCCGGTTCTCCTGGGCAAGCGCCGCGAGTCCGGCAACGGCATCCATCTTTTCCATATTTCGACAATTATTGAAATAATGTGCAAGTGTCAAATACTGAATGACAATCCGAGCCGTCGTCGCGGTTTGCTCGCGTTCTCTCAACGACGCGCTCCCGGTGGTCCGCTGCCGAAAGTAAACGATGCCGGACACATTGAGCTGCCGGGATAAACGGGTGCCTTCGGTCTGTCGTGGAACGGAGCGCATTGAACGGGGCCGAGGACCGCTGCACAATTCGGGGAGACAGCGGGGGCTCGGGCTCGCGCCCGGGCTCGGTTGCAGGGGGAGGCCACGGTGCAGCACTTCGGCCTGGAGATGGTTTCAAGCGAGCTTGCCCGCGTCCTGTTCGCGGTGATCGCGGGCATCGTCGGCGTCGGCGGGTTCATAGCCGGCCGCTGGTCGCAGCACAGGAGCCGGGTGCGCTTCAAGCGGGAGGACCTGGTCGCAAGCTCCATCGTCATCGAGATGTATGGCATCAGGACCGAGGCCGACGGCAGAGACGTGCTGCACATCATCAGCCAGGGCCGGGCGTCGGCCATGGAAGGGCGCTTCGCCAGCCCCAACCTCGTCAGGCACATCCAGAGGGAGGCCGCGCGGCACCCCGGCCTCCTGCGGCTTCCCAAAGCGGTCGCCCACCGCATGATGATGGACGAGGGCAAGGACATGATCACCGGCCTCGACCCGGCGGCCAACATGGACTTCGTGCACGGCCGGCCGACCCGCGACGACGAGACCCTGTTCGGGTTCGCCGCCTATTCGGAGCGGAACCACGACGGCAGCGGCCTGCGCGACCAGATCGCCCGGCTCGTCCTGATGGTCGTGAGCCCGACCGCAATCGAGAAGCTGGCCGACCCGGCCTATGTGGAGCGCCTGGGGGTCGCCCATTCGGGCTATCGCCCGCGCCGGGCGCGTCTCTACGACTTTGCGCGCGAATGGCAGCGCCTGCAGGGGCTGCCCGCCACCGAGCGCAGCGCCGCTACCGACCGGATCTGGCAGATCACGGTGCGAACGTCGCTCGGGTCGCGCGATGCGCCTCCCGCCGTGCGCGACGCCCGGCCGGCAGCCGCGGCCGGCACAGTGCCGGAGGGCTGGTACGCCGAGCTGGAAACGACGTAGGGCCGCCCCCTCGCCTGCGACCGTCCAGACCCACTCCAGGCTTTCGTGCGAGGGGGCTGACCCCTGTACCTCAAGCCACCTGCCCGCGGATGAGGTCGAGTGTCAGCTTGTCGATGCTGGGCACCGCGAGCTGCCGCACCTTGCCCGTCTGCAGGCCGGCATTCTCGCGCAGGACATCGACGTAGCGGAAGAAGTTTGCGATCTCGCGGCGCTCCAGCAGCAGCTTGTAGCCGTCGGTTGCCCCCGCGCTGTCGATCCACAGCTTCTCGATCTTGTCGATGGCATCGTGCGAGGCGACCAGGTTGGTGGGCACCTCGACGATGTAGAGCGCGTCCTTCTCCCGGAACTCGGGAATGGTGAAGAACGTGATGTCCCGGCCGTCCTGCGCCTCGATGACGGCCTCGACGAGACCGATCTCGGTCAGCCGCCGGTGCATCTCGCCGCGGGTGACGATGCGGTCCTCCGGCACCGCCACGACGAATACGGCGGAGGAGAACCTGCGCCGGCGCCGTCCCTTGAGGAAGCCGCCGCCTGACTTGGCGTAGACGGTGGCCCCGCGCTCCACGTTGCGGATCGCCGGCATCACGAAGTTGTTGAAATAGCCGTGCGCCAGCCCGAACGCCGGCAGATCGGAGTAGTAGGCCGATTGGCCGAGCCCGCCGAGATGGCGCACGACGATCCGGGCGGCCTCGGCGACGGCATCGGGGCCGGCTTCAGCGGCGTCGTCGTAGGCGGCGAAGTTGATGTTGTTCTCGCTGAAATAGGTCGGGATCTGCACGCTGTCGCTCTTCGGCCTGAGCAGGAACACGCGGTTGCGGCCGAAGCGCGCCATGCAGGCGCCGATCTCGATCAGCACGTTGGAGTTCACGGGCAGCGGCGTGGCGGGGACCCCGGGAGCCCTGGGCGGCGCCGCGCCTTCCGCCGAGGTCGAGACCGCGCCGGCCCCGGCCGACGGCGCCGCAGGGCCCAGGATGATGATCGCTCCGTCGAAGCTGTGCAGCTTGCGGATGCACTCGTTCAGAGGATAGCGGTTGCTCGGGTCGAAGAAGCTCGTGTCCTCGTCCCAGCAGGTTACGGCGATGTCCTGCGTCTCCGTGCGGGCCATCTCCTCGATCTGCCGCTTGATGGCATGGCCCAGGGCCGAGAGCGGGCTGGGGGTGAATACAATCAAATAGAGCGTTTTGCGCATCGGCTATCCTTGCAATATCGGGCAGCGTTCGGGCACGGCGGCCCCGGCCGACGACCCCGCACCGGCAGGGCTTATACACGAGAGAGAAGGACCGGACGCGTCGGATTCGTCCAGTGCGGGACTCGGTCCTGCAGGCAGCCGCTGTTGCTAGCCGCTTGCGCGCGGCGGCTGGACGTGGCTAGCTTCTGGCGCCGCAGCGGCGGCACCCGTTTTAGTGGCATTGGCTTATTTCTGGAGGGAGGACAGCATGATGGCACGCAGTGTCCTGTGGGGAGCCGCCGGCGCGGCCGCGCTCGTCGCGGCAACGCTCGCCACGGCCGACCGCGCCGAGGCGGCCTGCGCGGGCTATTTCGTCGGCGAGGCGACGGGCCTCTTCTACACCACCACCGGCATCTCGGCGCGCTCCGACTGGCGCAGCCAGGTGCGCCGCCGTCTAGGCAACGAGTATGCCTTCTGGTCGCGCGCTCGCGACCGCGCCACGCGCTGCAGGAAGCCGGAAGGCGGCGGAAGCTGGTACTGCCGCGCCCGCGCCCGGCCCTGCAACGGTTGAGCTGGTCTCAGGCCCGGACGAGCTCACACCATCCGCGGCGACGGTCGGCTCATCCGAGCATCTGCCCGCCGTCGACGATCAGCGTCTGCCCTGTCACCCACGACGCCGCGGGACTGCACAGGAAGACGGCGACGTTGGCCACCTCCTCGGGGTGGCCGAGGCGGCCCGAGGGGATGGAGTCGAGGATGGCGTTGTAGAGCTGCGGCTGGCTCGTCTTGCGCCGGTCCCAGATGCCGCCGGGGAACTCGATGGAGCCCGGCGCGATGGCGTTGACGCGGATGCGCTTGGGGGCCAGCATCAGCGCCTGCGACATGGTGTAGTTGATCACCGCCGCCTTCACGGCTGCGTAGGGCGCCGAGCGGGCGCTGGCGCGATAGCCCGAGATCGACGAGATGTTGAGGATGGCGCCACCGCCGGCCTTCTCCATGTGCGGGATGGCGGCGTGGGAGGCGCGCACGGTCGCCATCAGGTCGATGTCGAGGCTCTTGGCCCAGTCCGCCTCGTCGTCGGCCGTGCCGAAGCCCGAGGCGTTGTTGACCAGGATGTCGATGCCGCCCAGCGCCTGCGCCGCCGCCGCGACGTAGGGCGGAATCGCCGCCCTGTCGGCGAGGTCGCACTCGCCGCCGTGCGCGGCCACGCCGCGCGCCTCGATCTCGCCCACCGTCGCATCCAGCGCGGTCCGCCCGCGGGCGCAGATCGACACCGCTGCGCCGGCCCCTGCCAGGCCGAGCGCGATCGATCGCCCGATGCCCTTGCTGCCACCCATGACGATGGCGCGCTTGCCCTTCAACTCGATCTGCATGTGCTTCTCCGGCCGAGGCTCCTGATCCCGTCGGCGGACAGGCTTGGCAGGATGTGCGCCCCGAGGCAATGGGCGGTGGGCAGCGGGGCGGGCCAGTCATGCCTACTCGCCCGCGAACGCTGCGACGATGGTCTCGGCCGCCGACAGCTCGTCGTGGCGCTTGCCGAGCAGGGCCGGCAGCATGCGCCGCCGGCCCAGCACACTGTGGTGGCCGCCGTTGACGCGATAGAGCGTGACTCCGGCGTCGCGCTCGCAGCCGCTCCAGGCGATCCTGGTCACGCTCCTCAGGTCCAGCGAGGCGTCGCGGTGCATCGGATGCGGGTCGCAGCCGTTGGCATGTGCCAGGAACGCCGCCGTGCGCTCCGCCCCCCAGACGAAGCCGCCGAGGTTGAGCGGGCCGATGCCGCCGCCCTGGTATGGGACCAGCCGGTCGGCGGTGCCGTTGAACATGACGACGGGCACCGGCCGCGCCGGCCGGCACTCGGACCCGGTACCGGCCGGCATGCTGGCAATCACCGTGCCGGCGCCGGCGATGAGCTCGGCGGCCTCGCAGACCATGCGCAGGGCCATCATGCCGCCGCTGGAGACGCCGGCGATGTAGATGCGGCCGGGCTCGGCGATGCTCTCAGCAGTCAGCTCGCGGATGAGCGCGCGCAGGAAGGCGACGTCGTCGGCCCTGGACGAGATGCCGCCGCGCCCGTCGTTCCACTGCAGGCCGACGCCCTGGGGAAACACGGCGGTGAAGCCGCGCGCAGCGGCGGCCTCGGCGAAGCCGAACTGGCGCGCCGCCCACCCGGCCGTGTTGATGGCGCCATGCAGCACGATGACGGTAGGGGCGGCCTCCTGGCCGGCCGGCAGGACGATGGCCCGGCGCGGCCCCTCACGGGTGTCGATGTGCAGCGTGTCGGCACGCCCGGGCGCGATGTTGAGAAGGGCGGCGATGAGGAAGGCGGCAAACGGCCCCGCAACGTCCACCCCGGCAGCCCGCACCGAATGCCACATGGTCTGATGTCCCTCATCGAGCCGTCCGCCATGACAGCGGTCGGGAATATGGCGTCCGTCGGGATGGGCTGGTGCGCGACCAATCACATCGCAGTGAGGGGGCAGTGAGGGGTGCCGCCGGTCCGGGTGACTTCGCCCGCCAGGTCAGGCGCATCTAGCGCTCGGCCAGTCCGCGATAGCGCTTGAGGCTGCGGGTCAGGTGCTCGCGCATGGCCTTGCGGGCTTCGACGGGGTCGCCCCTGCGCAGCGCCTCGTGGATGCGCCGGTGCTCGCTCTGGATGCGCGCCAGGTATTTCCGCTGCTCCTCTGGCGGGCTCAGCGCGACCCGGACGCTCTGGCGCGGAATGAGGTGCCGCCCCAGGAACTCCAGCATCTCGGCGAAGCGGGAGTTGCCGGAGGCCTCGGCGACGGCGAGGTGAAACGCGAAGTCCTCGTTGACGGCGCCCTCGCCGCTCGCGACCGCCGCGTCGATGGCGGCGAGCACCCGGCCGATGGCGCCGAGGCTGCGCGGCGTGATGCGCTGCGCTGCCCGCGCGGCTGCCTCCACCTCGATGGCCAGGCGCAGCTCCATCACCTCCAGCACGTCCTCGATGGAGCTCAGGCCTTCGGGATCGATGCGGAACGGCACCCGGCTCACGTCGGCGGCGACGTAGGCACCCGAGCCCTGGCGGGTGGTGACGAGGCCGTCGGCTCGGAGCGCCGCCACCGCCTCGCGCACCACCGTGCGGCTCACGCCGAGCGCCGCCATCAGCTCCTGCTCGGTGGGGAGCCGTGCGCCCGGCGCCAGCCGGCCGGAGCCGACCTCCTTCTTGAGGCGGGCGATCACCTCGTCGGTGAGGTTGCGCACGGGCGGGAGCGGCCGCAGCAGGGCGCGCTTGCCGGCGGTCCGCGGCGGAGTGTCGAGGCCGAGGTCTGGCTTTCGTCGGGTCATCGTACAACTGCGTTTATGACGAAGCTCGCGCCCGCGCAATGAGTGGAATTGCCCGATACCCGTGTGAGCCCGCCGGCCGCCCGGTGGCCCTCGAAGAACGGAGCGAGGCAAGGCGCGCGCCGATCCGATAAAGGACGAGCAAGGTCTCATACCAGCGAGCCAAAACTTTCACCCGTCATCCCAAAAGCCGAGCGCAGCGAGGCTATCCGGGACCCCATCAACGAGTTGAACTCACGAGATCCCCGGATCGGAGCGCAGCTCGCGCAATCGCTCGCATCGCCCATAGGAATCCGTGGCCGGGATGACGGGTGGAAGGATGCGCGTGACGGTATCAGCGCATCGACAATTGCCATGAGATCGCTCGCCGCGCCGCTCCATTTGAAAAAGCAAAACGAGTCCGTCAACGGAGATTCGCCTGGCCCCGCCTTTGTCGGCCGTGGGTAGGTCGTTCGGCCCGCTGGCGGGAGGGTGGATCTTCGACGCGTTCGGCGCCTACTCCTGGCTCTTTATCGGCTCCGCCGCCGTGGGCCTTGGCGCGATGGCGATGGCGCTCGCCTTCCCGCCGCTGCTGCGGGAGCGGCTGCAGCCGGCGTGAGCTGCTGCGGCGCCTCGCGATAGATTGCGCGGGCGTAAGGGGTGAGACCCGGCGGGTCCGACCCTTTGTCCGGCCTCTGCGAGAGTGCCGTCGCGAGGCTCGCGTGCGTCTCCTCCATCTCGGCGAACACCCAGTCGCGGAATGCCTTGACGTTGGCGCGCTTCTCATGGCCGCGGGCGCAGACGAAGTAGTAGGAGCGCCCCGGCACCGGGATGTCGGGTCCAAAGGGAGGCACCAGCCGCCCCAGCAGGATATCGCGCGAGGCGACCATCTTGTAGGCCAGCACCACGCCCATGCCTTCGCTCGCAGCATCGAGGGCGTGGTCGGCCACGTTCAGCCGCAGACCGCGCGTGCTGTCGATGCCGTCGATTTGGGCCATGCGAAGCCAGTCGGCCCAGGTCGGCACCAGGCCCGGCAGGTCCACCTGGATGAGCGGGAAATGCGCGAGATCCTGCGGCGACCGCAGCCGCCGCTCGCCGTCGAGAAGGCGGGGGCTGCACAGCGGCAGCAGCCACTCGTCGGAGAGCTTTTCCACGTAGAGATCGGGGTGCACGCCGGAGCTCAGGCGGATGCCCACATCAACGCCGTCGCTGGCGAAATTGGCGTAGGCGGCGCTGGCCGTGATGCGGGTTTCGATCTCGGGGTTGCGCGCCAGGAAGCGGTAGAGCCGCGGCACCAGCCACTTGGCGGTGAAGCCTGGCGTGGAGCTCACCACCAGGATGCGGTCCTGCTGGCCGCGCCCCAGGCGGTCCACCGCCTCGCGGATGGCCTCGAAGCCGGTGCGGATGCCGGGATAGATGAGGCGCGCCGGCTCGGTCAGCTCGATGGAGCGGGCGCGGCGGTGGAACAGCTTGAGGCCGAGCAGATCCTCCAGCCCACGGATCTGGTGGCTGAGCGCCGCGGGCGTGACGTGCAGCTCCTCGGCGGCCTTCGAGAAGCTGAGGTGCCGCGCTGTGGCCTCGAAGGCCCTGAGCGCATTCAGGGGCGGCAGTGGGCGCATGCGGGGAGCCTTTAGATTCTCTCAGGCGAGGGGCGAGATATCGTCGTTTGCGGTGCCGACGGTATCGACGTAATTCATCACGCTAAACCCACTTGTTGGTGAGGAATAGTAAAAATGGTCGACCACCTTGATGGCGACTGGCTCGACGGCGATTGGAACGACCGCATGGCGGCCCTGCAGCGGTCCGCACGCATGGAGCGGTCGCAAACCGTCCGCCGGCTGCTGCTGCGGCTGTTCCGCAGGCGCGGCGGCGCCGTGGCCGAGGCGTGGGCGCCGCCACCTTCGACGGCGGGCCGGCCGGCCCTCGGCGAAGGCCGCTGACGGCGTGATCGCAGGCACGCCACGGCCCGCGAGCCAGCGCCCTCACGAGCACCTGGAACACCCGACCGAGACCTGGAGAGCCCCCATGCCCCTCGCACGCATCGACTTGAAGCGCGGCAAGACTGCCGCCTACCGGAAGGTCATTCTCGACGGCGTCTACGAGGCATTGCGCGAGACCTTCGACGTGCCCGAGAACGACCGCTTCATGCTCGTGACCGAGCACGGCGACGAGGACTTCGACTGTTCCACGAACTATCTCGGCGTCGCGCGCAGCGACGATCTTGTGATCGTCCAGCTGACGGTGAGCAACACCCGCAGCAAAGAGCAGAAGAAGGCGCTCTACCGGCGCATCGTCGAGCGGCTCGCCGCCAACCCCGGCCTGCGCCGCGAGGACGTGTTCATCAATCTGGTCGAGGTGGCCAAGGAGAACTGGTCGTTCGGCAACGGTATCGCGCACTACGCCTAGGCGGGCTGCCCGCCATCGCCGCCGGCCACCGGAGCTCACGGTGGTGGCGCGCGAGGCGATCGTTTGCAAGAGGAGGATCAAATCATGGCACAAGCGATGAGGCCGCTGAGCCGGCCTGCGGGTTGGGGCTCCGTCGGCCGTCGGGTGGCCGACATGGCGCAGCACGCCTGGAGCCGGTATTGGACGCGCCGGGTCGAGCACGCCACCGTCGGCCTCCTGCACGCCCTCGACGACCGTGCGCTCAGGGACATCGGCCTCGACCGCAGCGAGATCGAATCGGTGGTCTACAACGCAAGCCGCGGCGAGCGCCGCATCTGCTGGGCACCCATACCGGTGACCCAACCGGCGGCCCAACGGGCGGCCCAGTGCGGCGCACCGGGCTGCCGCTAGCCCTACTCGAGCGGTTTGATGCCGAGGCTGGCGATCAGGTCGCCGAACTCCTTCACGGTTTCGGCGACGATGCTGCCGAGCTGCTCGGGCGTGGAGGCCACGGCGACCGTCCCGCCCTTCTCCAGCACGGCCTTGTAGTCGGGCGAGCCCACCGCAGCCGTCACCACCGCGTTCAACCTGTCGATCACCGGCTTCGGCGTGCCGGAGGCGGCGCACATGCCCCACCAGCCGTAGTTGGCGATCGGCACCTTCTGCTCCACCAGCGTCGGCACGTCGGGCGCCACGGCGAGCCGCTCCATGCTCGTCAGGCCCAGGATCTTCACCTTCCCGCCTTCGTGCTGCGGCAGGGCCAGCGCCAGTGGGCTCACGGTCAGCTCCAGGCGGCCGGCCACCACCTCCTGCAGCGCCGGCCCGGTGCCCTTGAACGGCACGCCCACCATGGAGATGCCCGCCACTTTCTCCAGCTGCCTGGCCAGGAGCTCCGTCACCGAGCCGGCCCCCACCTTGCCATAGTTGAGCTGGCCCGGCCGTTCCTTCGCGTAGGCGATGAGCTCCGCCATGTCCTTCACCGGCGGCGAGGTCGGGACCGTGAAGGCATAATAGGCCTTCGACACCATGCTGATCGGCGCCAGGTCCGCCAGCTTGTAGGCCACGCTCTTGTAGAGCAGCGTGTTGGAGACATCGAGGTAGGAGCAGAGCAGCAGCGTATGCCCGTCGCGCGGCTGCGCCAGCATCTCGTTGAGCGCGATCATGCCGGCGGCACCGGTCTTGTTCTCCACCACGACCGGCTGGCCCAGCTCCTTCTGCATCCGCTCGGCGATGAGGCGCGCCGGCAGGTCGCTCGGGCCGCCCGCGGGGAAGCCCACCAGCAGCCGGATGCTGCGGCTCGGGAACTCCTGCGCCACGGCGTCGGGCGGCTGGACCGCCATTGCGGCGGCGCCGCAGAGAATGAGAACGGTCGCACAAGTCTCAAGCCCTCGGCGCGTCATGGCGTCTCCCCCCGGTTTCTCTGGCACGGTTTCGTTTCCAGAGGGCGGGCAATATAAAGCTGGAGCGCGACCGGCGCGAGGCTTGCCTTGCGTGCCGTCGCGCGGCTGTCCGGTTTGGCATCGATGCGGGATGTGGCCCATGGCAGGACTTGCACCGGAGGAGCTGAAGGCGGCGGTGGGCCGCGGCCTGCTGGCGTTCCCGCTCACCGACTTCGACGCCGCCGACGCGCTCGATACGCGCGCCTCGGCCGCGCGCCTGGAGTGGCTCGCCACCCACCGGCCCGCGGCCTTCTTCATGGCCGGCGGCGCCGGCGAATTCTTCTCCCTGACGGCGGAGGAATATGCGGTCCTTCTCGCCGGCGCGGTGGCGCTGCGGGCGGGCGCCATCCCCATCGTCGGCGCCGCGGGCTATGGCACCCGCATGGCCGTCGCCCGCGCTCGGGAGACCGAGCGGCTCGGCGCCGACGGCCTGCTCCTGTTGCCGCCCTATCTCACCGAGGGCACCCAGGCGGGCCTCGCGGCCCACATCGCGGCGGTGTGTCGGGCGACGCGCCTCGGCGTCATTGTCTACAACCGCGCCAATTGCAGGCTCAGGGCCGACACGCTGGCGTGTCTTGCCGAGACCTGCCCCAACCTGATCGGCTTTAAGGACGGCATCGGCGACGCCGATGCGATCATGGCCCTGCGCGCGGCGCTGGGCGATCGCCTCGTTTTCCTCAACGGCATGCCGACGGCCGAGACCTACGCCCGCGCCTTTGCGGCGCAGGGTTTCGCCAGCTACTCCTCGGCAATCTTCAACTTCGTGCCCCGGACCGCGACGCAGGTGCATCGGGCCGTCTATGCCGGCGACCGCGCCAGCCTCGCCCGCTTCGAGCGCGAGTTCCTCGTCCCCTACGTGCGCCTGCGCAGCCGCCAGCCCGGATACGCGGTCAGCATCGTCAAGGCCGGCGCCACCCTCGTCGGCCGCAGTGCCGGCAAGGTCCGCCCGCCGCTGTCCGACCTCACGCCCAATGAGACGGAGGAGCTGCGCGGGCTGATCGCGAGGCTTGGGCCGCAAGATTGATCCCTACTGCCCTACTCCGCCTTCCCCTCCACCTCGTTGGCCGGGTCCGCCTGCAGCTGGCCGTAGTTCTGCACGCCGATCTTGTCGAGCAGGTCGAGCTGGGTCTCCAGGAAGTCGATGTGGCCCTCCTCGTCCCGCAGCAGCTCCTCGAATAGGTGCATGGAGACGAGGTCCTCCTTGGAGCGGCACAGCTCGCGCGCCCGCACGTAGAGGTCGCGGGCGGAGTATTCCGCCTTGAGGTCGCACTCCAGCACCTCCTTGATGTGCTGGCCGATCAGCAGGGGCGCCACGTACTGGAGATTGGGCATGCCTTCGAGGAACAGGATGCGGTCCACCAGCTTGTCGGCGTGCTCCATCTCCTCGATCGATTCCTTGCGCTCCTTCTTGGCGAGGCGGGTGTAGCCCCAGTTGTCGAGCATGCGGTAGTGCAGCCAGTACTGGTTGATGGCGCCCAGCTCGTGCTTCAGCGCCTCGTTGAGGATATCGATGACGTCCTTGTTGCCTTTCATGGCGCCTCTCCAGCTACAACCCGGATCGCATCTGGCCTTGACCCGGGTGCGACGCGAAGACGGCCCTGGCCAGGGGGCTGACCCCGGTCCAATGTTCAGGATTATAATTAGAATAATCCTACATACCAAGGGTGAGGCAGCTGTAAACGGCTCGAATGCACATATCTGTTGCTGCTGCGCTCAAGGTCCGCCCCTGTCGCGCTTGAGGTCGGCTGCAGTCAGCGTCGGCAGCGCCACCAGCCCCGTCGGCGGTGCCGGCGAGGGTGCGACGGGTGCGCGGGTGCCTACTCCGCAACCAGTTTAACGAGGGCGGTTTCCCGCCCGCAAAGGGGCTGCCTTTCGGCACCCGCGCCCGGCGATTTTCCGTCCCGCTGCGAGCCGCCGCCGCGCACTATGGTCAGCTGGTCTGACCCCGGTCATCGACGG